>ERZ773070.103-NODE-103-length-65446-cov-4.473735_pt1 | contig 65446 bp, 80 predicted proteins | sample MGYA00580618_ERZ773070 | MGnify/ENA primary metagenome ERZ773070 (study PRJEB29015, sample SAMEA2738023) | human oral metagenome | biome: human oral; feature: human-associated habitat; material: dental | place: China | collected 2019 ...
AAACAAATAAACTATATTATAATTATTTTTATTCTTTTCTAATTCAATTAATTTAGTAATTTTAGTATGATCAGTATATTCTTTAATCATATTAATTATTTCTTCTTGATTTAAATAAAAATTAATACTAACAATAAACGCTTTTTCATTTTTTAATTCAGGGTATTGTTCTAAAACTTTAACTTCACCCAAAGTATGATTCAAAATTAAACTTCTTTTATAAATCATAAATTCTTCAATATCTTGAATATGATTATACCAATTATCTTCAATAAATATAAAGTCCAAATCACGATACTTATTAGCCACTTCAATATATTGAGGATAATCACTAAATAAGTATTCAGGCCTGTTAACAAATAAAAATGCTACATTAAGAATAGTTAATAAAACAATAACTAAAACCGACAAGCATTTCGCTTTTTCGACTTTAATCGAATTCACCATCATTGCAATAAGTATAAATAATACCGGAAAAACCGTCATTATATATCTTACATCACTAAAGGGTGATTTAAACTTAATCAAAATTAAAAATATTAAAATAGCAAAAATCAAATAATTAATAATTGCTTTTCTCTTAATTAGTGCAAAAATTAATATTGATATACCAATTAGAACAATTGCATATTTATTAAAACCAGTTAATGTATTAAATAATTCCAATAACTTAACTTGATTACCAACACTACTAACCCCTCTATATGAGAAGAATATATGATATATTGCCGGTGGGAATAATAAACAAAATACAATTCCAGACCAAAAGTGAACTTTAAAATATTTTTTAGCATTTTCAGATTTTCTATAAATCAATAAACTTTGAATAAATATAAAACTGAAAAACAAATATACTAAAAAATAATAATGGGATAATGCCCCAAGCACTATTGTCCATAATAATTTTCTACAATTTTTCTTATCAAATTCAAAATCATTATTAATAATTTTTATTGCAAAATAAGTATATATAACCATAAACATTGACATTAGGGCATACATTCTTTGGAAAATCACCAATGTAGTACTTCCAAGAGAAACCCCAAAAACTAGCGCCCAAAGCCAAAAGTTTTTTATTTCCAAATAATAAAAAATTTTCTTCAAAAAATATAATATAACACCAAAAATCGCAACATTAATTATAAATATAATATATTTTGAAAAAACTCCAAAAAAGAATATACTAACCAAATGTACCAACATATAAAACAATGGTGGATGAACATCCATTGCTTGATTAAAATACACCATATCAAATCTTAATACATCCTTTATATCAACAGTCACATAATCTTTAGCATCTTCCATCGTTTTCCAAATTGGCTTTTGTTTACTCTCAATTTCATTCACTTTAGCTCTCGCCCCATTAATATCTTTAATGAGTGAAATCCAATTATTTTCGAATATTACTCGATTCATACCATTAGCATAATCATATGGTCTAAACATAATATCATACCTATAATTAGATGAACCATATGAAAATACTTCATCAGAAAATAATCCTTTTTTCTGCCCCATCCAATACAAAAAATTAGCCATAATAATAGTTATTACTAAATATTTAAAAACTCTGCTATTAAAAATTTTATTTAGCTTTTCCATAAAAACTCCAGTTAATATTATTTTCTATTTTAATATACAACATTTTGCAAATATTTACAAATTATAAACATAAAAAAGGATGCTTATTCAAGCACCCTAAAGTAAAATATTCAAAATGTAATCATCCTTTCATACTCAGAAATAGCCTTTCTATCAGTCATTCCAGAAATATATTCAATTATAGCAAAAGCATAGCTCTCACTACTTTGCAAATCGATAAATTTCTTAAAATCATATACATTTCCGTCATCATAGCTGTTTATCTCTTCCAAGTCAGTTTTAAAGTTGAAACAATAAATTTTTAGCCACTTAACAAAGTCAAGCACTACATGTCCATATTCCCTCGCTGGGCGGGCAATCTTTAAAACACCATCATCATTTAATCCATAATATAAATCAAATAATGTATTTAAAATTAGTGAAAAATAAGGTTTGCTAATTTTCACTCTCTCTGAAAAGCAAATACGAGAAGTATTAAACGCCTTTATAGCATCCAATCTCTCAGCCCATTCCCCAGAAAATCTAATTCCATCCTCTGGATTTGAGTTTTGAACACAATCATTAATTAACCCACCAACAATTACATCCCTATTATATTCATTAAATTTTAACTTCAATGAATATAACAAATCTCGTTCAATTTCCTCTCTAGTTAAAACATTTAGACGCAAAGCATCTTCAGTATCACGCATTATATAAGAAATTTTGTCTGACAGTTTCACCACACAAGCTTCCCATGTATAAGGATCATATTGGTTCGGCCTTATGTAATCCCTCTCTAGATTAATAAATTCATTTCTAGGCTTAAGGCCATTATCATCCACCTCTCCACAGTGAGAAATTATACCATCCCTCACCGCATAGGTAAGGTTAAGCTGTTGACTCAGTCCCTTACTGCCCACAACAAGCTCAAAGTAATCTGCAAGCACCACTCCATTCTTCTCATGCCAGAATGGTCTATTACAATATTTAAGATCAATCTTGCTTAAAATTGATTCACCTTCATGTCCAAATGGAGCATGACCAATGTCATGTCCAAGTGCAATTGCCTTACACAAGGTTTCATTAAGTCCCAATCTATTAGCAATCGTACTAGCTATAGATGATACATACAACACATGTTCACTCCTGGTACAAACATGGTCGTTCACAGGACTAAACAATAGTTGAGTCTTATTCCTAAGCCTCTTATATGCATTAGATTCCATGATTCGATAATAATCTAATTCGAATCCCTTTGCATAATTAACATCCGTATCGAAAATCATCTTTCTCCGTCTAGATATTGCATTCTCATATCTATTATTTCCCTTATTCATTGCTACTTCTAAAAATTTTTTCATATTATTCCTTTCTGCCAATCGGCAACAAAAACATTAAACATTATAACATTATGTTACTATATTTATGTAAAATTGTTAATTTTAAGACAAAAAACAAATAACCAATACTTTTTTCAAAGATATATTGAATTTTATTTTCTTAAATTATATAATGTCACTACAAATTACAAACGCCTGGATAGCTCAGTTGGTAGAGTGCAGCCTTGGTAAGGCTGAGGTCGGCAGTTCAATCCTGCTTTCAGGCTCCATTTTATAAAAGCAAAAGAGCAGATCGTGAATTCTCACGATCTGCTCTTACACATTATACTAATTTAGGCAAACCTACTCACATATCAAAATTTCTCTCAAGTGTAAATAAGTTCATACTGACTATTTTTTTATTCCTACTCTTAATAACCCTCCTTGTTAAAGTCCACTTCGCATCATTGACACTGATGCAATCAAGCAATCCAGGAAATCTTTTTCCAAAAGAATTAAGCACTTCTTCTTGCTATCCTATCGAAACAGGATAACCATCCGTCCATAAATTCATATGATACGAATTATCTTCAGATTCGCCATTTCTAAGGAAAAAAATCCTATTGGGTTATTCGTGAAGTACAGCTGTTATACCATACTTACATAAAAACTTTTGAAAACTTTCTTCTCTAAAGAAAGTGTATTGATTATCTATAAAACCATCCGATAAACCTAAAGTCCCGTTTCCAAAAATTTCGCCTTTTTTAACAACAAATTCCATATTTATGACTCTAAGAGGTTCATTCGGCGTCTTAAGGGTTAATTTAGCAAAACCGTTTTGATATAATGTATACCTCATGCTATGGATGCCATCAATGCACAGCTCCTTCGCTGTACATTTTATAACTCCATTGTTCTGAACTTGGCATTCCCAGCCATTTACTAATAAATACTTGGGAATAAATATTTCAAATTTAACTCCCTCGCATTTTTCGAACACCAAATTCTTTATGGTTATCATCGCTGCAGCCACAATCTCCTTTCCCTACCCTATTAGGGTTCGTTTCCAAAATATAAAACTGGCTAAATCTATATTCCTGCTACATTAGCGGGGCTTTTCATTAATATATTACACAAAAAAAAAGATTCTGGCTGAACCTCAATTAGTATATATGAGGTAACAATTATTATCTTTTTTTCAATGTGCACGTATTATGTTACGTGGCAACTATTATAAACCATTTTACATAAAAATTCAATTAATCCGATTAATTAAATTTTTTCCAACCTCAAATAAAAAAAATATGATATAATATACAAAATACATTAGAAAGAACTTAAAACAATGGCATTCGACGGAATAATTTTAAAAAACATAACAAACGAATTAAAAGAACTTATAAATGGAAAAATAAACAAAATTCAACAAAGTTCCAAAGATAACTTAACTTTATCAATTTATAACCAAAGACCCTATAACTTATACATAGATATTTCAGCAAATAACTATAGAGTACATTTAACAAATCATTCTGAAAAAAACCTTCAAACGCCTTCAAATTTCTGTATGGTATTAAGAAAATATATTACATCAGCCAAAATAACCAATATCTATTCACTAGGATTAGAAAGAATTCTCTATATTGAATTTGAAACATATAATGAAATGAATGATTTAATAAAAAGGTATCTTGTATGTGAGTTAATGGGTAAATATAGTAATATATTGCTTTTAAATGAACATTTCAATATAATTGACGCCTTAAAGAAATTTGACGGAAATGATATATCAAGAGACATCATGCCAGGTAGGCACTATTCACTACCAAATGATACAAAAAATGACTTTACCAAAATAAATGAATCAGAATTTATCAACATCATAACAAATTCAGAATTCAAAACACTTGAAACAGTCATACCTTCCCTATTTACAGGAATAAGTAAATTATACATTCAGTCACTAATAAATGAATTAAAATTAAGTAATACCATTTCAGATAAAGCTTTAAAAGAACTATACAAATCAATTTCAGACTCAATAGCAAATGGAAAAGGGATAAATTTTAAAAATAACTACACAATAATTCCTACATCTAATTCTGATAATTTAAAATTAAATAAATTCTTAGATGACTTTTACTATAACAAAAATAAAATTGATAATTTTTTCACAAAAATTTTTTCGTAAAAAACTCGAAAATATAATTTGTTTTTTTCTTGAAAAAAAGTACAATGTGTGTGTCAAAATTTTATCAAAATACAATTTATGAATTTTTCACAAAAGAATGTAAATTTTACATTCAAATTTTTTCTTTTCTTTTTGCTCGGAATTATTTTTGGTGGTTTTTGGATTTTTCTTGGCTTTAAACAATGATTTTTTATCGCAAATTCCGCTTCACAATCAGAAAATATTCTTCAAAAAAATAATTTTTCACAAACTTCTGACAATGTCAAAAACTCGTGAGAATTGTGAGTTTTTTCCTCAAATAAGCTCAAAAAGATTTATTCTATTATTGATCAGAAATTCTATGGATTTGCACAAAAATCTCAAGAAGAAGTCGAAAATAAAATAGCTGCCGCGATGATTGCAGGACTTGGGGATAAGCATTCAGAATATTTTACTGCTGAAGAAAATGAAGAATTTCAATCTGAACTTTCTGGTGATTTTGAAGGAATTGGAGCGGTTGTAGGAACTCATGAATTGGGTGCTAAAATTGAACGAATCCTTCCGAGTTCGCCGGCTGAAAAATTTGGGCTTTTGGCCGGAGATGTTGTGATTTCGGCAGACAATAATTCCCTTGCTGGGCTTACAACGACGGAGGCAGTCAAGTTCATTCGTGGGAAAAAATGAACGAGTGTGACGCTCAAATATTTGCGTAATGGTGAGGAAAAAACGGTTGCTGTAACTCGTGATTCTGTGAATCTTCCTTCGGTTGACGCGAAAATGATAGAAAATTCTCCGATTGGATATATTCAGATTAATTCTTTTGGAGAAAAAACGCCGTCAGAATTCCATTCTGCGATTGCTGATTTGAAAAAATCTGGTGCTAAAGGACTTCTTTTGGATTTTCGATTCAATGGTGGCGGATATCTGACTTCCGCACAAACAATGCTTTCAGAATTATTACCGAGAAATTCAAAAATTGTGACGATTAAAGAAAATAATCCAATCAATAATGAATCACTTTTTACAAACCTTCTCTCATCGCCTGATATAGAAATTCCGGTGGCCGTTCTCGTGAATGAGTATTCCGCTTCAGCATCGGAAATTGTGGCAGGCGCGATTCAGGATTATAAGCGAGGAATTATTATTGGAAATAAAACCTATGGAAAGGGTTCGGTGCAGGAAATGTTCCCTCTCGGTGACGGTTCTATGATAAAAATTACAGTTGCACGATGGTATACACCAAATGATAAAAATATTGATAGTGACTGAATTGATCCAGATATTGTAGTCAATTTTACAGATGAGGATCGTAAAAATATTTTTGATCGACAGAAAGATGTGGCACAAAAAATTCTTCAAAAAATGATTGATGGTGCAAAATATCAGGAAATAATTAATTCCGCAAAAGAATTTTCTAACTCATAATTATTATGTCTTATATTCAAAAACAAGATCCAGAGCTATACGAGGCACTCTTGGGAGAAGAAAAACGCCAGCAAAATGAACTTGAACTGATTGCTTCTGAAAATTATGTTTCTAAGGCGGTTCTAGAGGCAAATGGTTCAATTTTTACTAACAAATATAGTGAATGATATCCTGGAAAGCGATATTATGCTGGTCAAAAATATGTCGATATTGTCGAAAATGTGGCGATTAAACGCGTGAAAAAACTCTTCGGGGCTGAACATGTTAACGTACAACCTCTTTCAGGCTCGCCAGCCAATTTAGCCGTATTTTTTGCTGTACTAGAACACGGTGATACGATTCTTGGAATGAATCTGGATCATGGAGGTCATCTATCTCATGGACATCCACTTAATTATTCTGGAAAAAAATTCAATATTGTATCATATGGTGTCAATAGATCGACATGATTGATCGACATGTCGAATGTGGCGAAGTTGGCGAAGGAATATAAACCAAAAATGATTATTGCTGGGTTTTCAGCCTATTCTCGAAGCCTTGATTGGGAAAAATTTCGAGAAATTGCTGACGAGGTCGGTGCTATTTTAATGGCAGATATTGCTCATATTGCAGGACTTGTTGCTGGAGGGGTTCTTGAAAATCCTGTTCCATATTGCGATATTGTAACAACCACAACTCATAAAACACTTCGTGGTCCACGAGGAGCTATAATTATGTGTCGTGAAAAATACGCGAAAGATATTGATCGTGCTGTATTTCCAGGAATCCAATGAGGCCCACATGAGCATATTATTTTAGCAAAGGCTGTTGCTTTTGGTGAGGCTTTAAAACCAGAATTTTCGACATATGTTCGACAAATTATCGACAATGCTCGACAGATGGCGAAGGTATTTGTCGAAGAATGATTCGTGGTGATTTCAGGATGAACAGATAACCATATCGTATTGCTAGATATTTTTGCATCGACAGGACTTTCTGGAAAGCAGGCTGAAGAAATTCTTGAAAATATTGGAATTTCCACCAATAAAAATATGATTCCATATGATACACGCAAGCCACTTGATCCATCAGGAATTCGTATCGGAACGGCAGCGATTACGACGCGAAAGTTTACAGAAAAAGAATGTGAAAAACTGGCAAAAATCATAGTACAAGCACTTCGTGAGCCAGAAAATTCTTCTTTGCAATCAGAACTTCGTGAGCAAGTGCATGAACTTTGTCGGCAATTCCCTATTCCTTCAACTTTTTAAAATATGGGTTTGGATAATTACGAATGACTTGATGATTCGCCCCAGCTTGCGAGTGGTCGTGAAGAATCTCAAGAACAATATCAAGAAAAATCTCGAAAAGCACAGATTCAGCTCAAAAAAATTCAAAAAGATGAAAAATCTGCACAAAACGATAATCAGAAATTATTTCTCATTTTGTCGAGGTTTATTCAGGATGCTTATTATGAGTCACTCATTGGTGATGTTTCGGCTCTTTTGAGTGCAGGATTTTCGTCACGCGGAATTATTGCATTTATAGCGCTTTTTTATCCAGATGCGACTTTTTATGTCGCGGATTCGCTTGAAAGAAAAGAAAAAATGAAATTACTACTTTGATTACCTCGTTATGAAGAAAAAATCGAATTTCACGAGCAAAATATTTTCCCAGAAATTCGTGCCTGGATTTCAGAATGGATTCTTATGACAGAACTTTTTTTGACGGATAAATCAGCGTCTGTTCTTATGAACAAAAAAACTTTTGAAATGATGCGAGGTGAACATTCAGCGCTTATTGAACGCATTTTATCAAATTTTTTAATCTTTTTCTTTGGGATGCGAAATGTGATTTTGCCCGAACATAAGGCGCGTGAGTTTGCAAAATTTATCAAAAAAAATATTTCCGACAAACTCGAAAAATATTTTGCTATTCAAGAAAAAAATATCCATGAACTCATCACGGATATTGAATTTAATTCCGATGATTTGTTTGGTTCGTAAGAATTTTTTGCTCTTGTGAATGGAGTAAATAGAGAAATCCCATGAAGTACAAAATGATACTAAGTGGGATTTTTGCTTGTTCAGGAATTTCTACAAGTGAAAATTTTCCAAAAAACCCAGAAACTGTAAAAATAATTTCTCCCAAAAAATATACTGGCAGTCAGAGAATGTACAAAATACTATCGGGAATAATAAAACTCAATCCAATATAAATCGTTGCCAAAAAGAGAAGTACACTCATGAATCCTGCAATTAAAATATTGGCAATAATCCCCAAAATACTAACACTTCCGAAAAAATATATCATCGAACCGAGGCTTCCCATCGTTGCAGCCAATGTTACACTCATGAGTGTTGAAATCCATGAAAATTTAAAAAATTTTTGTAAAAAATCATGAATTGGCCGATTGAGAAGAATAATTCCAATCGTGGCACCAAATGAGAGTCAAAAACTTGCATCATAGAGGAGGCTGAGTGGCGAGAAAAAGCTCAATATTACAGCCAGTGCACTCAGTAGGCTGATGCTATTAATTTTCCATCCATTTGTAATACCAAAATAAATAATAATCCCCATCACAGTCGCCCGAATTACAGGAATATCCCATCCAACAAGACTTCCATAAAGTCCCAAAAATCCAAAAATCAGAATATATTTCATGATTCTTCTCATAGGTATATATTTGAGAAAAAACCCGAGAATCATGATAATAAAAGTGATATTTGATCCACTCACTACGAGAATATGCGTCAGGCTCGCGTTTTTAAATTCTCATTTCATTTCGCTCGTCATCATATCGGTATTTCCGATCGTGATACCAAGCAAAAGTGCAGAAGTTTTTTCTGGAAAGCCATTGAAAATCATGTTTTTTACTTTTTGTTGAATAGTATCAAAAAATGTTGGTTCTGCTTGAAATTTTCTCTCAAAAGTATAGAGTGAAAATTTGGCGTACGATTCGTGAAACCATGCATATCGTGAAAATCCTGTCACAGATTCATTCTCAAATTCGATCAGTGGCTTGAGCTTTCCTGAAAAAGTGATGACATCGCCAATATTGAGTGTAAGGTTCTTTGGGATGTCGACAAAAATGCCGATTTTGTCTTCTGGATCACCAATATAGCGTGTCGAAGTTGTGTCGATCATGTCGATATTGAGGCGATAAGTTTCGCGTTGATCGCCCTGAAACATCTTGCGAGTGATTCGTCCTGTAATCGTTGTTTTCTCAGAAAAATCGAGTGTAATCTCGCTGAGTTTCTCGAGCACTGCATGGCGATGATTTTCGGCTGTATTTGCAAGGCTCAGTCCAATCAAAAAAATGCCCAGAAAAAAGAAAAATTTCACAAAAATTTTCTCAAAACTCGCATACAAAAAACCGAGAATAACCGTAATACTCACCAAAATAATAGCCAAAGAATAATTACTTCCAGCAATAATTCCCAAGAAAAAAGTAAAAACACCAAAGAAAAAGAACATCCGAGGATGTTCTAGGAACGAAAATGCTTTAAAATTCATATAATAGCCATCATAATAAAACAAATTCCGACTAGTTGATTCAATCGAATAAAAATCTCAAACATATCTGGTTTTCCAGATAAAAATTCCCCAAAAAAGAGCATCACACCAATTCCACTGAGCAAAATATTTCCTATGTAACCATCGGGAATATTTTTATTTTCAAATTTTCTCCAAACGACGATAAGTCCGATAGTGATAAGGATATAGAGAATTGCGAGAGGAAATAATTTTCCAGGAATGGAACTATATTTTGTATTATAATCCACTGCAAAAAACAGTGACGATGACACTCAATAGATCTGTCCACCCAAGAATGCTCCAATATATCCTACGATTGATGCAATCAAAAATGATGGCAAAATCGCGTCGAGATATCGCTCGCGCATATTTTTTTGATCACGTGTTTTCCAAAAAAATACTATTGCAAAGCCGATAATTCCGCCCGCGAGTGAAAGATTGTAATTATCCGTGATGAAAAAATTTTGTAAAAATTCTATCAACGACGCATTTCCTGACAAGAAACTTTGAAATCCAAACTTCGTATCTCGCCACGCAGAGAACATATAAAAGAGCCTCGCAAAAAAGAATATTGCGATTGTAAAGCTCATAATATCGGAAAAAACTGGCTTTGTAATTCCCTTTTTTTGTGAAAAAATATGCAGACAATAAAAGAAAATTATCCACGAAATCACCAGAAAAATTCCAAAAACATAGATGTGAACGTCTCAAATGACAAGTTTGGGATACATAATGAAAAATTATTTTGCGTATTCAATTACTCGTTTTTCACGAATGAGGTTAATCTTCACCTCACCAGGATAGCTACAGTTTTCTTCAATTTGCTGTGCAATCTCGCGTGCACGATTCTCAGCATCAAGATCAGAAACTGTCTCTGCATCAACAAATACTCGTACTTCACGCCCAGCCGAGAGAGCAAATGCTTTACTGATACCAGGAAGGCTCATAGCAATCGCTTCCATCTCCTGAATTCGCTTGATATAATCTTCAATATTCATACGACGAGCACCTGGTCTGATAGCGGAAATCGCATCAGCAATTTGTACAATTTTCGTTTCTATACAAATCTGTGGAACATCATCGTGATGTCCTTCAATAATATTGGTCAATTTTTCATCGAGACCATATTTGCGAGCAATTCGTCCACCAATTTCAGGATGCGTTCCTTCAATATCGTGATCCATTGCTTTTCCAATATCATGCAAAAGCCCTCCTTTAAATGCTAGATCAGCATCTGCGCCAATGAGTTTGGCAATCGCACGAGCAATGTATGCCACTTCTTTTGAGTGTAACAATAAATTCTGTCCATAACTCGCACGGAATCGGAATTTTCCGATGAGTGGATACAGATCCTCAGGAATTCCAATAATTCCCATTTCATCAATCGTTTTTTGCCCGAGATCACGAATGAGTTTTTCTGCGTCTTGTTGATTTTTTTCTACGATTTCTTCAATACGAGCTGGCTGAATGCGTTTGTCAGCAATGAGATCTTCCAGAGATTTTTTAGCAATATATCGTCTAAAAAGATCAAAACTTGACAAGAAAACCGTATCAGGAGAGTCATCAATAATGAGTGAAACACCCGTTGCTCGCTCAAATGCGATGATATTTCGTCCTTCTTTTCCGATGAGTTTTCCTTTTAGATCATCACTTTCGAGAGGAAAAATTGTTTGAGTTGCCTCGTTAGTTACTTCGCCGGCATACTGCTGGATAGCACTTATAAGAATTTCACGCGCCATCTCACCAGAGCGTGTGGTAAAATCTTTTTTCTTTTTTTCGATACGAGCAAGAATATCTTTTTCGTATTTTTCTTCTGTGATTTTAAGAAGTTCTTCGCGCGCCTCGTCTTGTGTTAATCGAGCGATGTCCTCTATTTTTGACTGAAGTGATTTTTTTTCTTCTTCCAAAGAATTTTTGATTTTTTCATTTTCGTGTTCGCGTTCCAAAAGTTTGGTTTGTTTACGTTCTAGATCTTCGTATTTTCGATCGACTTTTTGCTCTTTTTCTTCGAGTTTTCGCTCATTTTCAGAAAAAGTTTTTTTACGATCTTTGAGATCAGCGCGCGCATCATCAATTTCTTTTTTGATAATATTCGCAGATTTTTCCGCGCGTTCAACAATTTTTTTGGCTTCATCTTCAGCATTTGCTACGATATCGTGCGCGTGTTTTTTTTGTTTTTGGTGAATAAAATAAAACATCGCCAAAGCACCCAAAGCCACACCCAGGATAATCCAGAGCGCTCCATAAAAAAGGGAAATGTCAGGCATATATAAAAATTAAAAACATACATCCGATGAAACATTTTTCTTCATTTAAAGTACAAAATTTTTCGTCAAAATATTTCAAAATTTTTTCGATCAAAAGGACAAATAATTTTTCTTCAAAATTTCACCAGTGTGCACATATTGTAAACAAAAATTGAAAAATAGAAAGTATTTTTTGAAGATTTTTATTTTTTGGCTTTCCATCCACAAAATTATATATCTTGATTTTTTTTCAATTTTATTGTATAGAATATTTTTGAGTGAAAAAAGTGTGAAGATGGAGTGAAAATATTTGACTTTTGAACGAATTTTGATATTATTCTTGCGTTTTCAGAAACTTTTTTTAAAAGAGTTTCAAAAGCTTGGCCCGTCATGTCCGATGACAAGAGAATAATTTTTGGATTTTTTCTCGAAATTATCCTCTTGTTATGAACATAACTTGAGGTTAAAGCTTTAACCTTTTCGTCTTTATGGCGACTTGGTAGTCTCTCCTGACCAGAGAGATCACAAAAAATCGTATAATGATACTTCAGTATTATTATACATGATAACTTCTGACCAAAGTTATCAAAACTTTCCTGCAAAATCATTTGATTTTTGCATTTTATTTTCTAACCATACTATTGTTATGGCTAACTTCTCTACGAAGCTTGCTTCTACAGTAAGTGCTGCGGCTATCGTTGCATCAGCAATGGGTGCTTCACTCGTTTCTGCTGCTTCTGAGTTCCTTCCTTACGCTGAAGCTCTCGCTGCTAAGAAAGTAATCAACTCTCAGAATGCTGAGTCTGGTTACCGTCTTAACGATCAGATTACTCGTGCAGAACTTGCAAAAGTTGCTGCAAACCTTGGTGGTTACACTGCAGTAAAATGTACTGGTAAAGTATATACTGATGTAACTGCATCTCTTGGTGATCTTTGTGATGCTATCGAAACTCTTGCTGCTGCAAAAGTTATCTCTACTGCATCTAACACATTCCGTCCTACTGCCAACGTTACTCGTGCAGAAATGACAAAAATGATTCTTGGTGCTCTCGCTGTAGCTCCTTCTACTAAAAACGCAGGTTTCTCTGACGTTAACTCATCTCTTGGTGATCTTGAAGGATTTATTAATGCAGCTGCTGAACAGAGCATTGTTAACAAGGCTACTTACTTCCGTCCTAATGCTACTGGTTCTCGTGGTGAAGTATTCAAGATTGCTGCTCGTGCTGCTAAACTTGAAGTGAAAACTGACAACAAACCAGAAGTTAAGGCTGGTAATGTAACAGTATCTCTCGTAGGTTCTGCTGCTGCTCAATACACTCCTCGGAACGCATCTTCTGTTAAGGTAGGCACTATCAAAGTAACTGCTACAGGTGGTGATGTAACTCTTAATACTCTTACTGTTTCTCGTTCAGGTCTTGGACAGGTAGCTGGACTTAAGGCTTCTCTTGCTCAGAACGGTGTAGTAGTTGGTAATGCTCGTACATTTAACAACACAACTCAGGAAGCAGTAGTTCGTCTTAATACTCCAGTAGTATTGAAGAACGGTTCTTCTGTAGAATTTGATGTTCTTGCATCTCTTCCTAATGACGGAACTTCTAACTCTCAGCACCAGTTTGCAGTAAACGCTGCTAACGGTACTGCTATGTCTCCTGTAACTCTTGGTCTTCTTAATACTACTTCATACGCAGTATCAGACGTAGTAGTTTCTAATCTTAAGGCTGAATCAGTTCGTTCTGGTCTTGCTGGTACTCGTATTGCTAATGTTGATATTCAGGCTCCAGCTGGACGTGATGTAACTGTACACGGAATCACTATCTCTAAAAATACAGGTAACGACCTTTCTCAGGCTATTACAAATGTAAAAGTATTCCGCAATGGTGTAGATACAGGTGCTAAGGCTACTGTAACTTCTGACAAGATTGTTATTACTGGTCTTAATACAAAACTAGAAGCAGGTAACACTGCTAAGTACGAACTTCGTGCTGATACTATCTATGTTGGTGAAACAGCTACTTATAATCTTCACATTGCTAATACAGAAGATATTTCTGCTACAGAAAACTCTACTGGATATGTAACTCGTGTGAAAGGTACTGGAGTTAATGATGCACTCCCTGCTGCTGTTACACTTACAGTAAGCGGAATTAAAGTAACTACTGCTTTGAATAACAACTCTCTTAAGAATGTTGCTCCTGGAACATCTGGAGTTGACTTCCTTGATGGAAAAATCACTTCTTCTGCTTCTTTCGAAGTTCGTGGATTTGAACTTACTGCAACTCCAAATACAATTGATAACTTGAAAAAAGTATTCTCATCTCTTACTCTTGATGTAGCTGGTTCTAACTATGACCTTCTTACTCAGACAATGGATAATGGTAAATTTAAATTTGGAAACTCAGATTCATTTGTAATGGATGCTGGTACTCCTGCAAACATCCGTGTTCGTGGTACAGTAAAACAGGACGCTGATAAGGCAAATATTGACGCTGTTAAATTCTCTTTGAAACTTACATCTCTTAAGAACCTTGACAACGGAAATACATTTACGCCTTCATCAGACATTGTTCTTACAGGTAACAATGTAAAAATCAAGGCTTCTACTCTTGATGTTCGTACTGCTACTGTAGCAGCTCCTTCTTCTCGTCATATTGCTGCTAATATGAACGGTGTTGAAATCGGTCGTTTTGCTCTTGAGGCTAAAAATGCTGATATTCGTGTTGCGAAGATTACTGTTAACAATACGGGTAATCTTGCAGATCTTAAAAAACTTGCTGATGATGCTTCTTCATTCCGTCTTGTAGATCTTTCTACTGGTCAGGAAGTTGATACAAGCAAAGAATTTAAGAATGCTACAACGCTTGAATTTACAATTTCTCCAGCTCTTACTGTAAATAAAGACACTATCAAGAACTTTAAACTTACTGTTGATACAAAGGCTCTTGATACAGATGCTATGGCTAAGACATTTATCGGTAACTTCACAGTAGCTGCTGACGATCTTTCTACTGATAATGGTACTGCTGCTCTTGCTACTGCTACTGCTACAGGTGAAACTTACAAAACAGCTATTTCTATGCCTACTCTTAAGGTAAACCCTGTATCTCTCGTTGCTAACGGTCCTGTTGCTACAGTAACTGTGAAGAATGAAGATTCAGATAATTATATTAAGGTTGAAAAAATGAAAATCCGTGTACAGGCTCGTTACACAGGAAATAATAATGTAAACTTTGATAATTCAAAAGTGTGTCTCCGTAACCGTGGTGCTACTGTAGCATGTTCTGATACTACTTCAGTAGTTCCGTCTACAGCTGGTGCGGTAAACGGTGCTTCTCTTGAATTTACATTCTCTAGCAACATTGATGCTGGTAAAGTAATCTCTACAAATAGCGCGACAGACTTCGAAGTATACCTTCAGGATGCTCCACTATGGGTAGCGGGTGATCACGTTGCGGTATCTATTGAGTCAGCTGATTATAAGTATGGAGAAACTAGTACTCCAAATACAGATATCAAAGACACTTACGTAGGTCTTGCTGATGCTACTGCTACTTCTACAAAGTAATTTTTCTCTCGAAAGATTATAGAAAATTTCCCCTCTTTGGGGATTTTTTCGTGGTCGTTTTTTGAAATATATTTTGAGAAAGCAATGTAAAATCCCCAACTTTGGGGATTTTTTGATATAGAATATTACATTCATTCCATTTCCATAGCGATGAGTACATTCATTTCGGCAGCGTATTCGAGCGGAAGCTCTTTCATGAGAGGAGAGATGAATCCTCTCACGATCATCGTGCGTGCATCATCTTCTTCGATTCCGTGTGACATGAGATAGAAGAGTGTTTCTTCATTGATTTTCCCGACGCTTGCCTCGTGTGCCACCATAGAAGTAGCGTTATTGACACGAATATCAGGGATAGTATCAGATCGAGAAATACTATCAAGAATCAATCCATCACAGTCAATCTTGGAAACGGCATTTTCAGCCGATTTTTTGATATCCAAGAGACCTCGATAGGTGGAGATACCACCTCACTTAGTGAGGCTTTTGGAAATAATTTCAGAGCGAGTATTTTTTCCGATATGGATAACCTTCGCACCAGTATCAGCATTTTGATTTGCATTGGCGAATGCGATTCCAAAGTTCATAGCTTGAGAATTATCCCCCTTGAGGATAGAACACGGATAGAGCATTGTCACGCCTGAGCCAAGGTTTCCACCCACCCATTCAATCGTACCATTTTCTTCTACGAGTGCACGCTTGGTATTGAGATTATAAGTATCGAGCGACCAGTTTTCTACACTAGAATAACGCATTTTAGCATTTTTTCCGACATAAATCTCTACACAACCCGCGTGGAGACTTGGAGTATCATATTTTGGTGCAGAACAGCCTTCGATGTAGTGCGCTGAAGAATCATCTTCCAGAATAATGATGGTATGTTCAAATTGTCCACCAGCCCGCACATTCATACGAAAATATGCCTGTAAAGGTGCATCAATATGTACACCCTTTGGAATATAGAGAAAAGTTCCACCAGACCACACAGCACCATGAAGGGCTGCAAATTTATGGTCGTGCATTGGTACTACTTTCATGAAGTGTTTTTTCACAAGATCTTCGTGCTTGTGGATAGCGACCGACATATCTTCGAAAATTACACCTTGCGCCTGTAGTTCTTCGTGAAGACTATGATAGACCACTTCACTATCGTATTGTGCACCCACACCTGCCAACATGGCGCGTTCAGCCTCGGGAATCCCCAGTCTATCAAATGTTGCCTTGATATTTTCCGGCACATCTTTCCATTCTTTTTTATTTCCCGCACCTTCTGGTTTTGCAAAATAATAGATTTCATCGAGATTGAGTCCACTCAAATCTGGCCCCCATTTTGGCAATTCCATTTTTTGAAATGTTTCGAGGGATTTGAGACGAAAATCAAGCATCCACTGAGGCTCGTTGAAAGAAGCTGAGATTTGTCGCACGACTTCTTCGTGGATTCATTGTACAGCTATCGATTGATAATTGACTGAATCGCTTGCATCTAGCGATTCTCGTGAGATGTCTCAAAATGTTGTTGTATTCATAAAATTATTGTGTGAATCCGTCTTGTTTAATTTTTTCAAGCAATTTTTTGTCTCCTGATTCGAGAATTTCTCCGTCTTTTAAAATAGTAATTGTATCAATGTTGAGATTTTCGAGCAAATGTAGGTTGTGAGAAATAATAATAATCGTTTTTTTCTCAGCTTTCCATTTATTAATTTGCTCTTGCAAAACGCTGATAGCGTCGATGTCAAGCCCAGAATCGATTTCATCCAAAATAATCAGACTTGGATTCAAAAGAGAAACCTGCAAAAGCTCGATTTTTCGCTTTTCACCACCAGAAAATCCTACAAAAAGTTCGCGTTCAAGCAATTCTTTTTCAATGTGTAATTCTGGCAAAAGTTTTTCCACCATTCGCTTAAAGACAAACAAACTTGGTGGTTTTTTGTCAGGATTTTCACGGGAAAAATGAGAATTATAGATAGTTCGCAAATATTCAATGACCTGAATTCCAGGGATTTCTGGAATATTTTGAAATGAGAGAAAAATTCCTTTGCGATGGCGTTCTGACGGAGAAAGTTCCACGATATTTTCACCATTCAAGAGAATTTCACCAGAAACCTCATAGCGCGGATGTCACATGAGAGAAAGTGCGAGCGATGATTTTCCCGATCCATTGTGCCCCAAAATAGCCGTAATAGTGCCATGAGGAAAGAATAAATCAAGCGCCGACAAAATAGAAGCGTCTTCAATAGACACCGAAAGATTCTTGATTGTAAGCATAAAATTTTTTAACGGCCTCTATAATAATACTAATTCTCAAAAACGCAAGTGAAAAAGTGGTCAAAATTGCTTTGGTTTTTTCTGAAAATTTCATATAATCGTACTATGAATGAAAATCCATGAGCATACAACGAAGCGAGAAATCGTCTGCGTGAGGAAAAGGAGCGTGAACGTAAAGTGCTCGAGAATTTGGTCGAGCGATTTGAAAAGGAAAAAACTCACATGCGAGCAGAGAAAAAATTTGATATTTTTGAACTCAAAAGTCGCATAGAAACACATCATTCACTCAATACACTTCGTTCTGATATTGATAAAGCGCTTCGTGAAGGGATTATTTCGCGAGAAATGTTTGACACACTCAAAAATAAAATTGAATTTATTGAACATTTGCCGGAAAAAAATATTCTCACAAAACAATCGGAAAAAGCATTTTTTGATGACGAAGATTTGCCTTTTGGAAAGACTGAGATTACGAAATTTTTGGAAAAAAAGAAAATTGGTGAAAATATTTTGGTGGATATTGGTGGGTTTTTCTATGGATTCGTGGTGCAGGGTGGTGCGATTTTCGTTATTTTGCTCTGGAAAATCCTTTTGGATATTATTTTTCTACCACGCGATATTTTAAAAGAATTACAAAAATAATATGCAACGATTTTTTATTAATCGCCCATTACGGGAAATAGAAATTTTTGACGATGAAATATTTCATCAAATTACGAGGGTTCTTCGAATGAAAAAAGGTGATCAAATTATACTTTTTTGTGGAGATGGAATTGAATATCTGTACGAATTGACCAATTTTTCAAAAAAATCGGTGGAATGTGTCCAACAGAAAAAAATTGAACCGATGGATCGTGAGGCTCGCAAAAATATTACGCTCTATCAGTCTTTACCGAATAAAATAGAAAAACTTGAATGGATTGTTCAGAAAAATACGGAGCTTGGTGTGCGGAAAATTATTTTTTTCCGATCTGATCGTTCGCAAAAGTTATTTCTTTCTGATTCTAAAAAAGAACGAATCAAAGCAATTTCTCGCGAAGCATTGGAACAATGTGGTGGACTTTTTCCGGTAGAAATTATTTTTTCTGATGAAAACCTAGGATCGATTTTAAAAAACAAGAATCCAGACGAAAAAAGAATATTTCTCCATACAGAATGACAAAAAACGCAACTCAATGAACTTGTGAATGAAGAAAAATTTGGAATTTTTATCGGGCCAGAAGGTGGATGGTCAGACTCAGAAATTCAAAAAATGAACGAAAATAATTTAATAATTGTTCATTTATGATGAAGAATTCTGAGAACAGAAACCGCGGGTATGTGTATGGTTTTTGGCCTCAATAATATCTAAAACACAATATATTGTGTTTTTATTTTTCTCTTACTCCGATAGTAAAAATTTTACTTGTATAATTGCTCAAAAAACTTAAAAAATAACGATTTTAAGAGAAGAATATGAGTACAGAAAATATACAGATACAAAAATTTTATACAAAAATCGTTTAATAACTGTCCGTTTTTTATATAAATATATTTTCCCTTACCAAAGCCAAAAATTGAGAATATCCTCTATATTTTGCGATTTTTTCATCAAAAAGCAAGACTAAAAGGTTGCAGCATTTTCGAAAAACTGATATACTGCTTGTGTCTTCTGGAGAACAGAAGGACACCTTAACAAAACCTGACTTGCTAATCATAGGATCCTTGACTCACAAGATCATCCTGTTTGTAAAAACAAAAATTTATTTTGCCAATAATTATACCAATACAAAAGAACAAATAATAATTATACCAAAAGCAAATACAACGGAATGAGAGTCTATACTTTTTTTCTTTTAAAAAAGGAAGCGAAAAAGTTTAGATTCTCACTCCAACCAAAGGATTGAAACTTCCTTTTCAAAAAAGATTCGAAAAGCCAGTTAGGTCATTGCTTCGGCAATGCGAGCGTGAGAACTCAAAACCCTCGTGAATTGTGTCGTCTGACCTCTATTATAATGCCATAGATGCATTCGAGTGTCCCACAATCACTTATTATTTGAACTTCGGTTGTACCAACAATCCGAAGTTTTTTTGTTTTTCAAAAATGGGCAATTATAAAAGTTTTTCACAAAAATGTAAAAAACTTGTTAAAAAGTACAATTATAGTTCGATAATTGTCCGAAAATAATATTTTATTCGTGATGATAATTACTTCACTTCATAATTTCAAAACTTCGATAAATCTGCTCCATCAAAATTAAAAAAGCAAGTGAATGAGGAAAAATCATATCTGAAAATTTGAGAAGTTGCACTCAATATTTTTCTTGAATTTTTTCAACATCAAAACCATAACTTCCACCAATCACAAAAATTATATTCTCGCTTGTATTGTATAATTTTTGTATACAATTTGAAAAATTTTTCGTACTCATATGTTCGCCACGCTCATCACAGAGAAAGATTTTACCAGGAATTTTGGCAAGTTTTTCAAGAATTTTTTCAGTTTCTTTATTTTTGATAAAAATACTTTCTGTATGCTTAATTGATTTCAATGTATGAATGGAAATCTGCTTTCCGAGGCGTTTTTCGTATTCTTTGATAGCATCACTAAAATGTTTGTGTCCGTCAGAAATGTGAATTATATGAATCATACAGTGGCTTTAATAAAAGAAAAAACAGAATTTTGAAAAAATTTTATAAAAAAATTTTGACTTTTCAAGTATTTTTCATATTATCTCTTGCGTCTATATGACATGCCACCTTAGCTCAGTTGGTAGAGCATCGGTTTTGTAAACCGGCGGTCATCAGTTCAAGTCTGATAGGTGGCTCCACTTATTTGGGTTTTAGAAGTTTGGAATATTAGATTGAAAAATCTTAAATCTAAAATTCGAAAAGTCTAAAACTTTTTTCTTTTCATTTTCCTGGGTCGGTTCCAGAGCGGTCAAATGGGGAGGACTGTAAATCCTTTGGCTTCGCCTTCGGGGGTTCGAATCCCTCCCGGCCCACCACTTTTACATCTATGGGTGATTAGCTCAGTTGGCGAGAGCATCTGCCTTACAAGCAGGGGGTCGGGGGTTCGAATCCCTCATCACCCACCATATTGGTAACCTTTTGGGTTATTTTTTGTTTAAAGGCATCAAAAAAATTTGCTTTTGATGAAAAAATTTATATAATCGGCTCGGTTTTGAATTTTCAAAATTTGCACCCATAGCTCAATTGGAAGAGTATCGGTCTTCGAAACCGGCGGTTGTAGGTTCGAACCCTACTGGGTGCACCACAGATATTTGCTCGGGTGGTGGAATGGTAGACACGTACGCTTGAGGTGCGTATGCCTAACGGTGTGGGGGTTCAAGTCCCCCCTCGAGCACCAATTTGAACCAAAATTTTGGTTTCCTATTTCGCCAAATTAAAAAATAGGAGGAGGCTTTCGTACCTATCTTGAGCGATTGCATTTTACTCTTTTATCCATTATTGTATGAAAAAAGGAATTCATCCTGAATCTCGCGAAATTCTTTTCGTGGATCGAAGTGCGAATTTTGTTTTGAAAACTCGCTCAACTCTTCAACCAAAAGATACTTACGAATACGAAGGGAAAGAATATCCTGTAATGTTTGTGGAAACTTCTTCAGCTTCTCATCCATTCTACACAGGACAGAAAGTTCTTTTGAAAACTTCATCTATCGACAAGTTCTACGCTCGTCAGAAAAAAACTGAAAATCTCTCAAAATAATTTGAGAGATTTTTTCGGTGAAATTTTAAAAAATTCTGCTCTCATTTTTCTTGGGAAACTCATAAAAAAGTAGATTTTTCTTTTGCATTTTTTGGATTTTTCCTATAATAGAGCGTACTCTTAACTTTATTTATTGTATGTTAGCAAATGTGAAAAAAATCTGGGGAACAGCGCATATTCGAAAAAGTATAATTGTGACGCTTCTCTTGATTTTGGTCTACAAACTTTTGGCTTCAATTCCAGTGCCAGGAGTGAATACAGCACTGCTTGATCTGTATATTCAACAATTCCAATCGAATCAGCAACTTGCATTTTTTGGTGCGTTGATGGGTGGTGGTTTGGAACAATATTCTATTATTTTGATGGGACTTGCGCCATATATCAACGCAACAATCGTCATTCAATTGCTTGGTGTTGTGATTCCATCGCTCGAATCTCTCAAAAAAGAAGGTGAACAAGGACAGAAAAAACTCAATAACTACGGACGATATTTGACAGTTCCACTCGCATTTGCGCAGAGTTATGGTATGATTTTGCTTCTAAATACACTTTTCAATATTCAGATTATTGATACTTCCAACTTTATGGGAGCAGTGTTGCCAGCGATGATTACTATTACGGCTGGAACAATGATTCTTCTTTGGCTTGGTGACTTGATTACAGAGAGTGGTATTGGTAATGGTACCTCGATCGTAATCTTTGCCGGTATCCTTGCGAATGTACCACAATATTTTGTAAATTATATTTCCCAAGGGCTCTATATTCCACTAATTTCGCTCGTAGCACTGACAATTTTGGTGATTTATATTATTGTACGATTTACAGAAGGACATCGTCGCATTCCTCTCGTATATACTCGTACTGGTCGAGATGAGCGTTCATATTTCCCAATTCGTATCAACCAGGCAGGTATGGTACCTATCATCTTCGCAGCATCTTTGGTAACTTTCCCTTCTATTATTGGACAAGTTTTGGTACAGCGCGCTGGTGGTCAGGCTCGTGAAATTGGTGAATTTTTGGTAAGTCATTTCAGTATGAATAACCCAAGTTGGTGGTTCATCGGAGTATATTTCCTTCTGATTATTGGGTTTTCATATTTTTATGTAGCGATTACATTCAACACAGACGATGTTGCAGAAAATATTCAAAAACGCGGTGGATATATTCCAGGAATTCGACCAGGAAAAGAAACTTCTGAATATTTGACAAAAGTTTCTAATCGTCTTAATCTTTTTGGTGGTGTATTCTTGGCGATTATTGCGGTTTTCCCGTATATTGTAACGAATCTCAATAATCAGTTTGGATTTTTCCCAGCACCGAATGGTGGTATGATTGACCTCGTGATTCCGGGGGCGAGCCTGATTATTGCGGTAGCGGTAATTCTCGAAATTATTCGTCGCATTGATACGGATCTCAAAAGTTTCAATTATCGAAAATTTTATTAAAATCTTCCTTTTTTGGAGGATTTTTTTGTGGAAAATTTTTCTGAAAATAAAATTCTTGACAAAAATGAAAAAACTCGAAAAATAGAGATAAAATTTTTGCAAATTTGTAAATAATATGCTAAAATAACAAGGAATTTAATTTTTTTATATATGACAAGTTCTTATCAAATCAATTCTTTGCGCGATTTTTTTGAAAAAGGTGAAGAAATAACGAAAAAACCTTTGAGTGATTCGGTGATTACAGAATATGAAACACTGGTAAAATCGGCTGAAAATTTTATTAAAAACCTCGAAATAAATAGTCCAGAGCGACCTCAGGCAGAAAAAGCGCTTCAAACATTGCGTGAAAGTTTTGTAAAATTACAAGAAACAAGCAATGCTAATAAACAAAAAATTCAGGAAGAACTTCGTACTGAGTGGGAAACATTGAGAAACTCTGTTGTTGAGATTACACCAACTCATTCATCTCAAAATGAGTGAACATCACAAGAAGAGGATTCTCAGGAAAAAAATTCTGAATCTCAAGAAGAATCTCAAGTAAAGCCTGCTGAATATAAACGAGAACCAATCACTGCAAAAGTACAAGAAGAATTGAATGAATTCCAAAAGGAGGCATTCGAGGCTTTTAAAAAACAAACACTCGGTGAAAATGGAAAAATGGATGAACTTTCTTTCCGTCGCGGAATTGAATTTTTGTCGGAACTTTCTACTTTTTCAAACATTGAAGTGGAAAAAGGAAAATTTGACTGGTTGGACACAAAAGAAAAAGAAATGCTTCTCAAACAAATGCCCGCTGTTCAGGGAATTATCGGTTCTATTTTTGTAGAACAATTTTTCCGTGCTGGATATGAATTTGGTTTCAATGCTGATAATACTGTGATTGTAAAACCAAAAAATGCTGGTCAACAAACAAAAGCTCGTGAACTAGAAACGCAGCTGAATAATCAAATTGCTCGCAATCCTCATTTTGCAAATTCGATTAAAGCCGGTCTTCTCTATAACAATCAAGATTTGCTCACATACTTGCGAATGAATGCTACTTCTGACGGAAAAGAAATTTCTGAAGATGCACAGAAACCAGAAAATTTTATAAAATTTTTGCAAGGGCGTAATACTGAGTCTGCCAAGGCTATTTTGGCGAGCCGAAATTTTTTCAAAGATTTGGATTGGGAAGGACATTTGCATGCTGCCAGTTATGTTCCAAGTTTTTCGAAAAAATTATCTGTGATAATGGATGATCCTGAAACTCAGCAGGCGATTGCTCGGAATTTTACTCAGAATCAGAGTGCTCCGAATCGTGCAACAGTGCTCTTTAATACAATGACTGCCCCAGATGATTCTCTCAATAAACCGCTGCCAACTTTGAAAGAAAATATTGATAAACATGGATATGCTGGAGGAATGCTCACACATACAGGAATGCTTTGGGGTCGCGGATTTAAAACTTTATTTTCTTCGCCAGAAGCAGGAACTTTGACTATTGCGGCAATGATTATTTTACCATTTGTTGTTGGATTCAAAAATGCAATGGGAATTTTTGCGGGAACACCGTTGGCACTTGGGCTCATTGATAGTTTTACTAACGATAAAAAGCCAGAGGAAGGATCACCAGAAGAAGAAAATGATCCGCCAACCACTTCTGCTGATCAAATGGGTATCAAGGATCTTGTTCCTGAGGAACGCAGAGCCCTCATTGAATCCACTTACCCAAAAGAAGAAGTTGAGCCAATGATTAAGGCTACGGCGGCTCTTCAGACTGAAAAAGTGGGATATCTTCGCGATTATATCGGAGGAAATGCTGATGCAAAAATTTCTGATAATGCGAAGCAATCCCTTGAAACTGAAAATAATAAAGAATTAGCAAAAAAACATATTGAAACACTTCGGAATAAGGAAATTGAGCTTGCAAAACAATCTGGTCAGTTGACTGAAGAAGGATTAAAAGTATATACACAACTACTTGACGATATGCGACTTTCGCAGCTGGAATGGTATTCTGTTAGTTCTATTGAAGAAAGAACCAAAACAATCAATGCATATATGCAGAAAAAAAGTGAACCAAATACCTCGAAAAATTCAGATAGCTCAAATGATGCAAAAAAACAACAAAGCTCTTGATTGTCAGCATGGGAATATGGATTTTATGGTGCCATGACACTTATCGCAGTAAAGTTGATGGGCGGGGGACCACTCTTGAAAGGAGCATGGTGAGTAACGAAATGGGTTGTGGTAAAAGGAGGTTATGGTAAAGTCTTAAAACCAGCCGGTAAAGCAATTTTTGATAAAGGAAAAACAGCTTTAGATAAGGTGACAGGGGGACGTAAACATATTATCACTTTGAAGACTGGAGAACAGGTAACACTTTCGCGTGCAGCATATCAGGACCATCAGGATCTAAAAAAAATGCTTCAAGGGGGGAAGATAGATGCTAATGATATACCAGAAATTAATAAAAAAATGGAAAATGTATTTAAAGAAGCTCTTCAAGACGCAAATTTTAAAAAGAAAGTTCTTGCAGAATACGGAACTTCTACTTTGGATGAGGCAAAATTTTTGGATGATATGAAGTATCAAACTTCAGCGAGAGGTCTAATGAAATCTCATAATATGTCAATGAGAAAGAGGATTCTTGAAATCCTACTTCACTAATTATTATTTATGTTTAAAAAACCAATAACATCTCGTGAATCTGATTCTAATAATACTTGGCAAGAATTACAAGATACTATTGGAGAAATTCGATATGAATGACTGGAAAGTACGGATTTTAGAAACTTTACTCGAGAAGAATCTATTCAAGAATTGAAGTCAATTATTTGGGAATTTTTTGAGATGACGAGTATTTTTAGACAAAACCCTGAAAAGTGAAAAAAAATTGCAGAAGATTTTTTCAACTATATTTTACAATTTCCATGATTTGATATTGATCAGATTCAATCAATTGGAATTAATCAGGCTCGAATGAAAATCGACCTGAAAGATTCTACACAAATTGTGATTGACCTCGCGAATGCTTGGGATGAAATTGTAGTGACGCCAGAAAAACAAAAAATCCAGACTGATACTCGTGAACAAACACAAAAACTCAGAGAAACGGTAGATAAAGATTCATTTTTTGGTGGAAATATTATTTTTGAATATGGTGCAATAGGTGTTACGACCGGGCTCGCAACGAAAAAAATTATTGATATCAGGAAAACAAATCAGGCAGCCAAAGAGTGATTATTTCAGTTGAATTCTTTGCTTGTGAAAATGGATGATGGAAAAACTATGCGCATTCATTTGAGTGATGAACGGCCAATTATTGGAACCCACAAGGATTTTCAAGATTCAGTTGGTCGTATATTGGAGCGCGCCGAATTACAACTTGACCCTACAACTCGAAAAGTATTTTTCCCTGCAAAAAAAATGCTTCAAGCACTTGATGAAGACTTTTGAAATCTTACATATGAAAAGTACTTGAAAGAGAATGAAAATATTCAAGAAAAAATGACTCGTGAAGAATTTGAAAAATTTCGTCAGGAAAAAATCATCGAAAATCGTCAGATGATTCGTGATTTTGATGCAGGGAAAATTACATCTACAAAAATCTTAAAATCTGTCGGTCATATTGCGATGCACGCAGCAATGCTCCCACTTTTTGCTGTACAGTATCACCGCCATCAAACAGCTGCCAATATGGTTGAGGCTGTTGGGGAAGAGGTGGCATTTGCTATCGGTGCCAAAGTAGTAGGAAAAGCTGCATCAAAGGCTCCTGGTGTATGGAAAGCTCCAGCAGTGATTGTGGGAAGTCTTGCTGGAGGTATTGGTGCTGTGTGGGCTGGGCATACATTTTCTGAAAAAATGCTTGATGCAAAGCGTCATAAATGGCTCACATTTCAAAAATCAAATTATGAAAATAAACGCTCAAGACTTGGACATATTGTATTTGGGATGGGCGTAAATGAAGGACTTGGGTATCTCAATGATGGACTCAGATATATTACAGAAGATTCAGAAATGGGTGGCTTGGATATAGGAATTGACAGAATGTCATTTAATAACCCGTTTACTGGAAAACATCTCTTTACCACTCCAGAGATGTCTATTTTTCAAGATAAGGTCACCCTTGGTACTGAGCCTTGGACTTGGATGCAAACCGCAGCGAATCGCGATGTGAATCGTTGGAACGAGTATGTAGAACGCTACAAAACACTTCTAAAAACTAATATTAATATTCTATTGGGTGAATATAATCGTGGCGAAGGAATTTTCTCGGATACGGACAAAATAAAAGAAAAGGGTAGCAAAGAAAAATTACTTGAATCAGAACTCTATGAAGTACTCAGAGGTGGCGAATCTGGTATATCTTTTGTGCGAGAAATGGCCACGCTGGTGAATGTGATTTTACAAGAAGTAAAAAACTGAACATCAGCCGGTAGTCGAGGAATTAATGATTACATTGACTTTACTGTGAATCAAATGAAAATTGATAGAGGATTATATTTGTATCATCGAAAAATATCGCTCAATGAGGAATATGTGAGACTTATATCTTCTACTGAACGTTTCTCGAATCTGACACCAGAACTTACAGAATATATCAAAAAAATCCCAGAACGAATTTATTTGCAGCAGGAAATTTACCAAAATAATACCGAAAAAAACATGTATGAATCTATGCTGAAAAATAAAAATACAATAGAACGAACTGATGAAAATAGAAAAAAAATACAAGTAACTGTGGGAAATGAATTTGCGATTTGGCTTGACGAGATTGTCGCTTGGAATCAAGAAAAATATTTTCTTGAGCAAATAGAGGCTGGCAATACGAAAGGTTTTGAATGGAAATAATTTTTAAAAATTTTTTATGACAAATATTGAAAAAAAAGTGGAATTTAAAGATATTCCACAAAGCGTAAAAAACGCACTTCCTGACTCAAATGAATACCAAAAATTTGAAGCAGCTCGTAATAAACTCCAATCGCAGACTGATATTTTGCAAAAAAATACAGAAGATCGTCTGACTGCTCTCAAAAATGAATTGCCACCAGATATCCGAGCTAAAGTCGAAAATCTTTCCGATTTGGCTGATGCTGTTGAGGACAAAAACCTGTTTGAGCAAGCGAGGGATAAATACAATGAAGTCAAAGGTGATATAGCTGCTCTTCCTGGAAAAGCTCTAGACTCAGCGGAGGCTGTTTATGATCAAATTATTGGTTCGGATGTTACGATCAAGACTGATAAAGATTCATTTGCTGGACTCAAAACCGCTTTTGATACTTTCAAAGAAAAAGGTTTTATCGAAGGAATGAAAGAAATCGGAAGTCAGCTCAAAGATTTTTTTGATAAAATTATTTCGATTTTTAAAGGTGGATTTGGTTGGGCGACTTTTGAAAAAATTGGAGATTTATTTTCTGGAACAATTGATACTGGGAAAAAAATTTCTGATGTTATCAAGTGGGCGAAAGATACAATTGGTTTGTCATTTTCAGAGGGCGCACCTTGGCGAGATGCGCTGGAAGACCGAAAACTGCTCGCGCTTCCGATTGAAAAAATTCGTGCTGGCATGTCGGTAGAAAATATTTCAAAAGAATTGGGAATCAAACTTTCGAATAGCGATGCAAAAACATTTTTGGACAAATTTTTTAAGCCAGAAAATTTTGAAAAAATTATTGCTGAATATAAAACTAAAACCAATACTTCCACAGTTGACGAAAAAATCGTGACGCTCAAAGATTTGGTTCTCAATCTCGGATAAAAATGAATATCTCTGGAAATTTCCAGAGATATTTTTATTTGCAAAAAAAATTTTTTCCGTTACAATGACGGCATATTTTAACTTTCAAAAATATGGCTAATTCACTCAATAAAGTACAATTGATCGGAAATCTTACGGCTGATCCGGAAGTTCGCGAAACTCCAAATGGACAAAAAGTTGCGACTTTTTCTGTAGCGACGAATCGTCGTTGGAAAGATGCGTCTGGAATGACTCAGGAACAAGTGGAATATCACAGCGTAACAGCTTGGCGTTGGCTTGCGGATATCGCGGAACAATACATGAATAAAGGAAAAAAAGTGTATGTGGAAGGATATTTGCAGACTCGTAGTTGGGATGATGCAACGACTGGTCAGAAGCGCTACAAGACAGAGATCGTTGCTGATAATATTATCCTTCTTTCATCGTCGGGTGGAGCTTCTGCTGGTGGTGATATGGGTGGATTCTCAGCTGCGGCTGGAGATGATCAACCTACTCGCGCCAAAGCAAAAGTGGAAGAAGATATTTCTATCGAAGACATTCCATTTTAAAATATATATTTCAAAATAAAAAATCCCAATTGGGATTTTTTATTGATTTGGAGTTGCTGGCTCTCCAGCTGTCTGTGTAGATAAGTTTCCTGGTGTGAGTGTTTCTATGCCTGGGTTATCAGAATTTTTTGGTACTCAAGCAGAATTTCATTCTGATACAAACTCTTTTCCAACTACTATCGAGCCTTCATCTCATGATTGACCTTCGTTTTGTTCTGTATCGCTTGTTGATTGTTTGATTGTTTCTAAATAGTGTTTAAAAGCAGTTGTTGTATTTGGTCCAAGCATACCATCTTGTCATTTTGCTGTATCTGAAGATTTAATACCAATGAGTTCTTGTAAATTTTTGACTGCAAGGGGTGTCGGGTTGTGGATAGCGGTTTGGATAATATTTTTTACTTCTTGATCAATATAGTCTGCATATTGACCCTGAATATTATTCCATTCCGTTACTACTTGCTTCCATTGAGTTGTCTGAATCCATCGCTTAGAAATAGATTCTCGGTAATCAGTAGTTGCTATTTTTCCATTGATTTTTCGTGTTAAATCAAGATTGACGGTAGGAGTTTCTGAGAATTGAGTGCTTCATTCATTCGGTGCTTGACCATCTCATTCTTTTGATGTTTGAGGAATTTTTGGATTAGGTTTTTGCTCGACTGACTGAAAAACTTCCTTTTCCCAATTTGGGTCAATGGTGGAGATATCGAATTTTTCATTAATTCGTGTTATAAGAGTTGTTATGGCTGCAGCAGGAAGCGCAGATTGTTTCAATGTAGTTCGTAGTGCACCAACCGTTTCAGTAATCTTTGAATTCACCGTGTTAAGCTCTTTTTCGAGATTTGCAATATTTTCTTTGATTTCAGGTGATTTTTTTGATTGACGAAGTGCTTTTCTTTCTTCTTGAAGTGCTTTGAGGATTTCTACTTTTTCCTCACGAAGAACCTTGAGTTCATTTGATTTTTTTGCAGAGTTTTGTCTCCATTTATCCCATGTTTCTCGGATTTTACCTGGATTCTGCGCTTCCGCTTTTGGCGCTTCCGCTTTTGGCGCTTCCGCTCCTTTCGTATTAGAGTTAGCCTTCTCTAATCTTTCTTCGAGTTTTGTTTTATTTTCCGAAAGGTTTTTATTTTTAGTATCCAGTTGATCCATCTTTTTTGTAAGTTGCTCATTTTGTCGCTCAAGTTTTTTAAGATTTTGTTCTAGTTGTGCCTTTTCACTTTCAAGGTATTTTAAATTTTCATTTGCTTCTGGCTTCACTCTAGATTGTTCTAATGCCATCTGTTCTTCCTTTAACTTACTGATTCTTTCTTGACGAATCTTTTCAACAGTAGCATTTTTCTTTGGAACTTCACTTTCTAATTGTTTAAGCTGCTGTGAAATTTCTTCATGCTTGTGATAATTAATTTTTTTATTAATATTTTCAAGATTACCACTTCCTTCACTTATACGATTAAAGTTGGAAATTCTTTCAGCTTCAAGTGCTTTTTTAGCATTATTATTTTGTGTAATGTAATCATCAATATTGTTAATACTTTCTTTGGTATTCACAACTCGTTTTTTGGTATAGTGTTCCTGAACATTATTTTTTATCTTTCATGCAGTATTTCGAACTCGGTTAATACTATTAGAGGCGGTATTAGTTACTGCCTCTTTTACTTTTCCTGTACCCTGTGTGATTTTTTCACCAACTGCATTTTTCAAATTATTTCCAGTTTCACTAACTTTTTTAAGATTAGACTGAACAGCTTTTCCAACGGTACTATCACCGATTACTGAACCCACTTTTCGTGTGACAGGATTATTTACTACCGGATTTACTATTTTTTTTGCAATATTAGTAGGAGCGTTAACTGACCCTACAATAGCTTTTCCACTTCATTCTACTATTTTGCCAGCTCACTGTAGTGCTTTTCCGCCGACTCTTCCAGCCATTGATGTGCTTTCTGCACTTATTTGTGCTCACTTCTTTACCGCGAGGCCACCACCCTTTATTAGAATTTTCCCGAAGGTTTTTGCAATACCAGCGATACCAGTGATTGCCAAGATGATATCAACACTGGCTCGCCCTTGTTCATAAGGATTTCCTTCAGTCAAATCTTTCAATGTCTGTGCGAGTTGATTTTTTACTTGTTCCCAGCTCAGATTCTTAAGCGCTTCAAATACCTGGCTTCGGAAATTTGAATTTGAAATGGCAAGCTCTACAAACTCTGGCATTGCCAAAATAGAATCCAATCCACCCATAAAAAATGCTATACCAGGATGACTTTTTGAAGGATTATCTTTATCAAAATCTACCGCCCAATGAACCGCCCTTCGTAGCGAGTCTATAATAAGTGAGTCGGTCTGCACTCTTACTTGTTCAATAATGTCTTGCTTCTTTATGCTTACTATTACAATAAGATCAGAGAGTGTTTGTTTGGTCTTGAGGATATTTTGTAACATTTCCTTGTATATATCCATTGCATTGTCGTTCATCTTTTTGCTTAGAATATCACGAGAGATTTCTCGTAGATGATTGTCAACAATAGATTGAAATGCTCATATTTCTCCGTCATTATATCATTCATCTTTCATGGTTTGTGATACCATTTGATTGATTTCTTGTTGCTTTGCACTGAGTACTGATTTTTCCATATTTGACTTTATAAATAATAAACATTCTCATCGTAGCACAAATTTTTTTTTCGGTCAAAAAAAAACAAATTTATACAAAAATTCGCTTGACAAACTTCTTTTTTTATAAAAAATATTGATTTCCAAAAATTTTTCCCATCAAAAAATCCCTCTTTCGAGGGATAAAATTATACATTTTCTTCCAATGCTTCAGCTGGGATTTCAACTGGTTCTGCTGGTGGAACATAGTTTGGATCAAGGGCTTTCAAAGAAAGTCCGATGCGTTTTGCTTGAGAATCAAAAGTGATAATGCGAGCTTGCATCATTTCTCCAGTATGAACTTTTCCTTCGATTCCTTCCATCATATCCGCTGGGATTTCAGAAAGGTGAATCAATCCAGAAATTCCTCCGTCAAGTTCCAAGAAAATTCCGAACTGAGAAAGACGAAGAACTGGTGCTTCGATAATATCTCCAACCTGATATTTATCAGCGAGAACCTGCCAAGGATTTGCTTTCAATCGCTTGATAGAAAGAGAGATTTTTTCTCCTTCAATACCAATAATCTGAACTGTTACCTTGTCACCAACGCGAGCGTATTTGTGAGGGTTGTTCACGTGTCCCCAGTCAATTTCAGAAACATGTACGAGACCTTCAACTCCGTGGAATGTAACGAACAAACCATAAGTCAAAATTCCAGAAACCGCTCCTTCTACAACATCACCAACCTTCATTGTAGAAAGTGCTTGTGAACGCTGTTCTTCGATAGCCGCTTTTTCTGAGAAGATGATTTTCTTTCCAGACTGATCAAGGTTGATCACGCGAACCTGGAATGGTTTTCCAATGAGCTTGTTGAGCTGTTCAAGAATTTTTTCTGGGTTGGCATTTTCCACACGAGGGTAGTGGATTGGAGTCAACTGAGAAACTGGAATGAACCCCTTGATTCCGTCAAGATCGATCAAGAGACCACCTTTGTTTGCTTCGTTTGGAACCACCGTAATAATTTCTTTTGTGTCAAAATTTGAATGAAGTTTTTCAATCAATTTTGCCTGAGAAGCCTTACGAAGAGAAAGGTGAACAAGTCCAGAGTGAGGATCGTTTCCAATAATGATAGATTCAATCTTATCACCAGCCTTAATTGTTCCTGCATCTTCTGTTGAAGACTGCATGTGATTTCCAGTAATGATACCAGTAAATTGTCCATCAAGGTCAATCAAAATCATTTTCTGATCAGCCACGATAACTGTCCCGCTTACAACTTCACCAACATTGAATGACTTAATTGGCTCAACTGATGCAAGATCTTTTGCAAAATCTGCCATAGAATAAATTTTAAGAAATAAAATGTTACGAAAATAAAAATATAATTGTAACAAGAAATCACCAAATTTTGGAAACTTTTTGCTAAAATCATCAAACGAATCCCCAGATGGCTGGGGAAATTGGTTTCAAAATCAAAAATGGGGCGACCGATGGGGCTCGAACCCACGACCTCCAGATTCACAGTCTGGCGTTCTAACCAACTGAACTACGGTCGCCACAAAAGCTTTGGGATTATACGAAAAAAAATCAAATTTGCAAAATTTTTTTCAAAAAACTTACTCAGCGCGCCATGAAGCCAAAATTGGCGTCAAATGAGAATTATTTGCAAATATAAGAATTTTCCATATAATGGGCACCTCTTTGAACAAAAGAGGCTTTCAAATTTGGAATTTTTATCGATTTTAAGGGAAAAAATTGAAAAATATATTTTTGAAAAAATACTATTATTGAACAAAAAATATATTCGTCAAGAGAAAATTCTCGCGTTTCCTCCAAAAATCTGCTAAACTATTTTCGAATTTGAAAAAATTCCGTCTCCTGCTCATATTTTCCTAAAAAATATTTGCGGTCGAGCTTTTATTTCTAAAATTTTTGAATGCAAATTTCTTCTTCTTTTGCTCTGAAAAATTCAACTCATAAACGGGTTTCTCTGCTTTTGGATCGAGATTTCGAGACATTTCAACGCACAAAAACCCAAAGTTCTTTTTCCCGATTTTATTCTTCAATTTGGCGTTTTTTTGCGAATCTTTTTCAAAAAAAGCCGATTTTTTATTTCCTTCTTTTTTGTGGTGCATTTTTCGCAGTTTCTGTAGATGCGGCGATGGCGGCTGAAACAAAAACATTTATCGCGACAGCGTATTATTCACCAACGCCTGATCAGGCGAAATACTACACTGGAACATATGCGGGCGATTTGTCGCTCAATGGTGGTAATTCAAAAGCCTCAGATGGCACACCAGTATATGTTGGAATGGTTGCCGCTCCACGAAATTATGCTTTTGGAACAAAAATCAACCTTGATGGAATTGGTGTAGTGAGTGTCCATGATCGCGGTGGTGCGATTGGCTCTGGTGACGGATACGATCGTATTGATATTTGGATGGGATATGGTGATGAGGGGCTGGCTCGCACGCTTGCGTGGGGTCGTCGCGAAATCACTGGAACGATTGTAGATAATGGAACTTCCGTTTCTTTGGATCTTGAAAATATCCTCACAAATGCTCCAAAAGCTGGTGATTTGGCTCTCAAAAAATTGCAAGCGATTGGCTATAACACGACTGGGCGTACATTTTCTGATGTAATTCTCCAATTTCAGCTTGATTATGGTGTGATCAATTCTCGCACGGATGCTGGTGCTGGAAATTATGGTCCAAAAACAACCGCAAAACTCAGTGAAGTGTACAACAATTTTCTCAAAAATGGGAGCGTTCAGGCTCCAAAAGTAGAATCTGTTGTAGAAAATGTATTGCCTTCAGCGCGTGATAATTCGGAAATCAAAAATTCTCTGGAAGCAGAAAAATTGAGCGAAAATATGAGTACCAATTTTTTCGGAGTGACGGATGAAAAAGTACAAAATCTCCAAAATTTCCTCAGACAATCAGGATATTCCACGGATAACAATTCTGGAAAAATGGATCTTTCAACCCTCCACGCGCTTCGAAAATATCAGTCTGCCAAAAATATCTGACAAACTGGCCGCGTCGACCTTCGTACGCGACTTACGATCGCAAACGATCTTTCAAAATAATCCTTCGGGATTTTTTTTGTTGTCCAAAATTCTCTCGGGAAAATTTTCCAAAAACTTGAAAAAAAGAAAATTTTTTTTATTATAGCACTCGATTTTTTAAAAAATTTTTATGAAAGTTTGTGTTTTTGATACGGAAACAACCGGATTTCCCGTGCGTGATGGAACGCTTGATAATCAGCCATATATCGTGCAATTTGCGGCGATTGTTGGTGAAATCGATGAAAATAATGAATATAAAGAATTGGAACGCTACAATTTTTTGGTAAAACCACGAATTGCGATTCCATTCTCTGCATCACAAGTGCACGGAATTTACGACAAAGATGTGGAAAATGAACCATATATTGAGGATAAAATTGATGAAATTATGCGAGTGCTCAATAGTGTGGATGTGGTTGTTGGGCACAATGTTTCGTACGATGAGGAGATTATTGGATACGAACTTGCACGCCTCGGGCGAACGGGCGAATATACGCCATCTCAGGTGGTTTGTACAATGAAAAGTTCAACTCAATATTGCAAATTGCAGGGTCGCGGAATGTCTTTCAAACCGCCAAAATTGGCCGAGTTGCACAAGTTTTTATTCAACGAATTTTTCGAAGGGGCGCACGATGCGATGATGGATGTGGAAGCGACAATGCGTTCGTTCATCGAGCTTGTGAAACGCGGTGTTATCGAACTCGAAACATCCAATGTGATGCGATTATTTTAAAAAAATCCCAAAGCGGGATTTTTTGATGACAATTTTTGACAAAATAAAAAATTCCCATATGGGAATTTTGGAAAATGCTATTAACGTCCAAGACCTTGACCTTTTGAACGGTAAAATTCACGAATAATAGCACTCTCACGAATCTTTCTTTTAGAAGGAGCTTTAGAATGAGTTTGTGCATTACGAAGCTTATTCGCTGTACGAGTCTGAAAAAAAGACTTCTTGTATCGAAGAATAAGTTTTTCGTTTGTTTCACCTTCTTTCTTGATAGAATAGCAGATCATAGACGAGTAAAAAATTAAATACCGAGAAATTTTATCAAAAGATTTGATTTTGTCAAATCTTTTTTTTGTAAACTTGGCAAAATTCTTGCACAGCCAAAAAAATTCTGCTAAAATATTTTGGACAAATATAAAAATATTTCAAACAAAAATACATATGAATCTTTATGATCCACTTCTAGAAGCTGAAAAATCCGTTCTAGAAACTCCAAAAACACAAACAAAAATCAAAATTTCTCGCGCGAAAATTCTTTTCACAACACGACCAAAAAGCTTTGTTCGTCAGCTTTTTTCGAGTGCAAAATTTTTTGTAACTTATATTGCGCTTTCAACGACGATTTTTTCGGTTATGATGGGTGCGATGAATTTTAACGCGTACAGCGCGCGTGTGGCTCATTGGTTCAATCCTGATGCGTACGCTCATGCAAGCGAACAAATGCACGGAATTCTCAATACTTCTCACGCAGAAATTGCGGGTGCGAAACAAACGGAAGAAGATATTGAACAGCGTGCGATTATCGAAGAAAAAATTGCGGCACAAAATCCAGAAATGGTGTATTCTCGAAAATATGCTTCAGAAAATTTGCTTTCCAATGTGCCTTTACAATCAGCAGAAAAGGCATCATTTTCGGTAGCACCACAGGAAAATCGCGTTGTGATTCCTCGTCTTGCGAAAAATATTCCGCTTATTGATGTGTATCATGACAAAAATACGCCATTTGAAGAAATGCACGAAATTTTCAAACAGGAACTCGTGAAAGGAATTGTGCGCTATCCAGGAACGGCTCGTCCAGGAGAAAAAGGAAATGCCTTTATTTTTGGGCATTCTTCCAATGTTCCTTGGATCAAAAGTGATTACAATGATGTTTTTGCGTTGCTCGATACGCTCGAAAACGGTGACGAAATTATTGTATATTATAATCAGAAAAAATTTGTCTACAAAGTGACTGATCGTACAACCGTAAAACCTGGCGACACAGAAGTTTTGAACGCGCGTGATCCAAATAAAAAAGAAATTTCTCTCATGACTTGTTGGCCAATTGGAACAACACTGGAACGACTTATTATTTTTGGAGAATTGGTCGAAGAATCTGCTTCATAATCAAAAAATATGAACTATACTGGAATTTTTACATACGATACATCCGTATTGCTTACAGCGCCAAATAGTCTCGTTGTTGCGATTATTGTGATTATTTTGTCGGCAATTTTCGTACTTGCGGCTCGATATTTTCTATTGGCCTGTGCTGGAATGTTTCTCATTTATCAAGACAGAAAAAAATTTGCAAATCGTAAAAAAACGCTTTCTGATCTCGTTTTAATGAAGGATATTCAGACAGAACTTGAAAAAGAAATTGAACAAGCAACGCTCAAAGCGGCTTTTCAAAATTAAAAATTGCTTTTTTGAAATTTTTTCCTATAATACAAAAACTTTTTTAAATTTTGTATTATGAAAACAGCTCTACAAGCAAAAGTTGGGACAGTTCTCAAAATTGATGGAGATATTTTTCTCGTGATAAAGCACGAAATGCGTCGTGGTGGACGCGGTGCAACTAACGTTACAATGCGCCTTAAAAATCTTATCCAGAATACAACTTCTGACCGCGTAATGGATGGTGAAGAAAAATTGGATGATGTAATTCTTGAACGCTCAAAGGCAGAATTTTTGTACCAGTCTGGTGATGAATTTGCTTTTATGAATCAGGATACATATGAAACAGTAGAACTTCACGCGGACGATATTGGTGACGCGGCAAATTATTTGAAAGAAGGTTTGATCGTTGATCTCCAGACTTTTGAAGGAAAATTTGTTGGTATTATTCTTCCAATTCGCGTAACACTTCAGATTACTGAATGTGAGCCAACAGTTGCTGGAAACACAGCCGACGGAAAGGTAGAAAAGTGGGCAACTCTTGAAACTGGTCTTCAAGTGAAAGTTCCAGGATTTGTAAACCAGGACGACTTCATCATCGTTTCAACAGAAGATGGTTCATACCTTGAACGCGCAAAATAATTTGACAAATAAAAATCCCAAACGGGATTTTTTTGATGCGATTTTTTTATCGTTTGTTAGCGTCTTGTGCGTTGTATGCTTTGAGATATGTCTGCGTTGATGCGTTCATATAAGTGGAAAGATTATTCCTGAGGTGAATGTAATCGTCATAAATAATCGCGAGCAATAGATGTGCTGGATACGCTTTTTCCATATCCATAAAAGTTCGAATGGCACGAGGAAGGGTCGAATCGGCACGACGAATTTCTGTTTCAAGTGCGGTTGCATAATTATTGTATGATTTGATCCAAGCTTCAGAATCACGAGCGATATTTGTTCCACTTCCGGTTCCGATGGCTTGTTCTACGCTTTCTACATACGCACGATCAGATTCGAGAGTTGTGTCAAGATATGACAGATAATATCGATAGTGACAATATTGCCGTGTCGCAGAATTGACGATTTCTTGCATTACAGCCGTTTGATTAGCATCAGAATTATTGCACTGCAAATTATCTTTTTCGCGCTCCAATCGTGTTTGTTCTTTATTGAGTTGTGTCGTGATTTCAGAATTGGCTCCATTGAGCGTGCTTTCAACGGTTTCACGAAGCCCCTTCAGAATGCGCAAACGAGAAGTGACAATCGCACACGAAAACAATGAATTCATCGTACTACGGTACTGCAATCGCGCTACTTCGAGCGTTTTAAATCCAGAAAAATCTCCAATTCGACTCATATCAAGTTCGCTTGCGAGTCGATTTTTTTCTTCTGTAGAAAGATTGGAAAGATTCTGTGTACGCGAAATCTGATGATTCACGGCGCTGGCTTTGAGCTCAGGATATTGAGGAACTGGGCGAATCGCATTATTTTTTCCCCAATATCGATCTGTACTATCACAATAGGATTTTGCGCCATCAAGATACGACTGATAGCTTTTAAAATCAGGATTTTGTTCGCTCGGAATAATTTCGGCGTGCGCTGGGTTTTGCGTGAAAAAAATTCCAAAAATCATTCCAAGCGCCATCATCGATGTTCAAATATTTTTTTTCATAAATTTAAGAAATGCGATAAATAATATCTTTTTCCACAAATTCTCGTTCGCGCGCATATCGAAGACGAGAAAATTCTTTGAGCGCTTCACCAATTTTTGGGTCTCATTTTTCAAGCCACGGACGCGGAACATCCAGTGAAAAGCCTTGACTTGGCTGACCATCCACCGACAAGCGGAGTGCTGCCTGGAATTTGTCCATATTCATAAAATCGTGATTGGAATAGGCTGGTGCGAATTGTTCTTCAAGCAATTTAGCATCTTCTGGCCCGATTTTGTAACTCATCATCGAACCAACATTTCCGAAAATCGCATCTTTGAGGTTGAGGCTTGATTTGGTGAGCGCGTCAGATTTTTGTAATTGCCCCAAATATTGATGTGCAATAATCAGTCCAAGACGATATTTTCGCGCTTCAGAAAGAATCGATTCAATCGAATCCGTCACATAATTTTGGAATTCGTCAATGTACAAGAAAAAATCTTTTCGCTCGCTTGCGGGCATTTGTTGGCGCTTCATAGCTGCCATTTGAATTTTAGAAACGAGGATAAGACCGATAAGACTCGAATTGATGTCTCCCAAAACTCCTTTGGAAAGTGTTGCCAAAAGAATTTTTTGCGTATTCATCACATCAGTAATATCAAACGCTGATTTTGTCTGACCGATGATATTTCGCATCAGCGTGTTGGTGATAAATGGACCAAATTTGGCAGCAAAAAATGGAATCATTTCTGCTTTTTCTCGATCACCCATCGCTGCGTATGTCGTTTTCCACCAAGTTTTTACGATTGGATTTTTGATCGTTTGTATGCGTTCGCGCTGGAAATTTTCATCCGTAAAAAGTTTGATCAGCTCAATAAGCGTTCCGCCTTCTGGATAATCCATGAGCGCCAAACATCCATTTCGAAAATAATCCTGGATTCGCGGACCGAAAATTTCTGGCCCAAAAATTTTAATCATAATGCTCGTCGCCTCGCCAACGGCCATTTGTTTTTCATCATCAGTATCAGCTTCCAAAAGATTGAGTCCCATCGGACGACTCTGATCGGCTGGGTCGAAAAAAATCAAATCTTCCGCGCGAGTTTTTGGGATAAAATCCAAAAGTCCTGTCGCAAAATCTCCGTGCGGATCGAGCACTGCGAGCCCGCGACCATTTCGCAAATCTTGGCGCGCCATCACCGACAAAATCGAAGATTTTCCCGTACCAGTCTGCCCAATCACATAAAAATGACGGAAACGATCTTCGTTCGACAAATAAATTTTTCGGCGCTCACCACGGAAAATATTATCCCCAAGGTACAGTCATTCGTGCGGAATATTTGTCGGAGCCTTCACGACACGAAAATGTTGCCATTTGATTTCTGGTTGTTTGTTATATTTGGAATGCGGAAAATGAAAAAGCGTCGCAATTTCCTCAATATTGAGCAAAAAATTTTTCTGCCACCATGCAAATTGTCGCAAAATAAAATATTGAATCAAAACCGAAAGCGATTTGTGACGCATCGGTAGAAAGCGATTGTAGGCGGGCGACGCAAACTGCGAAAATGATGAAATAATATTGCGAAGCTCGGCGTTTGCCACCATTTCATCATCGGCAGTTACAATAATTCGCACCATCACGAGAAAACCGGTTTTTTTCACTTTTTCTTTCATGAGACCTTCGTCGTCGATTGGATCTTTTTCGTCGATTTCAGGCTCGTCTTTTTTATTTTTTTCTTCTGGATCTTGGAAAAAAATTTCTAAAAATCCACGAATCCACACAAGTGGATTGAGCGAAAAATATCGTCGTTTTCCAGGACTTTTCTCTTCTTTTCGAATCATTTTTTTGATGCGATTTTGCCAGCCGTCATCCTCAGGCTTGAGCAAAATCTGAATCGTTGCAGAAGTATTTTCACTGAGCCGACCAAGCGCCGACAAAATAGCGTTCATACTATCTGATTCGAGCTTTTGATACGTTCGAATTGGGAATTCGTCGCCTTTTTTGAGAATCATCGCCTCGCCCAACACGGATTTTCTGTTTTCAAAAATATTGATTTCGCTTGTTTCTTCGATGAGACAATCCGGATAAAAACCAATAATTTGCTTTTCAACGAGCAATTTGGATTTGCGCGGTACCACGATATAAAAATAAATTTCGTTCGCGTGCGCCGTATATTCGAAAGAAATATATTCCTGCCCCAGAAGCCAGCCCAAAAAATTCCCGCGATAGAGCGATTTGAGATTGGACAAAAGTTGCTCCATGAGAGAAATTTGTTCTTTAAAATCTCGAATTGTTTCCTTTTTTTCATCGCTGTCGCTGTCTTTTCGTGCCATCACTACACGCAAAAAAGCCATTTCCTTCGAACGGCGTTTTGCGATATTTTTGCGATATTGCCACCAGAAAAAAGTCAGGAGAACAATTGTCGCAACGATGATGAGAAAAATTTTCCCAAGTTGCATATTTGTGAATTAGAATGTGATTCCTTCGAGAATGAAAAATCTAAAAATTGCGTGACTCGCGACGAGCAAAACGAGCCCAATCACGATATAAATAATAATTTTTTTCGCGCGAGAAATTTTTTCTTCGTCGCCACCAGAAATAAACAAAAGCCAACCCGCATAAATCGCCATCAAAATACAAAAAATCGTCAAAAATGTATTGAAATATTTGATAATATTGGCAAAAAGTTCTACCGCACCTTCAAATCTGGCCTCAGAATTGCTAGTACATGGCGTTTTCGCCAAATCCCAAACATGACCGCTCATTTGCTCACATTTTGGAACGCCGCTGTACAAAAGTGAAACGATTCGATGAGGAATTTGAATCAAAATAAATCCCACCAATGCAAAAATCAGCGTATTTTTCCCTTTTCCAAATTTTTCTTCGTCGCCTGACCCTGTGACGATAATATAAAATGCGTAAATCATCATCGCGAGGAATATAAATCCTGTAAAATAATATACCAGCCCCACGAGTGGTTCCAAAATATTATTCCAAAATTCCCACCCCCATTCAGCATCAATAATAACCGAAGTTCCATTGCTTGGATTTTTGAGAAGCGTCGCCCAAATAGAATACGCCATTTGAAGCAAAATCGCACCCGCCGCGGTCCAGGCAATATTGTATTTCCATTTTTTTACATCATCATCACTTCCGTCTGATGTGAACAATTTTATCACGCCGATAATCAAAAAAATTACCGCAATGAGCAACATAGCATTTTTGATTCCTTGCGCAATATTAAAAAATGTCGCACTAAGCGCATCATTTGCATTTGTGCTATCTGATTTGATAAAATAGCCTTCACCAACATCTTTTGTGAATTCATTAATTTGTTTGTGTTCCGTTCCTTCCGTTTTGATATTATTGGAAAGATTATTGATGACGTCGTTGTTGTCTTGTGCATGCGCGATAGGCATCATCGTGACACAAAAACTTGCCAGCAAAATGAGAAAAGTTTTTAAAAATTTCATACAAAAAAATTATCTCAAATAGTATAGCAATTCTTGCTCAAAAAAGCAAATTTCTTGCGCACTCTTCAAAAAAGTTGCATTTACAAAACTTTTTTTTATACTACAATTATAAAAATTTTTCAAAATATGCTTAAAATTGGTTTTTTTGGAACTCCAGAATTGTCTGCGTCGGTGCTTCGTGGGCTTTTGGAAAATGAAAATTTTTCCGTCGAATTTGCCGTGACAAATCCTGACAAAAAATTTGGCCGCGCGCAAACGCTCATTGCAAGCCCCGTTAAACAACTCGCTGAATCGTATCAAATTCCTGTTTTTCAGCCAGAAAAAATCCGAAATAATACCGAATTTCTTGAAAAAATTGCTGAGTATCAGTGCGATTATTTTGTCGTTGTGGCGTACGGAAAAATTTTGCCGAAAGAACTTCTGGAAATTCCAAAAAAAATGTGTATCAATGTGCATGGCTCGATTTTGCCCAAATATCGTGGCGCCTCGCCAGTTCAGTCTGCGCTTTTAAATGGGGAAAAAGAAACTGGCGTGACGATTATGCAGATGAGCGAAGGCATGGATGAAGGCGCGATGATTTGTGTTGCAAAAATTGCAATTTCTCCAAATGAAACGAGTGTGTCACTTTTTCAAAAATTTGCCGAAATTTCCCCAAATGCTCTCATTGACGGGATTTTGTGATTAGAATCAGGAAAATATTCCCCAATCGAGCAAAATCACAGCGAAGCAACATATTGTACTAAAATTTCCAAAGAAGATGGAAAAATTGATTGGAATCAGGATGCACGCGAGATTTTTCATAAATATCAGGCATATTCGCCGTGGCCAGGAATTTTTGATATTTACCAAGGAAAACGCTTATTATTTGAAAAAATTTCTTTTTCTGATGCTATCGCGACTGACAAAAAAATATGAACAGTTTTTAAAGATTCTGATGGAAAAATTGCGATTGCAGCCCATTCTGGCGTGATTTTTCCAGAAATTGTAAAATTGGAGGGGAAAAAATCTCAGTCGATTGCTGATTTTATCAACGGAAATCGTGCATTTCTTGATTTTTCATTTAATTAATCATTTTTTCTTATGTCAACTATTTTTTCTAAAATCATTGCTGGCGAAATTCCGTCATTCAAGATTTATGAAGATGATTTTGTATTTGCGTTTTTGGATATTTTTCCTCAACAGAAAGGGCATACATTGATTATTCCAAAAATCGAAATTGACCATTTTTCTGATGTTCCGCCAGAATATTTAAACGCGATGCTCTCGGCCGCGCAAAAAATTTCCAAAGCACTTCAAAAAGCGACCCATTGTGCGCGTGTTTGTGCGAAATTTGAGGGATTTGAGGTTCCGCATTGTCATTTTCATTTGATTCCCGCCAACTCGATTGAAGATTCGAATTTTCAGAGTGTGCCTCGCACTGATGACGCTGAATTGGCTGATTTGCAAGCCAAAATTATCCAAGAATTATCTTCAGAATTTTCCAATCTTTCAAAATAATATGTATACAATTGCACTCAATACATTTCGCGAAATTCTTCGGTCTCGATTTTTTTCGATAACCTGTTTTTTTGGCATTGTAATGCTCTTTGGGATTATTTTTTTCAATATTTTGTCACTTGATCAATCCCAGTTTATCGTGCCAGATTTTGGGCTTTCATTCATGGAAGTCACGGGATTGTTGATTATTTTGTTTCTCGGAAATCGCCTTTTGTCGCGCGAATTTGAAGAAAAAACAATTTATCTTACGCTCTTGAGGCCGATTAGTCGTGGAAAAATTATTTTTGGAAAATTTTTTGGATTTGCGGCGATTTTACTGATTCTTGTGTTGATTTTGTCAACGATTTTGATAGGGTTGATGATTTTTTTTGAAGTGCCAGTGACGCCGATTTTTGGTTTCGCGATCTTAGGAATTTTTCTCAAATGGCTATCACTTTTGGTAATAATTTTGTTTTTTTCGATTTTTTTGTCAGGCGGAATTGCGACTTTTGGAACGCTTGCGGTGTATATTGTGGCGCACAGCGGATACGCGCTTTTGGAGTATGCGACGACGCATGAGCAGGCTGTTATGGCGAGTGTTGGCCGTGGAATTTTATTTTTCTTTCCCAATTTTCAGGCACTCAATTTTAAAGAATTGATTCATTTTTCATTCATGCCCAGTATTCATACTGCGTTAGTTTTTGCTTTTGCAATAGGATACATTGTCATTTTGCTTGGCACTTCGTATTACATTTTTTCCAAAAAATCTTTTGATAATATTTAAAAAATCCTCATACGAGGATTTTATTTTTTGATAAATTCGCCAACGATTTTCCCATCTTCCTTGAGGATTTTTTTGATTTTGATAGTTTTTTTCTCGCCGATTTGGAAAATAATTTTCTGATGACGATCGATAATTGCGCCCACGACGTTATCCACCTGAAAATCGTGAAATCGTGGCAAATATACGAGAATTTCCACACCCATATCGAGCTCTACAAAAATTCCCCAATCCGTCACGCCCGAGATTTTTCCGTCAAAAATCCCGCCAATATGAGCTTCCATAAATCGCAACATATAAATTTTGTCCACAGAATTTTCAATCATTTCGGCACGCTTTTCTGTCAAAGTCGCAATTTCGGCTGTTTTTTCTAAAAATTTGGTGAGTGATTTTTTATTTTTTTCATCCAATTTTTTTGCCAAATATTGCTTGATGGCGCGATGCGTCGCGAGATCGGGATAGCGTCGAATCGGGCTGGTAAAGTGTGAATAAAAATCAAGCGCCAAACCGAAATGTCCACTTCTATTGTGTGAATAAATGGCTTTTGACATTTTGGGAAGAATGAGGCGAGAGGCATGATATCGTGCACTTTCATCGAGTTTTTCGAGATATTCAGCGATATGTTTTGGAAGAATTTTTTCAGATTTTTTGCGATTTTTCCCAAGAATATTTTCGAGAATTTGTATACCTTCGTCGTTCGGTTCATCATGCACGCGCGACAAAAACGGAATTTTTCGTTTCGTACACCATTTTGCCACCTCCTCATTGGCGAGCACCATAAATTCTTCAATCAACCGATGTGCATCGTTGCGATCGCGTTTTCTGATTCCAATCGGCGTGTGACTATTTTTTTCAAAATCAAAATACAACTCCGTCGTCTCGAACGCGATTTTTCCTTCCTTTTTTCGTCGTTTTTTAATGATTTCAAATAATTCAAAAGCATTTAAAATCGTATTTTCAAGAGATGCGTTTTCAAATTTTTTCTTTTGAAAATTTTCAAAAATTTTCCCATATTCGCCACGATGTTGGCTCTGAATGAGGCTTTCAAAAATATCGGTGTGAAGCACTTTTCCGGTTTTCTGATCGATTTTCATGAGACAGGTGAGCGTTTTTTTCTCGGTTTCTGGTGTCAGACTGCAAAGATGATTAGAAAGCGTTTCCGGAAGCATTGGAATCACTTTCTGCGGCAAATAAATACTCGTGCCCCGCGTTCGTGCCTCGTGATCGATGGGCGATTTTTCTGTGACAAAATGGCTTACATCCGCGATATGTACACCAAGTAAAAAATTTCCATCGTCGTATTTTGCGATACTGATTGCATCGTCGAGATCTCTCGCGTCACTTCCATCGATGGTGAGTGTGTACCAATTTCGCAAGTCTACACGAGTGTCATTCTCGCTCGAAAGAGCGTTAAAATACGCGATTTCGGGATTATTTTTGAATATAGAAAGGAGATTTTTTTCGTCAGCGATGAGTGAATCCGCTCGAAAATGAGGCTCGACTGGAAGCAATTTTTCATCAATATTTTTCAGAAATTTTTCCTGTTTTTTGATTTCTGGGCTCCATTTTTCAGGAATATTGTGCAAAAACAAAATACTCGCCACTTCGCTGTCGTGCTCAGTTGGTTCAAAAATTTTCTGGATTTTGGCAAATTTTTCATCAATTTTAAATTCTACCATCACATCACCAGGGAATTTTTCGAGAGAATTTTTCTCGATTCGAATTTTTTCAATAGTTCCAAAATTTGGCGCTAAAAAAATATATTTTCATTTTTTTTGTCCCAGCAGAATTTTTTGTGTTCGTTCCATGATTTTGAGAATCGCGACTTCCGCCATCCGCCCAGATTCTGATTTTTTCGTGATTTTCGCGAGCACAATATCGCCGTGCACGAATTTTTTCCCCAATTTTCCACGCACGAAAAATCGCTCCCCGTGAGCGTTGAGGATGATTTTTGAACCCTCAAATAAGAGTTCGCCAACGAGATTTTTTGGATTTTTTTTCTTCATATTTTATGCCAAAAAATCAATTTCTTGGTACGCAATATCTGCCAAAATCGCATCAAGCGCGATTTTGTGATGTGGAATAAAAGGTGATGGCAAAGCAGAAATCGGGAACCATGCAAGGTCGGTTGCCAGGTCGGGTTCGCAAATCTCAGGAACACCTTCCCATTCGTCTACGAGCCCAAAATAACTAATTTTTGAACCAGAATTATTGCGATGAAAAACAATTGTTTCGCCAGAAAAGTTATATTTTTTTGCGTAAATCCCAACTTCTTCGGTCAATTCACGAAGTCAGGCTTCACGAAAAAATTCAAAATCATCCACTTTTCCACCAGGAAAAGCCCAAAAATTGGGCCAAGCTTTTGCTTTGTGAGATCGTTTGATGAGGAGAATATCGCTCCCATTGCGACAAATAATATTAGAAGAAGCGGGAAGAAACGCGCGAGTCATGCGCGCATTGTATAAAATTTTTGAAAAAGTGCAAATTTTCTCGTCTATCCAAAATTATAGTCATCAACATTTCCACGCATCATAGTTTCTGCACCAATTCGTGGATTATAATAATTGTATAAAAGCTTGATAAGTTCGTCTTTTTTGAGTTCTTCCGCACGAAGTCCGATACTTTCGAGCGACATTTTAATGGTGCTGAGTCGCTCAGAATTCCCTTTATGAAGCTTCTGAACGCGACTTCGGTTGGCGCGAATATCGGCTACTGATTCGGTTTGAGAAATCGCCGACCAAAAACTTCGAAAAATCCCAAGAAAATCAGTTTTTCGAACACTTTCATTGTTTTCAAAATCGTATGGCACCACGATATAAAATTCTTTTTTCATAATTTGTGCCAAATCAATCAGTGTCAAAAGAAAATCGATATATTTGTATGTTTGTTCTTGGAGAAGCGGATTTTCTTGTTTGAGTGCGAGATTTTTGAGTTTGTTGATATAACTTTCGATATCCACGCGAAGCGAGCGAATAATGATCTGGATTGGAAAATTGAGTGCATTCAAAAAACGCTGATAGCTCATCAAAATTGCGTCTTGCTCCTCAGTACTTTTGAGATTAAAATTGAGCGCATGAACCTTGAGAACCATACGAGACGAGCCGTCTTTCATCACGATGAGATTGTCGCGAATCTCAGAAAAAGGCATATAGCGCTGTACGCTCATATCCTGATTTGGTTTTTTCCCACTTTTCACGGATTTTGTAGTTTTTTCTGCAATCATATTTTAGAGATTTTTGAGTTTTTCCGCGAAATCTTCGTTGTTCGCGATTGAGGAAGTAAAGCTTTCTTTGGAAGTTGTTTGCACGATTTTTTCGTTTGAACTTGAAATGTGGCCAATTTCAAGTTCGGTATAACTATCCGTTCACTGCGACCATGGACGGGCTTTTCCATTGAGCGACATTCGCAAAAAGTTGAGCGTTAGCGGTAAAAATGTCATTTCTGCGATTCGAACAAGCGCGATTCCAATACCCATTCCTGCCACAATAATTGCTGGAACGAGCGCGATTCCACCAATTCTTGATTCTAAAAATTGAAAGAGCGCGTAGGCGATTCCACCAAACACCATCATAATCCCGAGCTGCCGCAAAGAAAGCCCAAGAACGATAGTATCTTCATTTTCGATTTGAATAGGAATTTTGTACTGCATAATTTTTGTTTTTAGAAAGTATATACTATTTTTCGTAAAATCGCAAGAATTTTCTGATTTTTTTTGACTTTTTTGCACTCTCCCATAATATAAGGAAAATTTTAAAATATTTTTATGTACTCATTTGTTAAAAATCGAAAATTTGCGTATATTCTCGCAGGAATTCTTTTTATTTTTTCTGTTATTTCTCCATTTATTCTGCCATTTCATCAGGGAATTGATTTGACGGGTGGAGTGCAGGTCAAATATAATGTAACCAATATTGATACTGAAAAAGTAATTTCTGAAACGCGAGAAAAATTTATCGCTGAAGCGAAAAATACGCTTTCTCGTGAAGAACAAGCGATTTTGACGGATTTTCTCGTTTATCGAATTACGGGTTCAGATGATTTTATGATCGAAATTGGTGTTGATGAGGCGATGACAACGGGCGACACGGCGACTAAAACGGCTTTTGTCAATGCAACCAAAGAAAAATTTTTCCACAATCTTCAAGAACTCTACAATAGCGTTTCTGATGGGAAAATCACCCAATCACAATATGTAAATATTGGTGCGTCATTTGGAGAATATATTAAGAATTCTGGATATATTTCGCTTACACTTGTGGTGATTATGATTTCCATTTATATTATGTATGCATTTTCTGGCGCGATTCCGGGAATGGCGAGTTGGCCGTTTGCGGTGGTAACTGGAATTTCGCTTTTGCATGATGTGGTGGTGGCATTTGGGCTGTATGTCTTGACTTCAGCGATTTTCCCGGCATTCAAAATTGATATTTTCTTGATTACAGCGATGCTTACGGTGCTTGGATATTCTATCAACGATACGATTGTGATTATGGATCGAGTTCGCGCTACGCTTAAAGAAGAGAAAAAGAAAAATTTGCCAACAATTATTGACGAAGCGATTCACGGGACAATGCGCCGCTCGCTCTTTACCTCGCTCACTATTTTGATTGTTCTTCTTGCGATGTTTATTTTTGGTCCCGAATCTATCAAGGGTTTTGTGCTTGCAATGATTTTCGGAACAATCGTCGGAACTTGGTCGTCAATTTTCTTGGCAGCACCAGCGCTCGTGGATTTGACGGATTTTGATCCCAACAAAAAAATTCCAAAAAAATCTCGTCGCGATGAAGACGGAATTATTCTCTAAAAAATCCCCGATTGGGGATTTTATTTTGGTAGTTTGTTGAGACCATTTTGAAATAAATATTGCCAGCGCTCAGGATTGGACATTTTGGCAGTTGGATCTTCGCGTTTTCCGCTATTTTCCGCATAAATATCTTGTGTATCGACATTCGCGTTTCCATTGACATCTTCTTGTGAAACCACATTAATCACCGTTTCGCCGGGCATGCTTTTGTTTTGCGAAGCCTTGGCAACCTGCGTTCTGTACGCATTCGTCGAAATATATTTTTCCAAATTTTCTTTGAGAGCCGTTCGTTCCGTGATTTCTAAATTTTGCTTCGTAATGGCATCAGAAAAATTTTCCACCTGAAATTTTTTAATTTGAAAAACGACAATTTGGTAAATCAGATAAAAAATCACAAAAGCCAGAAATGCTAAAATGAGGCGATGATACTTATTCATTTTTTTGAATTTTTTGGAAAAATAGTGTATACTCGCTGTATCATATTTATTTTTTTGATAAAATCCAGTTTTTATGAAAAAATTTTTTCTTGCCGTTTCGGTGATTTTGGTGACTATATTTATCACAGCGATGGGCGTTTCTGCGTACAAATATTATCGCGCAATTCATGCTGACGACCCGATTGATCCGTATCTTTTGGTGGATTCTGGTGCGGCGCGAATTGTTCGTGGCGATGTGACGATTTCACTTTCTGAACACGAAAAATATTCACTCAAAGAAAAAGACACAATTATCACCGAAGAAAAATCTGAGGCGACACTTTTTTGGCCGGATCGTTCGACGACGCAGCTCGGCGCCGATACGACTTTTGCCATCAACAAAATGCAGGTTGCGGAAGATTATTCCAAGATTGAACTTGAAGCGACGCTGATGCAAGGAAAAATTTATACTGATATGATTCGTACATTGTATCCAGGTTCTCGAATGTCGGTTCGTGTTCCTGAACATAATATCGTGGCAGGCGTTCGTGGTACGGTTTTCTCACTCAATTTGACAGAAAATTATATTCATTCGATTGATCACGCGGTGATGCTGGAAAATAATTTTTTCCAATCTTCGCTCTTGCTTCCAGGAGAAATTGCGTCCGCGACGAATATTTTTGAAAAATTGGGTCGCGAGGTGCTTGATCAGATTTGGGAAGATGCGATGACACTCAAAAATGAAACTTACAAATCCGTGCGTGCCGATGAGATGGCTCATGCATGGGAAGTTCTTGCGGGAAATATTTTAGAAAAAAATTATTGGGATGAATTTGTGCGCTGGATTTTGAGTTTTTTCGATGCTTTTAAAGAATTAGAATTTGTACGCGCGGTTTCTTCTTTTGATACTGATGCGATTCTCAAAATTCCGAGCGACACTCTCATCAAACTCTATCAAAATCTCAAAATTGGTGATTTCGCGCTTGAACGCGATGCTATTCGTGGAGCGATGTTTGAAATTTCCAAGGCTGATAAGGCTGTACAGAATTGGCTTGAAGTCTTGTCTTCTGAGTCACTTTGGGATAAAATGCAATTTCCAAATCTGGATTTGCACAATTCTCAAAAAATTTTGAATGATTTTGCAAAAAATTCCGCTCTTGATCTTGATGCGATTTTCAAAAACCTTTCTGAAAAAAATTATGCCGAAGAAGTTACTAATAATCTCAAAAAAATGTTCCACAATTAAAATCCTCAAAATACTGGGGATTTTTTTAAATTTTGTGAATTTTCTGTGAAGAATCCTTAAAGTGCTTGATTGTTGCGAAAAATTCCTAAAATGAGGTTTTGTAGAAAATAAAATTTTAAAATTATTATGTCTCATTTTCTTTTTACTGTTCTTTTTCCTTATTCTATTCTTGTCATTCTTTTTCCTTTTACAACCCTGTGGTACGAATTTTTCTGAATCTTGCATCCAAAATTTGGCTGGACACATATTTCTCAAAATTTTAGATTTGAAATGTTTGAATTATATTCCGTACCATTTTTTGTTTCCGCATTTTATACAGCTTTATTTTCTGCTTCAGGTCTAACTTTTATTGGGGATAGTTCTCTTTTTGGCACCTCAAAAATGATATTTACCGTTTCTGTTATTTTTGGTGTTCTGCTTGACTTCCTCATCCTTTCTTCTATCGCTTCCAAGAATAAAAAATTTTTACAAGAAAATCCTGAAAAACTTCCAAAAAATAAAATTTTTATTATTTTCTTCACCTTTTGGAGAATCTTTTTGCCAGATATTTTCGTTGCCAGCTCGTTGTCAGCTCATTATTCTCGAATGACTTTGAACAAAAAACAAATTTTCCTGATTTCATTTTGAGTGCAACTAATTCGTATTTCAATGCTTGTAGTAATGTCTTTATTGTTTAAATAATTCTATATGCATATTTTTCAAAAAATTTCTGATTTTTGGCTTTGGATTATTTGACTGAAAGTGTTTGATTATCATAAAGGAATAGAATGGAACTTGGCTTCATATTGGGGTTGAGATTATATCTTGTTTTCCTTGTGGACTATTTTTTCGAGTACTTCAGGAATGCTTATTCTTGACGAAAAAGGATTTATCGAGTTACTTGTTATTGCTGCAATATTTTGAATCTTCCTCGACTTCCTCATCCTGTCTCGCATTTCTTCCAAAAATAAAAAATTTTTACAAAACAATCCTGAAAAAACTGCAAAAAATTCTCATTTTATAACCTTTTTCATTTTCTGGAGAATATTTTTGCCAGATATTTTTATAGTAAGCTCGTTATTAGCACGCTATTTCCGAATGAGCTTAAACAAAAAACAAATTTTGCTGATTTCACTTTGCGCTCAGAGTGTTCGTATCGCAATTCTTGCAATCATATATTTTGGTATTTATATACATTTTTAAAAACCCTATTTCAGGGATTTTATTTTTTTAAAAAAATTTTTTGAAAATTTTGACTTGACATTTTGAAAAAAATCAAAAAAACTTTTGACATTTGAAAAAAATACCATATAATCCACGAGCTTTTTATTTATTCGTGAAAGTACTTTCATCACTGAAAGTGAAGTTGCTAACACTATTTTCTACGGAAAATACATTGGCAACCTCTCATTATTTGTATATATTTTTTATATGGCAGGTATTATTGCAAAAAAAATCGAGATGACTCGCGTGATCCACAACGGGGTTTTTACGCCAGTTACTCTTGTTTCTGTGCCACAACTTCAGATTGCACAGATTAAAACTATCGAAAACGATGGTTACGCTGCTGTCGTGGTTCGCATGATTGACGGAAAAAAAGAAACTCTCCGTGAATTTGAACACACTGGCGCTTTCGAAGGTATGAACAAAGGTGATGCAATCACTCTTGATATGCTTGATGGCGTAGAGCTCGTAACGGTAGTTGGTACTTCTAAAGGTAAAGGTTTCCAGGGTGCTATGAAGCGTTGGAACTTCGCCGGTGGTCCAGCATCACACGGTTCAAAATTCCACCGTGCACTTGGTTCTATCGGTAACCGAAAACCTCGTCGTACAAAACCAGGGAAAAAGATGCACGGACACATGGGTCTTGACCGCATTACTCTTAAAAAGGTTCCAGTAGTTCTTGTAAATAAAGAATTGAATGTTGTGGCTCTCAAGGGTCCAGTTCCAGGAGCTCGTAATTCTCTTATTACTCTTGCATTCTAGCTGAATGAGAATTTCCATTCTAAATTATTTAATTTCTATTCATTTCTATGAAAGCCCCACTATTTGATAAAAACGGTAAACAGAAAGGTACAGTAGATCTTGAAGCTTCTCACTTTGGTGTTACACCAAATATGGGACTTATTCACCGTCTTCTTGTCCTTCAGCAAGCTAATGGTCGTATTGCCATTGCTCATACAAAAACTCGTGGAGAAGTTAAAGGTACTACAAAGAAACTCTTCCGTCAGAAAGGAACTGGTAATGCTCGTGTAGGTGATCGTCGCTCACCAATTCGTCGAGGAGGAGGTGTTACATTTGGCCCACGAAATACTCGAAATTTCTCTGTTGATATGAACCGTCAGGAACGTCGATTGGCGCTTCTTTCCCTTCTTTCTACAAAAGCTTCTCAGGAAGCTGTAAAAGTAGTTGAAGCATTCAACGGAACAAAAACAAAGGATGTTGTAGCGCTTATGAATGCTATGACCGCAAAAAAACCTTTGGTTGCTATCACTCGTGATGAAAAAAATTCAGTACTTGGTGCGTACAACATTGCTAATTCTCGTGTTGTGAATGTAGAATATTTGAATCCACACGATCTTCTTAAATATCAGGATTTGATTTTCTCAGAAGCTTCACTCAAGCATCTTTATGAACACTTTTCAAAATAATACCTCTGTATTATTTAGTTATTAAAAATTTTCCTATGAATTCTCTTTATTCTGTGATTCGTTCATTTGTGGTAACAAACAAGAGTACTGATGGAGAAATCCGCGGTGTATACACTTGTATTGTTGATGCAAATGCCACAAAAATTGACATTAAAAATGCTATCCGCACACTTTATGGTGCAGAAGTTGCAAAAGTAAATGTTCTCAAAACTCGTGAAAAATTTCACTTTACTCGTCAGGGTGTACAACGAAAGCGAGGTATTCAAAAAAAGGCAATGATTACGCTTAAGGCTGGTCAAAAAATTGCAAATTTCGAGAAGGTTAACTAATCCCTCTCTTCATTATTATAACTCTCAATTTTATGCCGATTAAAAAGTATAAACCAACTACGCCTTCTCGTCGTTTTATGACAGGCTTAACATATGAAGAAATCACTGCTCATGAACCATACAAGCCACTTACAGTATATAAGAAGGCAAATGCTGGTCGTAACAGTGCTGGTCGAATTTCTGTTCGCCACCAAGGTGCTGGACACAAAAAATTGTACCGTATTGTAGATTTCAAGCTTGAAAAAGTTGGAATTCCAGCAAAGGTAGAAACTATCGAATACGATCCATATCGCTCTGCATTTATTGCGCTTGTATGTTATAAAGATGGTGAGCGTCGTTACGTTTTGGCTCACTCAACTATGAAAGTTGGTGATGACATTATTATTTCAAATGATGCAAAACCAGTTGCAGGAAATCGTATGGAAATCGGATTTGTTCCGACAGGACTTCCAGTATACAATGTAGAATTGATTCTTGGAAAGGGAGCGAATTCTATTCGTTCAGCTGGTGCTTCAGCTCTTGTGATTTCACAGGAAGGTGAATATACTCAGTTGAAAATGCCTTCTGGAGAAATCCGTTTGGTACACAAAAAATGTAGCGCTACTATCGGAGTAGTTTCAAACGAAGACTGGAATCAGGTAACGATTGGTAAGGCTGGTCGTTCTCGTTGGCTTGGCCGTCGTCCTACTGTTCTCGGTTCATCTATGAACCCAGTTGACCACCCACATGGTGGTGGTGAAGGACACCAATCTATTGGTCAGCGAAAAGGTCCAAAGACTCCATGGGGTCGTCTTGCTCGCGGTGTGAAGACTCGTTCTCGCAAGAGCACAGATCGTTGGATTCTTCGTACTCGTTCTGGAAAACTTCAAGGCTAATTCCATTTCACTCTAAAATTTTACAATTTTTCCTATGACTCGTAGTCTTAAAAAATGACCTTATATTGATCCTCGTGTAATGAAAAAAATCGAGAAACTCAATGAAACAGGTAAAAAAACTATTATTAAAACGTGGTCTCGAGCTTGTACTATCGCTCCAGAATTTGTAGGACACACATTTGGTGTACACAATGGAAAACAACATATTCCTGTGTTTGTAACAGAAGATATGGTTGGACACAAGCTTGGTGAATTTTCTTTCACTCGCCGCTTCATGGCTCACTCTGGAAATAAATAGTATTTTCAAGATTCCACATTTAACTTTATCTAAAAAATATGAAATCCTCTGTTCGAAATGTTCGCATCTCACCAAAAAAGCTTAATGTAATTGCTTATATTATTCGAGGAAAAACGGCACAGGAAGCACTTGATGTACTTCGCTTTATGCCGAAAAAAGGTGCAACTATTGTTCATAAAGTACTTAAAAGTGCTGTTAATAATGCTGTGCACAATGATTCTCAAAAAATTGAAGATTTGAAAATTGCTTCAGTGGTTGTAACTCAAGGAATGATGTATAAGAGAATTAACCCAGTATCTCGTGGTCGTGCACATCGAATCCTGAAGAGAACTTCAAATGTTGATATTACTCTTTCTGTATAATTTTATTTCTACTTAAAACCTATGTGACACAAAGTTAGCCCACTAGCATTTCGTATTGGATACATCAAATCTTGGAGATCAAACGGATTTTATGATAAAAAATCTTACGGTCGTCATGTTTCATCTGATGTAGCAATCCGATCTGTTGTTACGAAGCATTATAAAGGTCTTCCTCTGGCAAATATCTTCATTAACCACAGCGGAGACAATACTGTTTCTATTACAATCTATACTTCTCGTACGGCTCTTGTTCTTGGGAACGATGATGAAAATATCAACGCTCTTAAGGCGCTTCTTGAGAAAAAATTCCCAGAATACAATTTTACTCTCGAAGTAAAAGAAGTAAAAAAACCTGAACTTTCTGCTTCAATCGTTGCTGATTCTATTGCTCGTCAGATTGAAAAGAAAATGCCATACCGCCGCGTTATCAAAAATGCCATTGCTCGTACAATGGAAAAAGGAGGTCTTGGTGTGAAAGTAAAACTTGGAGGTCGTCTCAATGGTGCAGAAATTGCTCGTAAAGAAACTTACAAGGATGGTTCTATTCCTACTCAGACGATTCGTGCTGATGTTGATTTTGCTTATGAAAGAGCAGAAACAACTGCTGGTACTATTGGTATCAAAGTATGGATTTTTAAAGGAAATGTTTTCAAAAAATAATTTCTTAAAAATTTTCAATTTATAATTCTAATAATTCAATCCTATGCTACAACCGAGTAGAACACGATATCGAAAAGCTCATCGTGGAGTAATCAAGGGAATTGCCACTCGTGGTTCTGAAATTGCTTTTGGGGATTATGCTCTGAAGGTTACAGAGGCTGGATACATCACTTCTCGTCAGATCGAAAGTGCTCGTAAGGCAATGATCCGATACCTTCGTAAAGGTGGAAATCTTTGGATTCGTATCTTCCCAGACAAACCTTATACTAAAAAACCTCTTGAAGTTCCAATGGGTGGTGGTAAAGGTTCTGTAGAAATGTACCGCGCTCCAGTAAAACCAGGACGAATTCTTTTTGAAATCGGTGATATTTCACCAGAAGTTGCTCGTGAAGCATTTACTCGTGCATCATTCAAACTTCCACTTAAAACGAAAATTATTCTTTCAAAAACTGATTTCTAGTTTTTCTCTTTCATTGGAAATACTAATAATTTCTCCTTTTAGGAAAAAAATTTGTGTTTCTTTTGTTGATTATATTCAATTTACTATTATTTTATGGCTAAAACTCAGAAAGCTACTTCAAATAAAAGAGTAGACGAACTCAAAGCACTAGAAAAATCTCAGCTTTTAGCAGAGCTTGCCAAGGCACAGAAAGAGCTTTTCGTTCTTACAATGAAGAAAGATCTCGGTGAACTTAAACAGACACATTTGATCCGTGCAATGCGTAAAGATATTGCTCGCATCTCAACATTTCTTTCGTCATCACTCTAATTTTCTTCTTTATTTTTCTCTTCTATGCGAACAAAAACTGGTGTTGTGACTAGTACAAAAATGCAAAAAACTATTGTAGTCACTGTTGAGACATACAAAACACATCCAAAATATAAAAAGCGTTATAAGTCATCATCAAAATTTTATGCTCATGATGAGAACGCAATTGCAAAGGTTGGTGATACTGTAACTATTCATGAAACTCGCCCTATGTCTCGCCTTAAGCGATGGGCTCTCATCGAAGATTCTGTTGTATCTCACAGCGCAGTATAATCTTTCAAAATTTTTAATTCTCCTTCTAAAATATCTTCTATGATTCAGACAGAAAGTAGACTTGTAGTTGTTGATAATACTGGTGCTAAGGAAGCTCTTTGTATTAAGGTTCTTGGTGGATCAAAACGACGCTATGCAAGTGTTGGTGATATTATTGTTGTTGCTATTAAACGCGCTCTTCCAAATGGAAATATCAAGAAAAAAGCGGTAGTAAAAGCAGTAATCGTTCGAGTGGCAAAGGAAATTCGACGCCCAGATGGAACATACGTTCGTAGTGATGATAATGCTTGTGTTATCATTGATGACAAACGTGAACCAAAGGGAACTCGTATTTTTGGACCAGTATTCCGCGAACTTCGCGCACGAGGTTTCCAGAAAATTATTTCACTTGCCCCAGATGTTGTATAATTCCCATTATCAACAAACATTGTTATCATTTTAATTCAAATTTTTATGAAAATCCATACAAATGATGAAGTTATCGTCATCTCTGGAAAAAGCAAAGGAACGAAAGCAAAAGTAGTTCGTGCATTTCCAAAGGAAAACAGAGTTGTTGTTGAGGGGGTAAATATTGTTACTCGCCACATTAAAAAACAAGGCGCAACACCTGGCCAGAAAGTAGAAATTGCCAAAGCGATCGATGTATCAAATGTAATGCTTGTGGATCCAAAAACTGGAAAACCAACTCGTGTTGGATATCGTATCGAAAACGGAAAAAAAGTTCGTTTTGCAAAAAAATCTGGAACAACTCTCTAGTTCATTATTTTAGTCGCGGTATGTCAAGCCGTAATATTTAATTTTTTCTTATGTCTTTTAAAGAAAATTATACTCAAAAAGTTCTTCCAGAAATTGCGAAAGAACTTGATATTAAAAATCCAATGCAGCTTCCTATGATTGAAAAAGTTGTAGTGAATATGGGTATTGGTAGCTATGTTGCTTCTGGTCACAAAGATTTTTCTTCTCTCAAGAATGATCTTGCCTTGATTACAGGACAACTTCCTCGTGTAAATCACGCGCGAAAATCAGTTTCTAACTTTAAACTTCGTGAAGGAATGCCGGTTGGTATGATGGTAACTCTTCGAGGTCAGCGTATGTACGATTTTCTTGAAAAATTGATTGCTGTAGTACTTCCTCGTGTTCGTGATTTCCGTGGTATTTCTGCAAAATCTTTTGATAAAGATGGAAACTTTAACTTTGGTATTAAAGAACATACAATTTTCCCTGAAGTTCCTCAACTTGATGTAGTGAAAACACACGGTATGCAGATTACTATCAAATTTAAAACTCAGAGCAAAGAGCATTCTCATGCCCTTCTCAAAAAACTCGGTTTTCCATTCAGTCGTTAATCCTTTCTCACTATGGCTCGAAAAGCAATTGTATATAAATGTCAACAAGCTCAGAAAAAAGCTGAGCGCGCAAAAGAACTCGGAAAAACTCCAAAGTTTTCTACACGACTTTACCACCGTTGTTCAAACTGTGGTCGTGTAAACGGATATATTGGTAAATTTCAACTTTGCCGTATTTGTATTCGTGAAAAGGCTAATGCTGGAGAACTCATGGGTGTTCGCAAATCAAGTTGGTAGAATTGATTCTATCATTCTTCATTATAATTCTAAATTCTAAAACTTATGACACACGATTCTATCGCCGATCTTCTCACGCGTCTTAGAAATGGGTATCTTGCTCGTCTTCACGAAGTAACTGTTCCGTTTTCTAAAATGAGAGGTGAAATTCTTCGTATTTTGAAGAAAAATGGTTATATTGTGGACTACAAACTTGCAGAAGATTCTCGTTCTTTTTCTGTTCAGCTTGAAGATGTTCGTAAAACAAAATATATTCCATCATTCCGAAGAATTAGTCGACCAGGACAGAGAATTTACATCAAATCTGCTGATATCCGAAAATCTCGTAATGGAGTGGGAATCTATATTCTCTCTACTCCAAAGGGTGTGATTACTGGATACGAAGCACACGCTCTTGGTGTTGGTGGTGAACTTCTTTGCGAAATTTACTAGTCCAAATTCCGTTTAATCCTCTAAAATCTAAATTTATTTATTATGTCTCGAATTGGAAAACAGCCAATTACTATTCCTGCTGGAGTGACTGTAGAAATCACGCCAGAAGCAGTAGTTGCAAAAAATGCGAAACATACACTTACTGTACCAGTACTTGAAGGTGTTCGCGTTGAGCAGGCTGATAATATACTTAAAGTTTCTATTGAAAATCAGGAAGTAAAACAACAAAAAGCTTTTTGGGGTCTTACTCGTTCTTTGATTCAGAATATGATGGTGGGACTTTCTGAAGGTTACAAAAAGTCTCTTGAAATCGTCGGGGTTGGTTACAAATTTGATGTAAAAGGCCCTCAGAAAATGGAACTTTCTCTTGGTTTCTCTCATAAAGTACCAGTAGAAGCTCCAGAAGGAATTACTATCGAAGTAGATAAGGATAATAAAAATATTATTCACCTTTCTTCTCACGACAAGCAACTCCTTGGTTATTTTGCAGCCTATGTTCGCTCACTCAAGAAACCTGAACCTTACAAAGGAAAGGGTATTCGATATGTTGGTGAATATATTCGTCGTAAAGCTGGGAAAACGGCCGGAAAATAAAAAGTCTATTCATTATCTTAATTATTCGTTTTTATGCTTAAAAAAGTACAAAACCGTCTTAAGCGAGCACATAAAGTGCGTTCTCGAATTCAGACTTCTGAAAGTCGTTTTCGTCTTTCAGTTTTCCGAAGTAATACGCATATCTATGCTCAGCTTATTGACGATATCAATTCTGTAACCATCTGTTCAGCAAGTGATCTAAAAGTTACTTCTGGAAATAAATCAGAAAGAGCCGCAGAAGTAGGAAATATGATCGCAAAAGCGATGCTTGATAAAGGCATTAAAACTTGCGTATTTGATCGTGGAGGATATCTTTACCATGGTCGCGTAAAAGTTCTTGCGGAAGCGGTTCGCGAAGCGGGAATTGCATTTTAATTATCTTTCTTCTATTTAATATGTCAGATACTCCAAAAACTCCAGAGACAGAAGTAGTTGAAGCTGAAACAGTAACAACAGAAGTGACTCAGGAGACACAAAAAACTCAAGAAAATACTTCTGAAAAAGGTCGTGGAAGCCGTAAGCCTCGCCGAAATGACCGTAGAGGAATTCGTGAGGAAGTGAAGGAATTTCAGGAAGAAATTCTTGCAATTGACCGCGTAACTCGTGTAACTGCTGGTGGACGCCAACTTCGTTTCCGAGTGTCTATGGTAATTGGCGACGGAAAAGGTCGTGTTGGTCTTGGTATTGGAAAGGCTGGTGAAGTTCAGGGTGCTATCGAAAAAGCTCTTCGAGATGCTCGTAAAAACCTCATTACTTTCCCTATCGTAGATGGAACGATTGCACACGATGTGACTGCAAACTTCAAATCAAGTGCGATTTTCATTCATCCAGCGCACCCAGGTACTGGTATTATTGCTGGTGGTTCTGCTCGTAAAGTTTTCGCAGTTGCAGGTCTTAAAGATGTGATTGCAAAACAACACGGGGCACCAAACACTATTACAAATACTCGCGTGACTTTGAAGGCTCTTCAGTCTCTCAAACCATCTTCACTTACTCGCTCGTTTAGCAAAGCAAAATAATTTTGCAAACGCATTTTAACTCTCTATTTTTATGGCAAATCTTTCAACAATTGCTCCAAACCGTGGTTCACAAACTCGAAAGACTCGTCTTGCGCGAGGTCGTGGATCAGGTGTTGGTGGAACTTCTGGTCGTGGTATGAAAGGGCAGAATTCTCGTACAGGAAAAGGAAAGCGTTATCCAACTTTTGAAGGTGGACAGACTCGCCTTTTCATGAGAACACCAAAGCGTCGTGGATTTACAGCGTATAATCCTGAAGAATTTGTAATCGTGAATCTTGATCAGATTGAAAAATTGGCTCAGGATGGTGTTACAACAGTGGATTACGCAGTACTTTATGAACGACGAGTTATCCGTGAAAAAGGAAAACTTTTGAAAGTTCTTGGACGTGGTACTCTTACAGCCAAGGTTACTGTAACAGCTGATGCGGCTTCTGCTTCTGCAAAAGTAGCTATCGAAAAGGCTGGCGGATCTCTTTCTATCGCTGAATAAGGAAAATCTCGAGAAATCGAGATTTTTTTATTACAAAAATATTTTAAAAACCCCACTGAATTAGTGAGGTTTTTTTGCTTGACAAGTGGTGAGATTTTTGAGGAGTTGGTATAATCCAAAAAGAAGAATAATAATTCCAAGAATTTTTAGTTCTAGCCCGCCGTAGGGGAAATATTTGGCAAGTGTATTCGCAAAAACACTAGCTCCAAGAGGAATGAGGAGTGAAGACCCACAACAGACGCTTCCGGAGATGAGAACTCCAATAATTCCCCCAAGAAATCCTGTACTATCGCCCTTGTAGGAGAGTTTTCCGAACATTATACTCCGAAATATCCATGCAGTAATAAAAAGCGAAAAGAGAAAAATATTAATAATAGACGCAGCGGTATCAATAGAGGCTTGAACGGCGCCATAATTCCCGAACATAAGCTTAATATCTGTAAAATACCACCAGAGCGCTCCAAAAAATAAAACCAAGGCAATATACCCAAAAATATATTTTTTTTGAGAAAAAATGAGTTTGAGATTTGTAAACATAAAAAGAATTAATCGAGAGCCTGAAACATTACTTCCACGCAGGCTAGTGTTGCTAGTCCAGTGAGCGTAATGTGCCATTCTTGAATATTATAAAGTGACAAAACCATAAAAAAAATCGTCGTAAGCGCGAGCAGAATGGCTTGGCGAATACTTGCGCTCATTGTTGAAAGATTGACATCGCCTCGATAGTATACTTTTTTCAGAAAAAAAATCAGTGGCACCAAAAGACTTGCAACCATCAGAAAAAGTCCAATTCCCATCAGAGTGAGCGAGCGAGTTGGGTGCGGAATGGGATTCATATAAAAGAACAAAAGCCCAACCGACGCACTACTTGCGAGAAAAATAAACATTATCACAAAAAGATAAAATCGAATTGACATATTTTTGACAAAAGAACAAAGTTACGCTAAAATAACTATATCATTGTACTTATTTTTTAAAAAATCTCAAATATGAAGGCGAAAAAAGTGAGCGAACTTGGATTCTTCTTACGATTGAAAAATTTTCTCCAAACAAAGCAGTTTCAGTTTGGTCTTTCGGCTGTTGCTTGTGCCTTTGTTATGGCTTTTTCGTTTATTGGTTTTTCTCGATTGGAAATGAATGGAAATTCTCTGCTTGCATCTGTAGCGAATTCGGGCAACAATCCTTCAAAAAACTCTCATTTTGAAGCTGATTTGGTATTGAAGGATGTTGGCAATGGATTTGAGCTTATCGCGTGAAAATCAATGGAAAAAGTCGATTTTGTAGAATGAGTGATTGCCTTTGATCCCAATTCTGGACTTTTAATTTCCTCAGAATGAGCAGATATTGAACTGACAGAGCTAGCGCCAGGAATGTATCGTTTTATTATTCAAATGCATCAAAAAAATATTGAAAATTGAACGATAATTGCCCGTTTTTCAAAAAACGAACAATTATCGACCCATATTACTTTTATCGATACGCAATTTGTTTCTGAGAATATTCGTTACAATCTTTCCAATATTGTGAAGTAGTTGCAAAAAAAGTTTTTTTCGATAAAATACCGCTCATTGCGGTATTTTTTATTTATCAAATATTTTTTAAATATGAAAAAACATGAAATTCTTGAAAATGTCAAGATTGAAAAATTAGTTTTTGGTGGAACTGGGCTTGCAACCGCGGAAGATGGCAGGAAAATTCTCATTTCTGGCGGGGTGATTCCTGAGGCAATTGTCGATATCCGTATTTTAAAAATCAAAAAAAATCATATCGAGGCGCAAGTGGTTCGAACGGTGCAAAAATCCCCATTTGAACGCGAAATTCCTGAAAATTGGCAATTGTATGGAGGTTGTAAATGGCTGCCGATTCCGTATGAAAAACAGCTTGAGATCAAGGAAAATCAAATCAAAGAAGCATTTTTTCACATTCAGGATCGAGTGAAAAATGCCACATTTCACCCAATTATTGCGTCCGTTGAGACTGAACATTATCGCAATAAAGTGGAATTTTCTTGGGGGAAATATATTTCCGCGAGAGAAAATATTCATGACGAATATCGCTTTGGATTTCACTTGCCAGGCGCTTTTGATCGCATTGAAAATTGTCGTTATTGTGTTTTGGCGGACGAAGAAATCAATGCTATTTTCCACGAAGTTGATGCTATTGCGAGAAATTCAGATTTTCCAACTTATGACCCGAAAACGCAGATTGGTTTTTGGCGTCATCTTGTGATCCGTAAGGCAAAATACACGAATGAAATTATGATTATTTTTTCGGTAAATGGATTGTTCGGCGAGACAAGAAATGCAAAAAATATTCTTATGGATGATTTTTGTACAGATATCGCTCAAAAATTGTCCGAAAAATTTCCAAATATTGTCTCTATTTTTGTGCTTGAAAATACTGGAAAAGCTGATATTGTGGCGGGCGACGCGAAACATATTTTTGGAAAACTTTCAATTACGGAAAAATTATTTGATTTTTCTTTTGAAATTCAACCGAAAAGTTTTTTTCAGGTCAATACATTTACAGCAGAAAAATTGTATCAATGCGCGATTGATTTTTTGACTGCCAAAGAAAATTCTACGGCAAAAGATGGGATTTTGCTTGATCTATATGCAGGAACCGGAACGATTGGAATGTTGTTGTCCAAATATTTTCGAGAGGTGTATTCTGTGGAACTTGTGACTTCTGCGAGCCAAGATGGTGAAAAAAATGCGTTCAAAAATGGCGTAAAAAATATGCATTTTATCAATCAAAAAGTGGAGGATTTTGCGGCTGATTTTGCTCTGAACAATCTTTCGGCGCATTCGATTGTTGTAGATCCGCCTCGTGATGGGCTTCATCCATCAGCCATTGAAAATATTCTGAATTTTGCGACGAATGAGATTATTTATGTTTCGTGTAATCCTGCGACGCTTGTGCGCGATTTGGAATTGATGACGGCTACAGAAAAATACGAAATTACTGATATTCGTGCTGTTGATATGTTTCCTCACACTCATCATATCGAGACGGTCGTTCGTTTGGCGAAAAAATAATTTTTATTTGTGAAATCGTCAAAAAGTGCTATAATATTCCTGCTATTTTTTAACTATACAATTATGAAAAAATTTCTAACGGCGCTCGCGGCTGGATACGTGATTGGAGTGGGACTTTTGATGAAAAAGCGAAAAGACGAGGGAAAATCGAAACTTGCGGACGATGCTTCTAAGACAACGCTTGAAAATGTGGTTGACGAAATCGTAGATTTGCACAAATCAGCTTTTGAAGATATCAAAAACTTTATTCACACAAATTTTGATGACGTGAAAGACATTGATACACTCAAAGATCGCGTTGAGCAAATGGCGAATGATTTCAAATTCCATGCTGAAAAATGGATGAATGAAACGAAAAATAATAGCCAAGATGCTTACAATTCTGCCAAAAAATTTGCCGAAGAGTCATACGAACGTGCTAAAATTTCTCTTCAAAAAGCTGAAGAAAAAGCTAAGACGCTCGGTATGGATATCAAGTCTTCTGGTGAAGATTTCTTGGATGAGGCAAAAGCCAAAATCGACGCTGCATACCTGAAACTCAAAGAAAAATATCAAACAACTCCTGAATCTGAAAAATAAAAATCCCGTTTGGGATTTTTTTAAAACACGAAATTTAGCCGCCAAATAGTTCACTCAATTTTTTGATAATAGCAGCAAAAATGGCAATGAGCAACATT
>ERZ773070.106-NODE-106-length-63948-cov-7.210978_pt1 | contig 63948 bp, 53 predicted proteins | sample MGYA00580618_ERZ773070 | MGnify/ENA primary metagenome ERZ773070 (study PRJEB29015, sample SAMEA2738023) | human oral metagenome | biome: human oral; feature: human-associated habitat; material: dental | place: China | collected 2019 ...
GATTTCCTCATTGATTCGCAAAGATTCCCTGCTTATGGCAAGAACACCTCCTGGTACGGATGCGCAAGATTACGCCATCCGGCAATAGAAAAGGGCGGCATAAAGCCACCCTGATATTCTCTCATAAAACCCATCGGACATCTGTTGTCCGCAGGGGAGAAGCGGTGGCTTCTGCTTTCAACGAGAGTTATATTACCACAGACACTATCCTGTTGTCAATACTCCTGCGCGCGTGTCGCAATCTTTTCCTGCACAAGAGCAATGAAGTCATCAGAAGGCATGGTCGTGCTGTTCTTCTCGCCATACTTGCGCATGGCAACGGTACCGCTCTCCTGCTCCTGATCTCCGACAACAATTGTATACGGAGTCTTCTTGACCTGGCTCTCGCGAATCTTATAGCCCGTTTTTTCATTGCGCTCATCGATTTCGACACGGATACCGCAGTCAAACATCTTTTTGTAGAGCTTTTCCGCATACTCTGCATGACGTTCCGTGATTGGCAGAATACGCACCTGCACGGGTGCCATCCACACGGGGAAAGCGCCCGCATAGTTCTCGATCAAAATGCCGATAAAGCGTTCGATGGAACCGTAGACCACACGATGCAGCATGACGGGGCGATGCTTCTCCCCATCCTCGCCGACATAGGTGAGATCAAATTTCTCGGGCAGACTCATATCGAGCTGTATCGTTCCGCACTGCCACGTACGTCCGATGGAGTCGCGCAGGTGAAAGTCGATTTTCGGACCGTAAAATGCGCCGTCCCCCTCGTTGACGACATAGTCCAGTCCACGATTGTCGAGCGCCTTCTGCAGGCCGTTCGTCGCGAGTTCCCACATCTCGTCCGTCCCCATCGAGTCCTCGGGGCGCGTCGAGAGCTCCGCCTTGTACGTCAGCCCAAACGTGCGGTAGACCTCATCAAAGAGATCGATCGTATGCTGGATCTCACCCTCAATCTGATCAGGAGTTACAAAGAGATGTGCATCGTCTTGTGTAAAGTTGCGGACACGGAACAATCCGTGCAGTGCACCCGACAGCTCATGGCGATGCACCAATCCAAGTTCTGCGAGCCGCAGGGGAAGATCACGGTAGCTGTGCAGCTGGGAACGGTAAACAAGCATACAGCCGGGACAGTTCATCGGCTTAATGGCATAATCTTCATCGTCGATCTCCGTGGTATACATATTCTCACGGTAATGAAACCAATGCCCCGATGTCTCCCACAGTTTGCGGCTGAGAATGACAGGCGTGCTGATCTCCTGATAGCCGTAGCGACGATGCACTTCACGCCAATAGTCGAGCAGTGCGTTGCGCAGCGCCATGCCGTTCGGATGGAAGAACGGGAACCCCGGTCCCTCCTCATGCAGACTGAAAAGATCAAGTTCTTTGCCCAGTTTTCGATGGTCACGCTTTGCCGCCTCTTCAAGCATGTGCAGATAGGCGTCCAATTCCTCCTGCTTTTCGAATGCCGTGCCATAGATGCGCTGCAGCATCTTGTTTTTCTCACTGCCGCGCCAATAAGCACCTGCCACGCTCTGCAGCTTGAATGCTTTGACCTTCCCCGTCGATGCAACATGAGGGCCAGCACAGAGATCAGTGAACTCCCCCTGTGTGTAGAGGGAAATCACTGCATTCTCCGGCAGATCTTCGATCAGCTCCACCTTGTAGTTCTCCCCCTTCTCACGGAAGAGGGCAATCGCATCTGCACGTGAAATCTCACGACGCACGAGCGGGAAGTTCTCCTTGACGATCTTCTTCATTTCCTTTTCAATTTCATGAAGATCGGCATCCGTCAGCTGATGCTCCATATCAAAATCATAGTAAAAACCGTTCTCGATCGCAGGTCCGATCGCCAGCTGCACATTGCTCTCTGGATACAAGCGCTTTACCGCCTGTGCCATAACGTGCGCGGCCGTATGGCGCAGCGCATGGCGTCCACCCTCATCCTCAAACGTCAGCACACGCAGTGCTGCATCCTTTGTCACAGGCGTTGTCAGATCGACGACCTCACCATCAAGACTCGCCGCAAGTGCTTTCTTCGCCAGTGAGTTGCTCATCCCCTTAACTACGTCCAGTATTGTCGTCCCTGCCTCTGCCTCACGAACGGATCCATCCGGCAGTGTCAGCTTTACCATAGAACGCTCTCCTTCCCATATCCGGAATCACGGATAAATTCTGCAATTCCTATACAAAAAGCCTTGTCCCTATGGGATAGGAAATCCATCCCATAGGGACAAGGCTGTCTGTTTCCACCCTAAACGGTAACGTCATTATAAGGCGGTCAATTCTCTGTGTCAAGGACTTTGTGCTCTGCCATTGCCTGGAGCTGTTCTCCCGAGGCAAGTATGGGAACACGGAGATGACGCCCCGCATAGACAGCACCATCCGGCGGCAGATCATTCACCTCGATGATCGCCTCCTCGAGATCCTTTGCCGTTGACTCCCTTGCCGCATAGGTCTGTGCAATCGACCAGACACTCTCCCCACTCGATACGGATACCTCGACAAAATCGGCGGAACGAAGATAGGGATTCGTCAAATGCAGCGCGGAGATGCCCATCCAAACAAAGGCAATCATGCCGAGAAGAACGGCAATGTACCTTTTGTTTACTGTTCTGCGGGTTTTTCTGTGTCTCATATCCATGCCTCCGAACCCATCATATCTTATATGTATTCTCAAAACCTTTGTTCGTATATAAGATATCACAGAAAATGTGTTCGGTCAAGTATTTTCGAACATATTTTTGAGAAAAATTTGTTCGCGGAACGTTTTTTCGCAAACAAAAAGAGATGCTGTACACTGTACAACATCTCAATCGGTGTCAAGTTTTCAATGCTGCCCTGCCATCTCACTCTTGGCAGACATCATCTGTGCCGTCTGCGGACGACGTTCCTTTGCCACGGCGAGCATCAGCTTCAGTCGATTGAGCTGGTTGACCTCGCTTGAGCCGGCATCGCAGTCGATCGCCGTGATATTTGCCCCATGATATGCCTTACGCAGGTCGTGCATAACGCCCTTGCCCGTAATATGGTTCGGCAGACAGCCGAACGGCTGCAGGCAGACGACGTTGGGGACGCCCTCCTCGATGAGCTTGACCATCTCACCTGTGAGGAACCATCCCTCCCCCGCCATGTTGCCAAGGCTGACGTGGCGTGCTGCGAGTTCCGCCGTATGGTCGATAGACTGCGGCGGACGGAAGTGACGGCTCTCCTTCAGCGCCTTGCGCATTGGTGCGCGGAAGAACTCGATCACCTTGATAAACATACGTCCATAGAGACGATCCTTGTACGAGCCAGCGAGCAGCTTGTGCTGTGCGATCGGGTCGTAGGCGGAGTACAGAAAGAAGTCGACGAAGTCGGGCATCACGACCTCTGCCCCCTCCCCCATCAGTACCTTTTCGATGTCGTTGTTCGCGACGGGGTGGTACTTGACGAGGATTTCGCCGACGATGCCGACCTTTGGTTTCCACAAGGTCTCGTCGATGGGGATATGGTCAAAGTCACGCACAATGTCCTTCACCATGCGGCGGAACTTGAAGATGCTGCCGTGCAGCAGCTCCTCCTTTGCGCGCGCCATCCATTTCTCATATGCCGCCTGCGTACTCCCCTTGACCATTTCGTACGGCATCATGCGGTTGCGCACGTTCATCAGGAGATCGCCGTAGATCGCCGCTTTGATGGCGTCGACCATCATCTCGCGGTTGAATGCAAAGGAATCCGTCTCCTCGGGAAGACCGCGCACGGCAAAGACCGCAACATTCGGGAAACCCGCATCACGCAGCGCCTTGCGCAGGACACCGAGATAGTTGGTCGCACGGCAGGCACCGCAGGTCTGAAAGAGCGCGATACTCGTGTGATCGGGATCGCACAGCCCCGCCTTCAGTGCGGCGAGGAGCTGTCCGATGACGACGATGGCAGGGTAGCACATATCGTTGTGTACGTACCGCAGACCGAGGTCAATGGCCGCCTTGTCCGGCATTGGCGGAATGACGACGTTATAGCCGTGCTTTCTCATCGTCGTGCGGAACAGATCAAAGTGAATCGGCGCCATCTGTGGGGCGAGAATCGTATGCGTCTTCCGGCAGTCCTCGGTAAAACGCGGGCGCTCGATGACAGGCGCGTCATGATAGACGGGCATCTCCCGCCGCGCGAGAGCCGCGATCAGCGAGCGCAGACGAATGCGCGCTGCACCGAGGTTTGACACCTCATCGAGCTTGATCATCGTGTAAATCCGCTCATGCGACTCGAGGATCTCGCGTACCTCTGTCGTCGTGAGTGCATCGAGACCGCAGCCGAAGGAACTCAGCTGAATCAGCGTAACGTTCGGATGCTCCGCAACGAACTGTGCCGCATGATAAAGACGTGCATGATAACTCCACTGATTGACGACCTGCAGACGCCGTTTGCTGACCGGCATGTGGTATACTGCATCCTCGGAGAGAATCGGCAGCTTATAGGACTGGATCATCTCGGGGATGCCGTGATTGATCTCGGGATCAATATGATAGGGACGACCCGCGAGCAGGATGGCGTGCTCGCCCGTCTTTTCAATACGGTCGAGGATCTTCTGCCCATAGTCACGGACATCCTGACGATACTGCTCAATCTCGGCATAGCCGGCATCAACTGCCGCGGTAATCTCCGCCCTGCCGATGCCCTCGGCTTTTCCAAACTCCTCCACCAACCGCTCGATCATGCGCTTGCGGTCGTTGATGGGCAGGAACGGCTGCAGGAAGCGGATGTGCCTTTCGCGCAGGACATCCATGTTGATGCGGATGTTCTCCGCATAGGATGCAACAATCGGGCAGTTGTAGTTGTTCGCCGACGAGTCGGTCTTGTCCTCCATGTTGTGCGGTTCGCACGGATAGAAGATCGTATCGACGCCCTTTTCGATGAGGTCAGCAATATGCCCGTGGGCAAGCTTTGCCGGGTAGCAGAGGGAATCCGACGGAACGGTCGCCATGCCCTTATAGAACAGCTGAGGAGAGGACTTTCCTGAAAGAACGACGCCGTAACCAAGCCGATCAAAGAAGGTGAACCAGAACGGATAGTCCTCATACATATTGAGCGTGCGCGGGATGCCGATGCGGCCGCGGCGCGGCTCATCCGGCGACTGATAGTGCTTGAAGAGACGGCGATACTTGAACTTGTAGATGTTCGGCGTCTCATCCGCTGCCTTCTCGCCGCCGATGCCGCGCTCGCAGCGGTTGCCCGTGAAGTAACGCTCTCCATTGGGGAACTGCTGCATCGTGATGAGACATTTGTTTCCGCATTTTCCGCAGCGGTAAGTGCTCGTCTTGGCGGAAAACGCGCCCAGCTCCTCCGCGCCCAGCAGAGAGGAGTGCTCCGTCCCCGCCTCCATCGCAAGGATCGCCGCGCCGTATGCGCCCATCAGCCCTGCGATGTCGGGACGGATAACGTGCTTACCGAGCAGATTCTCGATGGAGCGCAGGACGGCATCGTTGTAGAACGTCCCGCCCTGCACGACAATGTGGTCGCCGAGGGCATGAACATCCTTCAGCTGCATGACCTTAAAGAGAGCATTCTTTACGACAGAAAGAGCAATGCCCGCCGAAATGTCGGCGACCTCCGCCCCCTCCTTCTGCGCCTGCTTGACCTTGGAATTCATAAAGACGGTACAGCGCGTGCCGAGGTCAACGGGTGCCTTTGCGTCGATCGCCTTGGCGGCGAACTCCGCCGGCGTCATGTGCAGCCCCTCGGCAAAGTTCTGGATGAAGGATCCGCAGCCTGCCGAACACGCCTCATTGAGCGTGATATTGCCAACACTGCCGTTCTGGACGAAGAAGCACTTCATGTCCTGTCCGCCGATATCGAGCACAAAGCTCACCTCAGGGCAGAACTCCTGTGCAGCGCGCAGGTGGGCGAAGGTCTCCACCTCACCGCCGTCCGCATGAAGTGCCGCCTTGACAATCGCCTCGCCGTAGCCTGTCGTCACAGCGCCTGCGATGTGACAGCCCGCGGGCATCACAGCATAGAAGTCCCGCAGTGCCTCGATGACCGAGCGCAGGGGCGAGCCCTGATTGCTGCCGTAATAGGTGTGAAGCAGCTCCTTGTCTTTTCCGACGGCGACGAGCTTCGTCGTCGTCGAGCCGGCATCGATGCCGATCCAGACTGGACCGCGATAGGACGAAAGGTCACCGCGCCGCACGCGATCCCGATCATGCCGCTCCTTGAACGCGGCATAATCCGCCGCATCCTTAAAGAGCACAAAGTCCGCCGTACGCGTTTCCGCTGCCGCAGCTGCCTCTGCACGCGCAATACACGCCTCCATCTCCCGCATATCAGTTGCCTTGGCATCATCGGAGAGCGCCGCGCCGACCGCGACGAAATAATTCCCGTAATCCACATTGACGACGTGATCCTCGTCAAGCTTCAACGTCTCGATAAAGCGTCTTTTCAGTTCCGGGAGAAAGTGAAGCGGTCCGCCGAGAAAGGCAACCTTGCCCTCAATGGGACGCCCCTGTGCGAGGTTGCCGATCGTCTGATTGACCACCGCCTGAAAGATCGAAAGCGCAATATCTGCCTTCTCCGCACCGTCGTTCATGAGTGCCTGAACATCTGTCTTGGCAAAAACCCCGCAGCGCGAGGCGATTGCATAGATGCGCTTTCCCTTTTCGGCAAGGGCATTCAGCCCGATTGGATCCGTTGAGAGCAGGGATGCCATGTGATCGATAAAGGAGCCCGTCCCCCCTGCACAGACACCATTCATACGCTGTTCCGGCGCATCGCCGAAGTACGTGATCTTGGCGTCCTCACCGCCGAGCTCGACGGCTGTCGAAGTTGCAGGAATGAGCCGCCGCACTGCCGAGGCGCACGCAACAACCTCCTGCACAAAAGGCAGGCCAATGCGCTGTGCAATGCCCATGCCTGCTGACCCCGTGAGGGCAAATGTGAACTTCGCCTCGCCGACGACATCGCGCAGCTGGCTCAAATTCTCCTGCAGTGCCTTGCCAATCTCCGAGAAGTGCCGTGCGTAATTTTTATACAGGATTTCGTGCTTCTCCCCCATAACGACCAGTTTGATGGTCGTCGAGCCGACATCCACACCCACACGAAATGGAAATTCCACGATTACACCACCCATCATATCCATAGGAAGCACTGATCCATTCAGCGATTCCCATAGGAAAACGAGGGACATGTCCCTCTCCCCTTCGTCATATTCAAATAAGAAAGTCTTACCAAAGACTTCCCTATTTTAACGTATTTCATAAACGGATGCAAGCACACACATCACAGCTCTTTGCCTTAAGGTCACTGCCGAAAAGGAAAACTCTCCTCATATATTATACGGCGCGATCAGTTTTTTGAAGTAACTGCGTGCCTTCATCAGGGCGCGGACAATCGGCTCCATCAGCTTTGGCTGACGAATGACAGCGCGAATGATCGATTTGCGCAGCAAACGGTACTCTGCATCAAAGTCACGCAGCGCATCCTCCATCTCCGCCTCCACGGAAACCGACGGGATATTCGAAGGAATCAGCACGGCACTCCGCCCCTGGATCGTCACGAGATCGCCCAAAAAAGGCACATATACTTCCAGTCCAAGCTCCTCCTGAATGCGTTCCTTCAGCGCTTCCTGTGCCTGTCCCTCGCCATGTACAAGAAACACCTTAGCGGGACGCGGCGAGGTGATCGAACGCATCCACTCCACGGTCTGCTCTGCATCCGCATGAGCAGAAAAGCCATCCAACACCTGGATCTTTGCCTTAACCGCGATTTCCTCGCCGAGAATACGCACGCGCTTGATGCCGTCCACAAGACGCCGCCCGAGGCTGCCCTCCGCCTGATAGCCGACAAAGAGAACTGTGGATTCCGGCCGCCAAAGGTTATGCTTCAGATGATGGAGTACACGCCCTGCATCTGCCATCCCGGACGCTGAGAGGATAATCGCTGAGCCTTCTGCCGAGTTGAGTGCGCGTGATTCTGCCGCCGTCTCAGCGATGCGTACCTGCGGGAATGCCGGAGTCATCCCTTCCGCACCAAAGAATGCGATCGTCTCCTCATCGAAGTCCTCATAGTTTTTGAGGAAAACTCGCGTTGCCTGGATGGCAAGCGGGCTGTCGATGATAATCGGTATGTCGTCGTCCAACCGCCCCTCCTTCCACAGATTGTAAAAGTAATAGAGGAGCGTCTGTGTCCGTCCAACAGCAAAAGACGGGATGATGACATTGCCGCCGCGATCCATCGTATCCCGTATGACCTCGAGCAGAGCCGTCTCCTTATCATAATCACGATGAATGCGGTCACCGTAGGTGGACTCCGCAACGAGAAAATCCGCCCCCGTCATCAGTTCGGGGTCGCGCAGGATCGGCTGATGCGGCTGTCCGAGATCCCCTGAAAAGACAAGCTTTGACTCCTGCATTCCTTCACGCACCACGATCTCGAGGATCGCAGAGCCGAGAATATGCCCCGCATCGTGAAAGGTCACGCTGACATTTCCCTCCTGCACAGTCTCCTGATAGAGCACCGGCATAAAGTGCTCCAGTGCCGCAAAGGCATCTGCCTGCGTATAGAGCGGTGTGATCGGCGCCTCATTGCGGCGCGCATTCTTACGGTTCAGCAGTTCTGCATCGCTCTCCTGGATATGCGCTGAGTCTGGCAGCATAATGCGAACGAGATCGCAGGTCGCGCGCGTGGCATAGATTTTTCCGCTGAACCCCTCACGGACGAGACGCGGAATACGACCGCAGTGATCAATATGCGCATGGGTCAGAAAGACCGCATCGATCTCAGCAGGGTTGAACGGGAATGGCTCATAGTTCATCTCGCGCAGCCGTCGCGTGCCCTGATACATACCGCAGTCCACCAGATACTTATGGTCGCCCGTATGGATCAGAAAACACGAGCCCGTAACGACATGTGCTGCCCCTAAAAATTCCAGTCGCATCCGTCATCCGTCCTTCCTGCTGTAATTCAAATCTGAACGTTCCTATTCTTTATGTATAAGATTCGGAATCCATTGAAAAAATCCTGCCATTTCTCTTGATTTTTCGTGCCATCCTGTTAGACTAAAACCGAAGCATCTCAGAGGAATTGGAGGGGAATATCATGAAGAAAATTGGATTCATCGGACTTGGCATCATGGGTGCGTCAATGGCAGGGCATCTCATTGATGCAGGGTACGAACTCAGCGTCTACAACCGCACGAAGAGCAAGGCAGAACCTCTCACCGCACGCGGCGCGCGCTACTGCGAAAGCCCGGGTGCATGTGCGGCCGGGCAGGATGCCGTCATCACCATCGTCGGCTATCCAAAGGATGTGGAGGAGATCTATCTTGGCGCGAACGGCATTCTCGCAAACCTTTCCGCAGGCACATACACTGCCGATATGACGACCTCCTCCCCATCGCTCGCCGTACGCATCTATGAGGAGGCAAAGAAGCGCAGCATCCACGCGCTGGATGCCCCCGTCACAGGCGGGGACATGGGCGCACGCAAAGCCACGCTGAACATTCTGGTCGGCGGCGATGAAGATGCATTTCATGCTATGCAGCCCGTCTTTGCCGCAATGGGCAAGAATATCGTCTACGAAGGCGGTGCCGGCGCAGGACAAAAAACCAAGGCGGCAAATCAAATTGCCATCGCGGGAGCACTGGCGGGCGCCTGTGAGGCATTCGCCTACGCGCGTGCCGCAGGGCTTGACGCAGAGAAGGTCTTTTCCTCCATCTCAGGAGGGGCAGCAGCAAGCTTCCAGATGAGCAATATGCTCCGCAAAGCACTGGACGGAGACTTTGCACCGGGATTCATGATCAAGCATTTTGTCAAGGATATGACAATCGGTGCCGAAACGGGAAAGGAATACGGCATCGACCTTCCCGTGCTCGAACAGGTACTCTGTGAGGCGCGCTCTCTTGAGGAGAAAGGCGTCGGCACAGAAGGAACACAAAGTCTATTGAAATATTATGAATAAAGGACGACATATCTCATAAAAATCCCCGCCTGCGGCGGGGATTTTTGCTGTATGAGTATCACAGAGTTTCCTTAGTAGTTCTGTACCAACTGCTGGAAGAACGACTGTGGATGCTCGCAGACCGGGCACTTTGCCGGCGCCTGCGGGCTCTCACAAACATAGCCGCAGTTCAGGCACTGCCAGATGATCTTCTCATCGCGGCGGAACACCTTGCTCTCCTCCACATTCGAGAGAAGGATCTTATAGCGCTCGTCATGCTCTTTCTCGATCTTGCCGACTGCATCGAAGAGACGGGCAATCTTGTCAAACCCCTCCTCGCGTGCCACACGGGCAAACTCAGGATACATGCTCGTCCACTCACCATGCTCGCCGGCAGCAGCATCGGCAAGATTTTCCTTCGTATCGCCGACACCGTGTACCAGCTTGAACCAGATCTTTGCATGTGCCTTCTCATTGCGTGCCGTCTCGTCAAAGATGTTCGCAATCTGCTGGTAGCCGTCCTTTTGTGCCTGCGAAGCATAGTAGAGATACTTCGTATGTGCCTGCGACTCCCCTGCAAATGCCGCCCAGAGGTTCTTTTCGGTCTGTGATCCCTTTAGTTCCATCATAGTTCTCCTTCCACAAATACAATACACATCTATTCAAAAGTACCTTTCTGCGCCCTGCTCATAGGCGCAGCATATCAGGTACGATTGACCAATACATCAGCGATCTCATCAATATTTTTCCTGCCGAAATACAGATCTTCCCCAACAATCATACAGGGAACACTCATAACATTGTACCTCTTCTTCAGGTCAGGAAAATAGCGAATATCGTAAATATCTGCACGCACACCCATATGCTCTGCTGCGATCCTCTGTACAGCTGACACTACATCGGGACACATCGTGCAGGAAAGAGACATGAGTACCTTGACATCGGCAGATGTGGAGATCTGCGCGATCTTCTCACGTGTCTCAGGACGAAGTTCCTGCCCCGGTCCTGCCACATTATAAAGAGCAAGAACAAACGAATTAAACTCATGCCCCCCCGGAACAGCATGAAAAACAATGCCGCTCGAAGTGCCATCAGCACGGAGAATCTCTATGCCAGGTTCCTCTGTCGGCGTCTCAGCTTCTTTGCAGTCTACCTTATCGGTAAGACCGGCAAACTCCTCCATAAAGCCGCGCAGTTCAGAGGAAAATTCGCTGTGATCAAAGTGTCCAAGCAGGCAGATTGATGTCTCGAATTTCGCAAAAACGGATGCCAGCTGTTCACGAATCTCCGGCGATATAAAGCCATCATCATCGCGCGCCGCCGACTTCTGTTCAATCGATGTCTTGCGCTGTTCGAAGCGCTTTGGATCTACATCAGGGCGTGGGAACGAGGGGAGTTTCAGCCGATCGCGCGTCGCTGCTGCGTGGCGCTCGGCAGAGACAGCACTGACTGCACCGTCGGAGACTGCCGTCACCACCTGGCGAAGGGACTTGATACAGACATCACCGGCAGCAAACACTCCCTTGATATTTGTCTCCTTATCCTCATTCGTAATGATGTAGTTCTGCTCATTCAGGGCAATCTGATCATGAAAAAGCGATGTGTTCGGGACGTAGCCGGCAAAGACGAAAACACCAAACGTCTCTCCTTCCTTTGCCATGTGATGCTCGACTGCTCCAGTCACCTCATCTCGAAAATCGGCGTAAGAGATCAGCTCCTCTCCGCCGACACGCTCCACTACGGTATTGAACCGCACGCTGATGTTCGGATACCCCGCAAGCGCATCCACTGCCGTCTGCGGTGCACGGAACCTGTCACTGCGCACAATAATCGTAACGGAACGGCCATAGCGCGAGAGGAAGATACTTTCCTCCACCGCTGCAAGCCCTCCACCGACGACAAAAATATCCATTCCTGTGAAGAACTCTGCATCGCAGGTCGCACAATAGGCAACGCCGCGTCCACGGAACTGCTCCTCACCGACAAACCCGACGGTACGCGGATTTGCTCCCGTAGCCAAGATCACACTGAGTGCTTGTACCGTTCCTGCCGTTGTCTCCAGTTTCTTAATGTCCTGATTCAGTGTGAGTGCAGTGACCTCGGCACTGATGAATTCCGCCCCAAATCCACGTGCCTGCGCCTCCATCTGAGCCGCAAGCTCGGTGCCGCTCACTTTTCCCGTCCCAGGATAGTTCACGACATCAGCGGTAATGGTAATCTGTCCGCCGATCTTATCTTTTTCAATGACAAGCACCTTGCACTTGGCACGCGCCAAATAGATGGCGGCGGAAAGTCCTGCCGGTCCCCCGCCGACGATCACGGCATCATACATTTTATCCACGAAACCACCTCTTTGTCCGATTCACAGGAAAAAGCACTCCGCGAGCGCTTTCGCGAAGTGCCCTTACGATACAGGCTTAGAGCTTACCGACGAGATCAAAGCTTGGCTTCAGTGTCTTTTCGCCCGGCTTCCAACGTGCGGGACAAACTTCATCGCCATGTGCCGCGACGAACTGCAGTGCCTGTACCTTGCGCAGGAGCTCCTTCGCGTTGCGGCCGACGTTGCCCGCGCTCACCTCATAGGAGACGATCCTGCCCTCGGGATTCACGACAAACGTGCCGCGCTCAGCGCGCCCGTCCTCCTCGATGTAGACGTCGAAATCACGTGCAAGCTTTGCTGTCGGGTCAGCGAGCATCGGATAGGCAATCTTGCCGACGAGCTCGGAGCTCTCATGCCATGCCTTGTGGACGAAGTGGGAGTCGCAGGAGACACCGAAGATCTCGCAGCCGAGCTTCTGGAACTCTGCATACTCGTCTTGCAGATCGGCAAGCTCCGTCGGGCAGACGAACGTAAAGTCTGCCGGATAGAAGAAGAACACGCTCCACTTGCCCTTGAGATCCGCCTTCGTGTACTGCGTGAACTCGCCCTGTGCGCCTGCCTTCTTCTGGAAAGCATCTGCCTTAAAATCGCTGATTTCCTTGTTGATGAGTGACATAAATATCCTCCTTCGATGATGGAAACGGCCGCCCGTCATTCGCACGGCCATCGTTGTTCTCTTGATGGTCACATCATAGCACGGAAGATTTTTCATGTCAATAGAAATTTATACTTTTTAATAATTATTTTTGTTTACATGAATATTGTCAAGGTACTTTGCCTTCTCCCCTACTTCTCCCAACTGGAATCCAGTTTCCAGCTCACAGGATGACAGGCCGTACATTTCTTTGCCGACTGTGGATGATGCATCGAATGGCAGTCCGCACAGTTCTGCGGATTCTCATTGCCCGCCAGATGCACGGGGTCGTGCGGATTTTCCTTGCCATACTGCGCCGTCGCCTGTTTGATCCCCTCAAAGGTGTGGCAGGAGAGACACTGCTCATTCGTATAGCCGTACTTCGGCATGGGGTTCTCATAGTTCCCCGTTACGAAGAGCCAGCCCTCATTCATCTGCTGGAGCAGCGTCGGCTCATGACAGTCGTGACAGGTTACGCCTGCATCTGCGTGCTGCTTTGCGAGCAGATTCCCCTGCGCATAGCTGTCATACTCGGGCCGCATATTGTGACAGCTCACGCAGAACGCAGGGTTTGCACTGACCCGGGAAAGGATGGCGAGTCCGCCGAAGCCGCACGCTGCGAGTACGATCACGAGCACCAATAGGGTACGCGGCTCTTTGAATTTCTGAAACATCTTCATTGTCCCGCCTTTCTCAGAGCTGCGCCGCAACGTTGCCGACAAGCCGCCCATAGACGAGCGCAAAGGCATGGCTGACGCCTGCCGTCACCACAGGGTAATCTCCGACAAAGCGTCCGCCCTGCGTATTTCCGGCCGCATACAGTCCTGGGATGCCGTGGTACTCTGCATCCAGTACGTTGCCGTCCTCGGGGTTCACCGTCAGTCCACCCATATTGACCAAGAGAGCCCCGCCAAGCATCTTGCCCGCATAGAACGGCGGCTTCTCAAGGGGAAAGAGGCGCTTCGCGGCCTTACCGAAATCCCGGTCCTGATGCGCATTGACAAGCTCATTATAGCGTGCGATCTCCGCCAATATCATACGCTGTACGGCAGGGCGGTCCGGCGCGAGTGCCGCCGCGAGTTCCTCGATGCTGCCCGCCTTGATGAGTCCCGGCGTCTTATCCAGATCCTCGCGCGAGGTATAGGACGTCCGTCCGATCGCCCACTGACAGTCAGGCGGAAGTTTCGGGTTCTCTGCGGCAGGAACACAGTGGTTTACGCTCCCGTGGGAAACCCCCATCGCCCCCAGCTGTTCCGGCCAGTTGTCATCAAAGATCTGCCATGCGTAGCTGCCGCGCTGACGATAAATGGCGCAGGAGAGCTGCTGTCCGCCAATGTCCTCGTTGACGAACCGCTGTCCGTCGTCGTTGAGCAGGAGATAGGCATCGACACCGAGCGGACCGCCGAGCGTATGGATCATCGGCGCGTGAGGACCGTCCTCGATCTTGCCGCCGACCCATGCCGCCATGCGATGTCCGTCGCCCGTATTCGTCGGCGTATCCCACGCGTCGCGATTTGGGAAGACGTTCAGATAATCGACTGCCCACGGAACAAAATACGACATCATTTCCTTGTTGTTGCCGTAGTCCCCTGTCGCCAGAATCACGGCTTTGCGTGCCGTACACTGGACAATCTTTCCGTGAATGTCCTCGCCGATCACCGCCGTCACACGCCCGCCGTCCGCCTCACGGACGAGCTTCTTGGCACGCGTTGCATAGATGAACTTGCATCCCTGCGCGAGACATTTTTCATAGACCAGCGTCAGCAGCGGCTCCTGACTCGGCAGGAGCGTCATCACCGTCGGATAGGTCGGGCTGTTCTCCTCGCTGCGATTGTACCCCGACGGGAGCGGATAGTGCATCATCTGCAGGTTGATCTTTGCGCGGTCGAGCTCCGTATCCGTCTCCTTCATCACGTGGACGGCAGGAGCGAGGTCGAGCATCCAGTCAAAATCCTCGCCGCTGTGCTCCGCCCAGTAGTTCCACATGCGCTGATCGGCACGATAGCCCATCTGCTTCATATTTTCGAGGATGGCGGCGTTCTTGTCAAAGCTGATGCCCAGCTCCCGCTGATAGCGATTGCCGATCGTGCCGAACTGTCCGCTGCGGCACTGCCATGTGCTCGCGCGTTCCATAACGAGGACGGATGCTCCGTGCTCCGATGCTGCACGCGCCGCCGTCAGGCCTGCAAGTCCTGCGCCGACGATGACAATATCCGCACTGTACGTATCGCTGATTTTTTCCGCCGGGATCTCCGGTGCTGTTCCAAGCCATGCGGGCGGCGGCGGTGCTCCTTCCGGTGCCTTGGGCGGGATGAGGTGATCGTCGGGATTCGCGGCGCAGCCCGTCAGCAGTGTCGGCGCAGCGACGAGTCCTCCCAACGCAAATGCGCTCCCTTTGAGAAAGTTTCTGCGGCTCAGTTCCGCGTTCTCTTTCATACGATCTGCTCCCTTCTATGGGAATATTATAAGGCGGCGCAGAAATAAACACAAGTTAGTTTGTCATAGGCAATATCTATTCAAAAAGAGAGAATCTGCCCTCACAACAGTTCTCCCCTTTGGTCAAAGTCTCATCTTAAAATCATCATAGCCGAATGTGCGTACCGTCTCCCATTCTCCCTGCGGAGAGACGGCAATGATATGCGGCAGCGGCATCCCATTGAACGTATTGTTCTTCACCATCGTATAGATTGCCATATCGCCGAATACAACGCGGTCACCGATGCACAGCGGCGTGTCAAACGAGTAGGTCCCAATCGTGTCGCCCGCCAGACAGGTTGGACCTGCCAGCGTGTACGTATGCGCCCTCTCCCCCGCTTTGCCCGCGCCGACGACAGGCGGGCGGTAGGGCATCTCGATGACATCCGGCATGTGGCAGGCGGCGGAAGTATTCAGGATCACGTTCCCGCCCGCCTGTACGTCGAGTACCTCAGAGACGAGAAATCCCGCATTCAGCGCAACCGCCTCGCCCGGTTCGAGATAAACCGCCACATGATATTTTTCCTGTACGCGGCGGATCAGCTTCTTGAGCAGGGAAATATCATAGCCCACACGCGTGATATGGTGACCTCCGCCGAAGTTCAGCCACTTCATCCCATGGAGGTACTTCCCGAACTTTTCCTCTACGGCATCAAGCGTCTCTTCAAGCGCATCCGCCCCCTGCTCACAGAGTGTATGAAAGTGCAGGCCGTCGAGCCCCGCGAGGAGATCCTCGCGAAAGTCCGCAATCTTTACGCCGAGGCGTGACCCCGGTGCACACGGATCGTAGATGGCATGATCCTGCGTCGAACACTCGGGGTTGATGCGCATCCCGCAGGATACACCGTGCAGACGTGCCGCTGTGCCGAACCGTTCCCACTGGGAAAATGAGTTAAAGATGATATGATCGCAGATCGACGCGAGCTGCTCGATCTCCTCATCCTCATAGGCGGGCTTAAAGACGTGGTTTTCTCTGCCCATCTCCTCCTGCGAGAGGCGCGCTTCATAGATGCCGCTTGCTGTCGTCCCTGCCAGATAGCGCCCAATCAGCGGATAGTAGTGATACATGGAGAAGCACTTTTGTGCGAGGAGAATCGTTGCTCCCGTATCCTCTGCGACCTCGGCAAGGACTTTGAGGTTCTTCTCCAAGAGCTCTTCATAGACGAGATAGGACGGCGTGGGAACCTCATTCCACTCCGCACGCCATGCATTCGCCGCCATCAATCCACCAGCACGGGGTCATGGCTCTCCTGCCACGGCAGCCCCCACCGATTCAGCGCATCCATGAACGGATCCGGGTCGAACTCCTCGACATTAAAGACGCCGGGTTTGCGCCACTTTCCTGTCATGACCATCATTGCACCGATCATCGCAGGTACGCCCGTGGTATAGGCGACCGCCTGCGAGCCGACCTCGGCGTAACATTTCTCATGGTCGCAGACATTGTAAAGATAGTAGTTCTTCTCTGCACCGTCCTTCTTCCCACGGAAGATGCAGCCGATGTTCGTCTTGCCCTTCGTCCGCGGCCCAAGGCTCGCGGGATCTGGCAGCACTGCCTTCAGGAACTGGAGCGGGATGATCTTCTTTCCCTCAAAGTCAATCGGCTCGATCGAGGTCATGCCGACATTCTCGAGGCAGCGCAAATGCGTCAGATAACTCTCGCCGAACGTCATAAAGAAGCGGATGCGCTTGATCCCCTTGATGTTCTTCGCGAGAGACTCCAGCTCCTCGTGGTGAAGGAGGTACATATCCTTTTTGCCGACCTCGGCGAAGTCATAGACACGCTTGATCTCCATCGGCTTCGTTTCGACCCACGCGCCGTCCTCCCAATAGCTGCCGTTTGCCGACACCTCTCGAATGTTGATCTCCGGGTTGAAATTCGTTGCAAAGGGATAGCCATGGTCGCCGCCGTTGCAGTCAAGAATGTCGATGTAGTTGATCTCGTCGAACTCGTGCTTCATTGCATAGGCGCTGAAGACGCCCGTCACACCGGGGTCAAACCCCGAGCCGAGGAGAGCCGTCAACCCTGCCGCACGGAAGCGGTCAGCATACGCCCACTGCCAGCTGTACTCAAACTTCGCCGTATCCTCCGGCTCGTAGTTCGCCGTATCCACATAGTGAACCCCCGCCGCAAGACACGCATCCATGATGTGCAGATCCTGATACGGGAGTGCCAGGTTCAGCACGACGTCGGGCTGAAAATCCTTGATGAGTGCCGTCAGAGCAGGTACATCGTCTGCATCTGCGGCAGCGGTGTGAATCTTCGTTTTGCCGCCGTCCAGTTTCGCCTTCAGCGCATCACATTTTGACTTCGTACGCGAGGCGATGAGGATCTCCTCAAACACCTCGGGATTCTGACAGCATTTATGCACGGCAACGCTCGCCACGCCGCCCGCACCGATAATCATCGCTTTTCCCATGAAAACGCCTCCTTCATCGATGTTTCTATCATACAACAGGAAAAGGGTCACTGCAAGAGCAGCGACCCTCATTGAAGCTTTACGTTTTAAGGAAGTACGGACCGCTTCATTCTATCCGTACTTCTCAGAGCTTGAACTTCTTCGTCTCATCCGCAAGCTCGTCTGCAAGCCCCGAGAGGCGGCGCGTTGATGCCGCAATCTCCTGCATCGAGGCAGACTGTTCCTCCGTCGCCGCCGATACGTTCTGTGCACCGTCCGCATTCGCTGTGCTGACCTTCTGGATCTCCTCGATCTGTGCACGTACCGTCTGCGTCTCATCCTCCATCTTTCGGATGCCTGCAGTGATATCCTTCACTCCGTCGCCGAGCTGCTGAATTGACTCTGCAATAGACTGGAATACCTCATCCGCCGTACGGACTGAGTCCAGACCATGCCCGACGTACTCATTTCCGTGTTTTCCTGCCTCGATGGCACGTTCCATATCCGCCTGCACGGACTGCATCGTCTCAGAGATCTTCTTCGAGAATTCACCGGACTCTTCGGCGAGCTTTCTGACCTCTTCGGCAACAACGGCAAATCCGCGTCCGTGCTCACCTGCGCGAGCCGCCTCAATCGCAGCGTTTAAAGCAAGCAGATTTGTCTGCTCGGCAATACTGCCGATGACCTCGACACTGTGGCTGATCTCCTCCGAGCTCTTGCCAAGCGCAGAGATTGCGGCATCCACCGTCTCCGAACCGGTCTTGATCTGTTCCATATAGCTGACGACCTCGTCGATGGAGCGACGTCCCTCGCGGACGCGTTCTACCGTATTGTTCGTCACCTCCGCGACTGCACCGACCTGCTTCGACATCTTTTCCGCATGGCTTGAAATGGATGCCGTGGCATTTGCAGCAGATGAGGAAGCCTCCGACTGACGCTCTGCACCTTCTGCGATCTCAGTAATCGACACGGCAACATGATTGGATGCCTCTGCAGACTGCTGAGAAGCATCGGTAAGTCCCTCTGCCGATGTCGAAAGCTCCGCCGCATTGGACTGAATTTGCTGAATCAGCGTATTGAGTGTATGGCGCATCTTGATCAGGCCGTCCGAGAGCCGTCCCATCTCATCCTGTGAGGTAATCGTCCTCGGCGTTTCGCGCAGATCGCCGCTGTTGATAACCTCGCAGACACGAACTGCCTTCTGAACATTTGCCGCGAAACTGTTCGAAACGAAGAAAATAATGACCGAGATTACGAGGAGGATAACAACCGTCAGCCCCGCGAGCACCATCAGCAGTGTATGGGCATCTGCAAGGATCTCACTGTCTGACGCCTCTGACATAACGACCCAGCGCCGTCCATCGAGGTGAACCGGCACAAGCGTGCCCGTCATCTCCTCGCCTGACTCGCGCTCATAGTGCGCGAGAGCAGGTGCATCCTTGTCGATCACGGCCTTGAAGGCATCCACGAGGCTCGTCGAGATCTTAACACTCGATACTTCCTTGCTGAAATCAAGCTTGCCAACCTGTGCCGGCTCATTTGGGTGGATGATGACGAGCCCCGTCTCGTCCATAACAACGAGCTGCCCTGTACGGTACGTCGTCATCTTCGACAGGGTATCGTTAAAATTGTCGAGACCGACTGCCCCTGCCACAATACCCGTGAGGACACCGTTCTCCATGACCGGCACAGCAATGATTGTGACCACCTTGCCGGAGATCGCAGAGATCACCGGTTCGGAGATCACCGTCTTTTGTGTCTGAACGACCTTTTTGAAGTAATCCCGTTCTGAACGATCAAGGGCGCTGCCGTCTGCGTCAAAGCCGATGCCGTCCACACCTAGATAGAAGATGTTTGAGAACACATCGGTGTCCTGCTTGATCTCCTGCATCCTTGCCATCTTCGCCGCATCGTCACCATGCCGGATTGCATCGGAGCGTGCCGCTACCTCAAGATGCACCTCATTCGTCTCAAAGATGCGCCGCACCTCAAGCGCTGCCTGCTTGCCGACGCCCTTTCCAATCATATCCGCATCCGCCACGAGCATATTGCTCGCCATCTTGTAGCTGACACCGAAGAACACAAAAAATCCGATGAGCATCACAGGCAAGATTGACACTAAAAACTTTGTCCGAATAGACTTGAACTGCATGATAACCCCTCCCAATTCATGACCCCGTTACAGAAATACTATCATGTATTCTAATGCTTGGCAAACACTTTTTCAGACACAGCCTGCTCCTATACGCCAGAAAACGGTTTCTTTTCGGCTTGCTATGACAGAGTGAATGAGTTGTGCTATAATGTCTTCGTGTATTTATCTTTAAGAAGCGATACGACGAAACGAAAGGATTAGCTATATGGCTGTTCACGTCATTAACGAGTCGCGGCGCTGCCTTCAGTGCAAAAAGCCGCTGTGCCGTCTCCAGGGCTGCCCCGTGCAGACAAATGTCCCTGAGATGATCCGCCTCTTCCTCGACGGGAAGATCAACGAGGCGGGTGCGATGCTCTACGACAACAACCCCATGAGTGTGTTCTGCTCACTGGTCTGCGACCATGATGCCCAGTGTGAAGGGCACTGCATTCAGGGGCGGCGCGGCGCGCCCATTCAGATCTCGAGCATCGAGCACTACATTTCGGATACCTACCTGGACAAGCTCGTCCTCGCACGCAAGTCCTACAATGGGCACAATGTCGCCGTCATCGGGGCAGGACCTGCAGGCATTGTCGTCGCGGTCAAGCTGGCACAGGAGGGATACGGTGTCACCATCTTCGAGCGGATGCAGAAAATCGGCGGTATGCTGCGTTACGGTATCCCTGATTTCCGTCTGCCGCCCTCGACGATTGACCGCTATGCCGAAAAACTCCTGACACTCGGCATCCACATCCGCCCGAATACAACCATCGGTGGTGCAATCAGCGTGGATGACCTATTCCGCGACGGCTATGAGGCAATCTTTATGGGCACAGGCGCATGGCGTGCCAAAAGTCTTGGCATCCATGGAGAAACCCTCGGAAACTGCCACTTTGCCGTCAACTATCTCCAGAACCCCGACGTATATCATCTTGGCGACCGCGTCGCGGTCATCGGCTCGGGCAACTCCGCGATGGATGTTGCGCGGACGGCAATCCGCAAGGGGAGCCGCTATGTCACGATCTACGCACGGCGCAACGGCATCTCCGCGAGTGAACGCGAGCTGGAATACGCACTCATGGACGGCTGTGAGATCCAGTATGCAAAGGGCATTCACTCCGTCACCCCCGAGGGTCCCATGATGTACGACCGCGTCTTCGACGAGAACCAGAAGCTCATCAGCGAGGGAGAGCCATATCTCATCCCTGCCGACAGCACGGTCATCGCAGCAAGTCAAGCGGCAAAGGATAAGATCGTGCGCACGACGACGGGCATCCATCTGAACGAGAAGGGGCTGGTCAAGGTTGATGAGAACGGCATGACCGACCGCGACGGCGTATTCTCGGCGGGCGACGTCGTGTTCGGCCCGTGGAATGTCGTGCAGGTCGTCAAGGAGGCGAAACATACCGCCGACGCCATGATCCGATACCTGAAAGCGCGCGAAGCCAACGTGTAACCGCCAAGGACGCCCGTATTTCCCCAAGAAGAAAGGAAGAGTGCCATGAGCATGAACGATCACGAGATCACTGACCTCGTCAGTCAGATGGCAAAGCCCCCCGCGCCCCCCACCTACACCGATGCTGATGTGGAGGAGCTGGTACGGATGCACGCAGGCGGACGCCACAAAATGCGCAGTGAGGCGGAGATCCTCGCACGCTATAATCTCGGCCGCAAGCAGTATAAGCAGCTGAAACACAGCCGCGAGAACAACCGTGAGCAGCAGCAGATGCTCTACGCGGAGCTGAAGGTGCTCGGCTGGATTCTCGGACGTAAGGAGCGCGAGGTCGTCATGGAGATCAATCAATGAAGCTGAGCCACACCAAAGAGGATTTTATCAGAGCGGCAAAAACGGCAAATCTCGTCACCGTCTCCACAGAGCTGACGATGGATCTCGACACGCCCGTCTCCATCTACTATAAGCTGGTCGGCGAAAAAAAAGGCTACATCATGGAGTCCGTCGATACGACACAGCAGCAGTTTGGACGGTACTCCTTTATCGGCGGCGAGCCATTCGTGCGCGTGCAGGTCTTTGCCGACAAGCTGCTCATCAACGAAAACGGCCTGATGAAGAGCATCTCGGGTGCACCGCATGATACGATGAAGGAATATGCGGCGCGCTTTACCCCTGCGGAGAACAAGGAACAGCTGCCGCTCGTCCACGGCGGACTGGCAGGCTACTTTTCATACGAAATGGCTGCGACATTTGACCGCGTACGCGGCGTTCATCTCGGCGGTGAGCATCTGCTCGGACAATTCATGATGTGCCGCTATCTCGTCGTCTACGATGCTCTGCGCAACAGTGCACGTCTACACTACCTTGCCGACATCAAGGAGGGGGATGATGCGGGCGATCTGTATGACGTGGTTGCCGACCGCCTCTCTGCCATGCGCAGCCGCCTTGCCGCCCCCTGTACCCTGCCCACAGCACCGCCGAGCAAACGGTCAGCGCCCATTGACTTTATGGCACAGTACGGAACGGCGCCGACGGAATTTCTGGAGACAGTCAAAACGGTCAAGGAGCATATCTATGCCGGCGACATCTTTCAGGCAGTGCCCTCCTTCCGCTTCCGCGCCAAGATCACGCGCCCGCCGTTCCTCTTCTATCGACGGCTGCGGCAGGTCAACCCTTCCCCCTATATGTTCTACTACAACTTCGGCGCAGTTAAACTCGTCGGAGCATCCCCTGAGATGCTGATCAAGGTGGCGGGCAGCACTGTCTATACCTACCCCATCGCAGGAACGCGAAAACGCGGTGCAAGCGACGAGGAGGATGCGCGTCTCGCTGCTGATCTGCGTGCAGACGAAAAGGAATGTGCCGAGCACGCCATGCTCGTCGACCTCGCACGCAACGACCTCGGCCGCATCAGCGTCCCGGGCACGGTGCGTGTGCCAAAGCTGATGGCGGTCGAACGGTTCTCCCACGTCTCCCACATGGTGAGCAGTGTCGTCGGTGAAATCGCCCCGCATTACGCACCCATGGACGTCCTGCGTGCCACATTCCCTGCCGGCACGGTCAGTGGTGCGCCGAAGCTGCGCGCCATGGAGATCATCCACGAGCTCGAGCCGCAGGAACGCGGCTTTTACGCGGGAACCGTCGGCTACATGGACTTTCGGGGCAACATGGATATGTGCATCACCCTGCGCACCATGTGCATCGAAAGCGACGACACGGCAATCATCCAGGCGGGAGCGGGCATCGTCAAGGATTCCGTGCCCGAAAAGGAATACCTCGAGATCCTGCAGAAGGCAAAGGCTCTCTTCGAGGTGGTAGAGGAGGTCGAGAACAATGCTGCTTTTGCTTGATAACTACGACTCCTTTACCTATAACATCTATCAGCTGTTCAGCGACATCGGCGCGCAGGTCGAGGTCATCCGCAGCGACAAAATTTCCATCGATGAGATTCGCACGAAAGACTACCACGGCGTCATCATATCGCCTGGTCCGGGTATTCCGCAGGACGCGGGCATCTCCGAGGAGGTCATTCGTCAGCTCGGCGGCGAGATCCCGATTCTCGGCATCTGCCTTGGGCATCAGGCCATCGGCGAGGTCTTCGGCGGACGCGTCGTCCGTGCGGGAGAAATCGTCCACGGCAAGGCATCCCCCATCCGTCACTGCGGCACAGGGCTCTATCAAGGTATTCCTGAACATACGCAAGCCGCCCGCTACCACTCTCTCATTATCGAGCGTGAAAGCCTGCCTGATGTGCTGGAGGTGACGAGTCAGCTGGATAACGGCACCATCATGGGCGTACGCCACAAGACCTTCCCCATCGAGGGCATCCAGTTCCATCCCGAATCCATTCTTACGCCTGATGGGCGTGCGATGATGAAAAACTATCTAAAAGACATCGGTGCAGTATGAGCAAAAAACGATATGACGACATCCTCCTCATCAGCGACCTTGACGGTACACTGATCCCCCGCCATGAAGCAATCACTCTCGAAAATCGCACGGCGCTCAACGCATTTACAGCAGCAGGAGGTGCCTTTGCCGCTGCGACAGGACGTACCCCCGAGTCAGCACGCCCCTATTTGGACGGTATCACGGTCAACGCCCCGAGCATCTTTTTCAATGGTGCAATGCTGAAAGATCTGACGAAAAATCATGTACTCGAGGTACGCACCTTGGACGGCGACCTCTGGCGCACGTTCGCCGCGCGCATCCTCTACCAGTTTCCGCGTGCCTGCGTCGAAGTCTACACGGAGGGACACTGCCACATCATCAGCCCCGAGGCCAATGATGACCCGCGCCTCACGGATGAGTTCTACAACGTCAACCATACGGAACTCCGTGCCGTGGAAGACGAGGCATGGCTCAAGTTCTTTATCTGCGACGCTCCCATCAATCTCAAATTTGTCGAGCGGCTCGCAAAGGAACTTGGCATCGACAAATGCTCCACCTCCTTTTACTCAGAGGAAAACTACCTCGAATTCGTCCCGCCCGATACAAGCAAGGGTGCCATGGCAGCCGTACTGAAAACGATTCCGCCCTACGCAGGACGCCGCATCATTGCCTGCGGTGACTACGAAAACGACGTTGAACTTTTACGTATGGCAGACATCGGCATCGCCCCCGAGGATGCTGCAGAAGTGGCAAAGAATGCGGCAGACCGCATCGCGCCTCCCTGCCGCACACCGCTTATCCCATGGATTCTGAGTGAAGTACTGTAAAAAATACAAACGAAAAGAAGTGCCGTGATACGGCACTTCTTTTCGTTTGTATTCAGTTCCGCACCCAGCCATACTGGGTAAGATTCGATGTATAGTGCAGACGATCAACGAAGTCCTCGTTCGTCGCGCCCGTACGGAAGATCGGTACGCGTTCAAGGGCATAGATGTTGCTGTTGCGGTCCACATTGCTGTACTTGACCGTAAAGCCCGCCTTATACCCCGCCTCCTTCGCGAGTTCTGCAATATGCAGATCATGCGCCCCCGTCGGATAGGCAATGAACTCAACAGGATGTCCAAGCTCACTCTCCGCCTGACGCTTCGACTCCACCAGCTCCTCGCGAATGCGGTCATCCGGCAGCTCCGGAAGAGCAGCATGCGTCACGGTATGCGATTCAATCGTGACGCCGTTCTTCTCCATCTCACGCACCTGGTCCCACGTAAGATATCCTTTTCGCTTACTCAAAAATCCTGTGACAACAAAGACCGTCGCCTTAAGGTGATATTTTTTTAAAATTGGAAACGCCTTCGTATAGTTATCCACATAGCCATCATCAAATGTGATGAGAACAGGGCGCTCAGGAAGCGTCCCGTTCCCCGCGAGATAATCATACAGCTCATTTGGCGTAATCGTATGATAGCCGTGATCAACAAGATACTTCATCTGCCAGTCGAAATCTTCCGGCTCGACCGCAAGTGAAAGAAATCTTGAGTTAACCATGTGATAGTTGAGCACAAGCACCTTTACATCGTCCTCCGGCGGCGGAGGTGAGGCGGTGGGAGCAGATTGTTCCTTCGGATGTCCGACAATCAAGAGAATACCAAGTAAGATGGCGAGGCCAGCAATCAATGACCAAAACTGCCGCCCGCCAATCATTTTTTTTACATCCATGTCATCCCCCACGTCCTACGAAGCTGTCACTGTTATCATTGTACTTAGATTCATCCAGGAAATCAAGAATATGTGCGACTGGAAACAAAAAAGACTGTCTCCATCGGGACAGTCTCTTGTGCAGTTGATTAGTTCTTTGCCCAAACCACGGCCATAAGATCATCATAGACCGTTTCAAGCTGCTGGACAATAATCTTCAGAAGGGTCTGGATCATACGGCTGTCAAACGTCTCATCAACGAACGGGATACAAACATCAAGATAAATGTTTTCGTCGTCACGGAGATAATACTTAAATATCTTGTACTCTGCATTGAGCGTATTCAGATGATCTTTAATCTCATCGATGTTCTTCTCATTGATCCCCGTCACAACCTGGGTACGGATAATTGTAAAGATGCTGTCATCGATGAAAATCGCCATCGGCATAACGCCGCCCTTTGCCTCGATGCGTGAACGGAAAATCGACGTATGGAGCTCATCAGAGAGATCATTGACCTCGAAGAAATTGATATCATTCTCCTTGAGGAACGTTTTGAACTGATCCGCCTTCGTCGCTCCTTCTGCGGCGACCGCTTGCTTCTTCTCAACCAGTTTCTCTACCTGCTTTTCAACTTTGGGCTCTTTTTCAGTGCTCTTTGCCATGTAAATAGTGCCTCCCTTATTTTATACGAGCGGGTTCCCCCCACTAAACATGCGACTATTGTACCATAGATTCGGATATTTGCAAGAAAAAACCGCTGTGCCGCGGTATTTCCTCTAAAATTTGAGAAAAACACCATGCACAGCGGTACGTCCACTGTATCAGGCAGTTTTCCTGCGCAGGATAAACGCACGTACAAAGAGTGCTGTAAAGAGAACGGCAAAGCCGATTCCTGCAGGATAGGTAATATCTGTCGGCAGCCCGAACCCCTCCGGTGCCTGCAGGAGGTAGGTTGTCGTCACCGCCGACATGAAAATGGCCGGCAGAAGCGCGATCACATAGGCATACGAGCCCGGTTTATGCAGGTAGAGGTACGCCGTACCTGTCCACAGCATAATCATCGCGAGGGTCTGATTCGCCCACGAGAAGTAACGCCAGATGATGGAGAAGTCCATCTGCGAAAGAATCAAACCGATGGCGAGCATCGGCACAGCGATCATGAGACGCTTCGGCGCTTCCTTCTGTGGAATATCCATCCAGTCGGCAAGCGTCAGACGTGCCGAACGGAATGCCGTATCACCCGAGGTAATCGGACAGGCAATGACGCCCAGCATGGCAAGAATGGCCCCGATGCTGACCCCGCCGACACCAATAGCTCCCATGAAGCCGTTGCAGACTTCGTAGACGACACCGCCCGGACCTGCCGCTTTGAGTGCTGCGCCGAGTCCGGGAGTTCCATCGTAGAACGTTGCGCCGGCAGCTGCCCAGCAGAGCGCAATGATGCCCTCAGAGACCATTGCACCGTAAAACACGGGGCGTCCCATCCGCTCGTCCTTCAGACACCGTGACATAATCGGCGACTGCGTTGCATGGAATCCCGAAACTGCACCGCAGGCAACCGTGATAAAGAGCAGCGGCCAGATCGGGAGGTGCTGCGGATGCAGGTTCTCCAGCGTCATCTCAGGCATCGTGTGTCCGCCGACACCAAAGAGCATTCCGCCCATAATGCCGAGTGCCATAACGATAAGGCAGATGCCGAAGAGTGGATAGAACCGCGCGATGATCTTGTCGATGGGGAGCAGCGTCGCCAGTGTATAGTAGATGAAGACGACGGCAAGCCAGAAGAGCACCGCCTGCCCTGTCAGCTTGGAAAGCAGCATCGCAGGCCCCGTCATAAAGACGACACCGACGAGAACAAGGAGGACAATCGAAAAGATACGCATAATCTGGAGCATGATATACCCCAGATTCTTACCGACGATCTCCGAGAGACTTTTCCCGTCCTCACGAAATGAAATCATACCCGATAGATAGTCATGCACACCGCCTGCAAAAATTGTACCAAAGACAATCCAGAGGTAAACGCTGGGTCCCCAAAGCGCTCCCGCAAGTGCACCAAAAATCGGGCCGAGACCTGCGATATTGAGGAGCTGAATGAGAAATACCTTCCACGTTGGCAGAGGGATATAGTCCACACCATCCTCGAGCCGAATCGCAGGTGCCACCTCTCCGGTACGTCCGAATGCACGGTCGACAATGGCCCCATAAACAAGATAGCCGACAATGAGCGTAGCGAGCGCGCCAAGAAATGTAACCATTGCTTGTCACTTCTTCCTAAAACATAGAATCCACACGCCGGTGTATACCGGCCCCCCACTTTCTGTCCTCCTTCCGCACAATGATAAAGAAGCCCCTTAAAATCAGTCCTAAAGAATTATTGGCTTCTTGGCGATTATCATATCATAACTCTCCCCTCTTGTCTAATCCTTTCGATGTGCTATAATCATGAATACATTGCACACGCAGATTCCCTTTCCGGCGTGCACATATATATTGGGGGAGGTTTTTCCATGGGGCTTGATATTCTTCTGTTCCTTCTTCTCGGGCTATTTGTCGGCACATTTGGTACACTGGTCGGTATCGGCGGCGGACTGATCTGCGTGCCGATCTTTATCTTCTTTCTGTCGGACGGCGGGATCTATCCATACTTTCACACGGCAGCGCAGATCACGGGTACATCACTCGTTATCGTCTGTGCCAATGCCCTCTCGGGGACATTTGCCTACATCCGTCAAAAACGCGTCTACTTCGCCGCAGCAGTCCCTTTTGCCCTTGCGACACTGCCTGGTGCGTTCCTTGGCTCGTACATCGTCGATGACTTCACGGGGCCGATGCTCTACATATCCTATGGTTCGTTTCTCCTGCTCATGGCTCTTATGATGTACTGGAATGCTACACACAAAAAGCACGCGGATGTGCACACTCTGCCCGCAGACTTCACCTTCAACCGTTCCCTCGGCGTTGGGGCAAGCGCAGGTGTCGGCTTTATCTCGAGTATCTTCGGCATCGGCGGCGGCGTGATTCACGTCCCCCTCATGGTCTACCTGCTTGGCTTCCCCGTACACGTTGCGACAGCAACCTCGCATTTCGTCCTTGCCTGCTCGGCGACCTTCGGCGTCATCAGCCATGTCTGGCTCGGTCATGTCATCTGGACACCCGCCATCTGCATCTCCATCGGTGCTGCCATCGGCGCGCAGATCGGTGCGGCACTCTCACAGAAGACAAAATCCAAGGTTATCCTTGTTCTGCTCGCTCTCGCCATGTTCGGACTCGGACTTCGTCTGATCTGGATGAGCGGAATGCTGTAAGCACGTAAATCAAACCACACGGTAAAAAAGCCACGCAGTGTACTGCGTGGTTTTTTTACCGTGTGGTGGAAAATAAAATCTCAAACACTTTGCAGGAAGGTATCATATCCCTTTTTCATTTCATAGATGTCCGCCTTGCTCGTAACCTCCCACGGTGCATGCATGCTCATCACTGCAACCCCGTTGTCGATCACGTTCATCCCATAGCGCGCCATAATGTAGGCAATCGTCCCGCCGCCGCCGAGATCGACGCGTCCAAGCTCTGCAAGCTGATAGCGGACGCCGTTTTCATCCATCATGCGGCGCAGTTCGCCCAGATACTCTGCACTCGCATCACTGGAGCCGGATTTGCCGCGCGATCCCGTGAACTTGTTGAATACCATTCCTCGTCCAAGATAGGCAACGTTCTTCTTCTCAAACGCATCCGCATAGAGCGCGTCATAGGCACTCGAAACATCCGAGGAGAGCATCCGCGAACAGGCAAGCGTACGGCGCAGGGCAAGCTCTGTATACTGCCCGCAAGCAGAGAGCACTTCGGCGACCATGTTTTCAAAGAAGCGCGACTGCATCCCTGTCGCGCCGACGCTGCCGATCTCCTCCTTGTCAACGAGGAGGCAGCACCCCGTACGCCGCACATCCGCCGTCTCAACCATGGAGCGGAGTGCCGTATAGGAGCAGACGCGGTCATCCTGTCCGTAGCCGAGCACCATGCTGCGGTCAAATCCCAGCTCACGCGCACGGCCTGCCGGAACGAGGGTCAGCTCTGCCGACTGGAAATCCTCCTCATCAATGTCGTACGTCTTCCGGATGAGAGCCAGCACGCCATCCTTGACGGACTCTTTTTCCTCCTTTGCGAGGGGGATTCCGCCGATCAGCACATCGAGTTTCTCACCCTCGATCACCTTTGCCGCTTTTTTCTCCAGCTGCTCCTGCGAGAGATGGACGAGCAGATCCGTCACACAGAACACGGGGTCGTCCGCCTTCTCCCCGAGCGTGATCGTGACCGTTGTGCCGTCCTTCTTGACGACAACACCGTGCAGGGCAAGCGGAATCGTCACCCACTGATACTTCTTGATGCCGCCGTAGTAATGCGTATCAAAGTACGCCAGTCCGCCGTCCTCATAGAGCGGATTCTGCTTCACATCAAGGCGGCACGTGTCGATGTGTGCACCGAGGATATTCATGCCGTGTTCCATCGGCTCTGTGCCGATATGAAAGAGCACAATCGCCTTTTTCATATTGACGGCGTAGACCTTGTCCCCCGCGCGGAGCTGCGTCCCCTCAGCGATAATGTCCGCCAGATCGCGGTAGCCCGCCGCCTCAGCAGCACGTACCGCCTCCTGCACACTCTCACGCTCCGTCTTGCAGTCCGAGAGGAAATCAATATAGCCGCGTGCGAGCGCATCCACCGCTGCGCGTTCCTCTGCCGAATAGCCCGTCCAAACGGACTTTTTCTTATCGTCACTCATAATGGTTCCTTTCTACCTATACTCCCCATGCCCCATGGAGAATCTCTGCAAACTCTGTCCGCGACGCCGCGCGGTTGAATCGCTCACGCAGCTCTGCGCTGCCCTTCAGACCGCGCGTGTACCACGCCGCATGCTTGCGCATCTCGCGGATCCCAATGTACTCGCCCTTGTACCCGACTAAGAGATCGAGATGGCGCAGAATCACCGCCGCACGCTCCGCCAGCGTCGGCGGCGGCAGCTCCTCCCCCGTATGCAGCCAGTGAATCAGCTGCGGAAAAATCCATGGATTTCCCTGCGCACCGCGCCCGATCATCACTGCATCTGCCCCCGTGATCTCAAGTGCACGTTTGAGATCGGCAGGACGGCGGACATCCCCGCTCACGATGACGGGAATCCCGACCGCACGCTTCACCGCGGCAATCGCTGCATAGTCCGCGCTGCCGCTGTAAAACTGCTCGCGCGTCCGCCCATGCACGGCGACCGCGTCCACGCCGACCGCCTCCGCCATGCGTGCGATTTCCACTGCGTTGCGCGAGGCATCGTCCCAGCCGAGCCGCATCTTCACCGTGAACGGCAGACGCGTCGCACGGCGGATCGCCGTCAAAATCTCCTCCGCCCGCTTTGGGTCACGCATCAGTGCTGATCCTTCGCCGTTCCTGACGACCTTCGGTGCGGGACATCCCATATTGAAATCGAGGATATCCGCCGTTCCAAGCTCCTCGATATACGCCGCCGCCTCGGCTGCCATCCTCGCCGACTTGGCAAAGATCTGCATCGCAATCGGACGCTCATCCGGCTCCGTACGCAGCATATTCATCGTGTGCTCATTGCGGTAGTGAATGCCCTGACTGCTGACCATCTCCGCGAAGGCGAGCGGGCAGCCCATTCCATGCGCAATCACGCGGTAGGAAGTATCCGTGACCCCCGCCATCGGCGCGAGAAAAATCGGATCGTCAAAGGCAAACGCGCCGAGTTTCATCGGGTTCACGGCAGATTCCTCTCATAGAGGACGCGCAGACCCGTCAGCGTCAGAAAGTGATCGACCTTGTCGATGGTCTGGGACTCCTTTGCTACCATACGAGCAAACCCGCCCGTGGCAACGACCTTCATCTCCATCGCGAGCTCCGCCTTGATGCGGCGCACGATTGCATCAATCTGACCCACGTAGCCATAGATGATGCCCGCCTGCATGCCCTGAATCGTACTGCGGCAGACCACCGTCTTGGGCGGTACGAGCTCGATGCGCGGGAGCTGCGCTGCCCGCTGAAAGAGCGCTTCGGCACTTGAGCCAAGTCCCGGTGCAATCACGCCGCCGAGAAAATCTCCGTTCTCTGCCACAATGTCAAATGTCGTCGCCGTTCCAATGTCGATCACGATCAGCGGGCCGCCGTACTGCTCATGTGCACCGATGACATTCACAATACGGTCTGCACCGATGGACCGCGGATTCTCGTAGTTCAGCCGAATCCCCGTCCGTATCCCGGGACCGACGATGAGCGGGCGGATGTGGAAATATCGCTCGCACATCTTGCGCAGTGGGACGACCAGCGGCGGTACAACCGACGAGATAATGACGGCCTGAATATCCGACAGAGAGAGCCCCTGATAGTGAAAGAGCTCATTGATCAGGATGCCATACTCATCTCCTGTCTTCTGACGATCTGTCGAAATGCGCCAATGCCGCAGGAGCTTCGCCCCGTCATAGGCCCCCATCACGATATTGCTGTTTCCGATGTCCAGTACAAGCAGCAAATTCCTTCCTCCATACAAACGTCTCTGCCATTCTGTCACGTAAACGCTTTGCGCACGTATACGTACTCATTTCTTCGGACGAATCGAAACGTCTCCTGCGAGCACGCGCCGCCGCCCCATCTTTGTATCGACAAAGAGCGCTCCGTCTGCGTCAATATCCGCCGCAACGCCCTCGAACTCCTCGCCTGCCGGGCCTATAACGCGTACCGTCTGCCCGAGCGTCACGGCATACTTGCGCCACGCTGCAAGCACAGGAGCAAAGCCTTCCCGCTGTACCTCCTGATAGAGCACATCCACCGCACGCAGGAGCTCCTGCAAAAATGCTACGCGCGGCAGCGGCGTCCCCTTCATCTGCATCAGCGATGTCGCCGTGTCCCGCAGTTCCTCGGGAAAATCCTCACGTGCAATATTCACGTTGATGCCGATTCCGATCACGACATAGTCCACGCGATCCATCTCTGCACTCATCTCCGTGAGAATACCGACCAGTTTACGCCCCTCATGAATGATATCATTCGGCCACTTGATTGCTGCACGCAGACCGAAATGCTCCATCGCGCGCGCAACGGCAACCGCCGCCATCAGTGTACACTTTGGTGCATCCTGCGGCAGAAACGTCGGGCGCAGGAGAATACTCACCCAAATTCCTTTGCCCGGCGGTGAGAAAAAATGCCGCTCCATACGCCCGCGTCCCGTCCCCTGGCTGTCGGCAACAACGACCGTGCCGTCCTCTGCGCCCTCATGTGCCAGATGTTTCAGGACAAGATTCGTCGAATCCACAGCATCATAGCAGATGATCTTTTTCCCAACGAGTGCCGTTCCCAGATCCTTTGTGATCTCCGCCTCAATCAGCCGATCCGGAGCAGCCCGCAGGATGTATCCGCTGCGCGGTGCACTTGCAATGTCATAGCCCGCCTCACGCAGTGCCGCAATCTTCTTCCACACTGCTGCGCGCGTCACACCGAGCCGTGCCGCAATCTTCTCCCCCGAAACACAGCCCCCTGCCTCACGCAGCAGTTCCAATACATCGCTCCGCATCGCCGCACCTCCAAACAAAAAGTGATCTGCCCCATTATACAGCAGATCACTTTTCCACGCTACAAAAACATTGAACGATAAATCCGATCTCTAAACACGCTTCGCCCGAACAAGCCACTGATAGGCATCGAGGTCCTCCGCATCCACAGAGATCGTTTGGAGTGACAGAAGTTCCTCGCGCAGCCGTTTCCCTATGTCAGGAGATGGAACGGTTACGTATCTCATGTCCTGGATATCAAATTGGGCTTCCTGAAAGAGCTTGATTATCTCTTTTTTCGTAAAAAACCGGAAGTGCGTCCGATCCAAAATTCCCATATCTTCGTAAGTCCAGCGGCCGGAAAGAAGACCATAAAACGTGCTGATATGGGCCACATTGGGAATACTCGCGATAACTTCTCCGCCGGGAGCGAGCAGTTCCCGCATATTCTCGATTGCTTTCCATGGATTCTGTAAGTGCTCAATGACATCGCCCATGACGATATAGTCGAAGCGTTCGGCAACTTGTGATGGATCAAGACGCTCTACATCCATCGAAAGAATCGTCGCATACGGTGCAGCAATTTCTGCTGCCTTTTCGTTCAGTTCCACACCATAAAGACGTACTGATGGATTTTGTGCACCGATTTCCCGCAGGGTCGCCCCACAGGCGCAGCCGATCTCAAGGACACGCAAACCAGCTTTTGAGAAGTCCATCAAAGACATAAGATCTCTGCGCGGGAAAAATGAATAGTCCAGTGAAACGCCCCATTTTTCATGGAAGAAATCACATTCCCGTCGATAGCTGTCCGACGTCGTATCGGGATTTTCTCCATCACGATGCACATAGGTGCTCGGCAAGGACGCCAGCCCATAGCCTGCCCATGTCATACGGACCGTAAAGTCATAGGACGCGAGTGCGGGAAGAGAGTAACGCTCATCGAGATTTCCTGCCGCCGATACGGCATCTCTCCGTGCCATCAGCGCAAACATCTCCGCAAAGATTTCTGGACGAGGCGGATTCCCCTGCGCACGAATCTCCTCCGCCACATGCACATAGTCATTCCACGAGAGATAGTCGTTCGGTGGGATCAGCTGCGCCCTCCGATATGCCACAGGGGCAACGCCGGTCACTGCCCCAACGTTTGGGTCCGCAATGAGCACATCCAACATATCCTCCACCGTATGCTGCGCGAGCATCACATCTGCATGAAGGAAGAGAAGGACCTCCCCCTCTGAGGCTCGAATCCCCTCATTCACCGCATGTGCATAGCCATGATGCTCCTCACTGCGAAGTATACGAACATGGTCCATCGCATCAGATGTAAAAATCTGCTCATCTGCCGACGAACCATCATCGACAACAATCACTTCATACGGAATACGCACTGTATTCCGTACAGAAAAGAGGCAGCGTTCCAGATGTTCCCGCATGTTGTAAACCGGAAGGATAATGCTTAATTTTGCCACCTGATTACCTCACAATCTCTGCTATGCCCACAGCTTCCACGGAGCACTGTTCTTATTCCACATATCATTCAGCCGCAGCTTATCTCGCTGGGTGTCCATGCACTGCCAAAAGCCGTTGTGTTTATAGGCATGCAGCCCTCCCTCCCGTGCAATGCTCTCAAGCGGTGTCGTCTCAAAAACACACAGATCATCATCCCGCAGATAGTCAAATACTGTCGGCTCAGCAACCATAAAGCCGCCGTTGATCCATCCGCCGTCTTCCTTCGCCTTTTCGACAAAACGGTTAATTTCGTTCGTTCCAGAATCAATATCCAACACGCCAAATCTGCCGCCGGGCTGAATCGCTGTCATCGTCACCACGGCTTTTCCATGATTTTTTTTATGTGTGTCGAGCAAATCATGAATGTCTACATCGCTCACCCCATCACCATAGGTCAGCATAAAGGCCTCATTTCCAATATACTTCTGCACGCGCTTAATACGCGCGCCTGTCTGCGCATCAAGCCCTGTATCGACAAGCGTTACCTTCCATGGTTCAGAGACATTGTTGTGCACGGTCATGCGATTGCCCTGTGTAAAGTCGAAGGTAACATCTGAGGTATGCAAATAGTAGTCTGCAAAGTATTCCTTGATCATATACCCTTTATAGCCAAGGCAAATGACAAACTCATGAACCCCATAGTGGGAGTAAATCTTCATAATATGCCAGAGAATTGGTTTCCCACCGATTTCAATCATGGGCTTTGGTCTGGACACAGACTCCTCGCTGATGCGCGTTCCACGTCCACCTGCCAGAATCACGACCTTCATACAGTTTCTCCCCTCTGCTGCCAACAGACCGGCATCAACAACGCCTGAGATGCTTACATCAATTCTTTATACATTCGCTCCCAACCTGGCAGAATCCTGCCTCCGCGCCATGGCATCATCACTTCACGTGCCCGATATGGCTTTGCCCCCCAGTCCACAGGAAACTTTACCCCCAAAAGGAGCTCATAGCGACGAACCAATTCCTTCAGCATAATGGCATGCCCTGATGACACAGCATAGTTGCCGCATCGCTCAATATGCCCTTCTGCAAGATACTGTCCTGCCAATAGAAAAGCTCTTGCGGCATCCTTTACATGGACAAAATCCACGTACTGCTCTCCTTCTGACAGAGCAAGCCGTTTTCCCTGCGCAGCAAGTGTCGGCAAAACGGCAAGAAGCTTATTCCTGCGATCATGTTCTCCATACGTATCAAACAGAGTCAACCGGATGCTGTGCAGATCGTGCGCCGACTCATAGAATCGAACCATCGCATCAAACGCCTCTTTTGATGCCGCATACAGATTCACCGGCTCATATGCATCACCACGATAGTACTGCCACGAAGACCGCGCATACACGAAATTTTGTATGCCATGCTGTGCCATGGCGTCGAGCAGCTTTGTCCCAAAGGTGATATTGGCGGAAATCAGTGCATCAATTTCCGCCGGAGAATGTACCGTCGTATAGTACGTGGCGAGATGAAAGACAACACTCGGCGCAGCTGTACGCACGATCTCCGAGAGAGGCATTTGATCTGCATCATAAAACTGCATATCGTCCCGCACCGTCGGCGGCAACACATCGCGCTGCGATGTCGAGCGTACAACGGCCGAAACATGCCACCCCTCCGCATGCAGACACTCCGCCACATATCCTCCGACAAAGCCTGTGGCGCCTGTAATCAATGCCCGGTACTTCATTGTTCTCCTCCGCAAAACTCATTCCGCCATTCCTGCAGCTGAACATCCGCAGGAAACACACGCGCAAAATGCGGCAGTGAGCTTTTGTTCTCTTCCCTGAGGATCGGCGGCAGTTCACGCATGATCGGTTTTTGTCTGCAAAAAAGATCACGCAGTTCGACAGGCAGTCCATACAGAAAGAACTCATGCGGTACGCCCCCAACGGCATGACAAAAACAATACTGCCGCTCATCCTCTTGGAGCACTTCGTCATAGAGCTCATGCAGCTGCCGCACCGTATTGGCAACAGAGAAATCATGCCGGACTTTTTCCCGCGCTGCATTCCCCAAACGAACACGCTCCTCCGGATGTGCAAAAAGGAACTCAATGGCCCGGCGGTAATCGTCCCTGTTTTTAATCAACATGCCCGTTTCATTATGTGTAATGAGATACTTTTCCGCACACTGATCAAGTGCAATCACAGGAAGCCCTGCTGCCATGGCCTCCAGAAGTGCATTCTCCGTCGTACCAAAATGATGGGAGCTCAGCAGATAGCCGAATACATCCATCTTCGCAAGCTCCGCACTCACATCCCGCACATAGTCAACAAAGCGGAACTTTTCCTCAATCCCAAGGGAGCGCGCTTCCGCGCGAATCTGCGCCACGTTGGTCAGATCGCCGACCAAAACGAACTCAATTCCAGGGACATGCGACACGGCCGCACAGTACCTCACAAAGTCCCGATTCATCTTCGCATAGGACTGGGTACCAACATAGCCGACAACGAATCGGTCACTACGCACACGCGGCTCATGTGGACGGATCGCATCGAATCCGCCCGAACTGTGGATCATCGACGTATGCGCACGCGCCCATGTGCGCTCTGCTTCACTCCAATAAGGATTATCCAGTGAGTACGGCGATGTAAAAATAAAACGCTGCGGCACACGCAGGAATGCAGGCGAAATATACGGATACCAACAGCCGGAGACATGTGCCCAGACCGTCAGATGCATCCGTGTCTGCGGGAAATCTGCCAAAAAAGCCGCCATGCGCGGATGGTGCCACCATTCGATCTGCACAACATCCGCAGCATGAACGGCTGCCTCAATTTCCTTTCTGCCCGGTGCGCAAAGAATCTCCACCCCATTCGCACGGCAGGCATCAATAAAGTTCATCTTTTGCGGCTGCTCCAGCAGCAGAATGCGGTGCCGATACGGGGCGTTTGTGCGTGCCGCATACGATGCAGCGCCCGAGAGCACCTTGCCGACACCGCCGCCCATATGCGTCGTAATATGCAGTACTTCGCGCATAGAGGTCTCCTTCACTCGAACACAAACGGGCTGACAAACTCATCCAGCAGAGGAAACAGCGCATCCCGTGCCGACAGAATAGGATGAGCGGCGTTCCACGGAATTCCTGCCGAATCCCATCGCACACCTGCATCACAGTCCGGTGCATAGACACTCGTTACCTGATACATCATCAATGCATTTTCACTGAGCACATAAAAGCCATGCGCCATCCCTTTCGGGATATAGATCATTGTGCCCTCTCCCGCGCACAGATGAAAGAGCTCGTGCTGTCCATACGTCGGCGAACCGCAGCGCAGATCAACAACCGCGTCCAGGACTTCCCCCTGTGCACAATAAACGATCTTTTCATGATCCATTGGTGGGGTCTGAAAGTGAAGTCCGCGCAAAACACCACAATGGGAAACAGAAAAATATTCTTCCGCAAAGGACGTGGGGAGCCCCAATCGCCGAAACTCCTCAACATGAAAGGTCTTGATGAATATGCCGCGCTGGTCTGCACGTACAACGGGACGAATTCTCAGACATCCGGGCAGCGAGGTCTCCTCTGCATCAAACATACTTACGCCTCCTCACAGCGGCACAACAGTACAGAGCCCGAGCACAGACTCCACCGACCGTCCCATCCTGCGCTCGAATTCTGCTTTCATCGCAAACAGCTTCCGCCAGCGCGGCATTGAGGTATGATCTACGCCATAGCGGAGCATGATATCCATCATACGCCGTTCAATCGCCACAATCCCCTCATGAGTCGCCATCGCGTCGCAAAGCTGAATGAGCTGATCATACAGTGTATAGGTTCGCTTCTGCAGAAAATGATCCAAAAACGCATAATCCTCATCGCTCAGATCCCATCCTCCGTTAACGCCCGTGATGTCCTGCACGGGAAAGGAATGGGTCAGACATATCTCTGCAGCCTCTGCATCGCCCTCTGCCAGCAGAAAGCGATAGCCTAGGATCACATGATTCATCCCCACCTCGCCAAATCTGCGGCCAATATCGTGCAGAGCGCCAAGAACAAAGGCACGTTCCGCATCCAGTTCTTCGATATGGACAGCGATACGCTCCGCCGCCGTTCCTACGGCAAGCGAATGGGAAATCCATCCGCCATTGTTGAGCGCGCGGGCTTGATCCAGATGGCACAAAGCGTCCCTGCGTGAGATTTTCACATTTTACCTCTTCCGGGCACAATTATATTCAAATTGCGTAAAGTACAGACTCTCCGCTCGTCACACTGTGGTGACGAAAATAGAAACGATATCCATCATAAAATGACTGAATCAACAGCGGTATACGGATATAATCCTCAAGGCTGTGATAAACGCAGATGGCAAGCTTGGGATGAGACTCACGTATTGCCCGCTCTGCACCAAGGAGGGCATTGTACTCCGCTCCCTCGATGTCCATTTTAATCAACGTCGGCACTTCCGTCATAACCGAATCAAGGGGAATCGCAGTGATCTGCGCCCTATTCCCGTCTCCATCAAGCTCCAAGCGAGATGCTGATGGGGTTGCCTGATTTCCTGAAAACGAAAGCTTCTCCTCCACATTCCAAAGAGCATAGGGGTAGAGAATGACCTGAGAACGATCTGCATATTTTTTCTTGAGCAGATCACAGCTCTGCCCATCCGGCTCAAAGGCATGCACACGAACCTTCGGATTCATAGCCAGTGCCTTGTCGATCTCCTCGCCGCCGCATACTCCCGCATCCACAAGCACATCATCATCACGCAGCGCAGGAATCACATCATTGGCAAAATATTGATTGACCTCTACAAGAGAGAAATCGACCGGCCGACCATGAACCATGTTATCGATCAGGCGACGATAGAGTCGGCGTGATTTCTCATCGGCAAATGAGGCACAGATCACATCTATTTCCTGCTTATGTGCCGCAAAGTAATGTGACGCATCCATCTGGACAGCAGATCGTATATCCGCCTTTACCTCTTGTTGCTCCAACTGAGAGATGATTTGCAGCAGATTGATTCCCGTTGCACCAATGACAATGACAAGCGACTTTCCCTGTAAGTAGTACGCACGGCTAAGCTCGAATATTTTTTCAGACGACTGGACTTCTATTCCGTCAATCTTAGCCCCCTGTCTATTCACCGCATTATCACAGTAATAGAGCGGCTCTTGCAACAGACGCAACTCCACACAGTATTTCTGATAAAACGCCCGCGCCACGCGCCCTGTCCCCCAGAGCACATAGTCCCTCCCGCACAGCTCAGCAAAGACATTCGTTCTTTCAGCACACATGCGTCTCACTCCTCAGTGGATTAAATCAGATCCAATATATTGATGATATGTTTCACATGGGGATACTCCGCATGAATCTGCTTCTCGATCGTCGTCACATAGGAAATCACAGGAATAATCACCGTATCGATGGAAAGGTCATCCAAGATCTGTGGTGCATGGATAAGTTTCCCCTCGACCATACTTCCCTGTTTGATGCGCGAGTTATCGATCAGATAGGTATCTTCGCTCCGAAGAGCCGGAAGATCGGGAAGCATATTCGCGAAATAGTCATTGATCCCCCAAAAGGCAACGCGTCTCTCCTGTTCCAAGATGCACTCGACGGAGTGAGAGATACAATCCGTAACCTCATGAAGGATAGGCAGCTTATGCTTCTTCCCGCAGTCCTTACATGTGAGCACATTGCGCGTAAAGAAACGAACATTACGCCACGTATTTTCGACGCCGCACGCCGTACAGTCCCCCGTAAAGCCAATGCTTTTCTCAACATAATCCAGCTTCACATGCCGTATGTGATCCGGCGTGATAAATGCACGCTGCGGCAGTGTCATGAGCTGCTCGGCAACCCAGTCCATCTCCGATTTCGACATTTTCGAGAGATTCACTACGGGGCAGCCATCGCGGATAAACTGTACCTCGTCCTTGATGATGCCCTTCTGTACAGCCTGCTTGTAAATCGGCGTTCCCGGATAGGCTGTGATAAAATTCAGTGTAATCCCATACTCCGGATGATCCTTCCACCAATTCAATGTATTCGTTGCTGTCTCAATCGTCTCCTCCGGATCTCCGAAGATGAATCCTCCTTGTATCGTGATGCCGTAGTCATAGGTCAGTTTCAGCGCTCGCTCCGTCTGCTCAAACTTAATTTTCTTATTCATGCTCTGTAAAATACGGTCATCCGCACTCTCCAGACCAAATCCCATCGTAACACAGTTCGCGTCCTTCAGGGCACGAAGCATCTCCTCCGTCACATCTGAGACACGAAACTGTGCCCACCAACGAATATTATACGGCTTGATGCGTTCGCAGAACTCCAATACCCGCTTGAGATTATAGGCGAAGAGTTCATCCGAAACAAAGATATATTTGATTCCATATCTTTCAACAAGAATATCCAACTCAGCAAAGAAATTATCAAGCGAACGTTTGCGGTAATGGCTGCCGCTCGTATGAAAGCAGAAGGTGCACTGAAATGGACAGGATCGACTGGACGTCATCGTAATGGCGTGATCCTCATTGATCCCTTGCAGGCTGGCAACATTTTCAGCGATTTCACCAAAGCAAAAGCCCTCATAATCAGGAAATGGAATATCATCCAAATTACGAATTTCCTTACGTGGAAGAGTACGGCGATACCCGCGTTGATAAGGATTGTTCGACTCCTTCAGTTTCTCGCCCAAAATATGAGGAGCCACGATCAGGCCATTGACTGAAAGCGGGTCACGATGTTCCGCTACACTCTTACAAAGCTCAGGCGTTGTCTCCTCGCCTTCTCCAATAATGCCATAGTCAGCAAACGCCAGAACCTCCATACCAGCTTCTGGCGCACTTGTGATGATGCCGCCCCCCACCGCTGTGATGATCTCTGGAGAGTACTCCTTTGCTGCCTGCAATATCTCCTTAATCGCATTATACTGAAACGAAAGTCCTCCCGTCAGAACCATATCAATCTGATTTTCTTTGATATACTTCTGAACCGTTTCTGTCACATTTCCTTCTTCATGATTTATATTGAGCGTATAGACATTTAACCCTGCCCGTTTCATGCAGGAAGAAACATAAGGTATACCCAAAGGAAAATGATACCACTCACCAACCGTATCAACAAAGCGGGGCATCACCAATAGATAGTTCAACGGAAGCACTCCTTTAGTATCGTTTCGGCATCATCATCCAAAATATCTTCGGGAAACATACCATATTTATACTGTACACACTGCCTGCATACAGGGAACTCATTTTTCTTTTTCTCGAGCTGCTTACGACGGAAGGCCTGCAACGCCGACCCATTCCATATTTCTTTGAGTGACTGCTCTGCACAATTGCCCACGGCAAGGGGGCGCTCGATCGTACAGCATGGAATGCACTCTCCCGTCGGGTTGATCTGCATCGTATAGAATGGTTGTGGACAGACTTCTGCATTTTTTACCAGATTTCCATTCATCGTGTAAATAAATTGATCCTGTGCAAAATCATCTTCGTAGTCGATGTCGTCCACCAGAGGACATAGCTTCTCAATGGCAATATCATCAGCAAGATCCGAAAACAGTTCCAAAAACTCTGCTTCGCCGCGCTCTTTCAAGGACACATCCATGATCTTAATGTAGATCTTCGTGTCACCGCGATGTTCATAAAAATAACGTAAATTTTCACGAAACTGCGCAAAATCAATGTCGACATCCGACATATCTTTATACATACCGGCATCAAGCCCTTGAAGAGAAATACGAATGCGATCCAAACCTGCCTTAACCAAGCCATCAATCTTTTCTTCTGTCAAAAGTGCCCCATTACTGACAATGTCGACAACACGCGCCACGCCCTTTTCTTTTGCATAACGCACCATTTCAACAATGTCCGGGTGCATAAGAGGCTCCCCGAGTCCGGCAAAGTGGAGTGCTCTCAGCACCTCTGAGGAGGGGCTGTATTCTGCCTCTTCTGTTCTGCGCGCGGAGAGAGAAAACTCGCATAAATCATCAATGATTTTCTTATAGAGGCCAAGATCCATCGCTATTTTGTCAACGATCCTCGGACGATCTTTATGTGGTATAGAGTGAATACAGTAACTGCACTTAAAATTACACGCATAAATGGGAAACACAGCAATCGCATATGGTGCAGCAAGGGGAATCACATCTGCCAACCGTTGCCGTTCTCCGTTCACTGCATGTCCGTCAATTCGTCTTGCTCCCATGGCTCCTCCTACGCAATCACACCGCGTGCCAACAGAGCCGCAGCATCCGCATCAAGGATATCTTCCTCAAACATGGCATACTGATATTGTTGGCATTTTGCACAAATTGGATACTGCCCTTTATGAAATTTCAGTTGTGCGCGGCGAAACAGTTCCAGCTTTTTCCCTTGCCAGATCGACCGCATGGATTCTTTGGCAAGGTCACCAAGAATATAGGGCGTTTCCATCGAACAGCAGGGCACGATCATTCCATCAGGGTTCAGCTGCATCATATAGAAAGGCTGCGGACAGACAGCGGCGTGTCCAACGGCAGCGCCGTTCTGCGTCACGTCCGCAGTGCCGCCAAGACTGTCATAATCAATCTGTGATACGGCGGGGATAAGATGCTCCACGGCAATGAAGTCAGAAATGTCCCCAAATGTATCCAGAAAAGTCTGCTCCTCCCCCTCTTTCAGGGCACAATCAATAATCTTTATATAGACCTTTGACGATTGACGATGCTCATAAAAAAAACGAATCTGCTCAACGAGTGTACGAAAAATACCGCTGCGTCGTGTATGTGCGTATGCCGCATCATCAAGTCCTTGTATTGATATACGAATGCGTCCAAGCCGTGCTGCAATAAGCGCACGCGAAAGTTCCTCCGTAAGGGCAAGCCCGTTCGTCACGATATCGATGGTATCGGCAACACCACGCTCTGCGGCATAGGCAACCATATCGGCGATACGTGGATGAAGCAGCGGCTCACCTGTCCCGGCAAAACGGAGCATCTTCAATGGATGCGGGAACTCCATCAGCCCATCAATACATTTCCGATAGATTTCGTCATCCAACACAGCCTTGCCCGCAACAAATCCGCGCTGTTCCGTCGGAACAGAGTGAATGCAGTACGCACAGGCAAGATTGCATCCGTAGATGGGAAATATTTGCACAGAAAAAGGCGTGGAAAGCGGCAGCACGTCAGCGAGACGAGTGCGTTTTCCTCCCGGAGTCTGTCCGTCAATACGCTGTGCTTTCATCGATGCACCTCCGCGAGACGTGACAAAATCTCCTGTGCCGCATCATCAAGATGATCCTCCGGATGTGCTACGTCATTCGGCGCACAGCAGTTTGCACAGCGTATATTCTCACTGCGACGGCCTTCCAGCTGCATCCGCCAAAACTCATGCATCTTTTCACCATGCCACATATCCAGAATACGCCCATGATGAACGTTGCCGAGTACAATGGGCTTATAAATGGTGTCGCACGGCTCGACATCACCATTCGGAAAAACTCCGAGCATGTAGAATGCAAGCGGGCATACCTGATAAATACGATCGGTCTTAACGCCGTTGCGGTCAGTCTCGATCACCATATCCTTTGTCATCTCAACACCATCATAGGCGGGCAGCATGTGCTCGATGTACATCCGATCGGTACAGTCGCTAAAAAGGCGATAAAACTGCTCCTCTTCCCCCTCATCCAGGGCAACATCCATCACCTTGAGGAAGAGATTGGTCTGTTTCTTATGTGCATAAAAATAGCGAATGTTTTCGACAAATTCATCAAAATCTACCTTTGCCCGACAGATATCCTCATATTTTTTTGAGGAGAGTCCCTGCAAAGAAACACGCAGCGTATCCAGCCCCGCATCGATCAGTGCATCAGAAAGAGTCGGGCGAAGCAGCGATGCATTCGAGATAATCTCAATGCGCTCAGCGACATTCTTCTTCTTGGCGATGCGCACCATATCGGCAATGTGAGGATTCAGCAGCGGTTCCCCCTGCCCCGTGAGCGAGAGCATTTTGAGCTTCTGCGGGAACTCGGCAAGCTGTTCGATGGTCTTCTCATAGGTCTCCATCGTCATGTGCTCAGGTGTGAAGTCATACTGTTTCTTCATCTCAGTGAAGCCGAGCGAGTGGCCGCAGTAGGCGCATTTGAAGTTGCAGAAAGTCGTTGGAAAGACAAATGCACTGTATGGCGTCGCAAGGGGGAGCACTGAGGCAAGCTGGACACGGTCTGTCCCGTAGATGGGTTTAATCTCTGATGCCATAACTCCTCCTCCCTAGTCTTCAAAGAGCGGCAGCAGACGTTCTGCATCGTCATCCAGCTGTTCCATCGGGTTGTTGATCGCATTAAAGCATGTACACGTTGCACAGTCCGGAATTTGATCCTTCTCTTTCTTCAGCATCTTGCGCAGAAATCCCCTGCGTCGGCTGCCGTTCCAAATCTCCACGAGGGTATGCTCTTTCGCATTTCCCATGGAGAGATTCCTGCCAAGCCCCGGGACAGGACAAGGAAAGATATCTCCCTCGCAGCCGATCTGCATAAAGTAGAAGGACTGAGCACAGACCTTACGATTTACGTCAAGCTCTTCTCCATAGAAATTCTTTGTGCCGTCAACAATCTCGCGCAGTCCATCCATCTGCTGCTGCATGACAACGAGATGCTCAATGTAGATGCGATCGGCAAAGGGGCTGAAAATCCGGAAAAATTTCTCCTCGTTTTCCTTCGTTTTGAGCGTCGCGTCAATCGCCTTGATGTAGATTTGTACGTTTCCCTTATGTTCGTAAAGATATTTCAAATTCTCCAAATAATGGTCAAAGTCAATACGGACACCGCAAGTTTCCTGATAGCCCTCGGCGTCCAGTCCCTGCACAGAGATATTGATATTTGTGATGCCTGCTTCTACAAGTGCTTTACTTTTCTCCGGTGTCAGAAGGAGCCCGTTGGTGATGACCTCGACGCGTCCGGCAATCCCCGCCTCTACTGCCATCCGCACATAGTCCGGCAGACGCGGATTCATCAGCGGCTCACCGAGTCCTGAGAATACGATTCGTTTGATTCCCCCCTGCGGAAATGCTTTCAGATCATGGATGATCTTCTCAAAAAAGCCCTCGTCAATGTGCTGCATACGATGTCCGAGTGCGCGGAACTCCCCATCCGCCTCATCACGTGTGGAGTGAATGCAGTAGAAGCATTTGAAATTGCAATATTTCGTCTGCTCAATATAGACGGTAAACGGAGCGGCGAGCGGGATGATCTCCGCAAGCTTCTTCCTCTTCGTATCATAGTTTGGCTTAATCTCTGCCATTACTCTTCTCTCTCCTAGCGGCGATCCTTCGCCACGTGGTCATGGAACGGCATACACGACCGTTTCCAGCCCCATAAATTGATAGTTGCGGATATAAATGCGATATCCGTCATACAGCGACTTGATCTGCAGAGGGATCTCCCACAGATGCGAAATATCGTGATAAACACATACGGCAAGCTGCGGATGATACTGACGGATGAGTCCTGTTGCTCCTGCAAGTGCCAGTGGCTCCATCCCCTCGATATCCATCTTGATCATCGTCGGTGCGAAGCCGTGCAGTACACCATCAAGCGGTACGCATTGGAGTATCGCCGTCCCGGATGGATCTGCTTTCGCAGCCGATCGCCCATCCGACGTCTCAGTGAAGTGCAGCTGCTCATAACAATCCGATACCCCCAGCGGAAGAATATATGACTCAGGAATATCATCTTGCTGCTGAACAAAGGACTGAATCCCCGCACAAAGATCACTCTGCGGCTCAAATGCAGCATACGCCTCAATTCTCCTGCCGTGATGAAGCAGACTTCGCAGCGTATCACCATCGTAGGCACCACAGTCAATCATACGCCGATAGTCCATCTGTTCCGGGACATCTTCCGCAAGATACTGCCCTTCAAGAGGAAGAGGCACAGGAAATCGTGTGACATCACCTGCACGATATGCCGTGAGGACGGCGAGAAAAAACGCCCGCTCCTCTTCCGTCGAGAACAGTTCGTATGCTGCCCTTATCTGCTGTTCATCACGTGCGAGATTGGCAGGATCATAAGATCCGATAAACAGATGAGACAGAAAGGATTGACTTTCGATGGTCTGCCAGTTGATTTCATGGAGGGCATATATATGACGAAACCCCTCCTCCTGTAGGCAGTTCCGTATCATGGCATCCTGTGTCCGTCCGAACAGTCCTGCCAAGATGACAACCGCATCCTCATGGAAAGGCTCCAGTTCCTTTGCTGTCGGAATAAAAGCCGATACAGGCGTGCTGCAAGCAGCAGCATTCCGATCAATAAAGCAGCTCGGCTGCACACCATTTTCCATGAGACACGCATACAGCTTCCTGCCAAGATTGCCCGCCCCATAGAGCAGTATCTTGGATTCCTTCCATGCAGAAAATCCGCCAACACAGCCGGCTCTTGGCTTCTCCGCAAAGAAGCGGTTCAAGGACTCACTGTCTCCAAAATGCTTCATTGCGTTTTCCTCAGCAGAATGACATATTTTGTCATTAATGTATCAAACCGCTCTTCCGAATACAGTGCCCTCATGTGTGCATCCGTATGATATTCCTCTATCGATGCCAGTTGATCAAAGAAAACCTGTTTCACCTCGGCAGGAAATTCCATATAGGGAAACAGACGAATCTCATAGTTCATCTGCTCCAACAGGGGAATCAATGCATCCACATGACATGAAACCTTTTGGGGAGTGTCCCTCAGTGCATTTACGATTTCCTGCAGATCCTCCGATACATCGTAATACCTGACTTTTAATGCCAAAACACCGCCATCGGAAAGCAGATCAGTAAGATCTTGTATCAGTGCAATTGGATTCTCATAGGTATCCGGAAATTCTCCCAGAATAATGGCATCATATGGATGTCCGCCTGCTTTGTTCTTCACACGATCCGCATCGCCGCAGAATGCTGCTCCGCCGCAGACAAAATACAGATCCTGCCAATACTTTGGCGCGGTTGTATAGGCAGCTAAGGAAGTATCCGCTATTCCTCGCGAACGCAGCATATTCTTCACTTCGAGAAGCGGAGTGCCGCATCGCACATCAACCCCTAGTATGTGTGGAGAATTCTGTCGAAGCAGCTCCGACTCATGAAGGAGTACATCCAGCATAGACTCTTCATAATTAACTACATCAGACCAAGCGTCAATCCCACAATACTTTTGCTGAAATAGTCTGCGCCCTTTCGCCAGATCTTCTGCCTGCTTCACAGGATCAGCACCGACAACAGTACTCCCCTCATGATGAACAAACACATCCCCGCAGAGCACGTTGCGGTAGCCAAGCCGACGATAGGCAAACGAAATATCATCATCGGCAAAATTATAGTAAAAGGCATAGTCTGCTTCATAAAATTCACGCAAAGATGCACGAATCATACAAACCGTCGGAATCAGACGTATACGGTCATACCATTTGGATGGATCGGATTGGTTGAACTGCGCCGCCTTTTTTTGCATATCTTCAAAATCAGTATACCCCAAATCCACATCCTGAAAGTTCGATACATGATCCGACATGGGGACAATAAATCCAATACGTTCATCAGACTCCGCACAGATCAGCATGTTTTTCAGCCAGTTTTCGGTAACCAAAATATCATTCGGCACACCGACAAAATATTTTCCGCGTATAAAGCGTCCGCATGTCGCGTTTTTTGCACCAAAATACCCGTATAGAGCACCAATATTTTTTGTAATGCGATAAATGCGTTTTCTTGGGTGATCGAGACTTTTGAAATATTCAAAGGTCCCATCGGTCGATCCGTTATCCACTAAGATCAGCTCATAATCAATATCCTTCGTATAGCGAAAAAGCGCCTCAATCGCTGGTTTTGTATAGTCCTCCAGATGATTGTATGCCTGGAAATAAATACTGACATAAGGATCATCCGTTTCGGCGATCGTCTCCATATTCTTCTCACGGTTTGCATAGGGATTTAATACATCTCCATAAACGATAGGCTCTTTCTCATCCGAGTCTACAATGCAAACCATACCATCGGCCGCAGCTGCTCTCACAGCACCTCACACTCCCCTCGTATCCCTGACGCGTTTCACTTATACATTATCGGACACACAGCATGACGACATCTCCTGCCAATAAATAATGCAGATCGCTTGATGCCCCGAGAATCTGTGTCACCATCTGCTCAAAACCAGTTATATCCTCAAAATAATGAGCACGCGTCCAATAGCCAACATGTACACGTTCAGCGGAGAACTGCTCTTTCAATGCATGGACAAGGCGCGGAATGGGAAAAACGCGTCCTCCATTTAACGACAGAATGCTGTCATAGATGAGACAAGGTATATCGTTGGGGAGATTCTCCATTACATGTTCAAAGCTGTTGTAATTGAGCAGAGATACATAAATAAATCCATTAGATTTCAGGATGTCATGCATTTGCATGAAGAATGGAACAATCCCTGAAATGGGCAGCACATTGAGAAATGCTCCCAAGATGATAGCATCATAGTTCTCTTTCACTTCATCCGGCAGGTTGTCAAGAGCCGTCAGTCGCAGGACCGTGTCTGCCATATACTTTGCTTCAGTCAAATATCTCTCATTGCAGACAACAGCATCGATCACGACCTTCTTCCGGAGACGGCGGAAGTAGTTGCGAATAGTCAAAAGGCCCTCGCCAAACATTGGTTCAATGAAAAGAATACGCGCAGGAACTTCACCCGCAGGAATGCTCTCCAACAATTGATCCAAAAAAGGCAAATGGCCTCGTGACTCCCACGGGTCGACGCCCCATTTGCTTTGAAAGACCGGACGCATGGATATAATGGTCTTATAATTTCCGCGCTTCGTGCGCACCTCGTTTAAGGTTACTCCCCCGAAATGATGGACAAAGGTATCCTTGGCGAGAATTTGACGAAATCCCGATCGGCGTAGTGTTGCAGAGAAATCATCATCCTCAAAATCACAGAGGACATAGCGATAGTCTGCACGAATCTCGGGCACATCAAAAAGATTTGGCACAACGCTCACAAACGGCATAAGAACGGCCCGTTCCTCCCAGAGGAGTGGGTTCGACACATTATGCGCTGCAGCAAACGCCTCCATTTCCGGCATTGCCTCAAATCGATTTTCATAGTCTACCGGGATTCCTTGGCGATTGGAGATGCAGTTCTCATTGCACGTGGGAACGACCCAGAAGACATCCTTCTCCGCCTGGTGCACGGCGAGGAGATTTTCCAGCCAATGCGGTGTGGCGACGGCATCGTTGGAGAAGTAGACGACGTACTCGCCCTCTGCGATATGACGGGCTATCCCCCACCCGAGGTGATTGTATACGTTGTACTTCAGATTGATTTTCTTCTCGTGAGGCAGGCTGTTAAAATACGCCTCTGTTCCATCCGACGATCCATCGTTGATCGTAATGAGTTCAATATCTCCATGTGAAAAGTCCGTATGGCGAAAGAGGCTGTCAATGGCACAACGCGAATACTCCACTTTGTTGTAGGCAGGGACGATGATCGACACGCGGTATTTGAAGTCCGTCCGGCGCGGTCTCTTCCGCGCCGCCTCAAATGCCGCAATCGTCTGCGCCAGATAGGCATCCCGTACTTCCGGATGCTGCAGGATGTGATATTCCACATCCAACTGATAGCGCAGATCCAAAAAGAGCGGCCGCAATTCGTAGAAAAAATACTTCCTCGCATCCCGTGCGTCTTCCGTAGCCAACGCTTTATGTCCACTGCACGCAGCATTCAGTGCATAGCGACGGCACTTTTCCATGAGCGTCCCCTTCTCCTGGGATAAGCGCTCTGCAACTCCGTTCATCGCCGCAGCAAAATCCGTCAGCACCTGACGCGTCGGTTCTTCCATGCTGCCGTCTGTGGAAAGCGCACTGCCGATGTAGTCCACAGCTTCCTGTGCTGTGTCCATGATCTCCTCATACCACTGCATACAAACCTCTCTGTCCCCCTGCTGAACCCTTTTCTCTATATTATAACTATCGGAAGAATCATACATGATTTAAAGAAAAAAGGCACTGTCGCTCACCTTTCCTTGCGGCAATGCCTTTCCATTATTTATCCCACTGGGTCACGTTGAACTTCGGTTCTGGTGCGGCGACTGGCGCAGGGCGTTCTTCGGCGGCACGCTCTGCCTCCTCGCTGGTCTGGGTGGAGTCATCAATCACGACATCGACAGGAATCGGCGCGGGATTTCCCATGTCGTCCGTATCGTCATCTTTCTCATCCTTGTCGCTGATCGAGCCTTTCGTCATCAGCTCCTCAAGTTCAGCCGCACTGAGCGTCTCACGCTCGAGAAGTTCTTTGGCGATCAGGTCGAGTTTGTCACGATTCTCCACGATGATCGTACGGCACGCTTCATACGCCTCTTCGATGTAACGGCGCACCTCACGGTCAATCTCGCCCGCAATCTCCTCGGAGTAGTTCCGCTCGCGATTCAAATCACGGCCGAGGAACACCTGATGATTCTCTTCACCGTAGGCAATCGGGCCAATTGCATCGCTCATGCCGTACTCCATGATCATGCTGCGGATGATGCGCGTTGCCTGTTGAATGTCACTGGACGCGCCCGTGCTGATCTCACCAAGGACGACCTCCTCCGCAACACGTCCGCCGAGGGCGACCTTAATGCGGTCGATGAGCTCAGAGCGCGTGCGGTAGGAACGATCTTCCTTCGGCAGGGAAAGCATATAGCCGCCCGCGCGCCCGCGCGGAATGATCGTAACCTTATGTACGGGATCGGCGTGTTTGAGCAGGAGTCCAACGAGGGTATGTCCGCCTTCATGATACGCGGTAAGACGCTTTTCCTCATCCGTCATGACATGTGATTTGCGCTCCGGACCTGCGAGGACGCGCTCTATCGCCTCTTCCATCTCCGCCATCGTAATCTTCTTCTTGTCACGGCGTGCGGCAAGGAGTGCCGCCTCATTTACAAGGTTGCTGAGATCCGCGCCGGTAAAGCCGGGCGTTCGCCGGGCGAGCACATCAAGGTCGACATCATCGGCAATCGGCTTCCCCTTGGTATGCACTTTAAGGATTGCCTCACGTCCGCGCACATCCGGCTTATCGACAACAATCTGCCGGTCGAAACGGCCGGGACGCAGGAGTGCCGGGTCAAGTACATCGGGACGGTTCGTCGCTGCGATAATGATGATGCCCTCATTGGAGGCAAAACCATCCATCTCAACGAGGAGCTGATTCAGCGTCTGCTCACGCTCATCATGCCCGCCGCCAAGTCCCGCACCACGTTGGCGTCCAACAGCATCGATCTCATCGATAAAGACGATACAGGGTGCCGCCTTCTTTGCCTGCTCAAACAGATCACGCACGCGTGACGCACCGACACCGACGAACATCTCAACAAAGTCCGAACCACTGATGGTAAAAAACTGAACGCCTGCCTCACCTGCGACGGCCTTTGCAAGAAGTGTCTTACCTGTACCCGGAGGGCCGAAGAGGAGAACCCCCTTCGGAATGCGTGCCCCAAGCTCGTTGAATTTATCCGGCGTCTTGAGGAATTCGACGACTTCTTCGAGTTCTTGCTTCGCCTCGTCCGCACCCGCCACGTCAGCAAACGTTACCTTTTTCTTGTCACTCACCATGAGCCGTACGCGCGACTTGCCGAAGTTCATCATACGGCCGCCGCCCATCTGAGATTGCTGCATGATGAAGAACCAGAACCCGATCAGCAGTGCGATTGGAATCAGCGATGTGAGAAGTGTCTGCCACCACGGTGGCTCCGGCGGATTTTCCGCCGAGATGGATACCCCTTTCTCTGAGAGGCGCGTATAGAGATTACGGTCACTGCTCGGCGCATCCGGCGCGATCGTGGTGAACTCCGTTCCATCCTTCAGTGTGCCGCGGATGTTGTTTTGGACGATGACAACTTTGTCCACTTCACCGTCTGTTACTTTTTCAGTAAAATCACTGTAACTGAGTGCTGTTGCCTGCGCTGTTTGATGACTGCCAGACATATAGTCAGCGACGGTCCAAACGACGAAGAACATGAGCGCATAGAACGCAAGATTGCGCAGTAATGATTGATTCAAAACACTCCTCCTTCATTCGTAAACGGAATGCCGAAGCACTCCAATATAGGGCAGATTTCGATATTTCTCCGCGTAGTCAAGACCATAGCCAACAAGGAACTCATCAGGAACCTCATACCCAAGATAGTCAATCTTCACCGGCGTTACACGGCGTGACGGCTTCGATAGAAATGCACAGAGGCGGATGCTCTTGGGATGTCGTCCCTGCAGCAATCCTTTCAAGTAGTGCATCGTTGTCCCCGAGTCGATGATGTCCTCAACAATGAGGACATGCTTTCCTTCGATGGAAAAATCAAGATCTTTCAATATCTTGACCTGCCCACTGGACACAGCGGCATCCCCATAACTGGACACAATCATAAAATCAAAGTCAACCGGACGGTCAATCGCACGTACAAGGTCCGTAAAGAAAACGGCTGCACCCTTCAGAATACCAACGCAGTAGACCGTCTCCTGTGCATCACAATAGTCCCGCGTGATCTGCGCACCAAGTTCCCGTACGCGCGTATGGATCTCCTCGGCCGAGAAAGATATGCGCTCAATATCATCACTCATCATGATGTTGTATTCTCCTTTTCCCACTCAACGGCCAAAACAGTACTATGCTCCGTCACCGGTGCAAGGATGCTTCGCCTTCCCCCGACCATCCAAAAGATCTCACTGCTGCCTGCAACGGCAAGCACCGGAATACTGTCCCGCGTTTCACGCGGGATCTTATCATTGATCATAATCTCTTTGAGTTTTTTGCATCCGATGGGGAGCTGCATATAGTCTCCAGGCCGCCGCGTTCGAAGAACAAGCGGCGGCAGCTCCGCCGCATCAGCATAGACAGCCTTTCCGCACACTGCCTTCTGCCATTCGTCCGCCCGCATAACGATCCCCCGCCGCAGAGAAAATAATCTTCCTTTGAAGGTCATTATATCATATTCGCAGTGCAAGGGAAGGAAAATTTCTTCCGCATCCCCCTGCGGCTGTTTCGTCGGACATGCTCCATGCTGCAGGAAGAGCATATCATAGCGCAGGACAGCAGTCCATCCATGCGGCAGGCTGCACTGCGCCGTTCCCCGGGAAGCGAGAAGCGCACGCATCCGCTCCTCTTGATGATACGAAAAATCCTGCTCCTTGGTTGTCGATGCCCAAAAAAGCCGCAGGACACGCCGCTGCATCGCAGGATGCAAGGCACGCACAGCGGCGGCAGAAAGTCCATCCCGACACACAGCCCGCCGCAGCTCTTCCGCAGCAAGCTGTGCGAGATAATCATCCTCTTCCGCGGAAAGTATGCTGAGACGCACAAGTGCATCGTCTACGGCAGGATTGCCGTAGGTACGAAGCTCCGGCAGCAAGGCATGACGAATGCGGTTGCGCTGGATATCCTGCTGATCATTCGTCACATCATGACAGGGACGAAGATTGTGCTCTCGGATGTACGCCTCAATCTCAGCACGTGCCGTAAAGAGAAATGGCCGCAGGTGCACGCCGTCCCACACACGCATAGCGGCAAGCCCCGCCGGCCCCGTCCCGCGAAGGATGCGCATCAGTACCGTTTCTGCGAGATCGTCTGCATGATGGGCAAGTGCGATGCCGTCGCACTGCTCACGGATATGTACCCGATGGAGGAAGTCATAGCGGCAGACACGTGCCGCTGTCTCTATCGAGCACTTATGTGCGCGCGCATAATACGGCACATCCCCCGCCTCGATCACGCACGGAATATGGTGCCCCGCACAATACGTGGCAACAGCATCTGCGTCCGCCCGTGATGATCCTCCGCGAATCCCGTGTTCATAGTGGGCACACATCACATGCGGCCCCCCCTCTGCACGTAATCTCATGAGAACGTCAAGCAAAGCGAGGGAGTCCGTCCCCCCTGAGCAGGCACAGAGCACAGAGCTGTTTGGAGTATAGAGATCATGTGCACGCAGGACATCGGTCACCCGTGCGTTCAATATGCTCTCCTGATTACAGGAGTTACGGATAAAGCTTCGCATATTCCCGCCTGCCTTATGAACAACCATCGAGGAGATTTATCCATTCATGATTCCATAAAAAAGGCACTCCATATGGAGTGTCTTTTTTCTCCTCATATCCCATCGGGTTCAAAAGAGATGTGCCAAGATCAGCCGCGCCGTGACCCACGCCCTCCGCGCTTAGAATCCGTCTTGCGGCGCAAATCTGTCAGCCGCTCATCGCTGTCCTTCAAAAACCGCGACAGCTTATCCTCAAACGAGGGCGAACCGATCTGTCGTGATGCCGCCGTGCGGCGCATATCACGCGACGGGCGTGGGGGGCGCACTGGAGCTGCAGCAACCTGCTGCCCCGCTGACGGTTTATCCTGAAGTGCCTTGATCGACAGGCCGATCTTTCCACGTTCGTCAACGGTGAGCACCTTGACCTTGACTTTGTCATGCTCCTTGAGGAAATCATGGACATCATTCACATAAACATCGGCAACCTCAGAGATGTGAATCAGCCCCGTCTTTCCTTCCGGAAGTTCGACAAAAGCGCCAAAATTCGTAATTCCTGTGACGACGCCTTCCACTACGCTGCCAACTTCAATGGCCAAAGCAACTCTTCCCTTCAACTACAAATCACCGAGGGAACTCTCCCCCTGTCAGACCCGTTCATTATACAGGTCATACGCCCAACCTGTCAAGAAGATGCATGCCGTATCAGTTGCCGCCTGAACGTTTTCCGGGGGCATAAGGAAGTTCTCCTGCCCCTGTCATGCCAAGTTCCTCACGCGCCAATTTTTCAATGTATGGAAGTTCGCCAAGATGTGTCTTTTCCGCCTGCAAATGATTGTTTTCCTCCTGTGCCGCAGCGAGGCGTTCAGATGCCGCGTGCTGTTCCGCGCGGACATGAAAAAGATAGATTCCCTGCGATATGATCATCGTACCGAAATAGCCAAGGATCAGCAGCATAACGACCATAAACCAACGCGGCCGCCGCGCACTCTTTTTCCGAGTCATCCGTATGTATTCCTCACTTTCCCCTCAGCATCTCCATCAGTATCCCTGCTGCACGCTGTGCCGCTTCCTCTCTGGCACAGGCGTGTGCCGCTCTGCGCATCGCCGGAAGCCGATGGGCAAGGATCTCCTCCACAGCAGGAGCCATGCGCTCTCCCGGATGCAGCCACACCGCCGCACCGCAGCGCGTGGCATAGACGGCATTCTCCGTCTCGGGGCCGGGGATCGGATCGTGCAGAAGAAGCGGCAGACCCGCCGCGAACGCCTCACTGATCGTGAGTGCACCAGGTTTTGTAATAAGAAGATCCGATGCACGCATCAATACCGGTACTTCATTGGTATACCCACGAACATATACCGCATGGTGCGAATGCTGTGCCATGACCCGCGCACGTTCCTCAAGTGCGGTATTGCGGCCGGCCACCACAAGTATGGAAAGCCGCTGCTCTACCTGCTCTAATGCCGCAAGAGTCGTGTCCATATCGCCAAGACCGAGCCCTCCGCCCATGAGGAGCAGGGTTGGCAGATCCTCCGAAAGCCCCGCCTGTTCCTGCGCCTCACGACGTGCCAAGCGGCTTGCGGTAAGAGTGATGGGAATCCCCGTCGCATAAATCTGTTGACGGTCGAAGCCAAACGCCGCCATATCATCGGCCATTGCCTCTGTCGCAACAAAGTAGGCATCTACGTCACGAACAAACCAGATCGCATGAAGAGCATAGTCCGTGAGGAGTGCCGCAAGCAGAAAGTGCGCGTCATGCCGTATGCGCCACAGCGCTGCCGCCCCTTCAGGAAAAGGGTGGGTTGCGATCACAAGATTGGGCTGATGCCCCCGTATGATGCGCCCCATCGTGCGCACCATCACCCAAGCAAATGCAGCACGCACCATGCCTCCGCCGGCTCTCTTTCCTGCCATACGGAAGAACACATCATAGAGATTGGGCACAAAACGAAGCATCGTCAAATAAACGCGTTTCATAAGGTAGTGAATCATGGACACGTCGCGCGACATAAAGTCCACAACGCTGATCTCCAGTTCTGCTGCCTCCGGCCGCGCCATCAGGGCTGCACGGATTGCCTCCGCCGCCCGCGTATGCCCCGATCCGATGGAGGCGGTTAAAATGAGAATGCGGGCTTGCCCCATCGGACACCTCCTCGTTCGAATACAATTATTTTAGCACAATTTTGAACAATGGACAAAATTTTTTACGCAGGACACAGCTATATGGAGATTACGCAGTCAGCCCGCCGTCAACTGTATAAACACTTCCTGTGATCCATGCCGCCGCGGAGGAGGCAAGAAAGACGGCGACGGCAGCGGCCTCTTCTGCCGTGCCGATGCGTCCAAGCGGGTAGATGGACGCCATCTCCCGCAGCTGATCCTCACGTGAAAGATGTGGGCAGAGCTGGTGCTCCGTGAGCGGGGTGAGCACATCCGCCGGTGCAACAGCGTTCACACGCACACCGTCATGCGCCGTCTCAAGGGCAAGCGAACGCGTCAGCGCAATGACAGCCCCCTTAGTTGCTGCATAAGCCGCACAAAAATAATTCCCATGCAGACCGGCATCGGAGGCGATATTCACGATATTCCCGTGCGTCTGCCGCAGACACGGGAGTGCAGCCTGGGTCAGATAAATTGTTCCCTTGAGATTTGTATCAATCAGCGCATCCAGTTCTTGCGGAGCAATATGGTCAATCGCCCCCTCTTCGTAGACTCCTGCCGCATTGACAAGGATGTCAAGTGCGCCGCAGCAGGCCATGGTTTTCTCAACAGCGCGTCTGCAGTCCTGAGAGAAGCGCACGTCTCCCGCACAGAACGATGCCCTCTCTGCCCCCGAGAGGAAATGGAGTGCTTCGCTCCCGCGCTCCTCATCACGCCCCATGAGTACGACCTGTGCGCCGGCATCCAGAAAGATTGCGGCGGCCGCACGCCCGATGCCGGATGTCCCTCCGGAAATCAACGCTGTCTTCCCGGCAAATGCATCCACGGCAAAGACTTGGTTCTTCATATTTATTCCACAACGCAGAAAAACCGGACTCCCATCGGAAGTCCGGTCACTCTGCAAAATCAGTTCACAGAATCCTTCAGAGCCTTGCCCGCCTTGAACACAGGGTTACGCGAAGCCGCGATTTCAATCACCTTGCCCGTCTGGGGATTGCGACCCTTGCGCGCCTTACGATCCTTTACCTCAAACGTGCCAAACCCGATCAGCTGAACTTTGTCACCCTCGGAAAGCGCACCCTTGATCGTCTCGAAAAGGGCGTTGACTGCCTTCTCCGCGTCCTTCTTCGTGAGACTTGCCTGCTCTGCTACGTTTGCGACCAATTCCTGCTTGTTCAAAGTAGCATCCTCCTTTAAGATATTTTCCATTTTCCTCGCGACTCTATGGGGTCGCGCTGTCATGAGAGAATTTAACAGAATTACCCCGAAAAATCAAGGGGAAAAATTAAAAAAAGATGATTTTTCCCAAAAACATGTCGATTTTTTAGCTTTTTTTTCAAAAAAACGGTGAATAAGGGACAAAAATGGTGGTCAAATGGTCCATATTGTCCTGCCGATCCAGTTCAAAAAGCGGTATGCGCCGTACCTCCTGATCGGGCAGACTGAGATGATGCAGATAGTATACCTCCTGCATATCGGAGAGGTGTTCCATCAAGAGGAGCTTGAGATCAGACGCAATTGCACGGGAATATACCTGCGTGAAGATGCAGTCCTGCCTCAGCGGTGCACTGACCTGTTCCTCGTTCAGCGCGTCGAGAATGGAAAGTCCATTTACGGGATCGATGCCAACTGCTGCAAAGAGCGGATCCAAAAAGCTCATGCCCGGTAAAATCTCGAGAGAGATTGCCTCTTCCTCTGCTGCCGTACGCAGGAGCTGCACCGTACGCTCCGCAACGTGCGGGCTGCCGGGAACGAGATAGAGCAGATTTCCGGTACGGACACGCGTACAAAGATCGGTGACAATCGCCGCATACAGCGTCTCAAAGTCCGCCGTCTTCTCATAGAGTCTGTCATACGACTCATAGTCAATGTGCGCAGTATCCAGTGCTTCTGCACTCGGGTGGATGTGCGTACGCAGGACAATCTGCTCCGCCTGTTCAATCCGCGTCCATGTTTCACGCGTCATCAGCCCTGCATCACCGGGGCCAAGTCCCGCGACGGTCAAACGATAGTTATTCATGCTGCTCTCCCGTGATCAGCTGTACAATCTCCAGCACCGTATCCAACACGTTTTGGCTCTCGCGTGCCGACAAGCGGATACGGTAGCCGCTCCCCTCCGGCAAGGGTCCAATACGCCTCCCGAAAACATGATCGAGGCGCATAAGTGCGGGCAGCGGCAGTTTCTCGTCCGTCGGCAGCGCAATGTCGAGTGCATTCTCCTTCAGCACGATACTCCGCGCATGAAACGTCCGCGCTGCATTCTTGATGCGTGCGATATCAAGCAGAGCAAGGGCAGGCATACTCGGCTCGCCAAAACGATCGATCAGCTCGTCAAGAAGCGCATCGAGATCTTCCTCCGTCTGCACAGCCGCAATCTTCTGATAGATCTCGATCTTATGCATGGCGTCCTCGATATAACCACCGTCCAGATACGCCTCCACGGGAAGGTCGATGACGGTCTGCACAGGCGGCGGAGCAGGCTTCTCTCCCCTTTTGCGTGCCACTGTTTCCTCGAGCAGCTTCACGTACATCTCGAATCCGACACCCGCAATATGCCCGTGCTGCTGCGCTCCGAGAAGGCTTCCTGCCCCACGAATCTCGAGATCCCGCATAGCGATCTTAAAGCCTGAGCCGAGCCGCGCAAACTCCCTCATTGCCTGCAAACGCTTCTCCGCCATTTCACTGAGCACCTTGTCGCGGCGATAGGTAAAGTAGGCGAACGCCATCTTTGCTGAGCGTCCCACACGCCCGCGCATCTGATAGAGCTGTGAGAGCCCGAAGCGATCCGCATCGTAGATAATGATCGTATTCGCATTGGCAACGTCAATGCCGTTCTCAATGATACTCGTTGCAAGCAGAATGTCATAATGGCCCTCGTAAAAGTCCATCATAACCTGCTCCAAGATATCCTCACTCATCTGCCCGTGTGCAGAAGCGATACGCGCCTGCGGGACAAGCTGCAAAAGATGTTCCCGCATCCGGTCGATGCTCTCCACACGGTTGTAAATAAAGTAGATCTGCCCGCCGCGCGACAGCTCACGCTCGATCGCACCGCGCATCACGGCATCGCTGCTCTCCACCACGTAGGACTGTACCGGAAGGCGCTCGGCCGGCGGCGTCTCAATGACACTCATATCGCGCGCCCCTGCCAGCGACATATGCAGCGTGCGCGGGATCGGTGTCGCCGAGAGCGTCAACACATCGACACCTGCAGCGAATTCCTTGATTCTCTCCTTCTGCGTAACACCAAAACGCTGCTCCTCGTCCACGATGAGCAGTCCAAGTTTATGAAAGCGCACGCGCTTTCGGTTGAGAATTGCATGTGTCCCGATGAGAATATCCACGCGCCCGCGTGCCACATCCCGCAGTGTCTCCGCCTGCTCCCTCAGCGTGCGAAAGCGGCAGACCACATCCACCTTCGGTGCAAAGTCAGCAAAACGCGCAGCAAACGTCTGATAATGCTGCTGCGCGAGAACCGTCGTCGGCACGAGCACGGCAACCTGATAGCCGTCCATCGCTGCCTTATACGCCGCACGGATCGCAACTTCGGTCTTACCGAAGCCGACATCGCCGCAGAGCAGACGATCCATCGGCTTCTCGCTCTCCATATCGTTCTTGATCTCGGCGATGGCACGCAGCTGATCATCCGTCTCCTGATACGGAAACGCCTCCTCGAACTCACGTTGTCCCGCATCGTCCGGCGCAAAGGCATGTCCCTTCGCCAACCGCCGTGCGGCATAGAGCTCAAGCAGGTGATCGGCAATGTCCTCGACGGACTTCTGCGCCTTGGCACGTGCACGCGCCCAGTCCGCCGACCCCATGCGGTGCAGTCGCGGTGCACTGCCCTCTGCACCAATGTATTTCTGAAGGAGACCGACCTGATCCGTCGGGACAAAGAGCTTGTCATCTCCGCCATACTGAATGTGCAGGTAGTCGCGGTGCACTCCTGCAACCTCGATGGTCTCCACGCCCAGATACTTTCCGATGCCGTGTGAAACATGCACGACATAGTCACCGGGGGCAATCTCGCGAAAATGACGGATGCGCTCTCCTGCCGATGCCGTGCGGCGTAATTTTGCCTTGTGACGCCCGAAAATATCCTGCTCCGTCAGAACAGCAATGCGGGACGCACTCAGCTCAAAGCCCGCGCGCAGCGTCCCGGAGGAGACAGTGACAGCATTGTCAGACGGCGCATCGGTACCGCGCGACACAGCAGCGGGAATCTTCCAGAGTGCCAGCATATCGCGCATTCGCACCGCCTGCTCTGCTCCGCCGGCAAGAACGAGAACGCGCGCCCCCTCGTCCAGATAACGGTGCAGCTCGCTTTCCAGAAGTGAAAACTGCCGTTGAAACGCGGTCATAGGTACCATCCGGATGTCAATGAGTGTCTGCGGAGTGCACGCAGGAAAGGAACGGTTCATCAGAGAGATGAACACTTCATGCCCCTCTATGCCGGCTGCGGTCATCTCCGCCCATGTAAAGCACCGCGCCGCCCGCACGGCATCCTCATGCACGGCATCCTGCAATGCCGCCATCAGGCGCGACGGCTCATCGAATACACTCGTCCCTTCTGCGCCGAGGTAGCTCAAAAAACAGGCTTCCCCATGGTCATCCGCAGCGCGCAGCGGCATAATGGAAGCCGTACCGACATTCTTAATGGAGCGCTTGGTCTGGGGATCATACTCCCGCATAGAGTCGATCTCCGTATCAAAAAACTCGATGCGCAGGGGCGAAAGTGCATTGATGGGAAACACATCGACAATACCGCCGCGCACACTGAATTGCCCAATGTTCTCCACCTCAGGCACATGTTCATAACCAAGCGCTGTCAACCGCTCCATCAGGGTATCACGAGGAATTTGCTCCCCCAGCCGCAGAGAAAGTGCGGCACGGGAAAACTCCGCCGTACTGAGCCCTTTCTGTGCCGCTGCACCGATATCCGCCAGCACAATGATCGGTTCATGGCGCAGAAGGCGTGCGAGAATATTCATGCGCTGCGCTGAGCGTTCCAGTCCCTTTGCTGCGCCTGGCGCGGCGAAATCGATGCGGTCAAGCTCCGGCAGCTCATAGATATCCGCCTCGGGAAGGAGTGCCGTTAGATCTTCCTGCCAGCCGCGCAGAGCTTCCCGTCCCGCTGTCACAACGGCAAGCGGACGTGGAGCGGCATCATAGGAAGCAGCAGCAGCGGCGTGTTTTAATGCCCCTGCAGCACCGTATACCATGGTCTGCTCCGCCGCCCGACCAAACACCTCTGTCAGCCGTCGAACAGCAGAATCATACCGCAGGAGAGAAAAGAGTGTATTCATTTGGACGCGGCGAGCGCCGCACAAATAAAGCCGGCAAAGAGCGGATGCGGATGATTCGGCCGTGACTTCAGCTCCGGATGGAACTGCGAAGCGACAAACCACGGATGATCTTCAATTTCCACGATCTCCACGAGCTGATTATCGGGACTTGTTCCCGCGATGCGCAGCCCTTTCTCCGTCAGCTGTGTACGATAGGCATTATTAAACTCAAAGCGGTGACGATGACGCTCACTGATCTCGCTCTCGCCATATTCTTCACGGGAATGCGAGTCCTCCGCCAACACGCAGGGATAGGCACCGAGGCGCATCGTACCGCCCTTCTCCTCCACGCCCTGCTGCTCCTCCATGAGAGCGATGACCGGGTGCGGCGTCTCTGGAACAAACTCTGTACTGTGTGCTCCCGGCAGTCCTGCCACATGGCGTGCAAACTCGATTACAGCGCATTGCATACCGAGACACAATCCAAGAAATGGAATGTCGTTCTCACGCGCATACTGAATCGCACGGATCTTGCCCTCAACGCCGCGATCACCGAAGCCACCGGGAACCAGGATGCCCTTACAGCCGACAAAAAGCTCATCGAGATCCGCATTCGGGTCCTCCAGCTCCTCTGCATTGATCCATGCGATCTTGACCTGTGCGTCATTCTCAATGCCGCCGTGATTAAGTGCCTCCGTCACGGACATATAGGCGTCGGGCAGAGCTACGTACTTTCCGACAACGGCGACCTTCACCTTTTTGGCCGGGTGATTGATCTTAAAGACCATCTTCTCCCATGCTTCCATGTTGGAGGGGTCAAAATCCATCGCCATCTTTTCGAGGACAATGCGGTCAAGCCCTTCCTGCTGCATCATCAGAGGAACCTCGTAGATCGTCGCTGCCGTACGATTCTCGATCACCGCATCAGCATCCACATCACAGAAAAGTGCAATCTTCTCCTTCATCTCGCGCGGGATCGGCTGCTCTGTCCGGCAGACAAGAATGTCCGGCTGAATGCCAATGGCGCGCAGCTCCTTGACACTGTGCTGCGTTGGCTTCGTCTTGAGCTCTCCTGCCGCCGTGATATATGGGAGCAGTGTCACATGAATGTAGAGAGCATCATTTTTTCCAACTTCCTTCTTGACCTGGCGGATTGCCTCAAGGAACGGAAGGCTCTCGATATCACCGACCGTCCCGCCGATCTCTGTGATAACGACATCCGCGTTATCTGCCTTTGCCACATCATAGACGCGCTGTTTGATCTCATTTGTAATATGCGGAATCACCTGCACCGTCGAGCCAAGATAGTCTCCGTGCCGTTCCTTGTTGAGCACAGAGGCATACACCTTCCCTGTTGTAATGTTCGATCGTTTCGTCAGGTTGATATCGATAAAGCGCTCATAGTGGCCAAGATCCAGATCTGTCTCCGCACCGTCGTCCGTGACAAACACCTCGCCGTGCTGATAGGGACTCATCGTTCCCGGGTCGATGTTGATGTAGGGGTCGAACTTCTGGATGGTCACCTTAATGCCGCGGTTCTTGAGCAGGCGTCCGAGAGACGCCGCCGTAATGCCCTTGCCGAGAGATGAAACAACGCCGCCCGTAACAAATATATACTTTGCCATATCGTTCCTCCGCCGAGTCCAGTCAGTTTTGAATACTCTCAAGCTTTTTTTTGCGTGTCGTCTCCTTTGCGGCAGCTGTCTTGGATGAGCTGGAGGATGACCGTGACGAGGAGCGCTTCACCTCGGGCGGCACCCACTCCGTCAGTCCCCACTTGCTCTCCCCTTCATAGTGGAAACGGCTGTCCATATTGATCAGCGTATAAATCTCTGAAATTGCCATCGCCAACGACTGCACCGGACGGTGCGTCGCCTCAATCACCGCCGTGATGAGATCCTTGTAATGCATCGGCTCTTTCTTCTCTGTCAGGATATGGTAGGCCGTATCGACCTCCGACATATGTTCAAAATCCATAGGTACGCTCCTCTCAGCGAATGCGTTTTTCC
>ERZ773070.109-NODE-109-length-62919-cov-11.714765_pt1 | contig 62919 bp, 50 predicted proteins | sample MGYA00580618_ERZ773070 | MGnify/ENA primary metagenome ERZ773070 (study PRJEB29015, sample SAMEA2738023) | human oral metagenome | biome: human oral; feature: human-associated habitat; material: dental | place: China | collected 2019 ...
TCGAGCTCACGCCAGACGCCCAGGGTAATCGTGGACACATCGAAGCCCCCTTCAATACCCCTTGGCGTACAGTTATCGTCAGCCGTGATGCTCGAGACATCCTGGCCTCTAAGCTGACGTACAACCTCAATGAGCCCTGTGCCTATGAGACCACCGACTGGATCAAGCCTATTAAGTATGTAGGGGTCTGGTGGGAAATGATCACGGGCAAGAGCACCTGGGCCTACACCGATGACCTGCCCTATGTAAAGATCGGTAAGACCGACTACACCAAGGTGAAGCCCAATGGCAAGCACGCTGCTAACACCCAGCACGTCAAGGAGTACATCGACTTTGCCGCCAAGCACGGCTTCGATGCCGTCCTCGTCGAAGGCTGGAACATCGGCTGGGAAGACTGGTTCGGCAATAGCAAGGATCGCGTCTTTGACTTTGTCACCCCCTACCCAGACTTCAATGTCGCCGAGCTACGTGACTACGCTAAGGCTAAGGGCGTGAAGCTCATCATGCACCACGAGACTTCCAGCTCGGTACGGAACTATGAGCGTCACATGGAGAAGGCCTACAAGTTCATGGTCGATAACGGCTACTCCGCCGTCAAGAGTGGCTACGTAGGCAACATCATCCCCCGAGGAGAGTACCACTACGGCGAGAGCATGGTCAACCACTACCTCCATGCCGTCAAGGAAGCTGCCAAGCACAAGATCTCGGTCAATGCTCATGAGTCCGTCCACATGACCGGTCTTAGCCGCACCTATCCTAACCTCATCGCTCAGGAGTCCGCACGAGGACAGGAGTATCAGGCCTTCGGTGGTAGCAAGCCTAACCACCTGACGGTACTTCCCTTCACTCGCCTCATCGGTGGCCCTATGGACTATACCCCAGGTATCTTCCAGATGGACATCAACAAGTATAATCCTGACAACAACTCACACGTCAATACGACCATCTGTAACCAGCTCGCCTGCTACGTTACGATGTACAGCCCCCTCCAGATGGCAGCCGACCTACCCGAGATCTACGAGAAGCACATGGATGCCTTCCAGTTCATCAAGGACGTAGCTGTAGACTGGGACGACACCAAGATCATCGAAGCCGAGCCAGGTGAGTACATCACTATCGCCCGTAAGGCTAAGGGATCAGACAACTGGTTCGTAGGTAACGTCGCTGGCTATGATGGTCACAAGTCGAACTTCACGCTCGACTTCCTCGATGCAGGCAAGACCTACACGGCTACGATCTATGCCGACGCAAAGGATGCTAACTACAAGACCAACCCCGAGGTGTACACCATCCGCAAGGTGAAGGTCAAGAAGGGTAGCAAGCTATCCCTCCAGTCTGCTCCAGGTGGCGGTTTCGCTATCTCGATCTTCCCAGACAAGAAATAATCACTTAACTCCCGGGCTACCTAGCACGAGCTCCCTTGGGGGTATAAGCTAGGTAGCTCGACTACTATCCACTATTTATCCGATCCGTAGAATGAACAAGGTTTTACGCCTCGTCCTCCTCTGCCTCACCCTGATGATCGCCCTACCAGCTCTAGCGCAGGAGATCCAGGTCAAGGGGCGCGTCATTGACGAAAAGGGGGAAGCAGTCATCGGTGCTGCAGTCAAGGTCAAAGAGAACACCAAGGGTGCCCTCACCGACCTAGATGGTAACTTCACCGTATCGGCTCCTCGCAAGGGCCATCTCATCATCTCCTTCATGGGCTTCAAGAGCCAGACCATCGATCTCTCCACGAGCAAGCTCCCTCTGAAGATCACGCTCCAAGAAGAAGCTCAGTCTCTCAAGGAAGTCGTAGTCGTAGGCTATGGCTCCATGCAGAAGAAGGACCTCACGGGATCTATCTCCTCGATCAGTGAGAAGAACTTCCAGAAGGGCGCTATCTCTACCGCCAGTGAGCTCCTCGTAGGTAAAGTCGCTGGGGTACAGATCACCCCTGACGGCTCTCCAGGTGCTGGTAGCCGTATCCGTATCCGTGGAGGCGCTTCACTCAATGCCAGCAATGACCCGCTGATCGTCATCGACGGAGTACCCATCGAGAACACCGCAGTCTCAGGTGCTCCTAATATCCTCTCCACGATCAACCCTCAGGATATCGCTTCGATGAACGTCCTCAAGGACGCTTCTGCCACAGCGATCTATGGCTCCCGTGCTTCGAACGGGGTCATCATGATCACGACCAAGCGTGGTAAGCTCGGACAGAAGACACAGATCGCTGTCTCTGTGCAGAACTCCCTCTCCGAAGCAGCTCGTCGTGTACGTGTCCTCTCAGCAGACGAATACCGTGCCCTAATCCAGCACATCGCCCCAGCCTCTGTCAATAAGCTCGGTAATGCCTCCACTGACTGGCAAGATGAGATCTATCAGCTCGCCTATGGTGGAGACTATAACCTCAGCATCTCTGGTGCTGCAGGAAAGGTACCTTATCGTGCCAGCGCTGGCTTCTACCACCAGCAGGGTGTCTTGAAGACTGACCAGATGAATCGTGCGAGTGGCTCCATCAGCCTCTCTCCTCGCCTCTTCGATAGCCACCTCGGGATCGACGCTAACGTAAAGTTCTCTGCTACGCACAATCGCTTCGCTAACAAGGATGCGATCGGCGCCGCTGTCCAGTTTGATCCCACTCGCCCTGTCCGTGACAACGATCCGAAGTATGCACCCTATGGAGGTTACTTCACTTGGCTTGATGGGACGAGTCTACAGAAGCTCGCTCCTAAGAACCCTGTCGCCCTACTCGAGCAAAAGGAAGATGTCAGTGATGTCTTCCGTACGATCGGTAATGTGAAGTTCGACTACAAGCTCCACTTCCTCCCTGATCTTCGCCTGAATGTCAACCTCGGCTATGACTATGCCTCTGGTAAGGGAACCATCATCATTCCCGAGAATTCCTCGATCGGCTGGGAGCGCTTCACCCTGAAGCAGAATGGTAAGCCCGATGTACTCAAGAGCGGTACGAACAATAGTTATGAACAGCAAAAGCGTAGCCTCCTCTTCGATATCTATGCTAACTACGTCAAGGAACTAACCTCCCTACGTAGTCGTGTTGACCTCATGGCTGGTTACTCCTACCAAGACTGGAAGACCAACGTACATAACTCCCCAGACTATACCTACGACAAGACCCTCGTATCTAGCCCAGTCTTCCCTGTGGACTACCCACAGAATACGCTGGTGTCTTTCTACGGACGTCTGAACTATAGCCTCATGGATCGCTACCTATTCACGGCGACGGTTCGTGCCGACGGCTCTTCTCGCTTTAGCCCAGATAACCGCTGGGGTATCTTCCCTGCACTAGCCTTCGCTTGGCGCATGAACCAAGAGAACTTCCTCAAGCACGTCACTTGGCTAGATGATCTGAAGCTCCGTCTTGGCTACGGTGTCACGGGACAGCAGGATGGTATCGGTAACTACACCTACCTCCCCTTCTACTCCCTCTCGACCAACACGGCCAAGTATCAGCTCGGGAACACCTATTATAATATGCTTCGTCCCGCAGCTTACGATGCCAACATCCACTGGGAGACGACAGCGACCTCTAACATTGGTCTAGACTTCTCATTCATCAAGGGACGTCTCTCTGGTACGCTCGACTTCTATCACCGTAACACCAAGGATCTACTCAACGAGATCCCCGTGCCTGCTGGATCAAACTTCTCTAACCGTATCCTCACCAACGTGGGTAACATCGAGGGTAAGGGCTTCGAGCTTAGCATCACTGCGACTCCTATCCAGACCAAGCGCTTCTCTTGGGATGTCACCTACAATATCAGCTCTAACAGCACCAAGATCACGAAGCTTAACGCTGTAGACCTCCCTGGATACCAAGGTGTCCCCACGGGGCATGTCGAGGGAGGTACTGGTACCAATGCACAGATCCACTCTGTAGGTTACGCACCTGGTACCTTCTTCCTCTATCAGCAGAAGTACGATGCTCAGGGTAAGCCTCTGGAAGGGCAGTTCGTCGACCGCAACGATGACAAGATCATCAACGAGCAAGACAAGTATCGTACGCATAACCCCGAGCCTAAGGTCACCATGGGGCTATCTACGAGCCTTTCCTTCGATCGCTGGACGCTATCTACCTCGCTGAGATCTAACATCGGGAACTACATCTACGATAACATCAATGCATACATGGCGCATCACGCTGCTGTGCTGAACTCAGGTCAGTACTTCAAGAATACGACCCCAGAGATCAACAACTCTAACTTCACGAACACGAGCAATACGCAGATCCTCTCCGACTACTACCTACACAAGGCTTCCTTCATCAAGATGGATAACCTCTCGCTGGGCTACGACTTCGGTCGTATCTTCGGCAAGGCTAGCCTACGAGCATCTGCTACGGTACAGAATGTCTTCACCCTCTCTCCCTACAAGGGTATAGATCCAGAGCGTGCGATCGACTTCAGTCTCTATCCTATCCCTCGCACTTACACGCTCAATCTCTCCCTCACGCTCTAAGCTATCGACTTCCCAATGATGAATACAAATAAGAAGCCCCTCAGCCGAGCTCTCCTCGTGCTAGGGATTGGTTCGCTAGCAGTACTAAGCTCCTGCACTAAGGACCTGGATCGCTTCCCTACCAATGGCGATACCTCCAAGTCTGTCTATGATTCTCCGGAGAAGACTCTTCAGGCATTCGCTAAGGTCTATGGCGCCTATGCCCTCACTGGCAATGGTGATGGTCAAGACATCGCAGGTATGGACGAAGGCTCTAGTGACTTCGTACGTCAGCTCTTCGCCCTCCAAGAGCTCCCCACCGAAACGGCTATCAACGCTTGGAGTGATGGCGGGGTACCCGACCTCCATGCACATAGCTGGTCAGCATCTAATGAACTCGTGCGTGGACTCTACTACCGCTCACTCTACCAGATCAAGCTCGCCTCAGACTTCCTGCGCAACACAGAGTCCAAGGCTGGGGATGCTACGATGCGCACTTATCGTGCAGAAGCTCGCTTCCTGCGTGCCTACCAGTACTGGGTAATGATCGACCTCTATGGCAATCCCCCCTTTGTCACCGAAGCAACGCCTACTGGTAAGGTCTACCCTGAGCAGATCAGCCGAGCTGACCTCTTCAAGTACATCGAGTCTGAGCTGAAGGCTATCGACGGAGACCTCCTTGCACCTAAGCAGGCTGGCTATGGACGTGCAGACAAGGCTGCTGCTTGGACGCTCCTCTCTCGTCTCTACCTCAATGCAGAGATCTATACCGGCACTCAGCGCTATGCTGACGCTGCTGAATATGCAGAGAAGGTGATCTCTTCTGGTAGCTATAGACTCAAGTCTGACTACAGCCATCTCTTCCTCGCAGACAATAACCTCAATAATGATGAGGTCATCCTGTCGATCAACTATGATGGACGTCAGTCTCAGAACTGGGGAGGTATGACCTACCTCATCAATGCCTCCACAGGGGAGGAAGCGAAGAAGACCACGGGCATGAACATGGGTGTCGGTGGCTGGCAGGGTAATCGTGCTACGACTGCTCTCCTAGCACTCTTCGGAGCAGATGCAGCTAAGGACAAGCGCTGCCTCATGAAGGAGTCCAGCACGCCAAACATCACGGACGTGAAGAATTTCAATCAGGGAGTCTATGTCTATAAGTTCCGCAATGTCACTAGCACTGGTGCCAATGGTAGCAATAGCGACCATGCTGATACGGACTTCCCTCTCTTCCGTCTGGCGGAGCTGTATCTGAACTACGCCGAAGCTGCAGTCCGCGGACATGGTGATAAGGCGAAGGCGCTTCAGTACCTCAATCTCCTTCGTGAGCGTGCCTACGGAAACAACTCTGGCAACTATACGACCCTCCCTTCACTCGAAGGTTTACTCGCCGAGCGTGGTCGTGAGCTCTACTGGGAAGGACAGCGTCGTACGGATCTCATCCGCTTTGGCAAGTTCGTAGGCAGTGACTACGTCTGGCCATGGAAGGGTGGTGTAGCTGCTGGTAAGGCTATTGAGACTTATCGTGTCCTATATCCGCTACCATCTGATGACCTCCAGGCTAACCCTCAGAACCTGCGTCAGAATACTGGCTACTAAGCCACTTCATTCTTCTTTATAATTCGAGTCTCCGCCCGCTGTGCTATCGGTACAGCGGGCGGAGCTCTTTTTCCCAATCATTTAAATCACCCATCGATATAATTTTAAATTACCTCTTCCTTATCGCCTCTTTATTCCATTCAGGGACAGTAGATTAAATACGATACTTTTAATTCATCTATCCTTCCTGCTAAAATAGATAGCTGTATAGTATCACTCCTTGAGGAGAGATCTTCGCCAGCGAGGAGCCTGCCTAACAAACCCAACAGCACTCCCCTAGTCCCAGACAGAAGACATAGCTCCCTAGCCGAAGAATGGATAGGAATCATCGGCTCGAAAGCAACGCTGCAACCTCAAGAAAGCAACGTTGCTTTTTCATCATTCCAACGTTGGAATCAACCCATTCGTCCCAATCCATGCGTAGCATTCTAAGCATAGACAAGGAAGCATTACAACAGTAAAGGACTCTCGTCACAGGAAGCACCCCAGCGCACCTTGCCTATGAAATCAAGCCCCCTTACGCATAAAGTCTCACCTTTTGCTTCACCTATTAAGAAATTCTGACGAGAAAAGCGTACCTTTGTATAGCCTCCGATGGGAGGTTTTTTAGTTCATTGATAATTATTTACAACATGATCGGAAAAGGAAAAAGTTCCAAATTAACCCGCATTGGTATCTTTTATGACGGCAATTACTTTTGGCATGTCAGCACATTTTACTACCAATACCATGAGCGAAAGAGTCGCCTAAGTGTAAGCGGCCTGCACACATTCATCAAGGAAAAGATCGCCGAACTCGAAGACACGACCCCAGAGCTGTGCAAGATCACAGATGCTCATTACTTCCGCGGTCGCCTCTCAGCGACTGAAGCCGCTAAAGCATCCGGTGACGTCCTCTTCTATGAGCGTCTATTTGACGATGTACTCAACTCGGAGGGGGTGACGATGCACCACCTTCCTCTCTCTCGCACGGGTAAGGGGAAGAAGAAAGAAAAGGGAGTCGATGTACTCTTTGCTCTCGAAGCATACGAGCGTGCCCTACATCTCAACTTTGACGTCGTCGTCCTGATCGCAGCCGATGGAGACTACATTCCACTAGTACGCAAGCTCCACGCTTTAGGTACTCGCGTGATGATCCTCGGCTGGGATCTGGAACACGAAAGTGAGAAGAAGGAGCCCACGACGACCTATACCTCTAATGATCTACTCGAAGAGGCGACCTATCCCGTACGGATGAACGAACTCATCGACAGTCGTGCCTCTCGGATGAATCACCTCATCAATGGGCTATTCGTCCATAAGGGGATCATCGAGGATCGTAGAGAGATCAAGGGACGTCCTTATCAAGCTCCTAGGGTACAACCCCGCCCACTCGATGCTAGCCAGCAAGAGCAAGTACGCTCTACAGAGCATGAGAGCGAAGACGAGAGGGATAATGATCTTAACCAGCTAGCTCAGGCACCTGAACCCGAGCTAACGCTAACCGTCCAAGAGTCTCTCCCTACTCCCGAGCTGAAGGTCGTCGGGCGAATTGATCTGCCTCATCCTAAATCCACCCTACAGCCAGGAGAAGAACTTCCCGAAGGGTTGGTACAAGGCCAGATCAACTCCATCAAGCAAGGCTTCGGCTTCATCAATGTCGGGCTGAAGGAGAACGCCTTCTTCCACTACAAGAGCCTAAATGGGATCAACTTCAGTGACCTCTATGTCGGCGATTGGGTCGAGATGCACCTCTCACGCAATGAAAAGGGTAATCTCGTCGCCTCTGACGTAGCTCTCCTCCTCCCAGAAGAGCCTGCTCTCGAAGAGTAGCCCTACTTCTCACCTGATATACAAAAGCCTGCCCTAGGAAGCATCATAGCTCTAGGGCAGGCTTTTCTATATCCTCAACCTAGCTCTAGACACCTTAAAACCTATCTCTTTTCACCTCTTAGTCCTAGAGAATGAGGGCAATAGCATTCTAAAAAATTAAGGAAGGCAAAGCATTTGCTCCTTTCTGCATGAATGGCTACATTTGCTTCAAGTGAATGCAACGAAACACCTACAGCAAAGCGCTTTGTAGGAGGTATAACTGGGTCGATAACTACGGCTCCTTAATTCTGAAGGCTTCACCACGATGAACGGAACTATTCAAGCGACAGGACTTCGCCAAGGGGTCGTCGTAGACCTTTCCCCCGGCTATGTCACGGTGCGCATCCAGCAGCAGAGTGCTTGCCAAGCATGCCACGCCCGCGCCTATTGTGTCAGTAGTGAGTGTGCCGAGCGAGAGCTACGTCTCGAAAGTGGCGGACACACCTTCGCCCTAGGTGAGATCGTCATGATCTCTGCAGAAGAGCGTGTAGGCAGGCTCGCAGTCCTACTCGCCTTCGTCCTCCCCCTTCTTCTTCTCGTTGGGAGTCTTGCCTTGATGCAAGTCCTCTTCCCCGAGCTCAACGAAGGGCTCTCTGTCCTCGCTACCCTTAGTCTACTAGCGGGCTATTACCTGATCCTCTACACCTGCCGTGAGCGTCTCGGGAAGCGACTTCACCTCGAAGTCCTCCCGATCTCTTCTACTCACGACTAGCATACTACCCTAGCTATATGTTTACGACTATCCTTGTCCTAACCCTCATCGGTGTACTGGGGGCGGTCTTGCTCTACTTCGTCTCTCGGAAGTTTGAAGTCAAAGAAGATCCTCGCATCGCTGAAGTAGCAGAAGTGCTACCTCAAGCTAACTGCGGAGGATGTGGCTTCCCAGGCTGCGCCGCCTTTGCTGGAGCGTGCTGTAAGAGTGCTGATCTCGAAGGACTCTTCTGTCCCGTAGGCGGAAGCCCAGTGATGGAGAAGGTCAGTGGCATCCTTGGCCTAGTAGCACAGAAGCAAGACCCACTGATCGCTGTACTCCGCTGTAACGGGACGTGCGAAGCTCGCCCACGAACCAACATCTATGATGGAGCAGCTAGCTGCGCTGTAGCCTCTGCCCTCTACAAGGGAGATACCGACTGCTCCTGGGGCTGTGTAGGACTCGGCGACTGCGTCCGGTCCTGTAACTTCGATGCGATGGCGATGGATCCGGAGACCCGTCTCCCTCTCATCTTCGAAGACAAATGTGTCGCTTGCGGAGCCTGCGTTAAGGCCTGTCCCAAGACGCTTATCGAGCTCCGCAAGAAAGGACCGAAGGGTCGACGTATCTTCGTTAGCTGTCGCAATAAGGATAAAGGTGGGGCCGCGAAAAAGGCATGTGGTAATGCCTGCATAGGTTGCTCTCTCTGCTTTAAAGAGTGTAAGTTTGAAGCCATCACCATCGCAGACAACCTTTCTTACATCGACCATACGAAGTGCCGTCTATGTCGTAAGTGCGTCTCGGTCTGTCCGACACATGCCATCCACGAGCTGGGCTTCCCTCCTCCTAAGGAAAAGCCAGCTCCCACAGAGGAGAAAGCACCTGCACCAAGCGCTTCGCCTGCTCCTACAGCACCGCCACCCAGCACACCATCCACGTCTCAGTCTTAGCCTCGTCTAGCTGTCTATACTTATGCTACGCTCATTTCGCCTAGGAGGCATCCATCCTCCTGAAAACAAGCTCTCAGCCAAAGCTCCTATTGAGACGCTTCCTCTGCCTAAGGAGGTCATCATCCCCATTGGTCAGCATATTGGCGCTCCAGCACAACCCGTCGTCCAGAAGGGAGATCTCGTCAAGGTCGGCACCATCATCGCTAAGACAGGAGGCTTCGTCTCTGCTAACATCCACTCCTCGGTCACGGGGAAGGTCACGAAGCTAGATAGCTTCTTCGATGCAGGAGGCTACAAACGCCCTGCTATCGTGATCTCCGTTAGCCCCGAAGAAGAGCTATGGGAAGAGGGGATCGATCGCACCCCAGATCTCGTGAAGGAGTGTACACTCTCCAAGCAAGAGATCCTAGATCGTATCAGTTCGGCAGGTATCGTTGGGCTAGGTGGAGCGACCTTCCCCACGCATGTCAAGCTCGCTCCACCTCCAGGGAGTAAAGCAGAGGTACTCATCATCAACGCCGTAGAGTGTGAGCCTTACCTCACCTCCGACCATGCCCTGATGATGACTAAGGGAGATGAAATACTCGTAGGAGTGAGTATCCTCATGCGAGCCCTTGAAGTGAGCCGTGCAGTCATCGGTATCGAGAATAATAAGAAGGATGCGATCCTTCGTCTCTCTCAGCTCGCTATGGACTATCCAGGCATCGAAGTCATGCCACTCAAAGTACAGTATCCACAGGGTGGAGAAAAGCAGCTCATCGATGCCGTCCTACGCAAGCAAGTAAAAAGTGGTGCTCTCCCTATCTCTGCAGGAGCAGTCGTGCAGAATGTAGGTACGGTCTTCGCCGTCTATGAAGCTGTGCAAAAAAACAAACCTCTCATCGAGCGTATCACGACAGTCACAGGCAAGCATCTTGAGAAACCATCGAACTACCTCGCTCGTATCGGCACCCCTATCGGTCATCTAATCACTGCCTCGGGAGGACTACCCGAAGATACAGGTAAGATCATCGGAGGAGGGCCTATGATGGGTAAAGCGCTACTCTCTCCAGAGATCCCCGTGACTAAGGGAACATCAGGTGTCCTACTCCTGCCTCGGGAGGAATCCGTGCGACAGCCCATGCGTAACTGTATTCGCTGTGCCAAATGTGTGAACGTCTGCCCTATGGGGCTCAATCCCGCCTTCCTCATGCGTGATGTCCAGTATAGTGACTGGGAAGCTACCGAGAAGGGCTTCATCGTAGACTGTATCGAGTGTGGCTCATGTAGCTACACCTGCCCAGCGAACCGCCCCCTACTCGACTACATCCGCACCGGTAAGCAGAAGGTCTCCGCCCTCATCCGTGCACGCAAAAGCTAATCCTATGGACAAGCTCATCATCTCTCCCTCTCCCCATATACATAGTGGCGATAGCATCGAGCGCAATATGTACGCTGTACTTGTTGCCCTCGCCCCAGCTTGCCTCGTATCGCTCTTCACTTTTGGCTTAGGCGCCTTAGTCGTCTTAAGTATCAGTGTCCTATCATGCATACTCGTCGAATGGGCGATCACGAAGTATCTCTTCCGCCGTCCAAGTACGATCGCTGATGGCTCAGCTATCCTCACCGGACTACTCTTGGGGATGAACCTCCCCTCTAGTCTACCCTGGTGGATCGTCTTCCTCGGCGCACTGATCGCTATCGGGGTAGGCAAACTCAGCTTCGGAGGGCTGGGGGGAAACATCTTTAACCCTGCCCTCGTAGGTCGTGTCTTCCTCCTCATCGCCTATCCAGCCCAGATGACCCTTTGGCCTCAGCCTGGGCAATACCTCAGCTATACTGATGCCGTCACCTCAGCGACGCCTCTAGGCATCGCCAAAGGTATCCAAGCCTCTACGCCAGGGATGAGCTGGGAGCAACTCCCCTCGACCTCTGATCTCCTCTTTGGGCTGCATGGGGGGAGCCTCGGCGAAGTCAGTGCCATCGCCCTACTTCTAGGCTTAGCCTTCCTCCTCTATCGTAAGGTGATCACCTGGCACATCCCTGTGTCTCTCCTAGGGACAGCATTCCTCTTCTCCGCCTTGATGCACTGGATCGACCCGACGCTCTATCCGACACCTCTCTTCCAGCTCCTCACGGGAGGGATGCTCCTCGGAGCGATCTTCATGGCTACAGACTATGTCACTAGTCCGATGAGTGCACGGGGTCAATTGCTCTATGGTAGCTTGATCGGCCTACTGACGATCCTCATTCGACTCTTCGGAAGCTACCCTGAGGGGATGTCCTTCGCTATCCTCATCATGAATAGCTTTACGCCCTTGATCAATATGTATATTCGTCCGAAGCACTTCGGCGATCGCTAGTCTATGAAGAAGCTAAGCTCTACCCTACCGAACATGCTCCTTGCCCTCGGTGGTATCTGTATCATAGTATCCGGTATCCTCGCTCTAGTGAACCACATCACTGCCGAGCCTATTGCTAAGGCCGAAATAGAAGCGAAAGTCGCAGCTATCCGAGCTGTCACACCTGCCTTTGATAACAATCCCTTTACCGAGCTCCAGCGTGTCCTCCCAGAAGGAGAAACCGATAGCCTTACCGTCTATCCTGCGAAGAAAGCAGGCAAGCTCGTAGGCTTCGCTATCGAGAGCTATACGCTGAAGGGCTTTAGCGGACTGATCCGTACGATGATCGGATTCGATGCCGAAGGCAAGCTCATTGACTTCGCTGTCCTCCAGCATGCCGAGAGCCCTGGACTGGGATCACGTATCTACGAATGGTACCATGAGAAGAGTGAGACCGGCGGTATCCGTGACCTGCGTGGACTGGATATGAAGACCGTCTCCCCTCTTACCGTCAGCAAGGATGGTGGCAAGGTCGATGCGATCACAGCTGCCACGATCAGCTCTCGTGCCTTTCTCGACGCAGTCAATCGTGCTTGGAAGACTTTCTCCACAGTACAGGGACAATCGTCTTCAGTGAATACAGACGACACAGCGCCCCAACAGCCTAAGTAACCTCTCTACTCCCTACCCGATCTATGAAACCGCTTGACATCATCCGCAACGGCATCACGACGGAGAATCCCACCTTTGCACTTCTCCTGGGGATGTGCCCCACACTAGCTACGACGACTTCGGCTCTCAATGGGATGGCTATGGGGCTTGCGACCATGTTCGTACTCATCTGCTCCAATACGGTCATCTCCCTCATCAAGTCCCTCGTGCCTGATGCCGTGCGTATACCTTGCTTTATCGTCGTCATCGCTGGCTTCGTGACTATCGTGCAGATGTTGATGCAAGCCTTCCTACCCAGTCTCTATGCCTCACTAGGACTCTTCATTCCCTTGATCGTAGTGAACTGTATCGTACTCGGCCGTGCTGAGGCCGTCGCTGCCAAGCAGGGAGTTGCACACGCTAGTCTCGATGGTGTCGGGATAGGCCTTGGCTTCACCCTCTCCCTAACGGTACTAGGTATGCTTCGTGAGCTTCTCGGTAGTGGAGCCGTCTTCTCCCTCCAAGTCTATCCTAAGGAATATGGGGCACTACTCTTTGTCCTCGCACCGGGTGCTTTCCTTGTCCTAGGCTATCTCATCGCCCTGAAGAATCACCTCAGCACTAAGAAGTAAACGCTATGGTACACTATCTGCTTCTCTTCGTGGCGGCCGTTTTCGTCAATAACGTCGTCCTCTCCCAATTCCTCGGTATCTGTCCCTTCCTCGGGGTGTCGAAGAAGGTCGATACAGCCATAGGCATGGGTGCTGCCGTGACCTTCGTCCTAGCGATCTCGACACTCTGTACCTTCCTCCTGCAGAAGTTCGTCCTAGAGCCTCTGGGTATGGAGTACATGCAGACGATCTCCTTCATCCTCGTCATCGCCGCACTCGTGCAGATGGTGGAGATCATCCTGAAGAAGGTCTCGCCCGCTCTCTACCAAGCTCTCGGTGTCTTCCTTCCGCTGATCACGACGAACTGCTGTGTCCTCGGTGTAGCCATTCTCGTCATCCAAAAGGACTTTAATCTCCTCGAAAGTGTCGTCTATGCCATCTCCATTGCCTTAGGCTTCACCTTAGCGCTAGTTGTCTTCGCTGGCATCCGTGAGCAACTCAGTCGCACGGAGCTACCCGAGAGTATGCGAGGCATCCCTATTGCTCTCATCTCCGCAGGCATCCTTGCCATGGCCTTCATGGGCTTCAGCGGTATGGTGAAGATGTAAAAGTGAGCTCTTTCCCCTATAAATATATTCCCCCACCAGCCTAGTCCTAGGCTGGTGGGGGAATATATTGTCTATTCGACAAAGAGAAAGGGATAAGAAACAAGCAAAACTATCGCCTCTTCTTCATTTTTCCGCACGATAAATATCCCTTACTTCTTTTCTGAAGAAGTACTAATTATTCGATGAAAGACGCTAAAAATTTTGAGCACTAAATAATCACCAAAATCTTTTGCTATATGAGTCGCTCTATGTTGTACCTTTGCGGATAGAATAAGCTCAATTCTAGCGTAATGTGTGAAGAAATAAAATGAAGCATATCATTGACATTAGCGAAAATGACCTGCTCCGTCAATCGAAAGAATTGCTTACAGAATTACTTCGAGATCATAGCACGGGAGAGAATATCTTCTGGGGCACGGATAATTATGTGTCTTTAGGATCAGAGTACGGATATTATGCTCCCATTACTATCTCTTGTATTACGGGAGAACGAGGCTCCATTATACAACCAAGGGTACTCAAGCCGCGAGCAGACCAAATTGGGCGCACTAAAGACAGAGCAGAGGTCTTTACTCCATCATGGCTCTGTAATGCCCAAAACAATCTGGTTGACGAAGCTTGGTTTGGACGAAAGGATGTTTTCAATTATGAGAACTACGAAACGAAAACATGGATAGCTACAACTGAGCCTATTATATTCCCCAAGGGGAAAACATGGAAAGACTATGTACGATCGACACGCATGGAGATCACTTGTGGAGAAGCTCCCTATCTCGTCAGCCGATACGATGCCACGACGGGAGAATTCATTCCCATCTCACAACGCATAGGCATGCTGGACAGAAAGCTACGAGTTATTTCAGAGAATACTGATAGCTCTGGAGAATGGCTTAAGATGGCACAAGAAGCTTATAAAAACATCTATGCTTATGAATGGCAAGGCGATAATCTTTTACTCGCTAGAGAAGCTTTGCTGATGACCTTTATTGAGTACTATTCAGAGAAATTTTGTCGTAAGCCTCAACTTCGATCCATCAAATACATTGCTTACATTATTGCTTGGAACGTCTTTCAGATGGATGGTCTTAGAGGTGTCATCCCTAATAGCTGTAAACATAACAAGACTATCATAGAGCAAAATCTATTTGGCGAAGTGCATCGCACATTGTATTGTCATGGGTGTCAGCATGAAACACTCAAAGGACACAATGGGATACATTGCCTCATCCGTGAGTGGGGATGCAAAGACCCTAAAACAGGAAAAAATAATCGTAAGATTCGATTTATAGATCTTATTAAAGACAACATATAATCATGGCAACCTTTGACTCTTCGCTCAAATCTCGCCTCATTTATGTATTTGCTATTGCTGACAAGCAACACGAGGGTAGCCTCAAGATAGGTGAAACGACTTTAGGTGATGTTGGCTCTGCTTCTACAGAGCCTAATAGTCCTGTACTCAACGAGGCAGCACGGGCGCGTATCGATCAGTATACCAAAACGGCAGGAATCAGCTACGAATTGCTACACACAGAACTGACCATATATTTCAGAGGTGGGTGTGTATGTGCATTCAATGACAAGCAGGTGCATAATGTTTTGGAGCGTTCGGGGGTGAAACGTAAAGAGTTTGCAGGGGCTACCGAATGGTATTCGTGCGACTTGGAGACGGTTAAGCGAGCTATCTCAGCTATCAAAGAGGGTAAAGAGAGTCTGCAGGCAAGCGAAGTTACCTATTCCGATAATCCGATCATCTTACGCCCAGAGCAAAAGGAAGCTGTCGAGCGTACTCTAAAGCAATTCCGACGAGGCAATCAAATGCTATGGAATGCCAAGATGCGTTTTGGTAAGACGCTCTGTGCATTGCGTGTTGCTCGAGAGATGGAGGCACAGCGTACAATCATCATCACACATCGTCCTGTAGTAGATGCAAGTTGGTTTGAAGACTTTGGAAAAACCTTTTACGACCGCCCAGAATGGCACTATGGTTCGCACGATAAGGGCAAGAGATTTGCTTCGCTTCAGAGATTAGCGACACAAGGCAAAAGGTATGTTTATTTTGCCTCAATGCAGGATATGCGTGGTTCACGAGAGGTAGGCGGAAAGTTTGACAAAAACGATGATATATTTTCCAACGACTGGGATCTTGTTATTGTTGATGAAGCCCACGAGGGAACGCAGACTGAGCTTGGTAAAGCGGTTTTAGAGCAACTTATCGGAAAGAAGACTAAGACACTACGCCTTTCTGGGACACCCTTCAATCTACTAGATGATCACAAGGAGGATGAAGTGTTTACCTGGGACTATGTGATGGAACAGCAAGCCAAGATTGACTGGGAGATTAATCACCTTGGTGATACCAATCCGTATGCCTCTTTGCCAGCCATACACATCTATACCTACGATCTTGGTCGCCTAATGAGTGAGTACAGTGATGAAGAGAAAGCATTTAACTTCCGAGAATTCTTTCGCACGAAGGAGGACGGTAGCTTTGTACACGATAAGGATATAGATCGCTTCCTCTCTCTGCTCACCACAGACACAAAAGACTCGCTCTATCCTTACTCCAACGATGCATTTCGAAAAATCTTCCGCCATACTCTTTGGATTTTACCTGGTGTCAAAGCTGCCAAAGCCCTTAGTCGTAAGTTGAATGAGCACCCTATTTTCGGACTTTTTCGAGTAGTCAATGTAGCAGGTGATGGAGATAACGAAGAAGAGAGCCGTGATGCTCTTGAGCTGGTCAATAATGCTATTGGTCAAGACTCCGATAAGACCTATACCATTACTCTCTCGTGCGGCAGGCTGACTACTGGGGTCAGCATCAAACCCTGGACAGGTGTGTTCATGATGGCAGGCTCTTATAGTACCTCAGCAGCAGGGTATATGCAAACGATCTTCCGAGTACAAACCCCCTACTCTCACAATGGACGTATGAAGACCGATTGTTATGCATTCGATTTTGCTCCCGATCGAACGCTGCGTGTCCTTACCGAATCAGCAAAAGTATCGCACAAGGCCGGCAAGCAAAGCGAGAGTGACCGCAAGGTCTTGGGCGACTTCCTCAACTTTTGCCCCATCATTGCTATTGAGGGGAGCAAAATGAAGAAATATCAAGTAGAGACGATGCTTGCCCAGCTCAAGCGAGCACAGATTGAAAAGGTAGTGCAAGACGGTTTTGAGAATGGGGCTCTCTACAACGATGAGTTACTCAAGCTTACAGAAGTAGACCTACGGGAGTTCAACGACCTCAAGGGGATCATTGGCAAAACAAAAGCCATGCCCAGAGTGGGCAATATAGACATCAATCGCCAAGGTTTGACCAATGAGCAATATGAGGAGAAAGAACGTCTTGAGAAGAAGAAAGACCTCACACTGGAAGAGCAAAAGCGACTAGATGAACTCAAAGCCAAGGGTGATCAGCGTCGAGAAGCAATCTCCATCCTACGAGGTATATCTATACGTATGCCCCTCATGCTATATGGAGCAGAGATAAAAGATGAAGACAAGGAACTAACGATCGACAACTTTGCCAATCTCGTGGATAACCAGTCCTGGGAAGAGTTTATGCCTCGGGGGGTGACAAAGCAAGTGTTCCACAAATTTAAGCGGTACTATGACCCTGATATCTTCCGTGAAGCCGGTAAACGTATTCGTGAGATGGCACGCATGGCTGACAAGTTCACTATCGAGGAGCGTATAGCACGCCTGACAAGTATCTTTGCCACATTCCGCAATCCTGACAAGGAGACCGTACTGACGCCTTGGCGTGTAGTCAATATGCACCTTAGCGATAGCCTCGGAGGCTATTGCTTCATGAACGAAGACTTTACGACTCCTATCGATCAGCCTCGCTACATAGAGCACAAGGGTGTTACTACGGAGGTTTTTCATCCTCGTAGCGTTATCTTAGATATCAACTCCAAAAGCGGTCTCTATCCTCTCTATGCCACCTACAGCATTTATCGCAAAAGGGTAGAAGAAGCTCGGGAAAAGTATGGAGAGATCAATCGATCTGCAGCACTTATGCTCTGGGACAGAACGCTCGAGGAGAATATCTTCGTAGTCTGTAAAACACCTATGGCTCGATATATCACGATGCGCACCCTACGAGGATTCCGTAATGCCGTGGTACATGCTAAGGACTATCCCAATCTCATAGAGAACATCACAAGTCAACCCGATAGTGTCGTGAATATGCTTCGCTCGGGCAAGAAATTTTGGAAAATCAACAACGACGAAAACATGAAGATAGATGCTATTATAGGCAACCCGCCATATCAGCTGACGGTAGAGGGCAATGGAAGAGCAAAGCCAGTGTATCATCTTTTTATAGATCTTGCTTCACAGCTATCACAAAGGGTCTCACTGATCACTCCGGCTCGCTACCTTTTTAATGCTGGGTTTACTCCCGCTGAATGGAATAACAAAATGCTCAATGATGAGCATTTTAGAGTTGTTACTTACAAAGCTGATAGTACGGAGGTATTCCCTACAGTTGATATCAAAGGTGGAGTAGCTGTAATGTATCGAGATACAGAACAGAATTTTGGAAAAATTGGAACATTCAAAGCATATCCCGAACTAGATAAAATCGTCCGTAAAGTAAAGGCTCTACAAGGGAAATCTCTCATTGAGATTATTTATGCAGAATCGAGCTATCGTTTTGATACCAGTAAAGCCGAGGTTGAGCATCTTGTAGCTGAACGGCTAAATGGAGACAAGAAAGTAATTAGCAATATTTTTACCAAGCTCCCCGACGTATTTACAGAAGAGCAACGTCCTGGGACAATCGGTTTCTATGGACGTACCAAGGAAGGAAGATGCGTGCGCTATGCCGATAGATCCCTGTTTGAGGTTCATCCCAATTTGGATAAGTACAAGGTTATTATCCCCGAAAGCAATGGATCAGGAGCAATCGGAGAAGTATTAAGTACTCCTCTAATTGGGGGGCCTCTAATCGGAGCTACCCAAACCTTCCTTACGATTGGCATATTTGACACCCGGGAGGAAGCAGAGGCTTGCCTCAAGTATATCAAGACTAAGTTTGCTCGTACGATGCTCAGTATTCTTAAAGCTACTCAGCATAATCCAAAGGATACTTGGTTATTCGTTCCGCTGCAAGACTTTACAATAATATCAGATATCGACTGGTCGAAAAGCATTGTAGATATAGACAGGCAGCTCTATCGCAAGTACGGTCTTGCGGAGAGCGAAATAGCCTTTATAGAAGAGAAAGTAAGAGCTATGGAGTAACCCTCCTGAGATCACAAATTAAAAAGTCCGTATATACCGCATACTGATGCGGTATATACGGACTTTTCTTCTACATGTCTTACTATTTCCTCTCTTGAAGAGTTCGTTCGATGGTAGTCTGCATCTCCTCGTCTATCCCAAATAGATGATAGAGCTGAATATTTACATCTTGACTATAATCAATCATGCTGTTATGATCTGTATAATCCAGTAAATCTGGCACAAGTTTTCCTAAAGATGTTAGCGCTTCATCTGTGAGAAGGAAAGCATAACGTATGAAGTCCGTTTGACAGTAGACATAGAAGTTGCGTGCCTCGCTCTCGGTTTCAAAGGTCTTGAGGGCTACACGCGATCGACCAAAAGCAGACCGATTGTCTATAACAGCGATTTGATTACTACGCTTTTGTCCTCCTGCATTTGCGCTAGAGACGACCACTTTCCAACGATAGAGATACTCCTCTCCAGTTGTTATAACACTCTTACTTGTTACATACCAAGTGGCACGCCCAGCCTTACCAGCTTTATCGTTAGTAAAGAGCTTAATTTCATCTTTATCAAGGCAGTCTCCCTCCTCATAGAGACGTACTAATGTGGGGTTGTTCTCCACAAAATCACTCTCTATAGAAAAGAGGCTACGAGGCAATACAGAGTTGAAGATGTAATCATACTTATTTTGAACAAATGCTTGTATCTTCTTACTAATATTCTCTGCCATAGGATCTAGCGCCATTAAAACCTTACCAGGGTTAGGCATTAGCACCTCTCTTGTTTCCCCTCTTTTACTATAAGCATAGGTAAAACCACCTCTGATTTTGACTTTATCTTTAAACACAATAGAGAGCCCATCAGCTATACCAACGTCTTGGAAAATATCCGTGGAATCTGGGAAAAAGTGTAAGCGAGCGAGTCGGACATCATTGATTTGCTTATAACCAAAATCTGCTAATCCTTTTCCAGATCGGTGTATCCACCGCCCTCCAGGATAGATGAGCGAAGAAAAGCGAGAGGCGAGATTATCGGCAAGTATTTGGAAATGCTGAAATATGTTTACAACAGCCTTTTGACCATTCTCCGTATCCTTTTTTGCAACTGTCAGCTGATATGGCGGGTTGCCTATAATAGCATAAATCGGCGAGCTTTTTGCGATATGACTGAGGTATTAAATCAATCAGTATGGCAAAATCATTTAGGCAACAACTCAAGAATGAAAATCTATCGGACAATACAATTACGGCTTACCTCTATGCAGTGGAAGACTTCCAGAAGAAATATCCTTGCTTCAATCGAAAAAATCTATTGCTTTACAAGGCAGAGCAAATAGAACGGTTTAAACCCAAGACCGTAAATCTTCGCATTCAGGCCCTCAACAAATACTTAATATTTATCGGCAAGTATCGTCTTCGTCTAAAATCCCTCAAGATACAGCAAAAGAGTTACCTGGAGAATGTGATTAGCAATGCAGACTACCAATATCTCAAGTCTAAGCTCAAATCAGAAGAGAGAGAGGAAGTGTGGTATTTCCTTATTCGCTTCTTAGGTGCTACGGGCGCTCGGGTTAGTGAACTCATACAATTTAAGACTGAGCATGTTCGAGAGGGGTACTTAGATCTCTATACCAAGGGAGGGAAGATTCGCAGGATTTTCATTCCTCACGATCTCTGCATAGAGACTAAGGCATGGTTAACTCGAGCTAACATAGAGTGTGGACATTTGTTTTTAGATAACCAAGGAAAACAGATCACTCCACGTGCTATTCGACATAAACTTCAGCGCTTCGCTCGTCAATGGGGGATCAATCCCAAAGTTATGCATCCTCATTCCTTCCGTCATCGATATGCTAAGAACTTCTTGGAGGCTTTCAATGATATAGCCCTATTGGCTGATCTAATGGGACACGAGAGTATAGAGACTACTCGCATCTACCTTCGTCGCACAGCAAGTGAGCAACAAGATATTGTAGATCAGGTGATTACGTGGTAGTATAATTGTATTTGGTAGATGATCATCAATAGTATTATCTATATCTTTTGCTTGAGGAGAGCCTTCCGAGTATACTTCGATCGGGTATATCATTCTTCGTAGTATTCTAACCGTGTGCAACTCTTGAGCATTTCTTCTTATATCTAAGATCTTCTTCCCCTTAACACCTCACACTTTCTCAAAAGATCAGTACCTAAAAAACTAAGGGTACCCCTAGGAAAGAGTAATATCAAGGGGAGTTAACGACCATATTTGACCACTTTTGACCATAATCGACTACTTAGGTCGATTATTACCGATTAAGGGGTATTTTGTGTCGTATCTTCGTGTTGTGGAAGACAATGAACGAGCTTTTTCATATGAGACGAGAGCTCCCTTCCCAAAGAATACAAAAAGATCAACGTACGAGATGATACACGAACACTCACCACCCCACGAAGCGATAGGAAACCTCCTATCAGAGTATAACTAATGAGCCAGTCCATTCGATAGTAACCAATCTAAGAACAGATTACTAACGAAAGAAAATCTCATTACTAACCCAAGAAAACTTCGTAAGTAATGAAACAAACAGCTCCTTAGTCATCAACCCAAGAGCTCATCTGAGCATTCAATGTACTTCATTCGGGAGCTTGCCCAGACATCTAGTCAAGCGACTAGATAGATAGACATCCATCCCGAGCATAACTAACCCTATATATCCAGTATATTATCATCATGAATAAGGCATCTAATCCTATCCGATTCTATCTCCTAGAAAGACATATCGTCGACCCACGTGACCCGAAGAACAAGGAGAAACAACGCAAAGTCTTCCAAGCCCGCACCGCCTCCCGAGGTCGGGTGAAATTCCGAGACTTCTGCGGAAGAGTAGCACGTGGGGCTTCCTTCACTCAACAGGAAGTCGAAGCAGTGATCAACTACGCTACCGAGATCGCCCGTGAGATCGTAGCCAATGGCGACATCGTCGAGTTCGGCGACTTAGGGACGATGAGTCCGAGCTTTGTGGGCAAGGTGGTGACTAAGGTCGAAGACTTCAACGTCCTGACGCATATCACTCGCCCGAAGGTATGCTTCCGCCCCAGCCGTGATTTCTTCGATCTTCGCACCTATCCAGGTGTCTCATTCCAGCGCATGGAGGCTCCTACCCCTCAGAGCAAGGGCAAGAAGAAGCCTGCACCTAAGACACCCAAGCCCAAGGAAGGAGGCTCTGGAGACACCTCTTCAGGCGATGGACACCTCGGGATCTAAGGAACAATCTGCTATGCCCTCAGTCAGTCGACTGAGGGCTCTTCCCCACCTCATCTAAGCAAGAATCCCCGCAAGCTCTTATAGCTTACGGGGATTCCTTTTTGATCCTTGATCTAATATCAGCGGAGTGGATTTCTAATAGTTTAAAAGTACACTCCGTCTGAGAGAGGAGACTACATCATGCCACCCATACCGCCCATGCCAGGAGCCATGGCAGGCATAGCGGGAGCGTCCTCCTTCTTGTCGGCGATGACACATTCGGTGGTTAGAAACATACCAGCGATCGAAGCCGCATTCTCTAGCGCTACACGAGTGACCTTCGCTGGGTCGATAACGCCCGAAGCGTAGAGGTTCTCGAACTTATCCTGACGAGCATTGTAGCCGAAGTCTCCTTCGCCATCCTTGACACGCTGGACGATGACGGCACCTTCCTTACCTGCGTTGGCGACGATCTGACGTAGGGGCTCTTCGACAGCACGGCGGATGATCTCAATCCCCGTGGTCTCATCTTCATTCTCACCGACCAAGCCATCGAGGGCACGGACAGCACGCAGAAGAGCCGTACCACCGCCTGGGACAGTACCCTCCTCGACCGCTGCGCGTGTAGCAGAGAGCGCATCATCGACACGATCCTTCTTCTCCTTCATCTCGACTTCGCTAGGCGCACCTACATAGAGGACAGCGACACCGCCAGCGAGCTTTGCGAGGCGTTCCTGTAGCTTCTCACGATCATAGTCTGAAGAGGTATTGGCGATCTGGGCCTTGATCTGAGCTGCACGCTCACGAATGGCTTCCTTGTCACCAGCGCCATTGACGATGGTCGTATTATCCTTGTCTACGGTGATCTTCTCAGCCTTACCGAGGTCTTCGAGGGAAACTCCATCGATCTTCATGCCGGTCTCTTCGCTGATCACTACCCCACCCGTGAGGATGGCGATATCCTGAAGCATAGCCTTGCGACGGTCGCCGAAGCCTGGAGCCTTAACGGCGCAAACCTTGAGGCCACCACGGAGACGATTGACGACAAGCGTTGCGAGTGCTTCGCTGTCGATATCCTCGGCGATGATCAGGAGAGGACGTCCAGTCTGAACTGTCTGCTCGAGGATAGGAAGAATCTCCTTGAGGGTAGAGATCTTCTTGTCATAGATGAGGACGTAAGGGTTCTCTAGCTGCGCCTCCATCTTCTCCGAGTTGGTGACGAAGTAAGGAGAGATGTAGCCACGATCGAACTGCATCCCTTCGACCACCTCGACAGTCGTCTCTATACCCTTAGCTTCTTCGACGGTGATGACACCTTCCTTATTCACCTTACGCATGGCTTCGGCGATGAGCTGACCGATCTGTTCGTCACCGTTAGCCGAGATCTTAGCGACATGCTCGATCTTCTCGAAGTCATCCCCGATCTCCTGCGCCATCGAGCGGATCTCTGCGACGATCTTAGCGACGGCCTTATCGATACCGCGCTTGAGATCCATAGGGTTCGCTCCTGCGGTGACATTCTTCAGTCCCACACCGATGATCGACTGAGCGAGGATAGTCGCCGTGGTGGTACCATCCCCAGCATCGTCATTGGTCTTGGAGGCTACCTCCTTGACGAGCTGAGCACCCATGTTCTCGAAGGGATCTTCTAGCTCTACTTCCTTAGCTACAGATACCCCATCCTTGGTGATATGGGGAGCGCCATAGGTCTTAGCGAGGATGACGTTACGACCCTTAGGGCCAAGCGTCACCTTGACTGCATTAGCGAGGGCATCGACGCCACGCTTGAGGCTCTCACGAGCTTCTATATCGAACTTGATTTCTTTTGCCATAATTATTGGTTGTTTCTTAAGTAAAGAGATTGGTTAGATCTACAGCTGATCTTAGAGGGTAGCTAAGACGTCAGCCTGACGCATGATGAGATACTTCTCCCCTTCATGCTCGATTTCGGTACCAGCGTACTTGCCATAGAGGACGATATCGCCCGCCTTAAGGACCATTTTTTCATCCTTCGTACCCGTACCTACAGCGATGACTTCACCACGTAGGGGCTTCTCCTTGGCTGAATCAGGGATGATGATACCGCTGACGGTCTTCTCTTCTTGAGAGGCAGGACGTACAAGGACGCGATCTGCGAGAGGTCGAATACTCATAGAGCTTCTATTGAATTTAGAGTGTTACGTTACTTACGTGTTAAGTAGATTTTTCTAACCATTATTCAAGGACTATGCCAAAAGAGCACCCCGCCCTCCCGTCATTCACTAGACGTGACAAGATGACAGAAGCAACACAAGGAAGAGCACGAAGAAGGCAGAAAGGGCACGTTCCACGTGAAACAAATAACCAAACCCCAAACACGGCGAAGACAGCGTTCCACGTGAAACACTCACCCCTTCGGCGTATCTTTGTTGGTAGAATCCAATATTGATCATTTCCTCTTCCTATGCTTCGCTATTTCCTCCCTACCCTCTTCCTTTGTGTCGTCACCGTCTCAGCCCAGCGCTTCGACTCCCTCATGCGGGCACACGGCATGGTAGACATCCAGCAAGTAGCCCCCGACATTCGAGTAGACCTCAAATACGCCACGAAGGACAACTTCATCAGGGCGAACATGTACGGCCAGCTCCGTCGTGCCTACCTTCACCCCAACCTCGCCAAGGCACTCGCCCGAGCACAGCAAGCCCTCACCAAGGAGCGCCCCGGCTATTGCTTCCTCATCTATGACGCTGCTCGCCCTCAGAGCGTACAGCGACGTATGTATCAGGCTGTGGCAGGCACCCCGAAGAAGATCTACGTCGCAGCCCCCGAGCGAGGAGGACGTCACAACTACGGTGTAGCCGTTGACCTCACCATCGTAGATGCCTCGGGGAAGCCCTTGGATATGGGTTCGCCCTTCGACCACTTTGGCGAGGAAGCCCACCTTGGGAATGAGGAGGCTCGCGTGCGTGCGGGTATTTTTAATAAGGAGGTGCCAGCCAATAGATCCCTTATGCGTCGCCTCCTAGGGGCAGAAGGACTTCGCCCCTACGATAAAGAGTGGTGGCACTACCAAGAGCAGATGCCGATGAGTGAAGTCCGCAAGCGCTACCAACTACTATCCTTCTAAAATAAAGATAAATAGCTGATATACAATACTATAATAAACCAAACTGCGACACTACTTATCTTAAATAAGCAGCAATGGTCATCCCTCACGAGAGAGATGACCATCGTTGTATTCATCTATTGCCTATGCTTGGGGAAGTAGCGACTTAGTCGTTAGACTCAGGTCGATCCAGCTTCATCTCCTTACGCAATCGCTCCTGTAGCTCTTCGACCGCCTTAGGAGCAGGACTGGGAAGTGACTCTGTCTGCTTCCTCATCCAGCGGGAGAGTGCTCTACGCTTACGCTGATAGGCTGTACAGGGTGCGCAGAGCAGGAGGTGTAGTCGAAGCCTTAGATACTCCACCCAAGAGAGCCCCGTAAGCTCTTCCTTCTCCAAGAGTAGCGTCGTATCACGACAGGTATAGATGAGGCGATGAAGCAAGCGAGATAGAAACATAGATGACGAGCAAGCCTAAGCGTGGAACCAACGGCTCTCCAAGCAGGCACGTAGCTGCATACGTCCCCGTTGCAAGAGCTTCCATAGATAGGTCGGACTAAGGGAGAGATCCTGACAGATCGACTTAGTCTCTTCCTCGGCCAAATAGTAGAGCTTGATCACCTGCTTCCACTTCGCAGGGAGCGCTTCTAGGCACTGCGAGAAGGTGCGAGCGAAGTCTTCATTGTCCAAGTTGAGCTCTTCCTCCAATACACTCTCCCAGGGCTGGGTGACACGTGGATCGAGCCAATTCCCCTCCCCATCAAAGTACTGCTCTAAGCTGATCGTCCCCTCTCCTCGGTAGTGCTTCCGATAGCGATCCATCACCTTGTGGCGCAGGATCTGTGCCAGCCAGGTCAGGGGCGAACTCTTCCCCTCGAAGCGTGACAGGGCGTCACAGGCGGTGAGGAAGGTCTCCTGCACCAGATCCTGCGCCTCGTCCTCATCATCGAGGAGGTACTGTGCTCTCTGGAGCAAGGGAGCGGTATAGTCACGCACCCACTGCCCGATCTGTATTCGCTCTTGGTCAGTCATCACTAGCAAAGGTAGTGAAATTGGGAGTCCATAGTGATTACCCTATCTTCTTGAGAAGACCAAGACGCTAGAGTCTCCAGTGTTACCTCCGAAGAGGCACTACTGATGCCCCATGAGGGGCACTACTGTTGCCTCCCCAGGGGCATCAGTAGTACCTACTAGTTGGAAAAAAGAAGACCCCGAAAAAGTCCCCACGAAGGGCGCTACTCGGGGAGCTGGCGGAGAATGTGTATTTTTGTGGCAGACAATATAGTAACATACACGTAGAGACTTTTTATAATGGCACAGCAAGAAGACCTCTTTAAAAAGGTCGTCGCACACTGTAAAGAATACGGCTTCGTCTTCCCCTCCTCCGAAATCTATGACGGCCTCGGCGCAGTCTATGACTATGGACAGCTAGGGAGCGAACTCAAGAATAACATCAAGCGCTACTGGTGGGAAGCCATGACGCTCCTCGCCCCCAATGTCGTCGGGATCGACTCCGCTATCTTCATGCACCCCAAGATCTGGAAGGCTTCAGGTCACGTGGATGCCTTCAACGATCCCCTCATCGACAATAAGGACTCTAAGAAGCGCTACCGTGCCGACGTGCTCATCGAGGATCATCTAGCTAAGATCGAAGACAAGATCAATAAGGAGGTCGCTAAGGCTGCCAAGCGATTCGGTGAGAGCTTCGACGAGGAGCAGTTCCGTGCCACCAATGGGCGTGTACTAGAGTACCAAGCGAAGTGGAATGAGATCCACACACGCTTCTCCGACGCCATGAACACTACCGACCTAGAGGGTCTGCGCCAGATCATCCTGGACTGCGAGATCGTATGCCCTATTAGTGGCACACGCAATTGGACGGAGGTTCGTCAGTTCAACCTCATGTTCGCCACCGAGATGGGCTCCACGGCAGAGGGTGCGATGAAGGTGTACCTCCGCCCCGAGACCGCCCAAGGGATCTTCGTCAACTTCCTCAACGTGCAGAAGACGGGACGTATGAAGATCCCCTTCGGGATCGCTCAGATCGGGAAGGCTTTCCGCAACGAGATCGTCGCCCGTCAGTTCATCTTCCGCATGCGCGAGTTCGAGCAGATGGAGATGCAGTTCTTCGTCCGCCCTGGAGAGGAGCTGAAGTGGTTTGAGTTCTGGAAAGATCTCCGTCTCCGCTGGCACAAGGCACTTGGTCTAGGCGACCAGAAGTACCGCTACCACGACCACGAGAAGCTCGCTCACTATGCCAATGCAGCTACCGACATCGAGTTCGAGATGCCCTTTGGCTTCAAGGAAGTGGAAGGAATTCACAGCCGTACGGACTTCGACCTCAAGCGCCACGAGGAGTTCAGTGGGAAGAAGCAGCAGTACTTCGACCCCGAGCTCGGAGAGAGCTATGTGCCCTATGTCGTCGAGACGTCGATCGGTGTCGACCGTATGTTCCTCAGCCTCGTCTGTGGTTCCTTCGAGGAGGAAGCCCTCGAGGGAGGAGAGAAGCGTACGGTTCTCCGCCTACCTGCAGCCCTAGCGCCTGTGAAGCTCGCCATCCTGCCCCTTGTACGCAAGGATGGGCTAGATGACAAGGCGAAGGCGATCTATGATGAGCTGAAGTTCGACTTCAACTGCCAGATGGATGAGAAGGACTCTATCGGCAAGCGCTACCGCCGTCAGGATGCTATCGGTACTCCCTTCTGCGTCACGATCGACCATCAGACTATGGAGGACGACACCGTGACCCTACGCCACCGTGACAGCATGCAGCAGGAGCGTATCGCTATCCATGACCTTGCTCAAGTGCTCTCCGAGGCTACCTCGCTCAAGAGTCTCCTTCGCAAGATCTAATCCCCTATTATCCTATGATCCGTAGCAAGCTTTTCACCACCGCCTTCCTAGTAGCTAGTGCCCTCCTCGGTGCTAGCTGTAGCAAGACGATAGACGTCGCCGAGGAGCGACGCAGTGCGAACGAAGCCGAGTTTCGTGCCTTCGCAGATAGCACCGGCTTTGAGCGTGTGACTATCCCAGGTATCACGGGTACCTCTTTCGTATACATGAAGGTGACTAAGGCTGGTGATCCGAATGTGCCCGTAGACTATACCGATAACGTCCATCTCTTCCGAGACACGTATCTGACGAGCGACTGGCGTAAGGAGCACTGGAATGCTCGCCGTATTCACCAGACGCTGGGAACGAATGCCGTGCCTCCCGAGGCCGTCGGTAGCCTGAAGATCGGACTACAGATCGCTGTGCAGAACCTCCACGAAGGTGCCGAAGCGACCGTAGTCATCCCTTGGTACCTCAACAACATCAATACGACGACGGAGCGCACAGAGGCCTATACCTCGCTCTACGTACGCCTTCATCTAGCTAAGGTCATCAAGCCTGCTACCAACTAGTTTATCTCTCTTCACTGAATGCATATTCTCCTAAGTAACGACGATGGCTTCCGTGCTGCGGGCATCCAAGAGCTGGCTCAGTCCATGCTCGCCTTTGGGCAGGTGACCATCGTCGCTCCTGACGGCCCACGCTCGGGCTTCTCAGGCGCCATCACGACCACCACTCCCCTACGCCTCAAGCACCGGCAGACTGAGGGCAACCTACGTATCTATAGCTGCGAGGGTACGCCCGTAGACTGCGTTAAGCTAGCACTCAATACGCTCTTCCTTGACGAGCGTCCTGACCTGATCATCTCGGGGATCAATCACGGGAGCAACGAAGGGATCTGCGTCGGTTACTCAGGTACTATCGGAGCTGCGCGTGAGGGATGTATCTACGGTATTCCCTCGCTGGCAGTCTCTCTGGATGACACCGCTTGGCATCCAGACTTTCAGTCAAGTATCGTCTATACCCAGCAGGTCGTCCAGCTACTGAAGGACGGTCTAACACTCCCTGCCAAGACCCTCCTCTCACTGAATATCCCCAAGGGTGAAGTCCAGGGTCTCAAGGTATGTCCCATGACCGTAGGGCGCTTCGTCGAGGAGTTCGTCCACTCTCAGGACGGCAAGGGACGTGCGATCCACTGGCTCGGAGGATACCAAGTACCTTTCGAAGACGAAAGCGAAGGAGACTGGCATGAGCTACGTGCTGGCTGGGCAACGCTGACGCCCCTCCAGCTCGACTGTACCAACCACGGCTGGATCGAGCAACTCTCCGCTCAGGTCGAAGCCTCTCGCTAAGTATGCGCTACTTCCTCATCGTAGGCGAAGCCTCGGGAGACCTGCATGCCTCAGCACTGATCACAGCGCTGAAGGCACAGGATCCCGAGGCTTCGTTTGCCTTTATGGGCGGGGATAAGATGGCCGAAGCAGCTGGCGTAGCACCCCTCGTACACTACCGTGAGGTAGCTATGATGGGCATCCTACGTGTCCTCAAGAACCTCAAGAAGCTACGTCGTATCGGCCAGCAGGTACAAGAGGCGATGCGAGCCTTTGCACCCGATGTCGTCATTCCTGTGGATTTTGCCGACTTCAACCTACGCTTCATCCTCCCCTTCGCTAAGGAAACCCTCGGTATCCCCGTCGTCTACTACATCCTGCCTAAGCTCTGGGCTTGGCGAGGTGGACGTATCAAACAGCTACGACGCTACACGGATCTAGGGCTGAGCATCCTTCCCTTCGAAGTAGACTTCTTCCAGAAACAAGGACTCCCGATCTCCTACATCGGCAATCCCTGTGTAGATGCTCAGCTACGCTATGCTAGCGAGCATCCCGAAGAGGTGAAAAGGGAGCATATGCTACTCCTCGTCCCAGGTAGTCGCCAAGGAGAACTTCAGGCTAACCTACCCCGTATGCTCTCAGTCACGGCTCCCTATGGAGAGGAAGGCTGGCGAATCATCCTGGCAGGTGCTCCCGGACTAGAGGCCAAGGACTATACCCGCTATCTACAGGCTTATCCTCGGGTGGAGCTAACCTTTGGTGATACCTATGGGCTAATGCGCCATGCACACGTAGCTCTGGTGACATCGGGGACAGCGACACTAGAGACTGGGCTGTGGAAGACCCCGATGATCGTCTGCTATCGTATGGGTGGGTGGAGATTCGCCCGCTGGGTCTTCGAGCGCTTCTTCCGTGTTCGCTTCTTCTCGCTTGTCAATCTCATCCTCGATCAGCCTGCCGTCCCCGAGCTCCTCGCCGATCGTATGGAGGGCGAAGAGCTACCCCGCACCCTCGCCGAGCTTATCGACGAGGACTCCTCTGCCCGAGCTCGTCAGCTCAAAGACCTAACTCACCTTAGCCAGCGTATGGGGACTTCGCTCAGCGCCCCCAAGGCCGCCGAGGCGATACTAGACTTCCTCGCCAAGGCTTAGCTACCTTGACGACAAGCACCCGCAAGCGATCAGCGCCCGCACCCTAGAGATCAGATCCTAGAGGTGCGGGCGCTGGTGTATTTATCCTTAGGGTTTGAAGTAGGACTTTCTTTCCTTTTGGAGACGTAAGAAATAGCGTCGAGTCATACGAACCATCTCCGGTATGAATACGACGAAGATGAAAAAGAGAATAAAGCTCTCTAATCGCTCCATGAACGTCTTACCTAACTTCTCAGCAAAGAAGAGCACCCAGATCACAAAGCTATAGGATAGGGTGAGGATATAGCGCAGTAGCATAGTCAGACTAAAGTTCTTCGGCGAACACCAACCGCAGTGTCACCTGTCTCATCATAAAGCTAGACATTTTCTTCTACCTAGCCATATACCCGTGTATAGCTACCTAAATATTGGGGGATAGCTAGGGGATAAGGATGGGATAAGTAAGAGGGCGAGAAAGGACGACTAGCAAGGCTCCGGAAGCGGTCTATCGACCCGTTGATAAGTGTACACCTTATCCCTCGCTCATCCCCATGGGCTGATCGAGGTAAGACTAGGGATTTATCCCCCGAGACCTCTCCTTCCTCCTCCGAGAGCCTATCAAACCCGTATAAACAAAGGAGAAAAGGCCGTGGATCGTCTGTGGGCAAGTCTAGGAAGACCTAGGGTATAAGCCTGTGGAGTGACCATTCCCTCCCCGAAGGTAGCCGAATCGCTTACCCACAAATCCCCAACCCATAATAACAATAGGAGAAAGAGAGAAAAAATATATTCTTCTCTACTTAAATCTACATAATATAAGGCTTGGGGATAAGTTGGCTGGAGGAGAGAAGCACGTCTGCTAGGCTCTGCTTAGAGGGGAGGAAGCTGAACCTAAGGTACACCTTAGACGGAGGAAAGGTAGAGCTTGGATCACACAAAGCTCTACCTTTCCTGACGATAAGCTATAGCTAGGCTCAGAAAAATAGGGAAAACTACCCTTCGCTCTCCCTAGAAGGGGGGAGGGAAGCCCTATTTTTACCTAGGTCTAGGTATTGGTTTAGGGCGATAAAATCCAGAACTTTGTTCCCTGAATCAGACCACTAATCGCTCCCTTCGGGGAGACTCCGTGTAGAAGCCACCTCGCATCAACTCCTTAACTGAGCAGAGTACGCTTCCTTCCAGAGCTTTCTTTCCTCTAGTGGCCAGCTATCGACGTGCTACCACTCGCTATGTATAGCCCCCGGTACACCTTAACTTCTTTAACCAACAGGTATGACTTACCTATCTACACCTCTATCTTATCGTCCAGAGAGACGATGCTGGTGCCTCGGTAGTCTCCTACTTGCTTCTGTGCTGCTCTTAGCTCCAGCACCGCTACGTGCGGAGGTCGAGACTCCACAGCATGAGGCAAGTCAGGACGATGCCCGACGTGCTACGATCGTCCTACTGAATGCGCAAACCAAAGAGCCTATCATCGGCGCTGTCGTCCGCTGTACTGGCGCCACCAGTCCCGTAGTCACCGACCAGCAAGGTCGTGCCGTACTTCGTCTGAAGACTCCCTTGACGACCCTTCACCTAGATATTACCTACGTCGGCTACAAGCGTCTCAAGCGCTCGGTAGCTGTGCCTACGAGCCGTACCCTCACCCTAAGCATGCAGGAGGATGTGAAGGAGTTCGATACCGTCACGGTCTCCGGTCAGCGACATCATACCAATAAGCTCCAGCAGGCCTCTAAAATCGGGGTCGAAGTCCTAGAGAAGGGCGGAGCAACCTCACTGGCTAAGATGCTAGAGTCGATCCCTGGCGTCAGTAGCATTAGCTCGGGTAGCACCGTAGCTAAGCCTGTGATCCAGGGGATGCATAGCAGCCGTATCCTCTTGATGAACAATGGCGTCCGCCTAGAGAGCCAGAGCTGGGGGGCAGACCATGCCCCTGAGCTGGACTACACAGGCTCGAGCATGGTCGAAGTCGTTAAGGGCGCCGAGTGTGTGCGTTACGGCTTCGGCGCTATGGGTGGTGTCGTGCTCATGAATGATGCTCCCCTACCCTATGGAGCGGATAAGGTTCACTTCCGAGGGAAGGCGAATGTCGGTTATGACACCAACGCTCGTGGTATCAGTGGCTCCTCTACGCTGGAGGCAGGCTATAAGCAGTGGGGGCTTCGTGTACATGGGATGTATACCCGAGGTGGAGACTACCGCACGGCCGAGTATATCCTCAACAATACAGGCTATAATACGATCAGCTTCTCAGGTCAAGCTGGCTACCGTGGACGTAAGGTCACGGCTACCCTTTTCTCTAGCCTTTACTATCAGCGCAGTGGTATCTACTATGCCAGTAAGGTATCGGATATTGATCAGCTGACTAAGCGCTTCGAGTACGGACGACCTGACCCAGCGACCTTCTACCCCTTTAGCTACACGATCAAGCCTCCCTTCCAGCAGTCCCAGCACTTTACCGTCAAGGGGGAAGTGAAGTGGCAGATCAACCCCGATCACCGGCTAGAGCTCATGGGATCCTTCCAGGAAAACCTACGTCAGGAGTTCGAAAACCGCAAGAAGACCCAGTGGAGCTGGATCCCGATGCAGGACTTGATCCTCAAGACCTTCAAGCTCGACCTCGGCTGGCATGCACGCTGGCATAAGTGGGGGATGACCACCGACCTCGGAGCCTCTAATACCTACCAGACGAACTATAACTATCCTGGGACGAAGCAGCCTGCCTTCGTACCGAATTTCGCTGCCCTATCTATGGGGGGCTACTTCCTTCATAAGGCAGAGCTAGGCCGTCTCCAGCTCGCCCTTGGGGCTCGCTACGACTTCCGAGTAATGAGTGTCAATGGCTACACGAGCCTAAGTAACTACACCTACTATGATGACTTCAAGCTCTACAGTAACTTCACCAGCAGCTTGGCAGGGCATTACACGATCAATCAGAACTGGGATGTGCGAGCCAATATAGGTTGGTCGTGGCGTCCACCCGATATTAATGAGCTCTACGCTATAGGTCTGCAGGATGGCTCCTATTGGGTCGTAGGGAACAAGAACCTAGAGAGCGAGCGTGGCTATAAGTCTGTCCTAGGCGGGAGGTACCGTAATGAGTGGCTCTCGATCGAGCCTAGCCTCTTCTACCAGCGGATCAATAGCTACATCTATGACCACATCGGGGAGGGGAAGGATCGCTTCCACAACCATCCCAGTGGGAAGTATCCGAAGTTTATCTATGACCAGGATGATGTGAAGCTCTATGGAGGGGATATCGAGGCTACGGTACGCCCTGTAGAGGGCTTGACCTTCGTCGGGAAGGGGGAATGGATGTTCGCTCGTAACATTACGCGAGGCGACTGGCTTCCCTTTATGCCCTCCGACCGATACGGCCTCTCGGGTACCTACGACTATAGCTTCGGAGAGAATAAGAAGTACCATGCTTCGGTCTCCCTGTCCGGTATCTACGTCACGAAGCAGACACGCTTCGATCCAGATAAGGATCTCGTCTCAGACTCTCCTAGTGCCTACTTCCTGCTAAACAGCACGGCCGAGCTGGGCATTCGTCTACCTCAGCGCCGTGAAGTGCGCTTCATGCTCGTCGGAGACAATATTCTGAATAATCTCTACAAGGAGTACACTGACCGCTTCCGCTACTATGCTCACGAGCGTGGGGCTAACTTCTCCCTTCGCACACTCATCAAGTTTTAGACACGACCATGCAAGTAAGATACTTTAAGCACCTCCTCCCCGCCTCCGTCCTTGCACTTACCCTGATGGGATGCTCAGCCGATCGGGTTGATAGCTTCTTCCAGCGCTTTATCCAAGCTCCTGCTTCGTCTATCGAACGTGATGTCAAGGGGCATGAGCAGATCTACTCCGTCCACGCCATACTCCGTGTCGGTGTCAAGGGAGGGATGATCGGTGTCGGACCAAGTGGCTCTGAGCAGGTCCAGGTATATAATACCTACCATGTCGTCGGAGATGAGTTAGGGATCCCATTGCTTCAGGAGATCGACATCGCCAAGGATGATGACGGACAGATGACCGTGACCAGTACCCGAGATCACTTTGACGTCATCGCTTCGGAGAATCTGTATTATGGCTTGGAACTCAAGTACTATGACCAGAATGGGCTACTGATTAACCATCAGTTCTCTGGATATCCGTTCAAGCGTTCGCCTGAGGGCTATAACGTGCCCGATGAGGAGAATGCGACCTTGCTCGTACATCAGCACTTCTTCGGTATAGGGAATACCTCCCTCAATCAGGTCGTCAAGACCGCTTCGGGGGAGACAAAGTCGCAGCGAGGTGTTCAGCTGGCTTACCCACGTACGCTGGATGATCAGCCTACCTACTACGATCGCTATACCTTCCGTGAGGTCGGGGGAAAGCCAGAGCCAGCATCGAAGTACTCTAGTTCAAATATCTTTGCTCAGGAAGGCTTCCAGCTCGGGGCTAATCAGGTACCCTATGACCAAGAACTAGCTTGGCGCTCGATCGAAGTGTCCGGTAAACCTGAAGCCTTACAGCCCTATGTGAAGGGAGGGAAGACCTACTCCCTCTTCAAGACCATCGAGTTTAAGATGCTTGGAGATAGGACACCCGAGCTCTTCACCTATACCTATCGCGACACAGACCCCGTCGAAGAAGAACTAGGGAAGACCTTCCTTGATGCTTACAACGATGACTTCATCGACCCCGATACCGATGCGCCACGCCAACGCTATGGAGAGACCGTACCCTTGCTACGCCAAAACCGAAGTCTAGAGGCTGGTTCGCCACTCGATCGCTTAGGTTTCAAGGGTGTTTTGCAGTTCCACAAGGCTAATGTGGCCTTCCAAATGCAGGTACGCATCTGCCATATCCTCAACAAGGTCGCCCTGCGTGTCGGGGAAACCGAGCGCCCAGCGAAGTATGGTAATCCCGCTGGGGTCAATCAGGGCTTCCTCTGGGACTTCAATCAGCTACAGCCAGGCTGGGATAGCTTCGACATCGATTATCCTCTGCCTATCCGTGTCATCGCTGACGTCCGAGATGGCGAAGAGAAATGCTATGAGTCGGTGCGTCGCTTCTACCCAGCTGTCAATCGAGGACAGCTATGGCAGCTACTCTCAAATCCTACGAGCTATCTCCAGCGCTATCGGGGAAATGTCGTCCTGATGTAAGCCTTACTTTCCTTAAGGATAAATACAATGATGAATAGACTATTTAAGCAAGCCTTAGCGCTCACGACCTTGGCCTTCTGTTGCTCGGCCTGTGATAGCTTTGTCTTTGGCAATGTCCACGTAGACTACGATGATAATCCTCTAACGAATAAACCTATTCCCCACTCGGGAGCTGACCGCTATGTAGATAGCCTGGCCAAGGTGCGAGTCACCGAGGAGGTCGCTAATCCCGACCCTGATGGTGCCTTCGCTGGCTGGGCGACCTGCCTGGCGATGTTCAAGGAGGGACACTCTCACGGGGGGGAGGGGATGATGCATGGGAACTATGTCTACCCGAATGCTCCCTGGAAGCAAGAGGAGTTTGCCATCATCCATAATACCACTGGACAATGGCCTCGTGTCGAGGTACAGCGTCAGAGTACAGTCACCTACCTCGAGCAGGCAGATGGCAAGCAAGGGCCTGACTACATCCGTATCATCGGCGGTCGTCTCAAGCGCTGGGGGCTTGTCCTCTACTTCTTTGATAAGGAGGGGAAGCTCATGAATGACCAAATCTATGGCAGGTCTGATGAATACCAGATCTTCTTCACGGTAAGTGAGGTCAATGACAAAGGACAGCCCTATGATGTCATGGACGTACGTGGTACATGGCATCCGAAGAAGAATCGCTTTGGCGAATGGGCTCCTGGCGGGACAATTGACCCGAAGATGATCCCCTCGCCTACCTTCTTAGGGAAGAATACCTGGAAGGAGCGAGCAGCACTGTCTCCGAAGATCTTCGAGTATACCTACCGAGATACCTGGGAGCATAATGCTATGGGAGACGGTGCACGTGAGCTCTTCAATCAGCGCCTCCTCCCTCCCTTGGACAAGCGAGATGCTGACTACGCTGTCGGACCCTATGACCAAGACCGTGTAGGTCTGAAGGGGCACTTCAACTTCGATATCGAGGCTGATGAGAGCGATGAGGCTCACTCGATGTGGCCTCTAGAGATCACACGCCGTGTCGATCCTGCTACGGGTAAGGGAGGACCATATACGCGTCCGACCTATCTCCTACCGAAGTTCTACCTCTCTGTACGCGTCATGAGATGTCCTAAGGGGAAGAAGGCACTGATACCACGTGATGAGTATCTCAGTCGTCACTCCACCTACCAGTTCCTCAGCAAGTTTATCTGTGCTGAAGCCTATAATCCTGACGAAGCTAAGGAGTATGGAGCTGACTCCCAGTGGAAGGAGATCATCCGCTTCAACATCCCGATCAAGGTCTTCACTAGTAGCTTCGATACCGACCCTACGACGATCGACCCCAATGACCCACTCTATTACTTCCTAGGTAAGGAAATAGGTCTCTCTTCGCTTGATGCTCTAGAGGCTTCGCAGAATGTGCAGACTCATGGTATCGGTGGTGGCAGTGGTCTTGGTAACTGGTTCCTCTAATTTCTGATCCATCCTTAGTAATGAATAGTATTAAACATCTAGCTTATCTCTTCGCTCTAGTCATGCTGGTGACCGGAGTGAGCTGTACGCGTAATGGTATGCCGAAGAAGCAGTCCAACGCCCGATCTCGTGTCGAGCATCTCCTGATCAAGGAGGTCTTCTATGTCGGTCACTATTCCGAGCGTGATACACGTGCGTGGGGCTTCAAGAGTGCCCCTCAGCTCTACGATGATGATCAGTACTTCACGATCTATAATCCTACGGACGAAGTGAAGTACCTCGATGGACTCGCTATTGTTTCCTCGGCTCTTGATCCCTCGGAGATCGTGGAGTTTGCCCCTAAGGATAACTTCGTCAATCGCTACTACGGGGCAGCCTCGATGATGTGCTTCCCTGGCAAGGGGCAGGACTATCCTATACGCCCAAAGCAGGAGATCGTCGTGGCGAAGTACGCTATCGACCACCAAGCTACTTACCTTAAGAACTTGGAGGAGAATAACGATGGTGAGCCAGTCAATATCAAGGAGTACAAGGGGATGGAAGCCTTCCTTGACCTACGTAAGGCCGACTTTGAGTGGACGAATAGAGACTATCTCTCGGATACCTACAAGAAGTACAATAACCCTGACGTGCCTGATATGGAGGCTATCCTGATAAGCACGGGGAAGGATGGTAAGACCCACCCTTCCTTTACCTTCAACTACATCTCTGCCCGAGGGGGACTTGCTTTGATCAAGCTCCCCTGGACGAAGGAAGACTTCGCACAGAACTACCAGGATAAGAAGGGACATCGTGGCTACTACCACTATATCTCGATCACGAGTAGTAGCTTCGCGGACTTCTATGCGATCGAGATCCCCTTCTCCCATGTCATCGATTGTGTGACCATTTGCCCCAAGAGAGAGTACAAGCAGCGGACGACTAAGCTCGACAGAGGCTACACGGCTGTGACTGAGCTAGCCACAAGCTCTATGCCTAAGACAGAGTATGCGAAGTTCTCGGGCAATGCGCTGGTGCGTCGATGGGATGGACGAAAGTTCGTCGATGATGATAATAGCACGGCAGACTTCGAGGTGAAGGTCGCGAGCCTCTCTCGTAAGGATGAGAAGGGGAACGTCATTAAGTAAGCTCATTCATTCACTTAAATAGTTGCCTATCAATCTATGAAACATCTTGCATGCTTCACGCCCCTCCTCGGGGCGCTACTCCTGCTGGCTAGTTGCTCCCGTAATGGTGAGCCAGAAGGACGCACCGATGCGCGTACAGAGCTTGATCACCTGATCCTTCAGGAGGTCTTCTACGTTGGTCACACTTGGCACCGTGATGTCAGCGGTGGGGCGGGTGTTAATGGCGCTCAGCTCTACGATGAGGATCAGTATCTGACGATCTACAATCCTACGAGCGAGGTGAAGTACCTGGATGGTCTAGCGCTCTGCTCTAGTGCACTAGATCCCTCGCAGGTAGTGAAGATCCAGCCTAAGGATGAGTTCGTCGGTCGCTACTATGGTGCTGGTACGATGGCTTGCTTCCCTGGTAAGGGGCAGGACTATCCCATCCGTCCGAAGCAGACGATCGTCGTGGCGAAGTACGCCATCGACCACCAAGCCAAGTTCCTCGAGGAGCTGAAGAAGGGAGAGGAAGACGAAGGCAATGTTTTCCACCCTGAGCAGTACAAGGGAGTGGATCGCTTCCTGGACCTTCGGAAGGCTGACTTTGAATGGACAAATAGGGAATATCTCTATGGCAGCGAGCAGCGTAAGAATGATCCGAAGATCCCTGACTTGATCCCGATGGTCATCGAGAAGGACGAAGATGGGGATAGCTCTCCAGCTTATAGCTTTGGTTTCATAGCGGAGCAGAGTGGTCTGGCGCTGGTGAAGCTCCCTTGGACTCGTGAGGAGTTCGACAAGGAGTACCAAGCGAAGAAGGAGAAGAGCGAATACCTGCGTCATCTCTCGATCACCAGCACGCACCATAAGTCTACGCTAGCGGTCTTCGAGATCCCCTTCTCGCATGTCGTGGACTGCATGACGATCTGTCCGCAGAGCACCTTCCTCCAGCGTGTGACGAAGCTGGACAAGGGTTACCAAGCCGTGACAGAGCGCCCCAGCAAGACGATGCCCAAGGTGGACTATGCGAAGTTCTCTGGTAAGGCACTCACGCGTCGCTGGGATGGACGCTCCTATGTCGACGAAGGGAATACCCGTACGGACTTCGAGGTCAAGGAGGCTAGCCTCTCTCGGAAGTAAGTTCGACGGACCCTTTATCTGATACCCTTGCTCCAAGGGCAAGGTATATCGCTTCCCCTCGGTATCCAGTGATGGATATGGAGGGGAAGTTTTTTATTCCGCTAAGCCCTACCTAAGGGGGCTGAAGGGGGAGACTTTTCCCCGCATTCTTTTTCCCAACTAGTAGGTACTACTGATGCCCCTGGGGAGGCAACAGTAGTGCCCCTCATGGGGCATCAGTAGTGCCTCTTCGGAGGCAACACTGGAAATAGGAGAGGGAACGAACTCGGAGGATCTTCATCTCTACGGTAGGATCTCCGTCGGGTATCGACTAAGCTCCTTGGGCTATTGCTTCTCTCTGACATCCCCGATCTGGGGGCGTAAATGAGCTGGGTCACTAGGGGATATTCCTCCTTGGGATAGCTGGGTGAAGAGCGGTGAGAAGCAAGCATAGGGGAAGAATTAGCTATCTTTGTATTCCATACTTAGCTAGTATGACCTACCTCAATAACAAGTAATAGTCAGTCAGATGGAAACAGTAGTCAGCGGTATCCGCCCCACAGGAAATCTTCACCTCGGGAATTACTTCGGCGCTGTACGAGCCTTCGTACAGATGCAGCACGAGTATAATTGCTTCTTCTTCATCGCTGACTGGCATTCCTTGACTACGCACCCGCACCCAGATGATATTATTCGCTCTACGAATACGATCCTAGCCGAGTATCTCGCTTGTGGCATTGATCCCGAGCAAGCGACCATCTATGTACAGAGCGATGTGCGTGAGGTGCTGGAGCTCTACCTCTATCTCAATATGAATGCTTACCTCGGTGAGCTAGAGCGTACGACCTCCTTCAAGGACAAGGCTCGTCAGCAGCCTGACAATGTCAATGCAGGTCTTTTGACCTATCCCTCCCTCATGGCGGCAGACATCTTGATGCACAAGGCGATCAAGGTACCCGTCGGCAAGGATCAGGAGCAGAATATGGAGATGGCTCGTAAGTTCGCCCGTCGCTTCAATACGATCTACGGCGTGGACTTCTTCACGGAGCCTCAGTCCTTCTCCCTCGGGGATCGTGCCCTCAAGGTGCCTGGTCTCGACGGCTCAGGTAAGATGGGTAAGAGCGAGGGCAATGCGATCTACCTCATCGACGATGAGAAGACGATCAGCAAGAAGGTCATGCGTGCTGTCACCGATTCAGGGCCTACGGAGCCCAATAGTGAGAAGCCCGAAGCGATCCAGAATCTCTTCACGCTCATGGAGATCGTCTCTACGCCCGATGTCTACCAGCACTTCCACGACAAGTACAATGACTGCTCCATTCGCTACGGCGATATGAAGAAGCAGCTCGCAGCAGATATCAACGCCTTCTGCTCGCCCATCCGTGAGCGTATCCTTGACATCCGTGAGGACAAGGAGCTCCTCTCCCGTGTAGCTCGTCTGGGCGCTGAGAAGGCCAGAGAGTCTGCCTCGAAGACGATCGACGAAGTTCGCCACATCATTGGCTTCCGCCCCCGTTAATTTTCCCCGTATATCCACATATAGACACCATAAGAGAATCATGGAACTAATAGGCAAGATCATTCAGGTACTCCCCCTGCAGTCCGGTACATCTAAGGCAGGTAACGCCTGGAAGAAGCAAGAGTATATCCTAGAGACGCTAGGCACGCAGTATCCTCGTAAGGTCTGCTTCAACCTCTTCGGCGATAACGTCGATAAATTCCCTATGCAGGTGGGGCAAGACGTGACGGTCTCTATCGATATCGAGAGTCGTGAATTCAATGGTCGCTGGTACACGGATGTACGTGCGTGGAATGTGGTCAATGGAGTACAAGTCCCAGGAGTCGCTGCTCCTGCTGCTGGCTTCGCTCCAGCACCTGCTCCAGGCTTTGCGCCTCAGCAACCCGTAGCACAGCCCGTGCAGAGCGCACCTGCGGCAGCTCCTACCACGGCTGACGACCTCCCCTTCTAGGCACGAGGTGCTTACACTTCTGCCATCGCTACGATCCACTGAGTACTCCCTAGGCTTAGCTATCGGGGGGCTTGGTGGATCGTCCTTTTTGCTCTCCTCCTACTAGTCTCATAAGCTATGCAGCTCGTACTCCTTGTCGTTGGGAAGACGGATAGTAAGCAGATCGATGCACTCATCGAGCAGTATGCAGATCGGCTGAAGCATTACCTGCCCTTCTCTCTGCAAGTGATCCCCGATGTGCGACGCTCGGGGAAGCTCAGTGCTGACGAGCAGAAGCGAGCAGAGGGAGCAGAGATCCTTCGTCTCCTCCAGAGCTCTGATCGCCTGGTGCTACTCGATGAGCGGGGGAAGGAGTTGACGAGTCGCGCCTTCGCTGGCTATATGGAGAAGGCGATGGCGTCAGGCCTACGCCGGCTAGTCTTCCTCATCGGTGGTCCCTATGGCTTCTCCGAGGAGGTCTATGGACGTGCTGACGATCAGGTCTCTCTAAGTAAGATGACCTTCTCGCACCAGATGGTACGGCTCTTCGCTGTGGAGCAGCTCTACCGAGCACAGACCATCCTGCGTGGCGAGCCCTACCACCATGACTAATTGTCCCTCTAGCTTTCTCCTCTGATGTCGCTACGCACACACCTTGAGAGCTTCTTCGCTCGTCTGAGCCAAACGACCTACTATTACCTCCTCCTCTTCGCCCTCCTGCTACCTAATCTCGTCCTCTCGGTCGTGATGCAGCAGCCGATGATCGGTCGGGTACTGAATGTCCTCGTGATGCTCCCTATCTATATGCTCGTGCTACTGATAGCGAAGCGTCCTGGGCGTGTCTACTGGGGGCTACTGGTACTGATCCTCCTACATGCCTTTCAGCTAGTCCTCTTGACGATCTTCAGTGGCTCGGTGGTGGCGGTAGATATGCTGCTCAACCTCTTTACCTCGGAGCCAGACGAGGCAGGCGAACTGCTCTCCAATATCCTGCTACCCATCCTCTCTATCGGGGGCTTCTATCTCGTGTCTCTGATCGTCGCTACAGCCTCTGCAGTGACACAGGGCAGTCTACTACGCTCGTGGCGTATACGTATGGGCAAGATAGCCTGCGGTATTCTCCTGCTCGCCTTACCGATCTATATCGGAGCTAAGCAGCGCTTCCCCTACCTGCACCTACGTGCTGAGGTCTACCCGATGAGTGTCTTCTATAACATGTATCTGGCGACGAAGAAGCTCCGTGAGGTCCTGCGTTATGATCAGACCAGCGCAGAGTTCTGCTTCGGAGCTACGAGCGAGCGGGATGAAGACCAGCCCGAGGTGTATGTGTTGGTCCTAGGAGAGACTTCGCGTGCTCATAGCTGGAGTCTCTTCGGCTATCCACGTCCTACGACTCCCCATCTGGAGCGCCTACCGAAGGAGGAGCTGGTCGCCTTCCGAGACGTGATGACGCAGTCGAATACGACCTACAAGAGTATCCCGATCATCCTCTCTCCGGCGGACGCAGAGCATGCCGAGGAGCTTCCTCGGGTGCAGGGCTTGCTGGCGGCATTCAGGGAAGCTGGGTTCTACACCGTCTTCATCTCTAATCAGCCAGCCAATCGTAGCTACATCGACTACTTTGCCCAGCAGGGAGATGAGCACCATGCTATTCGCAAGGAGCTACGTCACCCCAAGCGTCGTATCTACGATACGGATATGCTTCCCTACCTCAAGAGGGCGCTGGAGGCTAAGCATAAGAAGCTCCTCGTCGTCCTGCATACCTATGGCAGTCACTTCAGCTATCGAGACCGCTGTCCTCAGGCAGAGCAGACCTTCCCCGTGCCCAAGAGCTACTCGGGGGCGGCTAAGGATAGTCTAGCACTGCGCAATGCCTATGACAATGCCATCGTCGCTACCGACCGCTTCTTGGCTTCGGTGGTTGAGCTCCTGCGTGCCCAGGAGTGCCCTGCATCGATGCTCTATATCTCGGATCATGGGGAGGACGTCTATGATGATGCTCGTGAGCGCTTCCTTCACTCTTCTCCCGATATTTCCTACTATCAGCTTCATGTACCGATGCTTTTGTGGATGAGCCCAGCCTATCGGGAGGCATATCCCCAGCTCGTCGCTGCGGCACAGGCCAATCAGCGCAGGCCGATCAGTACCAATGCTGTCTTCCCGACGATGCTGGAGCTGGCGGGTATCCAGACTCGTTACCGTCGAGATAGTCTCTCGGTCGTCAGTTCGTCTCTCCGCACGGGTACTCGCTATTACCTCAATGATCGCTATGCCTGCGTTCCGCTCGAGGCACTAGACCTAGCCGAGGAGGATGTATGTCTCTTCCAGAAGAAGGGACTTCAGCTCCCTCTGCCCTCCTGTCCTTAGGCGATCATTCCGCGACCAACTAGTAGGCAACAGTAGTGCCCCTCAAGAGGCAACAGTATTACCCCTCGAGGGGCACTACTGTTGCCTCTTTTGTGTTGATACTGCTACCCCCATGGGATGAGCCTTGCTGATCGAAGTGTTTCCTCTCGCTAGGGAGAGGAAGAGGAGCATGTTTTGTGTGGTTTAAGTCTAAGTTGCTGACATATTGACATATAGATAATCCTATTTGTCGTGTTTCAGTAGCGAAATCTGCCACTTTGGCGGATTTTTCCGTTTGGGTATTTCCTTTGCATATGCCTTTGACGAGAGCGATGTTGCTCCCAAGACAATACGAACACAAAAAGATGAATATTAATAAGTACACAATCAAATCGCAGGAAGCCCTTCAGGCCGCCATTGAACTGGCCCGTAAGCAGGGCAATCAGGTCATCGAGCCTGCACACCTCCTTCATGGACTTCTCAGTGTAGGCGAAAGCCTAACCGACTTTCTACTGGCGAAGCTGAGTATTCAGCCCGCCCGACTCAGCGAGGCTCTCGAGAGCCAGCTCGCTACCCTACCCAAGGTCTCGGGTGGCGAGCCCTACCTCAGTGCCACGGCTAATAGTGTGCTAGACAAGAGCGAGGATATCGCTACCTCCCTCAAGGACGAATATGTGGCACTAGAGCATATCCTCCTCGCACTCGTCGAGGTCGATAGCCCTGTAGCTCGCCTGCTGAAGAGTGACTTCGGCATCCAGACTAATGAGCTACGCAAGGCCATCGAAGAGCTACGCAAGGGTGGACGTGTCACCAGCCAGCATGCCGAGGAGCAGTACAATGCTCTGAGCAAGTATGCCATTAACCTCTGTCAGCGTGCTCGAGAAGGGAAGCTTGACCCCGTCATCGGACGAGATGAGGAGATACGCCGTGTGCTACAGATCCTCTCCCGCCGAACGAAGAATAACCCGATCCTCATCGGGGAGCCAGGGGTAGGGAAGACGGCCATTGCCGAGGGACTTGCCTTCCGTATCGTCCGAGGTGACGTGCCCGAGAACTTGCGCTCGAAGCAGGTCTACTCCCTCGATATGGGTGCCCTGATCGCAGGTGCGAAGTATAAGGGTGAGTTCGAAGAGCGACTCAAGAGTGTCGTCAATGAGGTCACCAAGAGCGAAGGGGAGATCATCCTCTTCATCGACGAGATCCATACCCTCGTAGGTGCTGGTAAGGGTGAGGGGGCCATGGATGCTGCGAACATCCTCAAGCCTGCCCTAGCACGTGGTGAGCTACGTAGCATAGGCGCTACGACCCTCGATGAGTACCAGAAGTACTTCGAGAAGGATAAGGCGCTGGAGCGTCGATTCCAGATGGTCATGGTGGACGAGCCCGATGAAGCCAGCTCGATCTCTATCCTACGTGGGATCAAGGAGAAGTATGAGACCCACCACAAGGTGCGTATCCAGGATGATGCGATCATCGCTGCTGTCCGTCTCTCCGACCGCTATATCACGGATCGCTTCCTCCCTGATAAGGCAATCGACCTGATGGACGAAGCTGCAGCCCGTCTACGTATGCAGATCGACTCCCTCCCCGAGGATCTCGATGAGCTGACACGACGTATTACGCAGCTGGAGATCGAGCGTGAAGCTATCCGCCGTGAGAATGATGAGACGAAGCTCGAGGAGCTGAATAAGGAGATCTCCCAGCTCAAGGAGCAGGAGTCTGTCGATAAGGCCAAGTGGATGCGTGAGCAGGAGCTCATCAATGAGATCCAGCAGTGTAAGATCGAGGTCGAGCGCCTGAAGTTCGAGGCCGAGCGTGCTGAGCGCTCCGGTGACTATGGGCGTGTGGCAGAGATCCGCTATGGCAAGCTCAAGGAGCAGGAGGATAAGATCGCTTCGCTCCAGAAGACCCTCGTCGAAGCCCAAGGCGATAGCGCCTTGATCCGAGAAGAGGTCACCGCAGAGGATATCGCCGATATCGTCTCTCGCTGGACAGGGATCCCCGTAGGGAAGATGCTCCAGAGTGAGCGGGAGAAGCTCCTACATCTCGAGGAAGAGCTTCACAAGCGTGTCGTCGGTCAGGAGCAGGCTATCCGAGCTGTGGCTGATGCCGTCCGCCGTAGTCGTGCAGGGCTCCAAGACCCGAAGCGTCCGATCGGCTCCTTCATCTTCCTCGGTACTACAGGTGTCGGGAAGACGGAGCTGGCGAAGGCTCTGGCCGAAGTACTCTTCGATGACGAGACGATGCTGACACGTATTGATATGAGTGAGTACCAAGAGAAGTTCTCCGCTACCCGTCTGATCGGTGCTCCTCCAGGATATGTAGGCTATGATGAAGGTGGACAGCTCACAGAGGCCATTCGCCGTAAGCCTTACTCCGTGGTGCTCTTTGACGAGATCGAGAAGGCACATCCTGATGTCTTCAACGTCCTACTCCAAGTGCTGGATGACGGACGACTGACGGACAATAAGGGTCGGGTCGTGAATTTCAAGAATACGATCATCATCATGACGAGTAACATGGGCTCTGAGCTCATCCGTGAGCGTCTCAGCCAGGTCTCTTCCCCTGAGGAAGAAGTCCGAGCCACCGAGGAGACCCGTGATCTTGTCCTAGAGATGCTGAAGAAGACCATCCGTCCTGAGTTCCTCAATCGTATCGATGAGACGATCGTCTTCACGCCCTTGAGACGCAAGGAGATCGACCAAATCGTCCGCATGCAGCTAGATGCTACGGCACGACTCTTGCTCTCCAATGGCATCGAGCTACGCTATACTCCTGCTGCAGTCGAGTGGATCGGTGACGAAGGCTATGACCCCGAGTTCGGAGCACGTCCTGTTCGCCGAGTCATTCAGCAGACGGTACTCAATGAGCTATCTAAGAGTATCCTCTCTGGAGCAGTCGATCGCTCGAGTGTCATCACTGTCGATGTGGCCGATGGAGCACTCTGCTTCCGCTAAGCGGTAGGTGATTATTGATTAGTTAGGTTAGTTGTGTAGCGAGGCTACTTACAGGCTGTCAGCCTGTGGGTAGCCTCGCTTCCTTTTTAGGGGCTTAGCTTAGCGGAGAGGAAGGTAGGTGGAGCGCTCGGGAGAGAGGAGGACTTCTCGTGAGGGATCGGTGGCTAAGGTAGAGGATAGCCGGCGTAAGTAGTGGGATTGGCGTATCTTTGCGCTCGGTAATTCATTTCGATACGACTAGATAAAGACGGATGCTTAGCGACGAACAGATCTACGAAAAGGTAGATACCCCTCTCTTCCATTTGATAGGCCAGTGTGCTGATCGCCTCGGCGTCGAGGCTTATGTCGTAGGAGGATATGTCCGAGATCTCTTCCTCTATCGACCAAGCAAGGACATCGACATTGTCTCTGTCGGGCAAGGCATTGACCTAGCCAAGGCGGTAGCTAAGGAGTTAGGGCGAGGAGCCCAGCTCGCTGTCTTCGCACGATTCGGTACTGCGCAGGTCAAGCAGGGAGACCTTGAGGTGGAGTTCGTAGGGGCAAGACGTGAGAGCTACACGCCTGACAGCCGAAAACCCTTTGTGGAGGACGGCACGCTGGAGGAGGATCAAGAGCGTCGAGACTTTACGATCAACGCTCTAGCCATCTGCTTAAATGAAGATCGCTTTGGTGAGCTCGTCGATCCCTTCGATGGTTTGACGGATATGGAGGAGCTGACTCTAAGGACACCGCTAGACCCTGACGTCACCTTCAGCGATGATCCGCTACGGATGATGCGTGCCATACGCTTTGCTTCCCAGCTAGGTTTCTTCATCGAGCCCGAGACCTTTGCTGCCATTGGGCGCAATGCTTCCCGTATCGAGATCATATCTGCCGAGCGCATCAATACGGAGTTAAATAAGATCCTGCTCTCTCCTCGTCCCTCGCTAGGTCTAGAGCTCTTCGAGCAAACGGGCTTGATGGGCAGGGTGTTCCCTGAGCTTCTGGAGCTCAAGGGCGCCGAAACCCGAGATGGAGTCGGGCACAAGGATAACCTAACGCATACCTATAAGGTCGTCGATAACCTAGCCAAAGCCCTACGGACAGCATCGGTTGACGAAGAGAAGAAGCTCTGGCTCCTATGGGCAGCTCTGCTTCACGACATCGGGAAGCCTAAGACCAAGCGCTTCGACAAGCGCCTTGGCTGGACGTTCCATAATCACAACTTCGTCGGGATGAAGATGGTCTCTAAGATTTTCCGCCGTCTTCGCCTCCCGTTGGACCACAAAATGCACTACGTAGAGAAGCTGGTGGAGCTACATATGCGTCCCGCTACGCTGGTAGACGAGGGCGTGACGGACTCCGCAGTCCGACGTCTGCTCTTCGAAGCGGGGGACGACATCGATGATCTGATGCTCCTAGTCGAGGCAGACATCACGAGTAAGAACCCCCAGAAGGTACGTAAGTATCTGGATAACTATACTCTCGTTCGACAGAAGCTCGTCGATCTCGAGGAGCGAGACCGCATTCGTAACTTCCAGCCCCCGATCTCTGGTCAGCTGATCATGGATACCTTCGCCCTCAGCCCTTGCCGTGAGGTCGGGCTGATCAAGGACGCTATCAAGGATGCGATACTCGATGGGACGATCCCCAACGAGTATGAGGCCGCCTATGGCTTGATGCTTGCCGAAGCCGAGAAGCTCGGTCTCCGTCCTCAAGCCTAATCTTTAACCCAATTTACCCCTATATCTACGTCAATTATGAAGCAACTTATGCTCCGCATAGCCCTGCTATGCTCTCTTCTTTTCGCTCCTTCGCTTGCCTTTGCCCAGGCGGGCGCCGACGCTATCCTCGGTACTTATATGACCGAAGGTGGTAAGTCCAAGGTCGTCATCACCAAGCAAGGCAACACCTTCGTCGGGACGATCTCCTGGCTAAGGAAGGGCGATATCCTCGATGAGAAGAACCCTGACAAGGCAGAGGCTAGCAAGAAGCTCACCGGAAAGGTCATCCTGCGTGGCCTACAGTACGACGACAAGAATGAATACAAGGGCGGTAAGATCTACGATCCCGAGAGTGGCAAGACGTATAGCTGTAAGGCTACCGCTCAGGAGAATGGTGATCTCCGTGTACGAGGCTTTATCGGTGCGGCGCTCTTCGGCCGTACGACCACCTGGAAGCGTGTGAAGTAACGCCCTCCTACCTCGGGCATTTACCCGAGAGCCCCCTACCCGAGAGGCACTGCTGGATGAGCTCACAGAGAGCGCCAGCGGTGCCTTTTTGCTGGGATAGCGTAGCATGGCCGTGCGGTGTAGTAGGCTATCCCTTGGGCGAAGGTATAGCTTGGAGGGAATGAAGGTATAGCTTCACGAGACTAGCGCCCTACCTTTTCTTGGGGAAAGGTAGGGCTTTCTTTTGCCCACCGTTGGGCGTTCGTTGGAGAGGTTTTTACCTTGAGGTGAGGGCTAGGAGAAGTCTTGGATTGGAAAGGTCGCTGGTAGGTCTCTCGGGAGGGGGGCTTCCTCCTGCAGTCTTAGTCGGTGATGGGTTCTTAGTTAGGCGATTGTCGTACCTTTGTGACACGAATATTCACTTTATCTCAATAGACTTCAATCCAATGATCGTAACCAAGCGTGCTAATGAGCCCGTATGGACTAGCATCTACGCCTATGCTCAGCTCCCCGAAGAGCTCCGTTGCTTAGACGAACTATCGCACAATCTCTGGTGGGTATGGAGCCCTAAGGCGCAAGCTCTCTTCCGTCGTCTCTCCCCCGAGCTGTGGGAGGCTACCGAAGGTAATCCTGTCGCTCTGACACGCCAGCTCTCTAGCGAAGAAATCTCCGCCCTCGTAGCCGATAAGAGCTTCATGAAGGAGCTCGACGAAGTGTATGCCGACTTCCGTGCCTATATGGACGAGCCTGCGGATAGCGTCCGCCCCTCGGTCGCCTACTTCAGTATGGAGTATGGACTGTCTAACGTCCTGAAGATCTACTCTGGTGGTCTCGGTGTCTTGGCTGGGGACTATCTCAAGGAGGCTAGTGACAGCAATGTCCGTCTCTCGGCTGTCGGCTTCCTCTATCGCTATGGTTACTTCACCCAGACGCTCTCCGCCGAAGGACAGCAGCAGGCTACCTACGAAGCCCAGGACTTCTCTCAGCTACCTCTCGAGCAGCTTTTCGAGGAAGATGGGTATACCCCTATGGTGCTGGAGGTGCCCTATGCGACCCATACGGTCTACTGTCACGTCTGGAAGGTCAACGTTGGGCGCATTAACCTTTACCTCCTTGATACCGACATCCCGCAGAACAGCGAGTGGGACCGCTCCATTACCCACCAGCTCTATGGTGGTGACTGGGAGAACCGTATGAAGCAGGAGTACCTCCTCGGTATCGGTGGTGTACTTCTCCTCAAGCGACTCGACATTCAGAAGGACGTCTACCACATGAACGAAGGGCATGCCGCCTTCATGAATGCCCAGCGTCTGGTCGACTACGTAGAGGCTGGCTCACCCTTCGACGAAGCTCTTGAGCTCGTACGTGCCTCGTCGATCTACACGGTGCATACCCCTGTACCTGCAGGGCATGACTATTTCGATGAGGAGCTCCTAGGTAAGTATCTCGGACACTTCCCCTCTCGCCTCGGGATCTCTTGGCATGACTTCGTCAGCCTAGGACGTGAGAATCCGGAGAGCCAAGAGAAGTTCTCGATGAGCGTCTTTGCTCTGAACACTTGCCAGGAGGCTAACGGTGTGAGTCTCCTACATGGCAAGGTCTCACAGGAGATGTTTGCTCCCGTTTGGAAGGGCTTCTTCCCCGAAGAGCTCCACGTAGGCTACGTCACCAATGGGGTTCACCTACCGACATGGGCTTCTCCAGCCTGGCAGGAGTTCTACCTCAAGCACCTCGGCAAGGACTTTATCAAGAACCAGACGTCCGAGGATACGTGGGCGAAGATCCAGTCTGTGCCCAACGAAAAGATCTGGGAGACGCACCAGCAGATTAAGCTTCATCTGATCGAGCATATCCGCTCCTTCTACGGAGAGAAGTGGATCAAGAGTAGTGGTGATCCCGAAACGACCGTATCGGTACTCGATGGGATCAACCCGAATGCTCTTTTGATCGGCTTCGGTCGTCGTTTCGCTACCTATAAGCGTGCCCATCTCCTCTTTACCGACCTCGAGCGTCTGGAGCGCATCGTCAATAATCCGAAGTACCCCGTACAGTTCCTCTTCACGGGGAAGGCACATCCTGCCGACGGGGGCGGTCAAGGCCTCATCAAGTATATCCTCGAGATCAGCCGTCGTCCTGAGTTCCTCGGCAAGATCATCTTCCTAGAGAACTACGACATGCGTCTGGCGAGCAAGCTCATCGCTGGCGTTGACATCTGGATGAATACCCCTACCCGTCCGCTAGAGGCGTCTGGTACCTCGGGAGAGAAGGCCGAAATGAACGGCGTGCTTAACCTCTCCGTCCTCGATGGCTGGTGGTACGAAGGCTATCGTAAGGGCGCCGGCTGGGCGCTGACCGACAAACGTACCTTTACCGACCAGGGACTTCAGGACAAGCTCGACGCTACGACCATCTATGATATGCTTGAGAAGGAGATCATCCCGCTCTACTTCGACCGTGGGGATAAGCCTTTCTCGGACGCTTGGGTACAGACGATGAAGAATTCAATGAACTTCATCGCACCACACTACACCATGCGCCGCATGATGGACGACTACTTCGCTCGCTTCTACTGTAAGCTCGCTGAGCGCTCGGCACACCTCCATGCCGATGAACACCGTGTGGCGCGTGAGCTAGTCGAGTGGAAGCGTAGCACAGCGGAGCGCTGGGACGACCTGCGCATCCTATCTGTCGAGGATACGGCACAGACCAACGCCTTCGCTACCGACCGCCATACCGGCACGGAAGAGACGATCCGCCTGACGCTCGATCGTGGCGCTCTGGCCTGCGACCTCGCCGTAGAGCTCGTAGATACGCAGGAAGACGAAGGAGGCAAGCTACGTCTCGTCAGCAAGACCCCGCTGAAGCTCGTCAGCAAGGAGGGCTCTCAGGAGACCTACGAGCTACGCTTCACGCAGTCTCGTCCAGGTCACTACAAGCGTGCCCTACGCATCCTCCCCACGCATCCTGAGCTTCCTCACCGCATGGACTTCACCCTCGTTCGCTGGGTAGCCCTGCAGTAAGCGCCACTCCGCTACTCCCTTTGCGGACCTTTCGGTCTGCTTCTTCTAGCGTAGTCAGCCCTCACGTGGTGGCTGGCTGCGCTCTTTTCCGGCCTGCTCTCAGCGGGCTTGTATAGCCTAGATGGCATATAGATGTAAAATCTCCCCCCCCCTCTCACTGGTGAAGTAGATGCGCCCATCTGTTTCTGTTTGTAAACTGATGAATTCTTTACTTTTACCCCGTTTGTTCAGACCAATCCTTTTCTCTAGTTTTGCCCTGGGAATAGTCCCATCACGTACACTATACTACCTCTATGCGACGAAAAAAACAGCGCTTCGCATCGTACCTCACCTTATTAGTCGTTGGTACGCTAGCACTCTCATCGTGCCAAAAGCAATTGAACGATGAGCCAAACACAAGCACCCTCGAAAGACAGGATGAACAAACCCTCTCCCTTCTGTCCTTCAGATCGAAGGAAGATCTAGCTCAGGCAGTAAAGGAAGGAGTAGGGAAGGATTCATACGGGAAATCTCTTCCGTCCTCTCTCCTCAAACAACAAGTCCAAAGCCTACGATCGATGGAAGAGGGTACCGAGGCAATCTCCTATGAAGATCTAGTGCCAGAGAAGAACCTACGTTCCCTCCTAAATTCTAGAGGGGAGATCCAAGTAGGAGATTCGGTCTACTGTATCACCTCCCACGGGACGTTCTCAGCTCATCAGACGGAGTTAGCCAAACTTCGAGCTATTGTCGAATCCTTTAGCCCAGACAAAGCAATTCGGATAAATGATAAGACTCTACAGATAGGAGGAGTGAGGCTCTATGAGACCTTTGCCGGAGTTGACTTCTCGGATGTGTCCAGCAACCCCGAAGCTACATCTGCAGGCGAAGAAGATGAATCCGCACAAAGTGCCCGTGGAATCAACCCACGGACTGGGCTAGATGAAAATATCCCTCTGCCTAATCTAGATTCCTTCACTAAAGAAAGAGGGCGCCGAATCACTTGGGCAGGTAAGATACTACAGAGTATATCTTTCAGAAAGTCACACATAGCACAGCTTCCCGATAATTCTCGCCGACGTCTGAACTGTGCGGTCTATGACTATAATTATGGTTTCTTCCACTCAATAGGCGTAACGGCAAAGATCCAGAAAAAGATGTGGTATGGCGGATGGGGAAAAGTCAAGTACTGGTCTGCAGGGACAATCCTCGTGGGATATCGTTATGCTCTTGTCCGCTATCCCTATCCTGAGAAACTGAAAGACAAAGTAGAAGAGATGCTCAACTTTAGAAGAATCCAAAAGGATGCTATCACAGCTGAAGCAGATGAGAACTTTGCAAATTTTCTCCCTCGTCCAGCTTGGTTCAAAAGAGAACTCTTCAATGGAACCAGTCCTATTTATGCGATTACGAAGAAGAAACTCACGTTTGAGGACGTGCTTAAAGAGGCAAAGCCCCTCATTCGAAAGCTGGTTAAGAGCCAAGCGCAAGCAGCTTGGGTGGAAGATCCAAGTCTCCTTTATGATCCTGTGAAGGAGAAACTCACATTCGATCAGCTCCTGAGTCAGCTAGATTTCTGGAAAAGAGCAGAATTTGCCCCTATGCAGGTACCGCTCTTCGCCGAAGATGGGATCTATGTTCTTTATAAAGGAGGATGGTTACCCAACGAGCAAGACCAATCAGAGATTGACATTCCTTTCGATGAGGGAATGGGGACATTTGTTCTCCACCTCAACGCAAGAATGCGGAATGGTGTACCTCAAGTATACTTAGGTCGTCCCAACGTTAATGTTAACGCAGGATGGAGGAACGATAACGTCCCAACGATTAGTAATGCATCTCTTCAATCAGGAGCCTTCAAACTAGAGTATGGCACGGAAAAGAGGGCTGGAACATTAATCGGAGGAGATTTCTTCGCTATTGCCTATGGTGGTGGCTGGGTCGGCTATAATTTAACATGGTAAGTATTATGAATAAGCTGATGAAAAGATTCTTTCTCGCCACAGGGCTTATCGCACTGCTGGCAACAAGCGGTCTGCATGCACAAGACTCTCGCGGACGCCTCGGGATCATCCTAGGGGGTGACAACGGGATAACCTATGACTATGCCCTCGGAAGCCACTTCGAAGTGGGTACAAAGGCTACTCTGCGTCTCGGTGTGGGCTATAATGAAAGCACGAAGAGCATGCAGTTTGATGGTCTTATCCCAACACTAGAGGTCGCACCACGCTACTACTTCTCCCGTCGTAATGTAGGAGAAGTCTTCCATCGAGGTCTCTATCTTTCCCTTCGCCTGAGTGCTGAAGTAGATCAGTGGACGCTCTTCCCAAGTCGCGACATACGCGAGAGCCCCCGTAAATATCTCTATGCCCTAACTATGGCGGCGCCGACGATCGGGTGGAGTCTCCCCGTGGGTGAGACGAGTGCCTTCCGCTTCGGTGCAGGGATAGGCTTCTACCGGCAGAAGTACCGCGAAGCAGGTGTTTCTGAATGGCGTAGCAATACCAGTCAAGCAGAGATACCCATTTCCCTGGAGCTGACCTACACGCACGCACTCTAGCCTGAGCTCCTATCCCTCGTCCCATCCCCCTGCCTGCATGCTGCTAGGCGGGGGGATGGTCGCTTTTAAGTATCTTTGTTTTCCGTTCAAAACGAGACAAATCGAGAGATAATGAGTACGAAACCCTACCTTTTCAACCTTGACCTTAAGGTGCGTGACTATGAATGCGATCTCCAAGGCGTAGTTAACAATGCCAATTACCAGCATTACATGGAGCATACCCGTCACGAGTTCCTCGAAAGTCTAGGGGTCAACTTCGGTAAGATGCACGAAGATGGCCTAGACGCCTTCGTTACCAAGGTCTCCATTAACTATAAGAAGAGCCTACGTAGTGGGGATTTCTTCCGCTCGGCACTACGCTGCGAGATGCACCCTCCGAAGCTCGTCTTCTATCAAGATATCTTGCACACCGATGGCACGATGGCTGCCCATGGCGAAGTCGAATGTGTCGTCGTGCAAGACGGACGTTTGACCCGTGGCGAGTTCTTCGCCAATCTGCTGAAGGACGTCCTTTAGTCCTTCTTCCTACCCTCTTTGCTCTCCCTTTCCCCTATCCCCATGGCCAAGAAAATAGCTGAGACCCCCCTGATGAAGCAGTATCTGGAGCTCAAGGGCAAGCACCCTGATGCCTTGCTCCTCTTCCGTGTGGGGGACTTCTATGAGACGTTCAGCGATGATGCCATTATCGCTTCCGAGATTTTGGGGATCACGCTGACACGTAGGGCTAACGGTGCGGCGATGCACATCGAGCTTGCAGGCTTCCCCCATCATGCTTTGGATGCCTATCTGCCTAAGCTCGTGCGAGCAGGCAAGCGTGTCGCTATCTGCGACCAGCTAGAGGATCCGAAGCTAACGAAGAAGCTCGTCAAGCGAGGCATCACTGAGCTCGTCACCCCAGGCGTAGTCCTCGGGGACAATGTGCTAGAGAGTAAGGAGAATAACTACCTAGCTGCCGTTTGGCTAGACCCGACGGGGGAGCGAGGGAGCATTGCCTTCCTCGACATCTCTACGGGGGATTTTGTCGTCTCCGAGGGAGCAATAGCCCACTTAGATAAGCTTCTGACGACCTATCAGCCTAAGGAAGTGCTGGTGGAGCGCTCGACCAAGGGACGCTTCGATCGGTGTTTCTCCTTCCGAGGCTTTCTCTTTGAGGTCGAGGACTGGAGCTTTGCCGTGGAGAATAACCGACGCAAGCTCCTCACGCACTTTGGCCTACAGAGCCTCAAAGGGCTAGGTCTGGAGAATAAGACCGCTTCGATCGCTGTCGCAGGGGCAATCCTTAACTATCTGGAGCTAACGAGTCACCACGAGCTGGGGCATATCACCACGCTCCGAAGCATTGATCGCCTTGACTACATGCGCCTCGATAGCTTCACCTTCCGTAGTCTGGAGATTCTCTATCCGATGCACCGAGAGGAGGGGAAGAGCCTCCTTGATGTCTTGGACAAGACAGAGACGGCGATGGGAGGGCGTCTCTTAAGGCGATGGCTCTCCTTCCCTTTGCTTGACCTTGATGCGATCCATCGGCGCCAAAGGATCGTCGGAGCGCTTGTCAAGGAGCATGAGCTTCGTCGCACATTCGGGGAGCTCCTTCGTGGTATCGGTGACTTAGAGCGACTGAGCTCCAAGGTCGCTGTCGGGCGTATCTCTCCTCGGGAGATGCGTCAGCTAGCCCTCTCCCTCCGTCAAGCAGAGATGTTGGTTGGGCTAACCGCTGGAGCTACTGTCCCAGAGCTAGCGAACTATGCTACGAACTACACCTCCTGCACCGAGATCGTCGAGGAGCTAGAGCATACCCTGACTGAGGAGCCTCCTGCTGTCCTTGGGCGTGGGCAGACCATTGCCACGGGGATAGATGCCGAATTGGATGACCTTCGTCGCCTCTCTTCTCATGGTAAGGAGTATCTACTGGAGCTTCAGCGACGAGAGAGCGAGCGTACGGGGATCACTTCCCTCAAGGTCGCCTTTAATAATGTCTTCGGCTACTACGTCGAGGTGCGCTCTACTCATAAGGATAAGGTCCCCGAGGACTGGACGCGTAAGCAGACCCTTGTCAATGCCGAGCGCTACATCTTCCCCGAGCTAAAGGAGTATGAGGAGAAGATCCTAGGGGCAGAGGAGCGCATCGCTTCCCTAGAGCAGAAGCTCTATACTGCCTTAGTACTACGTCTAGCACGCTATATCCCGACCCTGCAGCAGAATGCTCGCATCGTAGCGGAGCTAGACTGTCTCACTTCGCTAGCTAGTGTGGCTGTCGAGCAGCGCTATGTCTGTCCGGTGGTAGACGATGGAGACCGCTTGGATATTCGTCAGGGGCGCCACCCTGTCATCGAGCTTCAGCTACCCTTTGGGCAGAGCTACGTCCCCAATGACGTTCGTTTAGATACAGAGGAAACCCAAGTGATGGTCATCACGGGACCCAATATGAGTGGTAAGTCTGCTCTCCTTCGACAGACTGCGCTGATTACCCTGTTGGCGCAGATCGGCTCCTTCGTACCTGCAGAGGCAGCACATGTAGGGCTGGTAGATGGGATCTTCACCCGAGTCGGTGCTTCGGACAATATCTCTCGAGGGGAGTCCACCTTCATGGTCGAGATGCAGGAGGCCTCAAGTATCCTCAATGCTATCACGCCGAAGTCGCTCATCCTCTTCGATGAACTCGGTCGTGGTACCAGCACGTATGACGGGATTTCGATTGCATGGGCGATCATCGAGTATCTCCATGATAATCCCCATGGGAGACCTAAGACCCTCTTCGCGACACACTACCATGAGCTGAATGATCTGGAGAGTCGCCTTCCCCGAGTCAAGAACTTCAATGTCTCGGCACGAGAGATCGACGGGAAGATGCTCTTCCTCCGTAAGCTCGTCCCTGGGGGGAGTGAGCATAGCTTCGGGATCCAAGTGGCACGTCTAGGGGGGATGCCTGCGAGCATTACTGCACGTGCCAGCGAGATCCTCTCCCAGCTGGAGGAAGCACATATCCACGAGGAGACGGGACTAGGGAAGGAGGTCAAGGTGAGCCGTGCTACACCGAGCGAGACTCTCCCGACAGAGAAGATTACGGGTGGGATGCAGATGAGCTTCTTCCAGCTCGATGATCCTGTCCTTTCGGATATTCGGGAGCGCCTACTGAAGGTGGATATTAACGCCCTCACTCCTCTCGAGGCGCTCAATAAGCTCAGCGAGATCCAGCGTCTCCTGCAGACCAGCTAGGCGTTATCTCATTTCGATCCATCCTTACAGCGGTCTAGTCCGTGTCCTCAGGCACCGACTAGACCGCTTTCTTTGTGAGCCATAGGTGAAGTTTCGCCGAAGGGGAGATACAAAGGAGTATCAGTGTTAACACAAAAGGGGCATCAGTAGTGCCTCTCCTGGGGTAATACTGTTGCCTCTGGAGAGGCACTACTGTTGCCTACTAGTTGGATTTTCGTTCCCCTCTCTCGAGGTCGCTCTGAGGAGGGGAGCGGAGGGGAAAGTATCCTGCTTGATCCTATGCTTTGGCTGTCGAATGAACTCCAGATTGACTTCCAGGAAGGAGGTGCTACCCGCCATGAAGAGATTTACAGGCTTAGACATTTTGTACAAAGATTTTAAGGTGCAGGTATTGTAAGAGAGAATACATACCTTTGTAGCACAATATTGTCGGATATGAACGAGGTACGTGTCGATAAATGGCTCTGGGCCGTCCGCATCTTCAAGACCCGAACGCTGGCTGCAGAAGCCTGTAAGAAAGGTCGGGTAAGTGTCGGCGGGACAGCTATCAAAGCCTCTCGTATGCTCCAGCGTGGCGATGTGGTCTCTGTACGTAAGCCCCCGATAGAGTACTCCTTCCTCGTGAAGGAGCTACTGGGGAATCGTGTGGGGGCTAAGTTCGTACCAGAGTATATGGAGAATGTGACACCCCGCTCCCAGTATGAGCTACTGGAGATGCAGCGTATCTCGGGATTTGTCGATCGTGCTAAGGGACTTGGTCGCCCAACGAAGAAGGACCGCCGAGACCTGGACCAGTTTGCCGAAGATCTGCCTACCGATATGGAGGTCTTCGACTGGGAGGAGGAGTGGGATTAGACCGAACTTCCCCCTTGCACTTTTACTACTGAGACCTACCAAGCGAAGTATATAACGATAAACGAGCTATAGTATGAGAATTAAAGACCAGATATCTCTCCGTAAGATCGCTGACGAGTATATTATGATTGTCGGATCAGGAGACAGCCTGGACTATACCCAGGCGGTAAGCCTTAATGACAGTGCTGCCTATCTCATCGAGCAAGTGCAGGGGCGTGACTTCTCGGCTCAGGACTGGGTCGAGCTCCTGACCGAGCGCTACGAGGTCGATCTAGAGCAGGCTGCAGCAGACGTTGAGCAGCTTATCCAAATGCTTATTCAGGCAGAGATCATCGTTTGAAAGCTCCTGTAACTACTTTACCACGCGCCGAGGCACTCTTTCTTACTCTCCTTAGTTCAGCGCTACATGCTACGGAGCTAGATCCCGAGCCTTTCATTGGGCTAGAAGATGGGATCTGGCGTCGGGTACACCGACTTGCTACCCAGCATGCTGTCCCTGCCTTCGTGGGAGATCGGGTGCTTACGCTCCCCAAGGAGGCCCTCCCGAATCGTGATATGCGCTTGATGATCTTCTCGGAGGTCGAGCTCACCAAGCGTGCGAATACCTATCTGGCTAAAGCTCTGAGAGAGCTGACAGAGCTATACCAGCGAAGTGAGCTGGAATTCCTCCTGCTCAAGGGACTTGCTGTCAGTAAATACTACCCCACACCCCTACTACGTACGGGAGGGGATCTAGATATTCTCTTCTTCACAGACGAAGCGTACGAGGAGGCTAATAATCTTCTGCTCTATGCAGGCTATCACCTGCATGATGACTCGGAGGTGCGCTACGGACATACAGCCTTTACCTACGGACGCACGATCGTCGAGAACCATGCTCGTGCAGTCTTCTTTGATCACAAGCGTCATAATGTAGCTTTCGAGCGTGCTCTGAAGGAGGCTCTGCAGAAGGGAGAGCTGGAGCATCTGTCGATCGGAGGCTTGGAGATGAAGACCCTGCCCCATGAGCTGAATGTCGTCTATATCTTTATTCACCTCTTCTTCCATTGGCTTCATTGGGGGGTTGGCTTCCGGCAGTACTGCGATTGGCTCCTGATGATGACTCGTCTGAAGGGGAGCCTTGACCTAGAGAAGATCCAGCAGCTTATCCAAGATCTGGAGATCCTCTATCCGATGCAACTCTTTGCCGAAGTCGCCATACGCTACCTTGATGTAGCTCCAGAGATCTTTCCCTTCCCGCTACTGGAGAAGGAGGATCCGAATATAGATCGCTTGCTTTGGGATGTCCTGCAGAGTGGCAACTTTGGCTTCGCTCAGCGTCCAGCACCCAGTAAGAGTCGCTGGGTGACGAACTGGCGGAAGTTCTGGTTTAAGTACAAGCGTACTCGTCGTCTCTATCGCATCTCTCCGGTACATACCTCCCGTATCCTTTGGGGATCGGTCTTGGGGCATCTCCTGCTCCTCTTACGTCCACGACGATGATTGATTTGGTGCGCTTTATCCTACGAGGTCACAAGTGGAGTATCTTGCTGATCCTCTTGCTTGGGTTAGGGACAGTAGTGACTAACCTGGCTTTCATTTGGCTCTCTAAGAGTGTCATTGATATAGCGTCACACCAGCGAGGAGGCTCCATACATACCTTTTCCTTTGCACTGGTTCTTACACTAGCCCTTCAGGTGCTCTGTCGTGTCGCCTCCGTGCGTCTGTCGAGCTATACGGGGGCGAAGATGAGTAATGATGTCCAGTCTAAGGTCTTCTCCCACCTACTCTATACCCGCTGGTCTAACCTTGGTCGTCTCCATAGTGGAGATCTGGTGGTCCGTTTGCTGAAGGATACGGATACTCTTGTGACCTTCTTCGTCTCCTCGCTCCCTACGGCGGTTATTTCCTCCACACAGCTCATCGGCGCACTCCTACTCCTCTACTATTTTAGTCCTACACTGGCTCTAATTTTAGGTGTCGGGATGCCGCTCTTAGCCCTCTTCAGTAAGCTCTACTATAAGCGCATGCGTCGCTATACCGATGAGATGAAGCAGGCAGAGAGTGCGATCACGGCACATGTGCAGGAGACCCTGATGAATCAGACTGTCATACGCACCTTCGAGCGTCAAGGCACCGCCATTGATCATCTGCACATGCGTCAAGGGCAGTATCTGCGTGCTGTGGGGCGACAGACCGTTGTGTCCGTCTTTGCGAATCTACTGATGCAGGGAGCCTTCACTGGGGGATATATCGTTGCTTTCCTATGGAGTGCCCGAGAGCTCTTCGCTGGGGCGATCACCTTCGGACTCATGACGTCCTTCCTCCAGCTCGTAGCACGCATTCAGTCTCCACTCAATACCCTCATCCTTCAGTTACCAGGGCTCATTAGCTCGAAGTCCTCCCTGGATCGTCTGGTGAATCTGCTAGAGTTCAAGACCGAGCAGATGGGTAGAGCTGTACGCCTGACAGGGAATAACTTCCGTCTCGAAGTCGAAGGGCTCTCCTTCCGCTATGAGGAGGATGAAGCCTGGGTCTATCGGAACTTCAGTCTCTCTGCTGGGCGTGGAGAGATGATCGCCCTCATGGGGCGTACGGGAGCGGGGAAGACGACACTCCTTCGTCTCCTTCTCGGGCTGATTACCCCGACGGAGGGACGTATCACGCTACAGACGCCTCAAGCGATCTACTCCGTCAATGAAGCTACTCGGGGGAACTTCGTGTACATACCGCAGGGAGGGAGTCTCTTCAGCGGGACGATCCGTGAGAACCTCCTCCTCGGGGATGAGGATGCCTCGGAGGAGCGACTTCGTCGGGTCTTGCACTTAGCGGTCGCTGACTTTGTCTTCGATCTCCCGAAGGGACTAGATACCCTGATCGGTGAGCGAGGTGTAGGCCTCTCCGAAGGGCAGGCGCAGCGTATCGCTATCGCCCGTGCGCTTCTACGCCCTGGCAAGATCTTACTCCTTGACGAGGCGACTTCTGCCCTAGATCAGGAGACCGAGACATGCTTCCTAGAGCACCTTCGCCGTGAGGCAGGTGATCGCCTTATTCTCTTCATCACGCACCACCCCGAGGTGGCTGCACGATGTGATCGCACGCTCCATATCTAGGAGCGTCTTAACCCTAACCCACCCCTACTACATATGTCAGAAGAACTAGAGAACGAATACCTCCGTATCGAAGAGGATATCGTCGCTGCCCTTCGTACGGTCTATGACCCCGAGATCCCTGTGAACGTATACGATCTTGGGCTGATCTACTGTGTCGAGCTCTCGGATGATAAGTCAGTGGCTATCACGATGACCCTAACTGCTCCTAACTGTCCTGCGGCGGACTTCATCCTAGAGGATGTCCGTATGAAGGTAGAGGATGTCGAGGGGGTCACGAGTGTGGAGATCCGCTTGACCTTCGATCCCGAGTGGAATAAGGATATGATGAGTGAAGAAGCCCTGCTGCTCAGCTACTGCTATCGGTAGGTAGTCGATAGAGGGCATCACCCCAATACATAGGTGAGTGCTATCTGTGGGGTTGCTCTTCCCCTTTTGTGAACAGGCGCCAGAGAGGAACATAGCCCCTGTGATAAGCGCCATACCGAGCGCGAGGAAAAGCCCCGTGCGCAGTGATCGTTTCATATCTATTCCTTCGAATTGAGTTTCTTACGCTCCAGTGCAGCGAAGTAGCGGCAGTAGGGAGCTAGTCCACAGGTCGCACACTGAGGCTTGCGGGCTGTACATACATAGCGTCCATGCAAGATAAGCCAGTGGTGCGCCTTGGGGATGAGGTGCTCGGGGATATACTTGATGAGGGTGAGCTCCGTCTCGAGAGGTGTCTTGGAATTGGTCGTCAGTCCGATGCGGTTAGATACACGGAAGACGTGTGTATCGACTGCCATCGTAGGGCGGTTATAGATGACCGAAGCGATTACGTTGGCCGTCTTGCGCCCGACACCTGGGAGCTTCATCAGCTCCTCGCGCTCCTCAGGGACTTCTCCCTGATAGTCTGCGACGAGGCGCTGAGCCATAGCTACAAGGTAACCCGCCTTAGCGCGGGGATAGCTAACGCTCCGCACGAGCTCAAAGATGTCGTCCACCTCAGCTCGTGCCATGATTTCGGCTGTCGGATACTGGCGGAAGAGGCGTGGGGTGATCATGTTCACCCGCTTATCCGTGCATTGGGCTGAGAGAATCACAGCCACCAGCAGCTCAAAGGGAGTGGTGTAGTGTAGCTCAGTTTCAGCCACAGGCATATGCTCTTCAAACCATCCGATGACGGCTTCGTATCGCTCTTTACGCGTCACAGCTCTCAGTTACCCTTTGTGTAGCTCATATTAATGAGCAGCCTTGAACTGCTCGAGGAAGCGCACGTCATTCTCTGAGAAGAGACGCAGGTCGCTGACTCGATACTTGAGGTTCGTGATACGCTCTACACCCATACCGAGGGCATAGCCGCTGTACTTACGGCTGTCGATGCCACAGTTCTCCAGTACGTTAGGGTCTACCATACCACATCCGAGGA
>ERZ773070.112-NODE-112-length-62340-cov-11.107088_pt1 | contig 62340 bp, 48 predicted proteins | sample MGYA00580618_ERZ773070 | MGnify/ENA primary metagenome ERZ773070 (study PRJEB29015, sample SAMEA2738023) | human oral metagenome | biome: human oral; feature: human-associated habitat; material: dental | place: China | collected 2019 ...
CGATCCCGATCCCCGCGGCGGCCGCGGCGCGACCGGCCACAACGAAGGCCACGGCGACCGCCGACCCGGCTCCCCCGACGACTCCCGCATTCCAGGCCGCCACGCGCAGCAGCACCCCGGAGCCGTCGGCGCCGGGCGACGCCGACCCGCGCCCGGTCGAAGCCGGCCTCCCGGCGCCGCGCGCACGGCCGCCCACGTCACTTCGCCTCGGAGGCGGGGATCCGCGTGGTGGCGTCGACGCGGCCGTTCCCGTTGCGGCGGAACCTGCGCGGGCGGAACTGGCGGGCGGTGACGATCACGCCCACGAGGGACAGGGCGATCGCCGCCGGCCCGACCGTCGTGGCCGGATACCGGACGAGGGCGACGCAGGTGAAGGAGGCCATCGTCGCCCACATGTACAGGACGAGGACGGCGCCGGTGTGCGAGTGCCCCAGGCGCAGCAGGCGGTGGTGGAGGTGCCCGGCGTCGGCGTGGAAGGGCGACTGGCCGCGGGAGACCCGCCGGACGACCGCCCACACGAGGTCGATGAGCGGCAGGAGGATCACCGCGGCGGGGACGATGAGCGGCATGATGGCCGGGAGCTGGTAGCCGACCGACGCGTTGGCGGGGTCGATCTGGCCGGTCACGAGGATGCCCGCAGCCGCGATGAGCACGCCGAGCGTGAGGGCCCCCGAATCCCCCATGAAGATGCGGGCGGGGTGGAAGTTGTGCGGCAGGAAGCCGGCGCATATCCCTACGAGCGCCGCGACCACGACACAGGCCACGGAGGCGTAGTCGTCCGGGGAGGCGTTGCGCGTGAGCGTGTAGGAGTAGAAGAAGAAGGCCAGGGCGGCGATCCCCGCGATGCCCGCGGCCAGTCCGTCGAGCCCGTCGACGAAGTTCACCGCGTTGGCCACGAGCACGACGGCGACGATGGTCACGAAGATCGTCAGGCGCGGCGAGCCGGCCGTCACGCCCATGAGCGGCACGGTGACGAGCTGGACGCCCTGCCAGGCCATGACGCCCGCCGCGAGGATCTCGCCGGCGAGCTTGGCGTACCAGTCGAGCTCCCACACGTCGTCGACGGCGCCCACCAGGCACATGAGGCCCGCGCCGACGAGCACGCCCCAGGCGGCCGACCCGAAGGCGAAGACCTTCGCCAGGTAGGGGATCTGCGAGGCGACGAGGAAGGCCACGACGAAGCCCGCGTACATGGCGACTCCGCCGAGCCGGGGAATCGGGATGGTGTGCACATCCCGGGCCCGCACCTGGGTGATCGCCCCCAGGGCCAGGGCCAGGCGCTTGGCGACGGGGACCAGGACGAAGGTGACGGCCGCCGCGACCATCATAATGAGCAGGTAGACGCGCACTAGCCCGCCACCTCCCCGACGAGCGAGAGGTCGCTCCGGGAGACCGCGCCTTCGCGGTACAGGCGGATCCGCGCGCCGTCGAAGCCGACGATCGTCGAGGGCGCGCCGCCGCGGCACTCGCCGCCGTCGAGGTAGACGCTCACCGCCTCACCGAGCTGCTCGCGCGCCTGGGCGACGCTGGTGGCGGGGGGCCGGCCCGTGAGGTTCGCCGAGGAGACGGCCAGAGGCCCGGTTCGGCGCAGAAGGGACAGCGCCACGGGATGGCCGGGCATGCGCAGCGCGACGGTCCCGTTCGTCTCTCCCAGGTCCCATCCCAGCTGCCGCGCCGGCAGGACGAGGGTGAGGGCGCCCGGCCAGTGGGCGCGCATGAGGGCGGCCGCCGCGTCGGGGATGCGCTCGACTAGGCCCTCCGCCTGCCCGAGGGAGGCCACGAGCACCGGCGAGGGCTTGTCGCGGCCGCGGCCCTTGGCGGTCAGGAGGCGGTCGACGGCGGCTTCCTCGCGAGGGTCGGCGCCGAGCCCGTAGACGGTGTCGGTCGGCAGCACGACGAGCTCTCCCGCGCGGATGGCGCGCACCGCCGCGTCGATCGCCTCCGCCGCGGGCCGCGAGGCGCCGTCCGCAACCTGCGAAGTGCCCGCTGCGGCCTGCGAGGCGAGCGCGCCGGGCGCCGATCCGCCGCCCCCCCGCTTCAGAGCGGGATTCGCCTCCACGCCGCCCTTCTCCCGGCAAGTGCCTGCCGTTCGCGTACTGCCCATTCTCGCTCCTTCCGCGACTAGCTTAGTCCGACTGGCCGATCAGCCCGCCGGCCGATCAGCTCGGCCGGCGGCATCCGGGCCCACAGCCACCGGGGGCGTCCGGTCAGGTCGGCCCCGGTTCTGGCCAGGGAGAAACCCCGAGTCCAGGCCGCGTCGCGCAGGGCCTTCGCCTGATTCTCCGCGTGCTCCATGACGAGGACGCCTCCGGGCCTGAGGAGCCTGGCGGCGCGTGCGACGACGGCGCGCGGCATGTCGAGGCCCTCGGGGCCTCCCCCCCACAGGGACATGGCGGGGTCGGCTTCGACCTCCGGGCTCAGGCGCAGATGCGGCGACACGTACGGCGGGTTGGCCACGACGACGTCCACGCCGCCGTCCTCCTCGCGCAGCGCCACCCGGGCGTCGCCCTCCACGAGTCTGACGCGGCCGCCGTATTCCGCGTTGTTCCGCTGCGCCAGGGCGAGCGCCCCGGGCGACTTCTCGACCCCGATCACCTCGGCCCGCGGCACTTCGGTCGCGACCGCTATGGCGATGGCCCCGCTGCCGGTGCACAGGTCGACGACCGTGGCCGCGCCGCGTTCGTCGAGGGCCTCGCGGGCGGCGTCGATGGCCTCGCCCGCCACCATCTCGGTTTCGGGCCGCACGATGAAGGCCTCGGGAGTGCAGGCGAGCGTGAGGAAGCGGAAGTACATCGTGCCGGTCACGTGCTGGAGGGGTTCGCGGGCGCACCTGCGCGCGACGAGCCCGCGGTAGGCCTTCTCCTGCTCGGGCGTCGGACCCGCGGCGACGGCGAGCCTCTCGCCCGCGACATGCTCGGCGAGTTCCCGGGCGTCGGACGCCGGGGAGTCGATTCCGACGGCGGCCAAGCGGCCGGTCGCCTCCAAGACGAGCATGTTCCAGCCCATTCGGTCCACTACCCTTCCAACTTTCCCAATCGGCCGCGGTTCTCTAATCGCGCCAGTCAGCCGCGGCTCCGACTCGCTTCGCGTCCTGTCGCGGTGCGGCCTCACGGCTGCCCACGGCTCCGGGTCCTCGGGCCTCTCCTCGCCGGGGCCGTCTGCCGGGCCTCTCCCCGTCGAGCTTCGGGCTGCGCACTCGCGGGCATCCGCGATGCGGCCTTCCCGCCGCCCGGCGGTCCGCCGTCACCAGCTTCGGCCGCGCATCGCAGTCTCGGCCGCGGGCGTCTGCCGGGCCCGGCCAGTCAGCCTTCGGCTGCGGCGATGCGCTCGGCCTCGTCCATCCGGCGGGCCGAATCGATGAGCGGCTCGAGGTCCCCGGCGAGGACCTGGTCGAGGTTGTGGGCCTTGTACCCCGTGCGGTGGTCGGAGACCCGGTTCTCGGGGAAGTTGTACGTGCGTATCCGTTCGGAACGGTCGACGGTGCGGACCTGTGAGCGGCGCATGGCGGCGTTCTCCTCGGCCTGACGCTCCAGCTGGATCTGGCGCAGGCGCGCGCGGAGCACGCGCATGGCCGACTCGCGGTTCTTGATCTGCGACTTCTCGTCCTGGCAGGAGACGACCAAGCCGGTGGGAATATGCGTGATGCGCACGGCGGAATCCGTTGTGTTGACGGACTGCCCGCCCGGGCCGGAGGAGCGGAAGACGTCGACGCGGATGTCGGCGTCGGCGATCTCGACTTCGCCGGGGTCGTCGACCTCCGCGAAGACGAGCACCCCCGCCGCGGACGTGTGTATGCGGCCTTGCGATTCGGTGACGGGGATGCGCTGGACGCGGTGGACTCCAGCCTCGTACTTGAGGTGCGCCCACACGCCGTCGGCCGGGTCCTCGGGAGCGTGGCGCAGGCGCACCGCCATCTGAACGTCCTTGTACCCGCCCAGTTCGCTCGGCATGGAGCCGAGGATCTGCGTGCTCCAGCCCTTGGCCTCGGCGTAGCGCTGGTACATGCGCAGGAGGTCTCCGGCGAAGAGGGCGGACTCCTCGCCGCCGGCGCCGGCCTTCACCTCGACGATGGCGTCGCGGGCGTCGTCGGGGTCCCGGGGGATGAGCGCGTCCTTAAGGGCCGACTCGGCCTGGGCGAAGGCCTCCTCCAGGCCGGGTATCTCGGGGCGGAAGAGCTCGGCGTCCTCTCCTCCGAGCCCGACGATCTCGCGGGCCTCGTCCAAGTCGGCGCGGGCCGCGAGGAATGCTCCGTAGACGCGCGCGACCCTCCCCAATTCGGCGTAGCGGCGCCCCAAAGCCCTCATCTTCTCAGGCGAGGCGAGCACGGCGGGGCTGGACATGTCAGCCTCGACTCGGCGGTATTCGTCGAGCATCTGCTCGGCGAGCTCGATCCGCTTGTCCCCTTCGGCTTTCCTGCCGCCCCTATCGCTCACGTTTCCTCCTCGGATCCCCGACTCGGCCGAATCCCGGCCGAACCCTGCCTGCGCATCCCGGGCAGCGCTTCCACGCTTCCGGCTCATGCGCGCCATACTCGCGGATCGCTCACGGTCTGCGCTCGCGGATCCGCATCGGTTCCCATACTCGCCCATTTGCCGATCCGCGTCGATTCCACGCTTGCCGACGTCGATGCGCCCTGTCTACGCGAACTCGCGTCGGCGCATCCGGATCCGCACTTCCGGATCGCCGCCGTCCCGGCCTCGACCAACAGCGCGGACTCACCTCTCCGGCTCGAATCCATCGCCCAGGCCAGAACCGGACTGCGCCGCCTCGACCCCTTCGTGGCTGGTGTCGAGCAGCCATCGCCCAGGTCCGAACCGGGCCGCGGTCAATCCGCGCGGCTTCGCTCGCGCCGTCGACGGGCTGATTCCCGTGGGCAGACGGGCGCAAGCGCGCGGACCGTCGCGCACCCAGGTGGTGCGTCGAGCTCTCCGAGGGGAACCGGACCCGGCCGACCGACTGACCGCGCAGGCGCCGAACCGCCGCGCATGCGGATGGGCCGATCGTCTCGGCGCCGTAGTCCCCGTGCGTGCGGTCGAGCCGCCTCGCATGCGGACAGGACTGCGGCCGCCGGACCTGACCCGTCGGACCTGACCCGTCGGACCGGGGTCGAGCCGTCATGCACGCGGGCAGGACCCCGTCGGCGTCGGGCCGGAACCCGATGCTCATGTCGAGCCGTCATGCACGCGGGCAGGACACAGCACCGGCATGATCGCTAATCGGCAGGTGAGCGGCGTCGGCGAAGACGGGCACGGCCTGCGTCGATGCCGGGCAGAGCCTACTTGGACTTGGTGCGCTTGCCGTAGCGTGCCTCGAAGCGGGCGACGCGACCGCCAGTGTCGAGGATCTTCTGCTTGCCCGTATAGAAGGGGTGGCAGGCGTTGCACACATCGACGCGGAGCTCGTCGCCTTCGTGGGTGGAACGGGTCTCGAACTCGTTGCCGCAAGTGCACGTGACTTTGACGGCGTGGTAGTCGGGGTGGATGCCCTGCTTCATAATGGTCTTCTCCTTGGATCGTTTGACGTCCCGGGTCCAGTCCGAGGGCCGCTCCAGGCGGAGCACCCCGCCGCCCGAACCCGTCGAGGTGGAATACCCGCCTTGAGCGGTTTATTCCCCGGACGAGCGCGTCGCCCTGTAGAGAGCGTAGAGTGCGCCGCCCGGCAGAGCGCCGACGAGTGAGACACCCTCCGCTGACGTCCCACGATGGGAACGCTCCATTGAAGGCGACTACACGAACCGGGCGCCTCTCGGGCGGGCAGGCGGCGGCGAACCGGTGAACCGGAAACCGACGTGCCATTATGCCACGGCGAAGCACCGACGCGCATCCGCGAGGCGGAGTGAGGCGGGGCGGCGAAGGGCCGTGAGATAGGGCGAAGCTGGGTACTGAGGCGAAGCGGGGCCAGACGAGGAACTGCGAGGCGACCGGGGTACGGCGAAGCCTGAGGCCTAGCGAGTTGACGGTCCACGACCCGCAGAACGTCGCAGGCCACCCGGCTGACCGCCCCATACAGCAAGGCGAGGCCTGCAACGGGATGATGTCCGCGAATCTGCAGAACGTCACGCGGACCGCCCTTGGGCGGGCGCGGCCGAACCGAAACACCGGGACGAACCACGCGTCGGGACCGCCCTTGGGCGGGCGAGGGTCGAACGACACCCACACCGACCGACCTCGATCAGGGTCGCTTCGTCGATCCATCAAGATCGCAGTCGCCGGCAGTTTCGACCGCCGGCCGACGACGCCTAGTCGCGGTTGCATTCACGGCCGGCCGCAGGCCCGTCAGCGACTCAACCAGCCGACCAACGCTGGAACCAACCGCACAACCGATTGTCGAGCAACAAGCCCGCAGACCACCATCCCGAGCAGCAGGCCCGTTTGCAGGCTGCGTCCAGTTGGTCGATTTCGGCGCTAACCCCCTGCGGGCAACGGCCCCGTCGCCCATCGAACGCCCGTCAAACGTCCATCGAACGCCTGTCGAACACCCCGCCGAGCACCCCGTCAGCCGGCGGTCGCCCCGCTGGCCTGCATCGACTTCATAATCGACACGAGGAACTCCGCGTTGGACTCCGTCTTGCGCAGCCGCCCCAGCAGGAAGTCCGAAGCCTCCGGCACGTCGAGCGTGCCCAGCGCGCGGCGCAGATGCCAGATGACTTTGAGCTCCTCGGTCGCGAACAGCAGCTCTTCGCGCCGCGTACCGGAGGCGTTGACGTCGATGGCGGGGAAAATGCGGCGATCGGCCAGCTGGCGCGACAAGCGCAGTTCCATGTTGCCCGTGCCCTTGAACTCCTCGAAGATCACCTCGTCCATCTTCGACCCCGTCTCCACGAGCGCGGAGGCGATGATCGTCAGCGAGCCGCCGTCCTCAATGTTCCGGGCCGCCCCGAAGAATTTCTTGGGCGGGTAGAGAGCCGCCGCGTCCACGCCGCCGGAGAGGATCCGGCCCGACGTCGGCGCCGCAAGGTTATAGGCGCGCGAAAGCCGGGTCAGCGAATCCAGGAGCACGACGACGTCCTGCCCGAGCTCGACGAGTCGCTTCGCCCGCTCGATCGCGAGCTCGGCGACGATCGTGTGGTCCGAGGCCGGGCGGTCGAAGGTCGAGGCGATGACCTCGCCCTTGACCAGGCGCTTCATGTCCGTGACCTCCTCGGGCCGCTCGTCGACGAGGACGACCATGAGGTGGACGCGCGGATTGTTCGAGGCGATGGCCATGGCGATCTGCTGCATGACCATCGTCTTGCCCGCCTTGGGAGGGGCGACGATGAGGCCGCGCTGGCCTTTGCCGATCGGGGCGACGAGGTCGATGGCGCGCGGCGTCATCGCCTTGGGGGTCGTCTCCAGGTGCAGCATCTCCTGCGGATAGAGCGGGGTCAGCTTGTTGAACTCGGGGCGCAGGGCTGAGCGCTCGTGGTCGAGCGAATTGATCGTGTCGATCTTGACCAGCTGGTTGTAGGCGTTGTGCTTGCGATTCTGGTTGCGCCCGCGGTTGTTGTAGTGGTTCGTCTCGTTCTCGCCGCGCGGGCGGACCGCGCCGACGATCGCGTCGCCGCGGCGGAGCCCGAACTGCTTGACGATCTGCTGGGGGACGGCGGCGTCGTTGGCGCCGGGGAGGTATCCGCCGGTGCGCAAGAACGCGTTGTTCCCTTCGAAGTCCAGGATGCCGGCCACCGGCAGCAGCTCTTCGTCGTCGCGAACCCGCGGGGCGAACCCGCTTTCGCGATCCCGGCTGCGGTTTTTGTTGCGTTCGCGGCGTCCGCGGCCGCGTTCGCCGCCCTCGTTGCCGCCGCCGGCGCGGCGCTCGGCCGCCTCCCCGATGGCGTCGAGGGCCGCGCGCTTGTCGGAGGCGGACATCTCCGAGCGGTTGTTGCGGTTCCTGTTGAGGCGCTCGTTGCGCTCCCTGCGCTGGCGGCGCGAGAGGACCTCGCGCTCGGGCTTCGGATCGGGAAGATCGAGGTCCAGCGAGGCGGGGTCGGGCTTCCTGTCGGGCTTCTTCCCCGGCCGGCCGCCTTTGCCCGCCGAGGCGGAGCCGTTGAACGGCTGAGCCTTCCCCTGCCGGGAGCCGCCCTGTTCGTCCTGGCGGCCCGAGTCCGCGGGAGTTCCGCCCGCCTCTCCGCTCGACGCGGGCTGGGCGTTCGGCGGGGCCGCATTCTGAGCCGGTTCGGCGTTCTGCGGAGCGGCGTCGCGATCCGGTTCGACGTCCGGCGTGCGTGATGCCTGGGCGCCCTCTTCCGGCTCGGGCTGGCCGCTCCCCTCCGGCTCGGGACGGGCGGAGGATTCGCCGTTGTGCGCGGACTCATCCGCGTGCCCCGGGCTCTCCGGCTCCGATGGCGCCTCAACCGCGGAAGCGGCCTCCTCGGCGGCCTTCGAGACCTGCAGCGAGGCCTGCGCTCTATCCTTCTTCGATTTCGGCGGCCGCCCGCGGCGGGCTGGGCCTGTAACCCCTCGGATAGCCGCCACGATTTCAGCCTTTTTGGCCTTGGGGTCGATCTGAAGACCCAGCGCTTTGGCGGCTTCCTTCAGCTCGGGCAGACGCATGGTCGAGATCGCCCCGAGATTGACTTGACTCACGAGGTTCCTTCCTCGGATTCCCGGCACACCCGGAAATCTAACGTAGTGGAGAAAAGACACCGAATGTGCGTAAATTCGGTGGGGTACACCCGGGGCGCATTGCGACAGTCCGGGCTGGAGCTAAGCGTAGCAGCAATTTACTCCATTTTGCTAAACGTCTATGAGATGCGCCTTTCGTCCGACCCCCGAGCGCAGCGCGCGGAAGCCCCGATCGGCTAGAAGATCCGCCGTTTTCCGGTCCACTTCGTCGAAGACGAGGATCGAGGGGCCGGCCCCCGAGATCACGGCGGGCCACCCCGCTTCGCGCAGCGCGCGGAGCACCTCGGCGGACTGCGGCATCGAATCGGCGCGGTAGTCCTGGTGCAGGCGTTCGCGCGTGGCTTCGAAGAGCAGTTCCGGAGAGCGCTCCAGGGCGACGACGAGCAGGCCCGCCCGGGCCGCGGTGAACGCGGCGTCGGCGTGGGGGACTTCACTGGGCAGGACCGAACGCGCTTCGCGCGTGGCGAGCTCGGCGTTGGGAACGAGCAGAGTCGTTCTGACCTCCGGCGCCACCTCGATCCTCGCCACGCCCACGGCCGGGCTGGGAGACCCCTCCCCGGCCTCGCCCGGGGGCGCCGGACCGTCCGCATGCGCGAAGCCGTCCGCTCCCGCTGGGCCCGAGGCCTCCCCCGCGCCCGGTTCGGCGGGCGGAGCCGCCCGGCCGGGGTCGTCCTTCACCCAGGAGAGGACGATTCCGCCGTGCAGCGCGGGAGCGGCGTTGTCGGGGTGCCCCTCGAATCCGGTGGCCAGGGAGAGGACCGCGGCGTCGTCGAATTCCTCGGGGTGGTCGACGAGTCCGCGCACGAGCAGGAGCCCCGCGACGACGGCGGCCGCGCTCGAGCCCAGGCCCCGGCCCTGGTAGATGCCATTCCTGCAGGTCAGTTCGATCCCGGCCTCGGGAAGCCCCGCGGCCTGGAAGCCGCGCCGCATGGCGCGGACGATCAGGTGCGACTCGTCGGTGGGCAGGCTGGCCCTCCCCTGGCCTTGGATCACCACCCGGGTCGCCCCGGTGGTGAGCCGGACATGAACTTCGTCCCACAGATTGTGGGCCATGCCCATCGAGTCGAATCCCGGGCCGAGGTTGCCGGACGTCGCCGGGACGCGGACCGCGGCGGTGGCGCGCGCGAACCGCATCAGAGTGCCAGAGCGGCGACCGCCGCCTCGACCGTGGGGGCGATGGGGTCGATGTCGACCTCGCGGCCGCCCAGCGCCGTGGCCGTGTCCTTGAGCCCGTTGCCGGTGACCGTGCACACGATGGTCGCGCCCTGCGGGACCCTGCCCGCCTCGGCCGCTTGGATGAGGCCCGCGACGGAGGCCGCGGAGGCGGGCTCGACGAACACGCCGACCTCGGCTGCGAGAACCGCCTGGGCCGCCAGGATCCGCTCGTCGGTGACGCGGTCGATCCACCCGTGCGAATCGTCGCGGGCCGCCTCGGCGTACTTCCACGAGGCCGGGTTTCCGATGCGGATCGCCGTGGCGACGGTCTCCGGCTCATCGACGGGCTCGCCGAGCACGAGCGGCGCGGCCCCCCACGCCTGGACGCCCCACATCTCGGGCAGCTTGGTGGAGGCCGCGGGCAGGCGCGTCGCGGTCTCGTCGAGGGAGGCGAGGGTCGTGCGGCCCGCGTATTCGCTGTACCCCATCCAGTAGGCGGTGATGTTGCCCGCGTTGCCGACGGGCAGGACGTGGATGTCGGGGGCGTCGCCCAGTTGGTCGACGATCTCGAAGGCGGCCGTCTTCTGGCCTTGGAGCCGGTAGGGGTTGACCGAGTTGACGAGCGCCACGGGGTGGGTCTCGGTCAGCTCCCGGACGATGCGCAGGCAGTCGTCGAAATTGCCGTCCACGGCGACGAGCGTCGCGCCGTGGACGATCGCCTGCGCCAGCTTCCCCGCCGCGATCTTGCCCGCGGGCAGGACGACGGCCGACTGCAGCCCGGCGGCCACGGCATAGGCCGCCGCCGAGGCCGACGTGTTGCCCGTCGAGGCGCATGCCACGACCTTGACGCCGGTTTGCAGGACGCGGGAGATGGCCGTGGTCATCCCCCGGTCTTTGAAGGAGCCCGTGGGGTTCGCCCCTTCGACTTTGATGTAGACCGTCGCGCCGGTCCGCGCGTCGAGCGCCGGGGCGTGCACGAGGGGCGTCCCCCCTTCGCGGAGGGTGACGACCGGATCTCCCTCGCCGAAGGGGAGGCGATCGGGGTATTCGGCGATCAGACCGCGCCACTGGTGCGCCATCAGGACTCCTCCACTCGATTGACGTGATGGACCTCCGCGACGAAGGGCGCGGAGGAGAGCTCTGCGAGGGTGGCCTCGAGGTCGGCCTGGCAGGCCTCGTGGGTCGTGGCGGTCAGGCGGGCGAGTCCGCCCTCGCCGACGCCCTGCACGACCGAGCGGATCGACACGCCGTGGGACGCGAAGGCGCTCGTCACCCTGGTCAGGACGCCGACTTCGTCGAGCACGGTGAACTCCACCTGGAACCGGGAGCGCCCCTCCTGCGGGGCGAGCACGCGCAGGTCGGCGTACACGAGCTCCCGGGGGGCGTGCCCGCCGTCCACCCGATGCGACGCCGCGGCGACGACGTCGGAGAGAACCGCCGAAGCGGTCGGCGCCCCGCCGGCGCCGCGGCCGTAGAACATGAGCCGGTCGGCCGCCTCCGCCTCGATGACGATGGCGTTGAACGGCCCGTGCACCGAAGCCAGCGGATGCGTGGCGGGCACGAGGGTGGGGCCCACGTGCAGCTCGATGCCGTCCGGACGGCGCTTGGCCGAGGCGATGAGCTTGACGACGCAGCCCGACCGAGCGGCGGTGGCGACATCGTCCGCGGTGATGTGGCGGATGCCGTGGACGTGGACGTCGTCGAGGGCCACCCGCGTGTGGAAGGCGAGGGAGGCGAGGATCGCGCACTTGGCGGCGGCGTCCAGGCCGTCGACGTCGGCGGACGGATCGGCCTCCGCGTACCCGAGCTCCTGGGCCTTGGCGAGGGCTTCGCCGAAGTCCATGCCCTTGGTGGTCATCTCGTCGAGGATGTAATTGGTGGTGCCGTTGACGATGCCGAGGACGGCCATGATGCGGTCGCCCGCCAGGGATTCGCGCAGCCCGTAGACGACCGGGACCGCGCCGGCGACGGCGGCCTCGTAGTACAGGTCGACGCCGGCGGCGGCCGCAGCCTGGTACAGTTCCGGCCCGTGGGCGGCGAGGAGCGCCTTGTTGCCGGTGACCACGGAGGCGCCCGTTCGGAACGCTTCGAGGATGAGGCTTCGCGCGGGTTCGACGCCGCCGATGAGCTCGATGACGATGTCGGCCTGCGAGATGACGCGGTGCGGGTCGTCGGTCAGGAGACCGCGGTCGATCGCCGGGTCCCTCGGCGCCTCCAGGTCCCGTACGGCTATTGCGACGACCTTGAGCCTGGCGCCCGATCGCGCGGCCAAGTCCTGCGACTGCTCTTCGAGCAGGCGAGCCACTTGAGTGCCCACGGTCCCGCACCCGAGCAGGCCGATCCTCACGTCTTTCACGCATTCTCCTTTCGCTGGGAGTAGCTTACCCGGCCGGACGCCCCGCGTCAGTACCGGTCCACGCGCGCCGGCCGGTTCCGGGAGCGCCGGATCGGGGCGCGACGCTAGACTTGACCCGCGGGCGGCGCGGCGGAAGCGGGTGAGGAGAGCCTGCGCCCGCCGCCTCGCCGGCGATCGACGGGGGATCGCGAACGGACGGGACGAGGGAGGCCTCATGCGCACGGTGACGCTCGGCGGCGTGCCCGGAAGGGTCGTCCTCGGCGAGGGGATCCCCAAGACGATCGTGCCGCTGACGGCTTCGAGCCTGGAGGCGCTCCTGGCCGAATGCGCGGCCGCGGCCGCGGCCGAATGCGACATCGTCGAATGGCGGATCGACCATTTCGCCGGCTTCCGGGCCGCGCCCCCCGGCGACGCGCCCCGCGGCGCGCCGAGTTCCGGAGGCGTCGACTCCATTCTCGAGGCGGCCTCTCACCTGACCGCCGCGGCGGGCCGCCCCCTCCTGGCCACCTTCCGGACGGCGTCCGAAGGCGGGGCCAGCGCCATCTCGCCGGCAGAATACGAGGCCCTCCTCGACGCGCTCGTCCGCGGCGGCGGCGTGCAGGCGGTGGACGTCGAGCACTTCCGCGCCCCCGGCCTGACCGCCCGCGTGGCCGAGGCCGCGCACGCGGCCGGAGTCGCCGTCGTCGCCTCGTACCACGATTTCGGGGCCACTCCCCCGCGCGAGAGGATCCTCGCCCGTCTGGCAGCCATGGCCGGCTCGGGCGCCGACGTCGCGAAGATCGCCTGCATGCCGAAGCGCATGGAGGACGTCCTGACCTTGCTCGCGGCCTCGTCCGAAGCGTCCCGAACGCTCGACGCGCCGGTCATCGCCGTCTCGATGGGACCGCTCGGGGTGATCTCGCGGGCGGCGGCCGGGCAGTTCGGCTCGTGCGCGACCTTCGCCGCCGTCGGCGAGGCGTCGGCTCCCGGGCAGGTCCCCCTGGCCGAGCTAGAGCCGGTCCTGCGCTCCTTCGCACGCTGGTCGTCGGCGCGATAGCCGGGGCGCGAAGACGCCCGCCGCGCAGGGGAGGCCGACCGCACAGGGGCGAGCAGAGTAAACCCCGCCAGTCCTTGCGAACGGCGGGGAGCTACGGAAGTAAGCACACACCGCGCGATGCCCGTATGCAAGTGCGTGGTTGACACCGGCCCCCGCCGTCCCCGCGGCGCGCCGGACCCGACCCCGCCTGTTACTTCCCGTATCCGGCGTCGAGGGCGAGGATGTCGGCCACGGTCTCGCGCCTGACGATCCAGCGGGCCCTTCCGTCGCGCACGGCCACCACGCCGGGGCGCGGCACGTGGTTGTAGTTGCTGGCCATGGAGCGGCCGTAGGCGCCGGTCGCGGGGACGGCGAGGATGTCGCCCGCGGCGAGGTCGGCCGGCAGGCTGACGGAGCGCACCACGATGTCGCCGCTCTCGCAGTGCTTGCCGACGATCCGGGTGCGCACGCCCTCCGACGGCGCACGCGACGCCAAGGCGGCCGTGTAGTCTGCCCCGTACAGTATGGGCCGCGGATTGTCGCTCATGCCGCCGTCCACGGAGACGTAGCGGCGCGGGCCGTCCTCGGCCTCGACGGTCTTGATCGTCCCGACCGTGTAGAGGGTCATCCCGGCCGGGCCGACGATCGATCGGCCGGGCTCGATGGAGACGCGGGGAGCCGGCACGCCCGTCTCCTCGACGTTGGCGGCCGCCGCCTCCGCCAGAATCGACGCGAACTCCGCGGGCGACGGCGGAATGGAGTCGAGCACCGTGTAGCGCACCCCGTACCCCCCGCCGAAGTCGACTTCGGGGATCTCGATCCCCAGCTCGCGCACAGCCTCGGCCCGCAGCCGTAGGACCGCCTCCGCGGCGGCCCGGAAGCCGGCGACCGCCAGGATCTGCGAACCGATGTGCGAATGCAGGCCCGTCAGGCGCACGTGCTCGGCTCCGACGGCCTGTTCGACGGCGCGGCGGGCGGCCCCGTCGGCGATCGACAGACCGAATTTCTGGTCTTCGTGGGCGGTGGCGATGTGCTCGTGCCCGCCCGCGTGGACGCCGGTCGTCACGCGCAGCATGACGTCGGCGACGACGCCGCGTTCGGCCGCGATCGAATCGACCAAGGCGAGCTCGGGCAGGGAGTCGACGACCAGGTGGCCGATCCCGTGGTCCAGGGCCAGGCTGATCTCCTTGCGCGACTTGTTGTTGCCGTGCAGCCCGATGCGGGACCCGGGGACGCCTGCCGCCAGCGCCGTCGCCAGCTCGCCCTCCGTGCACGTGTCGACTCCCAGCCCCTCCATCGCGGCGGTGCGCGCCACGGCGATGCACAGGAACGCCTTGCCCGCGTAGTAGACGTCGGTCTCGGCCAGGTCGGCGAAGGCCTCCTCCATCGCCGCCTTCCAGGCGCGTGCGCGCCGGGCGAATTCGGCCTCGTCCAGCACGTACAGGGGCGTGCCGAACTCGGCGACGAGCTCGCCGACCGCCACCCCGCCCACCGAGAACTCGCCGGAGTCGAGGCGTCTGAGCGTCGTCGGCCACACGCCCGACGTCGCGCCGTCGGGTTCGGGAGCCGCAAGGATGTCGAGGCGGTTGATCATGGATGTTCCTTTCGCGCATGACGGGGCCGCGAAGCGGCGGTGGACGGGGATCGGGAATGGGGCGGGGCGGCCGCGAGCCCGGCGAGGGGCCGGCCGCGCCGGGCTCGCAGCCGCTACATCCGCTCGGGTGCTTGTACGCCGAGTAGGTCTAGGCCGTTGGCCAAGACCTGACGCGCGGCGTCGTTGATCCACAGCCGGGTGCGGTGCAGGGCAGTGACCTCCTGGCCGGCGCGCGGGGTGACGCGGGTCTTGGCGTACCAAGCGTGGTAGGCCCCGGCCAGCTCCTCCAGGTAGCGGGCCACGCGATGGGGCTCGCGCAGCTCGGCGGCCGTGCAGACCGCGTCCGGGAAGCCCGCCAACACCCCGAGCAGATCGCAGTCGGGCGCCGTAAGGGTCTCGGGGGCGAAGCCGTCCTGGCGGCGCACGCCGTGCTCGGCCGCGTTGGCCGCCACCGAGCACGTCCGCGCGTGGGCGTACTGGACGTAGAAGACCGGGTTGTCTGCGGTGCGCGAGGCCACCACGTCCAAATCGAGCTCGAGGGTGGTGTCCACAGAGGCCCTCACGAGCGAATACCGGGCGGCGTCCACCCCGACCATCTCGACCAGGTCCTCCATCGTGACCACGTTCCCGGCCCGCTTGGACATGCGCACCGGCTCGCCGCCGCGCACGAGGTTGACCAACTGGCCGATGAGGATGTCCATGTTCCGCCCCGGGCCGGCCGTGTCGCCGAAAGCACGCGCCATCGCGTACATGCGCCCGATGTATCCGTGATGGTCGGCCCCCAGCATGTGCACGCACCGGTCTGCCCCGCGGGCGCGCTTGTCCAGATAGTAGGCCAGGTCAGCCGCGAAATAGGCGGCCTGACCGTCGGACTTGATGATGACCCGGTCCTTGTCGTCCCCGAAATCCGTCGAGCGCAGCCACACCGCGCCCTCCCGGTCGAAGATCACGCCGCGCTCGCGCAACCGCTCGATGGCCCGGGCCACGGCCCCCGACTCGTGCAAGGACTGCTCGTGGAAGAACACGTCGAAATCGGAACGGAACTCGTGCAGCGAGGCCTTGATCTCCTCGAACATCAGCTCTACGCCGCGCGAGCGGAAGACCTCCCGAGCCTGGGCCTGGGGCAGTGCGCGCGGATCCGGCTCGCCCGCCTGAACGCACTGGTCGATCACCGCCCGCGAAATGTCCTCGATGTACTGGCCGCCGTAGCCGTCGGCCGGGATCTCACGGCCCACCGCGCTGGCCAGAAGGGAATCGGCGAAGTGGTCGATCTGATTGCCGTGATCGTTGAAGTAGTACTCGCGCACCACCTCGGCGCCCGTGAAGGCCAGGATCCGAGCCAGAGCGTCGCCGACGGCGGCCCATCGGGCATGCCCGATGTGCAGCGGCCCGGTCGGATTGGCCGAGACGTACTCCAGATTCACCACGCTGCCCGCCTGGACGGCGCTGCGCCCGTAATCCGGGCCGGCCTGCACGATCGTACGCGCCAGTTCCCCCGCAGCGGCGGCCGACAGACGGACGTTGACGAACCCCGGGCCCGCCGCCTCGGCGGAGGCGATCGCTTCATGCCCGGCCAGGCGAGCCGCCAGCATCCCGGCCAGATCGCGCGGCCCGACCCCCGCTCGCTTGGCCAACTGCATGGCGACGTTCGTCGCCCAATCACCATGCTCCCGGGAACGCGGACGCTCCACGCGCACCACCGGGAGCTCCCCCTCAACGGTCAACGAGCCGTCCGCGACGGCCTCGGCGAGTACTGCGGCGATCAGCCGACTGAGTTCTTCAGGAGTCACACACCTCATCCTACGCGGTTCGGCATCCGGTCCGTATTCGGTCCATGCCCATGCCCCGCGGCCGGCCCGCCTGTGCCCTGACGGTCCGCCGGTGCCCGCTCCCGCCGCGTCGACGAGCCGAATCCGCAGGCGGCGGACGCATATTCGGACGGCACCTCGATAACGTGGCACGGACCGGATCCGCACGCGACGCGGACGCCTCTACGCCGGCGGCTACACGTGGGGGCACACAGGATCCGCACGCGCGGCGCGCACGCCCGGCGACCGGAGCGCCCCAAAGCTGCTACAGTTATCCGACGAGCCCCAGTAGCTCAGTGGATAGAGCGTTTGCCTCCGGAGCAAAAGGTCGCAGGTTCGAATCCTGTCTGGGGTGCTCCACGCCCGGTGACGACGCCCTTGTAGCAGGGGTGACGCAGCAGGTTTTGCAAGCGCCCCGTGGAGGACGGTCGTAGCCGGTTTGTTCGGCGTCGGCGACGTTGTCAGGCCGGTCAGGTGCTTGGCCAGAGCGCAGACCGTCCAGTTGCCGGTGGAGTACTCGGTGAAGGCCAGTCTCATGAGCGGTGCGCGTTCGGGATCGAGCCCGACGGTGCGGATCTCGTGGCCCTGGGCGTCACGGGCGCGAACGTTGCGGCAGCCCAGGGGCGCTTTGACGTTGGCGCCGCCGTTCCTGGCCTTCTCGCTCATGCCCTTGATGACCTCGTTGGCCAGGTTCCGGCTGTAGAACTCGGCGATGGAGCTCATGATGCCGTCGGGGGTCTGGTCGACGTTCTCGGAGGTGGAGACCAGACGGACGCGGGCCGGTCGAGGCCCCTGGTGTCATTGTCCGTCTGTTCCCCCGCGCCCCATTGGCATTCACGAGAAAGACTCACCGATATGACATTCCTCCTGCGACGTTGGCGCGAGCGGATCGGTCACGCCGTCCGCAGGATCATCGAGCGCAGTCGGAACCGCTGGGACCCGCGCATCGATGTGTCGACGGGCGAGCCGTCCGTCATGCTGTCCGCCTCGGAAACCCTGAGGCTTCTCCGCAGCCTCGACGATCCGGATCCGCGGTATGCGGAGGTGCCCGCGAACTTCCGTCACCGCACCGAGCACAAGCGCTTCAAACTCCTCGCCGAGGCCATCGACGAGGAGTTCTCCTGCTCCTGCAAGCATGACGACCGCATGCAGGACACCGCCGAGCTGGGCCGGATCGAGATCCCGGAGACCGTCCTCGACAGCCCGGCCCGCATCGTGGTGTCCATCAGCAACTTCGGGAGAATGACCATCGTCGCACTCGAGAATCCCGCGGCGTGGAGCGATGCGGAAACGGCGGAGTCGATGGCGGCCTCCGACAGGACCCGCATCGAGGACGCCCTCGGACGTCTCGGCTACATTCATATCAGCGAGGATCCGTTGGACGACCCATACGACGGCGATCACGACTGGCCGTCCACGTGGAGGGACAGATTCTTCGGATATATCTGAAGAGGTTCTCGCACGAACCCCATCGGGGTCGTCGTGGTATGGTTCACGACGGCGGCCCGCTCCCCCTGAGGAACGGCAATGAAAGACTCGGCGACCGATGAATTTTCGGAGAAGGGGGAATGGCCGGCCGAGCGGTCCCGGGCGCCGGCTGCATGACACCGCCCTCCCTCCGCCCGGCGGCTGTCTGGCCCCTCCCGGCTAGCTCGTTCCGTCCGGCTAGCTCGCCAGCTCGTATCCGAGGTCGCGCAAGGCGTCGCGCATGAGCTCGGGCACGTCGGTGACGATCCCGTCGACTCCCATGTCCAGGAGGCGGGTCGCCGCGGCGACGTCGTCGATCGTCCACACGTGCACGGCGATGCCCCGGGAGTGGGCGGCCTTGAGGAAGCCCTGGGTGAGCACCGGCACACCGCGCGCCCTCAAGGGGACCTGGGCGACTTGCACTCCGTCGCCGGGCCCCGGAACCGAAGCGAGCAGGCGGCTCCTGACCGGGCCGAACGTCCGCGCGGCGGCGGCGATCCTGGCGACCGAGCCCGCCCCGAGGGAACTGGCGACCCCGGGCAGGAAGCCGCGCAGCCTGCGCAGACGCCGCTCGGAGAAGCTGGCGACGCACACGCGGTCCCTCGCATCGCCGACGCGGATGGCGCGGGCCAGCGGGACGACCACCCGGTCGCTCTTCGCGTCGATGTTGAACACGACGTCGGGGTAGGCCTTGAGCGCCTCGTCCACGCGCAGGATGCCGTTCCCGTCCTTGCCGCGGACCTGTTGCAGTTCGCGCCACGTGCGGCCGGAGATCGGCCCCTTCGAGTCGGTGGTCCTGTCCAGGGTCTCGTCGTGGCAGAGGACGGCCACGCCGTCGGACGTGGCGCGCGCGTCCGTCTCGATGTACCGGAAGCCGAGATCGCGCATCGCGGCGAAGGCCTCGGGCGAGTTCTCGGCGTAGTCGACGGCTCCGCCGCGGTGGGCGAGGATGACGGGCTCTCCGACGGAGTACAGGCGCGGCATCAGTTGCACAGCTTAGTGGGGTCCTGCGCTCCGTGGCTCTTCAGGAAGGCGACGGGATCCATGAGCTTGTCGGCCGCGGAGTGGACCTCGAGATGCAGGTGCGGGCCGGTCGAATTCCCGTTGGAGCCGACCAAGCCGATCGTCTGCCCCGCCTTGACCTTGTCGCCTTTCTTGACGAGCACGCCGTTGTCGTACATGTGGATGTACCACGTGTAGAACGTCTCGCCGTTGATTTTGTGCTGGATGATGATGAGGTTGTTCGACCGCCCCTGGATTCCCGGGCCGGCGTGGGTGACGACGCCTTCGGCCACAGCGTGGATCGGCGTGCCCATCGGGGCAGCGTAATCCTGGCCCGCGTGCTCCGAATAGCCGCCGGAGATCGGGTCGACTCGGTACCCGAAGGGCGACGTGAGCCGGTACACCCCCTCCGGGAGAGGCGAGACCACCGTGTTGGAGGTGTCCTTGACGTGGGCGGCGCGCACGCCCTGGGCGCCTTCGGCCGAGCACAGAGAACCCGAGGGGTTCTTCTCCGCCTCGGAGGAGATGGCCTGCTCGGCGGACCGCGCCTGCGCCGAGGGGTCGCCGGTGAGTGCCGAGGGTGTGGTGCCGTTGGCCTGCCGTGCGTTGGCCCCGACGTAGGAGCCGGTGAGGTTCTGGCTCGCGTTGGCCGTCGTCCCGCCCGAGTTCCCGAGGATCGGCACGCCGACGGCGATGAGCGTGATCGCGCCGGCGGCCACGCCCTGCATCATCCACTTGCGGGAGCCGAAACTTGCGCCCTGCTCCGAGAGGATCGGCCTCTCGGGCGTATGGAGGGCCATGCGCCTCCTGCGCTCGACGCGGGAGAGCGCCGCTCCCTCGGAGATGACCTCCGCGATCTCGGTGTCGACCATGACGTCGGTGAACTGGCGATCGGTGCTTCTGACCCGCCTGGCCGGAGAGTGCCCGCGGGCATCCGCCTCCGTCTCGCCGCCGCCCGACGGGTCCCGTCCGTTCGAATCGCGTTGCCCGGCCGAGTCCGGCGTCTCATCCCCCGAATCGTCGGAATCCTCGACGGCGTCGAACACCAACGTGGCGTTGGGGTCGTCGCCCACCTGCTCCGGGCGGGGAGGCGGCGTGCGTCTAGCCCGGCGCGCCATCGCGGCGTAGTCGCGGCCGACGTCGTGAGGAGCCGCCTGCTGCTGGGCCTGCGGATACGCCGCGCCCCTGCGCGAACGGCGGGGGGTCTGATCCCCTTCGGCGCCTTCGCCGCCGGCCGAGTTCCCGGCGTTCCGATGCGGCTGGCCGGCCTGGATCCTGTTGTCGACGGCGGCTTGGAGACGCCGCGAACGGCGCGTGGCCGGGGGTTCCTGACCCGCCGGGGCGGAAGCGGGCGTGTACGCCCCAGGTGCCGGCCTCTCCTGAAGCTGGGCGGTTTCCTGGGATGAGGAGAGTTGAGTCTGGCGCCGACGGGACGGATGCTTCGGTGAGGGGGAGGCGGCGTCGGCCTTGCCGGGGGCGCTGGCGGTCTGTTCGAAACGGTGGGAACGGCGAGGTGGAGCCGCTCCCTCCCGTTGCTCGGACGGAGCGCCTGCGCGGGGCGGCGGGGTCTCTCCCCCTTCGCGCTCGCCGTACGCACGCCGACGAGCCGGAGGATGCTCGACGGGATTCGATTCGCCTGCCCGAAGCTCGCCTCGGCGAGAACGGGCGCGCAACGGCTGGGCTTCTTCCCAAGCCCCGCTGTCTGCCGTATGTTTACCCACTCATCGTCCTTTGTTTTCGCCTCATGTGTGTCAGGCAGCCAATCGCCGCCGCTGTCATGAAATGATAACGGAACGATCACAGGCCGGCCACACGGTTCAGCGCATTCGCCTCGGTAAACCGTCCCCATCTGCGGAATTCCGCGCTTTGCGCGGGTTAGCGAATTCGGTCACGGCCCCTTCGGCCGGCCCCTGAGACCCGCCGGAGCCTCGGCGGGAGGGCCCGCGATCCCCTCGATACGGGCGGAATCCTCCGACATGGTCGCGGCGTGTGTGAAACGCCGCCGAAAGTCTCGTAGCCTTGACTCGTCGGATTCCCACTATCAGACGAGGCGGACAGTGTCATCGCAGACGCACAGTGACTTCGGGCCGAATCAAGGTTTCATCGAGGACCTCTATATCGCATTCCTCGACGATCCCTCGGGGGTCCCCCCGCAGTGGGGCGAGCTCTTCCGGCGATGGAAGGCGGAGGGGCGCCCGCCGATGGACTCCGGCGGGCCGGAGGCGCACAGGCGATCCGACCCTCAGACGGCTCGCGCGCAGATCGAGATCCGCGCCACGTCGGATTCGCGCCAGGACACGGATGAGGCGGTCTCCACGCGCTCGGATCTGCCGCCTGCGCCCCTGGCGGCCGCGCGCCCCGCCCTGACCCCCTACGCCGAGCGCTTCAGCCTCGCCGCGAGCACAGACCCGCTCGCCTCGGGCGAGACGACCCGCATGAGGGGCACCGCCAAGTCGGTCGCGGCGAACATGGACGCCTCGCTGTCCATCCCGACGGCGACGTCCTTCCGACAGGTCCCCGTCAAGACGATGTTCGACAACCGCGCCCTCGTCAACGATCGCCTGAGGACGACGCGGGGCGGCAAGGTGAGCTTCACCCACCTGATCGCCTACGCCGTGGTCGAGGCGCTCGTCCAGATGCCGGACATGAACAGCTCCTACACGCTGCAGGACGGCAGGCCCGCCGTCCACCGGCCCGAGCACGTCAACTTCGGCCTGGCCATCGACGCCCACCGTCCCGACGGCTCGCGCACGCTCGTCGTCCCCTCGGTCAAGGACGCCGAGCTCATGACCTTCCGCGAGTTCCTCACCGCCTACGAGGACCTCGTCCGCAGGGGCCGGGAGGGCAGCCTCGGCGTCGAGGACTTCCAGGGGACGACGGTGTCCCTGACGAACCCCGGAGGGATCGGCACCACCCAGTCGGTGCCGCGCCTCATGACGGGCCAGGGCGCGATCATCGGGGTCGGCTCGATGGCCTATCCGGCCGGGTTCGCCGGGACCTCGGACTTCGCGCTGGCGCGCATGGGGGTCTCCAAGGTCCTCACCCTGACCTCCACGTACGACCACCGCATCATCCAGGGCGCGACGTCGGGCGAGTTCCTGCGCCTGCTGGAGACCAAGCTGACGGGCCTGGACGGCTTCTACGACCGGGTCTTCCGGTCCCTCCACGTGCCGACCGAGCCGTACGCCTGGGAGCGCGACGTCGAATACAACCCGTCCAACCAGCTCGGCAAGCCCGCGCGGGTGGCGAGCCTCATCCACTCCTACCGTTCGCGCGGGCATCTCATCGCCGACCTGGACCCCATCGCCTTCCGGCCCAGCCGCCACCCGGACCTGTCCCTGTCGAGCTACGGCCTGACGTCGTGGGACCTCGACCGGCGCTTCCCCGCCGGGGACTTCATGCCGGGCAGCGAGATGACGCTGCGCGAGGTGCTCTCCCAGCTCCGCAGCACCTACTGCTCGTCCATCGGATTCGAGTACATGCACATCACCGACCCGGCCCAGCGGCGCTGGTTCCAGGAGCGCCTCGAGCGGCCGCGGGCCAGGCTCACCGACGCCGAACGCCACCAGATCCTCCGGAAGCTCAACCAGGCCGAAGCCTTCGAGACCTTCCTCCATACGAAGTACGTGGGGCAGAAGAGGTTCTCCCTGGAGGGCGGTGAGTCCCTGATCCCCGCCCTCGACGCGATCCTGGCGGGAGCCGCGCGCGACGGCCTCGACTCGGTGGCCATCGCCATGTCGCATCGCGGCCGGCTGAATGTCCTGACGAACATCGCCGGCAAGTCCTACCGGCAGATCTTCACCGAGTTCGACGGGCTGGTCGATCCGCGGGGCGTCCACGGCTCCGGAGACGTCAAATACCACCTGGGGACGGAGGGCGTCTACACCTCGCCCGCCGGCGAGACGACGGGCGTCTACCTGGCGGCCAACCCCTCCCACCTGGAGGCCGCCGACGGCGTGCTCGAAGGCATCGTCCGCGCCCGGCAGGACCTCCAGGGACAAGACGACGACGGCCGCTCCGTGCTCCCGATCCTCATCCACGGGGACGCCGCCTTCGCCGGCCAGGGCGTGGTCGTCGAGGTCCTCAACCTCTCCCAGCTGCGCGGCTACAGGACGGGCGGCACGATCCACATCGTCGTCAACAACCAGATCGGCTTCACGACGACCCCGAACTCCGGCCGCTCCTCGAACTACTCGACGGACGTCGCCAAAGGCCTCCAGGTGCCGATCTTCCACGTCAACGGCGACGACCCCGAGGCCGTGGTGCGCGCGGCAGGCCTGGCCTACGAGTACCGCCAGGCCTTCCACAAGGACGCCGTCGTCGACGTGATCTGCTACCGCCGCCGCGGCCACAACGAAGGCGACGACCCGTCGATGACCCAGCCCGTCATGTACTCGCTCATCGACTCCAAGCGCACGACCCGCCAGCTCTACAAAGAGGCCCTCCTGGGACGCGGCGAGATGACGGCCGAGCAGGCGGAGGCCTTCGAGCGCGACTACCACGCGACCCTCGACCGGGCCTTCCAGGACGTCAAAGACGCCGAGGCCGCCGCCGACGGCGGAGACCTCGACGCCATCGCGGGCCTGGAGCTGCCGGCGGCCCAGCAGCCCGACGCGGGCACGATGATCGGCTGGACGAGCAGCACGACCGCCGCCATCATCCGCCGCATCGGCGACGCCCACCTCCAGATCCCCGACGGGTTCACGCCCCATCCCAAGGTCGCCCGGCTCTTCGAGCGTCGCGCGAAGATGACGCACGACGGCGGAGTCGACTGGGGCATGGGCGAGCTCCTGGCCTTCGGCTCGCTGCTGATCGAAGGCGTACCGGTGCGCATGTCCGGGCAGGACGTGCGGCGCGGCACCTTCGTCCAGCGGCACGCCGTGGCCCACGACCGCGAGACCGGGGAGGAGTGGACTCCGCTCGACAGCCTGACCGCCGACCAGGCGAGGCTGTGGATCTACGACTCGCCGCTGTCCGAGTACGGCGTCCTGGCCTTCGAGTACGGCTATTCGGTGGAGAGGCCCGACGCCCTGGTCGTCTGGGAGGCGCAGTTCGGCGACTTCGCCAACGGCGCGCAGACGGTGGTCGACGAGTTCGTCTCCTCGGCGACGCAGAAGTGGGGGCAGCGGTCCTCGCTCGTCATGCTCCTGCCTCACGGGTACGAAGGACAGGGACCGGACCACTCGTCGGGCCGCATGGAGCGCTACCTCCAGCTGTGCGCGCAGGGCAACATGTGGGTCTGCCAGCCGTCGACCCCCGCCAACCACTTCCACCTGCTGCGCACCCAGGCCTACGGCCGCCCGCGCCGCCCGCTGATCGTGTTCTCCCCCAAGCAGCTTCTGCGCCGTAAGGGCGTGACCTCGGCGATAGAGGACTTCACGGCGGGCGCCTTCCGCCCGGTCGTCGGCGACGCCGCGCTCGAAGCCGGCGGGGATCCGGCCCGCCCCGACCGGGTCCTGCTGTGCTCGGGGCGCATCGCCTACGACCTGCTCGACGAGCGCGCCCGGCGCGGCGACCGGCGAACGGCGATCCTCCGCCTGGAGCAGATCTACCCCCTGGCCTGCGAGGAGCTCGGCCGGGAGCTCGCCCGGTATCCGGGGGCCGAGGTCGTCTGGGTGCAGGACGAGCCGGAGAACATGGGAGCCTGGCGTTTCCTGGCGGCCACGCTCTTCCCGGAACTCGGGATCGCGCCGCGCCTGGTCGCGCGGCCGGAGTCGGCCTCGCCGTCGGCAGGCCTGACGAAAGCGCACGCGGCGGAAAACGCGCGGCTCATGGAACGAGCTTTTCAGCGGTGATTCGCTAGGGTGGACACAAGGAGAGGCGACGGTACCGGTGGCTTCGCCCCCCTCGCCGCCGGGGGCGGCCGGCGGATCGGCCGCCGGGGGAAGCGGGCTCGGCCGAAAGGAAGGTAGCACGTGGTGAATATCTTCTTCGTCGGCGACGAACTCGTCGCGGGCTACGGCGACGCCCGCGCCCTCGGATGGACCGGACGCGTACTGGCGCGCACGTCGAACGAGCCTCCGCTCATGCCGCTCACCCTCGCCATCCCCGGCGAGAACACCGACTCCCTGGCCAAGCGGTGGGCCGAGGAGGTGGGCCGGCGGATCCACCCCGAAGAGGACAACCGGCTCGTCCTGGGACTCGGATCGCACGACCTGGACTCGGGTCAGACCCTGGCCCGGGCTCGCCTGCACCTGGCCAACACGCTCGACGCCGCCCTGCGGCTGCGGCTGCGCAGCTTCGTCGTCGGGCCTCCGCCCCGGCGCGACGTCCCCCGCAAGATCCAGGAGGACCTGACGCGCGCCTTCGCCGACGTGTGCGCACGGCGGGACCTGCCCTATGTGGACACCTTCACGCCCCTGGTCGACCACGAACAGTGGAACACGGACATGTCGGTTTCAGGAGGCTACGAGCCGCGACAGGCCGGGTACGGGCTCATCGCCTGGCTGGTCCTGCACAACGGCTGGAACGAATGGCTGGGCGTCCCACCGGTCGGCGCGTCCTGACCGCCCGCACTCGCGGGACGCCGACGGCGATGCAATCGAACGCCGACCGCGCGAAACAACCGCGAGCCGGCCGTGCGAGACAGGCCCGGACCTTCCGATCCGGGCCTGCGGCCCTCAGGCGTTGGGGCGCTTGCCGTGGTTGGCGGGCTTCCCAGCGCGAGAGCGACGCTTGCGTCCACGTCGGCTCATGGCGATTCTCCTTCGGCTGTGCACACCCCCGCGGGCATGCGGAACATAGGCATGGTACCAGTGCCGGTCGCGCCCGTCATGCACCCGGCGGGCGGCCCAGCCCGCTCGCCGCCCGGCCGGCGTGTCAGTCCGCGTCCCGGACGGGGCCGATGCCGGTCAGGTGCTTCATGTCCTGGTAGCGGTCGCCGCTGGGGCGGGGCAGGGCGTCGAGGGCGGCGATCTGCTCGCCGGTCAGCGCCACGGAGGCGCTCGTGAGGTTCTCCTCGAGCCTGGCGATCTTGCGCGTGCCGGGGATGGGGACGACGTCGCGCCCCTCCCCTCCCTTGGCGCGGAGCCATGCGAGGGCGACCTGGGCCGGCGCGGCGCCCGCCTCGGCGGCGATCTCCTCGACCCGGTCGACGATGCGCAGGTTCGCCTCGAGCGCCTCGCCCGTGAACCGCGGGTTGGAACGGCGGAAGTCGGTCCGGTCGAGGGAGCCGACGTCGCGGATGCGCCCGGTGAGGAAGCCGCGCCCGAGCGGCGAATACGGGACGAGGGCGATGCCGAGTTCGCGCAGGGTGGGCAGGACCTCCTCCTCGACGTCGCGCGTCCACAGCGAGTACTCGGTCTGCACGGCGGCGACCGGGTGGACGGCGTGGGCGCGCCGGATCGTCTCAGGGTCGGCCTCGGACAGGCCGTAGGCGAGGATCTTCCCCTCTTCCACCAGCTCCGCGAGCGCTCCGGCGGTCTCCTCGACGGGGGTCGACGGATCGGGGCGGTGCTGGTAGTACAGGTCGATGCGGTCCGTGTCCAGGCGCCGGAGGGATCCCTCGACGGCGAGTCGGACGTTCTCGGGGCGCCCGTCGTAGCGGCGGACGCCGCCCTCGAGGTGGCTGAGCACACCGAACTTCGTGGCGAGCACCGCCTCGTCGCGGATCCCCTTCAGCGCGCGCCCGACGAGCTCTTCGTTGGCGTAGGGGCCGTAGACCTCGGCCGTGTCGATGAGCGTGCAGCCGAGCTCGACGGCGCGGCGGATCGTCCGGACGGCTTCGGCGTCGTCCTGTCCGGCGCCGGTGTAGAACGCGGACATGCCCATGCAGCCCAGTCCGATGACGCCGACGTCGATGCCCGTCGCGCCCAGTGTCGTCTTCTCCAGCATGAAGGTGTCTCCCATCCCTCGGTATAGCGAGATCTTGTGATCGATGACGTCCATGGCCCGCGCCAGCTCGTCCAGCTGCGCCCGCACGTTGCGGCGGTGCTCCTGCAGGAGGGTGAGCCGGTCCAGCGCGGTTTCCTCGCCCCTTCGGGCGAGCTCGGCGTATCTGCGGATCATTCCGATGGGCATGCCCGAGCACCGCAGCCTGGTGATGAAGACGACCCAGCGCAGGTCCCGGATCCCGTAGGAGCGGCGTCCCGACTCGTCGCGGGGAACGGGGTCGCGCATGAGCCCGGTCCGCTCGTAGTACCGCAGCGCGTCGACGGAGACGCCGGCGACGGCCGAGACCTCTCCGATCGTCAGGTCGCGCCCCGGCAGCCCGGCCGCGTCCGGGTCGACCATGCCCATCGCGTCGTCCATGTCCATCACGATCGCGACGCTACACCTTGGAGCGCGCTTCACCTCAAGCCGCCCCCGCCCGGGCTCCCGCCCTCCCCTCTCCGTTCGCTTCGTCCCCATTCGCTCCGGCGGAACTTCGGCGGAAGATCGTTTTGCCCCTTGCGAGGCGCCTACAATGTCCCTAGGATCGAATCGGCGGTTGACGCCGCATTCGTTCCAGCGACGATGGCGACTCCCGTGAATTGTCCCCGATGCGATTCGACATTACCCGACGACGCCGCTTTCTGCCCTTCATGCGGCAACCATGTGAGCTCCGGCTCCCCGGCTGGGAGCGGCTCGCCGACGCAGCCGTACGCGGCCGGCCGCCCGTACCCGCGGCCGGGCGTCGTCTACTACCAGCAGCCCGCCGGGTTGAACGAACTGTGCGTCGTCGGCGCCGTAGTGGGAGTCGTCTCCCTGCTCCTGCCGCTGTTCGGCATCACCGGGATCATCGGCCTGGCCTGCTCGATCGGGGGCGTCTGCCAGACGTCGAGGAACTCCCAGCGCGGATCGGCGCTGGGAGTCATCGGGATCGTGCTGAGCGTCCTCTCCCTCGTCTACGTCGTGTTCTTAGTCGCCCAGGCGTCCTCCCTCGCGTCCTAAACCCGGCGCGCCGTCGAACCGACGACGCGCGGCGCGCCTCCGCTCGGCGAAGGGGGAGTGACCCGGCCACGCACGCGAGGCGTTGGCCGTGCCGCGTGCGTCGCCCCGATCGGCCCGGCGGTAGGGCTCTTACGACCCGGCGAGCACCGGGAATGCGGCCTTCAAGCCGACGATCACCATCTGGACCGCGATCGCCGCGAGGATCATGCCCATGAGCCGCGTCATGACCGAGCGGAGCGTCTGCGAGAGGTAGTGCCCGATGTTGCCCGCGAGGAAGAGGACGACCCCGAGCCCGGCCAAGACCGCCAGGAGGGCCGCCGCGATGGAGGCGTAGCCGGCGGCTCCCTTGGCCTGTCCGGTGAGGATGACGAGCGTGGTGATGGTCCCCGGCCCGGCGATGACGGGGAAGGCCATCGGGTAGAAGGCGACGTCGGGCGTCTGGGAGAGGTGCTCCTGCTCCCCCTTCGTCCCGGTGTGGGCGGACGAGCCGGTGCCGTTGAGCATCGACAGGCCGATCACGAGCAGCACGATGCCTCCGGCGATGCGGAACGCGGTGATGCCGATCCCGAAGAAGCGAAGCACGGCGGTGCCCGATCCGAAGACGACCGCCGTGAGGACGAGGGTGTACAGAACGACGCGAAGGGCGGCGCGCCGCTGCTCCCGGATGGCCGCCCCGTCGGTGAGCGCGAGGAACATCGGCAGGGCGACGAAGGGGTTCATGATCGCGAACAGACCGGCCATGGAGTGGAGGAACAGAGAGACGTCCATGGGCTCCTCGGATCGACGGCCGTGTAGGACAGTGTAGCGCACCGGGACGGGTGCGCGGCGGCCGTCGGGCCATGGGCTTCCAGACGCGAACGGCGAGCCCTCCCGCCGCCGCCGAGCCGCCCCGTCGGAGCGACCCAAACCTCCGCCGGCGCAACCGAAGCCCGATTTCGTCCTCCGCTCCTTTACACGGCCTCCCAGTCAGGAGTACCTTACTCACGTGCTTGAACATCGTTCATTCAAAGGCGAAGGCTCGCCCGCCGACATCCGGCGAGCGCTGCTGACCGCCGCCAGCGAAGAGTTCTTCTCCTACGGCTTCCGGAATGCGTCCATGCGCAGGGTCGCCTCGGCCGCGAACTGCGCAGTGGGCAGCATCTACGTCCACTTCTCCTCGAAGGACGGCCTGTTCGACGCGGTCGCCGGCCCGATCGAGGAGTCCTTCTGGCGGTTCTACGAGGATCTGGAAAGCCGGGACGTCTCCATCGCCAAGGACGACATCAGCTTCGAGACGGCGACGCAGAGGGAGCGCGGCCTGACCGTCGAACTGTTCGAGTTCGTCTCGGCGCACTCCGCCGAGATGAACCTCCTCATGGCCCAGGCCGAGGGGTCCTCGCGCGCCGGCTTCACGGACAGGCTCCTGGACCGCTTCGAGTCCACCTACACGCTCATGCTGGCGGAAGGCAGCCTGCCGCCCGGGATAGCGCCCAGCACGTTCCGCATGTTCTCCCTGCCCTTCATCGACCTGCTCGAAGGGCTCTCCTCCGGCCGCATCGACCACGACGAGGCCCTGGAGCAGGCCGATCTCCTCGCCCGCTTCAACACGGCGGGCTGGAACGCGCTCCTGGATCTGTGGCCGAAGAAGAACCCCTCTCCCGAACCTCGACAGGAGACCGCATCATGACGCAATCCCAATCCCCGACATCCCGGCGGCGATCCACCCCCGAACGGGCCGGCGCGCCGGCCGAACAGAATCCCCCTACGACGCCCGCAGCCTCCGAGCGCGCCTCCTCGAAGCGGGACTCGGCATCGTCGGGACGGTCCGCGAAGCGCCAACGGCAGCAGTCCGCGCTGGGACGCCTGCTGGACCGCTCCCCCGCGCAGAAGAGGGGGCTCAGGCTCTCGGCGCTCCTCGCGGCGTTGGGCGTGATCGCGGGGATCGTCCCCTACGGCCTGGGCGCCCGCGTCCTGGCCGGCCTGATCGACGGCAGCCTGACCGCCGAGCGGCTCCTCGTCCTGTGCCTGGCGGCCCTGGGCTTCTACCTGCTGCGGGCCGTCCTGCTCACCGCCTCCACGCTGGTATCCCACCACATCGCCTACGGCATCCTGGAGCGGCTGCGCGGCGACCTGGCGGACAGGCTCACCCGGGTCCCCCTGGGCAGAGTCGTCGACACGCCGGCCGGGCAACTGAAGAAGGTCTTCATGGAGGACATCCAGCAGTGCGAGATCCCCATCGCCCACATGGTCCCCGAACTGGTCGGCAACCTCTTCGGCCCGTTCGCCGCCCTGGTCTACCTCGTCGTCGTCGACTGGCGCCTGGCCCTGGCGAGCCTCGTGCCCATCGTCCTGGGGGCGCTGGCCATGTGCGGCGCCTTCTACAAGTACGCCGAGCGCTACGGCCGGTTCGACGCGGCCCAGAAGCGGATGAACGCCACGACCGTCGAGTACATCAGGGGAATCGCCGTCATCAAGGCCTTCGGACGCTCCTCGTCCTCCTACCGACGCTACGAGGACGACGTGCGGGCCTACCGCGACTCCGTGCTGAGGTGGATGCGCCAGACCCAGGGGTGGATGGCCGCCGGCTTCGCCCTCCTGCCCGCCGGCCTGCTCATCCTCCTGCCCGTCTCGGCGCTGCTGCTGCGCAGCGGCGGCGTGGACATCGCGACCGTCCTCCTAGCGGCGTGCCTCTCCCTGGGCATGGCCAGGCCGCTCCTGTCGGCGCTGACCCTGGCCGACTCCACCGCCCGCGTCGACACCGCGCTGCGCGAGGTCATGGATTGGCTGGACGTCCCCGAGCTCGAACGCCCCACGGCCCGGACCGAGCTCTCCGGCCGCGGATACCTGCTGGAGGACGTCGACTTCGCCTATCACGCCTCGACCGGATCCCCTACGGGGAGCGCTCCGGCGTCCGAGAGCCCCCAGACGCCCGAAGCCCCGGACTCCCCCGACGGCGAGGCCCCGGCGCCCGCCGGCACGCTCGCGTCCGGCGAGGGCAACGCGCTCGACCACGTCAGCCTGGCATGCCCCGAGAACCGCTTCGTCGCCCTGGTCGGCCCGTCCGGCGCAGGCAAGACGACTCTGGCCAGGCTCATGCTCGGCTTCTGGGACCCCGACTCGGGGCGAGTGAGCTTCGGCGGCGTCGACCTGCGCGACATCCCCCTCGACCAGCTGGTGGCGGAGGTCGGCCTCGTCGCCCAGGACACCTTCCTCTACGACGCCTCCATCGCCGACAACCTCCGCGTGGCCCGCCCCGAAGCCGCCGACGAGGAGCTGCACGACGCGCTCGTCGCGGCCGGATGCCAGGACTTCCTGGCGCGCTTGCCCCAGGGGATCGACACCCCGGTGGGAAGCTCGGGCTCGCACCTGTCGGGCGGGGAGCGCCAGCGGGTCACCCTGGCGCGGGCGCTGCTCAAGGACGCGCCTGTCGTCGTGCTCGACGAGGCCACGGCCTACATCGACCCGGAGAACGAGGACCGCATCCAGCAGGCCCTGGGGAGGCTGACCGGAGGCCGCACCCTCGTCGTCATCGCCCACCGGCTGTCGACCGTCAAGGGAGCCGACGCCATCCACGTGCTCGACCGCGGGCGGCTCGTCGAATCCGGCACGCACGAACAGCTCGTCGACGAAGGAGGGCTCTACGCCTCCCTGTGGCGCACCCACGTCGCGGCCCGCGCCATCGCCACCGGAAAGGAGATCGAACGATGATCACCACGCTTCACCGGATCTGGGGGGTCATGGGCCGGCACCGCTCCCTCCTGATCCGCGGGATCCTCGCCACCTTCGTCGAGGCGGTCTTCATGAGCCTCCCCGTCGGAGCGCTCTATCTGCTCCTCATCGGCTACGAGGACGTCTCGGCCGCCACCGTCTGGGGGATCACGGCCATGCTCCTCGTGGGCGCCATCGGGCAGATCGCCTGCCGCTGGTACATCACCACGCGCATCAACCCCCTGGGCTTCGTCGCGATGGCCGACGAGCGGATGCGGATCGGCGCGCGCCTGAGGCGCTCCCCCATGGGGTACTTCAACCGCACGCGGCTCGGGGAGATCGCCAGCGTGCTGACCACCACGATGGTTGACGCGGAGATGTGGCTGGTCTGGCAGTTCCTGCAGGTCGTCACGGGCGTGATCGACGTCGTCGTCATCTCGGCGTTCCTGTTGGCGCTCGACTGGCGGATCGGCGCCGTGTCCCTGCTCGTCCTGGTCCTCGCGCTCGCTGCGCTCATGATCGTCGACCGGCGCTCCGACGCCACGATGGGCGAACGGCAGCGCGTACAGGCGGGCTTCGTGGACGTGGTGCTGGAATTCATCCGCGGCATCGCCGTCTCCCGGGCCTTCTCCATGACGGGCGTGGCGCGCGAGCGCATGCATCGGGCGGCCGCGGAGGTCTCCCGCACCAGCCTGGCCGCGGAGGCGAAGATCATCCCCTTCTCCTCCCTGTACCAGTTCGTCTTCAAGATCGGCACCGTGGCGATGCTCGGCCTGGGAGCGACGCTGCGCATAAACGGCGACATCGACCTGCCGCGGGCCCTGCTCTTCGGGGTCGCCGCCTTCGTGGTCTACCAGACCCTGGAGGGCCTGAACTCCAACGTGACGATGCTGGAGCTGGTCGCCGCCTCCCTCGACCTCATCGAGCCCGTGCGCACGGCGCCCGTGATGGAGGCCCGCGCCTCCCGGGAGGAGCCCGGCTCGCGGAAGCAGCCGGCCGAGGCCGCGGGACGGGACATCGTCTTCACCGACGTCTCCTTCGCCTACGAGGACCGCCGGGTCGTCGACCACGTGGACTGCTCGATCCCCTCCGGCTCCGTCTGCGCCCTCGTCGGGCCGTCGGGGTCGGGCAAGACGACTCTGTGCAACCTCATGATGCGCTTCTGGGACGTGGACTCCGGCTCGATCAGCGTCGGCGGGGTGGACGTGCGGGACCAGGACCCCGAGGATCTGCTGAGCCTGTTCGCCGTCGTCTTCCAAGACGTCTTCCTCTTCTCGGACACCGTTGCGAACAACATCCGCTTCGGGCGTCCCGACGCCAGCGACGACGAGGTGCGCGAGGCCGCGCGCCGCGCCCGCTGCCTGGACTTCGTCGAGGCCCTCCCCGATGGCTTCGACACCGTCCTGGCCGAAGGAGGGGCGAGCCTGTCGGGCGGCGAGCGCCAGCGCATCTCGATAGCCAGGGCGCTGCTCAAGGACGCCCCCATCGTCATCCTCGACGAGGCGACCAGCTCGGTGGACCCGGAGAACGAACGCGAGCTCCAGGAGGGGCTGCGGGAGCTGTGCGAGGGGAAGACGCAGGTGGTCATCGCCCACAACCTCGCCACCGTGACCGCCGCCGACCAGATCCTGGTGCTGGACGGCGGACGCATCGTCGAAAGAGGCCGTCACGAGGACCTCGCGAGGGCGGGCGGCACGTACGAGCACTTCCTCCAGGCCCGCGAGCGCGCGGTTGGCTGGCACATCGCCCGCTGACCGGGCGACAGTCCGCTGACCGGGCCGCCGCGTCGGATACCGCGCGACGGCGTCGGAAACCGTCGCCTGCCACCGGGAGCGCGGGCCGCGCACGTCGGAGGGGCCTTCGCCGCCGGCGGCGCGTCGAGCGCGAGCTGACGGCGAGGCGCGGCCGGCGGCGAAGGCAGGTCGGCGGCGTCACTGCGCCGGACCCACCCGGAACTCTGCGAACCAAGGCGGACAGCGCTCCCCCATGAACGAATCCGGACGCGGCCAGCACCGCGAACTCGATCGTGGCATGCTTGTGTGGGCCGCACATCCCGTCGCGGCACCCGCGCGGCCCCAAACCGCACGGGGCACAACTACGGCATGAGGGGATCGCCGAAGATGACCCTGTACATCGTCCTCGCCGCCGTTGGATTCGGGCTCATGCTCGTCTCCTTCCTGGCGGACGATATCTTGGAGGGCTTCTTGGACATCGACTCCGGAGGCCTGTTCTCCACCACCGCCCTCGCGGCGGCTCTGACCCTCTTCGGCGCAGGGGGGATCATCGCCACGGCGGTGGGGGCCGACGAACGCTGGTCGATCCCGGTGGCCGCGGTGGCGGGCGCCGTCGGATACGCCGCCTCCGTGGCCTTCGTGCGAGCCCTGCGCTCCTCGGAGTCTCCGCAGCCGGACTTGGCCGCTTCAGTCGTCGGGACGCACACCGTCGTCGAGGCGGGGCCCAGCGTCCTCGTGCTCTTCAACGGCGCCTACCTGCGGCTGGCCGTGCGGTCGCAAGACGGGGAGCCCCTGCGAACCGGGCAGAACGTGCGCGTCGTCTCGCTCATGTCGCCCGGCAGAGCCGTCGTCGTCCCCGTTCCCCCCATGAATGCGAAGGAGTCCAACTCGTGAACTTGACCATCGGTATCGTGATCGCGGTCGTCGCGATCGTCGCCGTGGGATACCTCATCGCCTCACGCTACTACGTGGCTTCGCCCGACGAGGCGCTGATCGTCACCGGTCGCAAGACCAAGTCCTCGATCGACGCCTCCGGGCGCGAGATCGCGGATCTGACCAATCAGCGCGTGATCGTCGGCGGCGGAGTGTTCGTCATCCCGTTCGTCCAGCGGCTCTACCGTCTGTCGTTGGCCAGCCGCAAGATCGTCATGCAGATCGAGGCCATCGACATCAACTCGATCCCCATCGACGTCAAGGCCGTGGCCGTGGTCAAGATCGGCGGCACCGAGACGGCGATCCGCTCGGCCGCCCAGCGCTTCCTCAACCAGCAGAACCAGATGGCGGATACGGTCCAGGAGCTGATGGCCGGTTCTCTGCGCTCGGTCATCGGCTCGATGAACGTCAAGGAGATCATCACCGACCGCGAGGCGCTGTCGACGAAGGTGCTCCAGGCTGCTCAGGAGTCGCTCACCGAGCAGGGCCTGACGCTTGACACGCTTCAAGTCCAGGACATCTCCGACGCCAACGGATATTTGGAGTCCATGAGCGCCCCCAAGGTGGCCGAGGTGCGCCGCGAGGCCAACATCGCCAACGCCGCCGCCCACCAGAAGTCCGAGGAGGCCCGCATCGAGGCGGAGCGCCAAGTCGTGCTCAAGAGCAAGGACCTGGCCCTCCAGAAGGCGGCGATCAAAGTCGAGACGGACAGGGCGGACGCCCAGGCCTCGGCGGCCGGCCCGATCCAGGCGGCGCAGATGGACCGGGAGATCGCCACGAGCCAGAACCAGGCGGCGAAGGAACGCGCCGAACTGCGCGCCACCGAGCTCATCGCGGAGGTCGAGCGCCCGGCCGACGCCGCCAGGTACAAGACGGTGGTCGAAGCCGAAGCCTCCAAGTCCCAGGCGATCGCCCAGGCGGAGGCGCGCGCCCGAGCCTCCACCATCGAAGCCGAAGCGCGTGCCGCGGCTTCGAAGATCGAAGCCCAGGCCCGGGCCGAGGCCCGCCGCGCCGAAGCGGGAGCCGAAGCCGAGGCGGTGCGTCTGGCCGGTCAGGCGGAAGCGGACAAGACAGCCGCCATGGCCCGAGCCGAGGCGGAGCGGGCCCTGAACGTCGGCAAGGCCGAGGCGGAGGCCACCAGCGCCAAGGCCGAGGCCATGCGCGCCTACGGCGAGGCGGCCGTCCTCCAGATGGTCGTCGACCAGCTGCCCAGCATCGTCCGGGAGATGGCGGCGCCGCTGTCCTCCATCGACCAGATGTCCGTGGTCTCCACTGACGGTGCGACGCCTCTGGTCAAGACCGTGGCGTCGGGCATCGGCCAGACCACGGAGTTGGTCAAGGGTTTGACGGGAGTGGACCTGGCCGGCCTGTTCCACAACGCTTCGACCGACGCAACCAACGCCCCCGACGTCCCGGGCGGATCAGCGGGCAGCTCCTCCAAGGCCTAGAGCAGCTCTTCCAGGGGCTCTCGGATCGGCGGACAGCTAGACCCTCGGCGGATCCAAAGCCTAAGGCGCCTGCAGACGAAATCCGGAGCCTAGCGGTCCCGGGCCGACTCCGGAGCTGTCGGGGGCGAATCAGACGTCTGATTCGCCCCCGACAGGCCGACTACCCGGCCGTTTCCTCCGCCTTTTCCGCCTTTCTCACCTTTTCGCCTCCCCCGCTTTCTCCGCATCTCTCACCTTTCGGCTTCCCCTGCCTTCCGCGCGTCGGCACTCGCCTCCGGCACCTCTATACGCCGCCCCATCCGGTGAAACCCACCCGATTCCTACACGCTCCCCGATGAAACCTCGGTTTTCTGGTGCGTTTTCGGGCCCGTCAGCGTCGCACTCCAGCGCTCACCCGGTGAAACCCACTTATTTTCTGCCACTCCCCTGGTGAAACCTCGGTCACCCGAACAGTCTTTTCACCGACCACCCAAAATCCCAAATTCCAAAGCCTCAGAGCCTTGGAAGTTCACCGGTAGCGTCGGACTCGCTCCCCGTCGCCTCCAACCCGGCCGAGTTTTCACTTCTCCTGGCATTCCCGTTGGCTTCACTCCCGACGTTCCGCTGGGCTTCATTCCCGACGTTCCATCGATCCTCATGTCTGCTCCACTGAGCCTCACTCCGATTCCGCTGGGCCTCGCCCCAGTGCTGGGCACCCCCAGTCGCCAGGCTTCGATTCGGCCGAACCTCACTCCTGCTCCGCCGAACCTCGCCCCCGGCCGTCCCGCATCCGCTCCCCGGCAGACGTCCCGCCTAGTTCCCGATGCACTTGACGCAGATCGTCCATTTCCGGGGGTTCGGTGAGATGGGCGAAACGGGCCTCCAACGCGGCCCCCTCGGCCCATGCCAAGCGTTGACGGCCTTTCGCCCCCTGAGCCTTCAACGCTTGAGCTGCCCGACGGAGCACATCAAACTGCCGCGAAAGCCCGTCACCCCCGCTCGCGAATTCATTCTCGCTCGCGGAACCGTCTCCATATTCGCTTCCATGCTCGCCACTGCTGAACTCACCCCCATTCCCGAGCTCGCTAGCGGACGGAGACAAGGATCCAAGCCCCTCACCGGAAGAAAGAGAAGATCCAATCTTTTCAGTTGACCGAAACGGAGATCCAAGCTCGCCGCCGGACGGAGTCCCGTCAGAATGCGACTCGTCGGCGGCCGTCCCAGACCCACCGTCAAACTGCGGATCGAAGCCCACGGCCCCGTCCTGAACCTGAGCAGCCCCATCCTGAAGAGTCGAGTCGATCTGCGCCTGAACCGAGTCGGAGCGACCCCGAACCGAGCCAGGGCGACCGCAAGCCGAGCCAACCCCACCCCGAACCGAGCCGAGGCGACCCCGGACGGATTCGACCTGGGCGCGGACCAGGCGAGGCGCATAGACGTCGACCAACGAAATGGCGTCGACGCGGACCTGCTCGTCAGTCGTCGGCTCGTCCCACACCGATCCCAGCGCGGTGAGATCGTCGAGGACGTGCATCCATCCGATCATCCGGTCGGGCCCCAGCACCGCCGAGCTCCGGGCCACTTCGGCGTGAAGGGCGGCCAGGCCTTCATCCAACCGGGCGCGCGGGATCCCAGCGGAACCGCGGACGTCTGCGAATTTTCTCCGCTCGCCGAACCGCGCGCCGGGTCTTCTCCCCGCGTCCCGTCCCGCTTCGCCTACCCTCTGGGCAAAGGCTCCGTTCCAACCACCGCCGACGCGGCCTACGCCTCCCGCCCCGCCAGCCGCTCCCAGGCGGCCGACGGCGAAGCCCGCACCCGCCGCCGCGACGACGCCGAGAATCAGGCTGGCGAAGGGAGGCACTCTAAAGGACCGGGCGGTGAGGAAGGCGAGGAGGCCGCCTCCCAGCACGGCCGGAACGAATCGCGACGATAGGCACCGCCCGAAAGACGACCACAGCCCGCGTCTGAGGAACGAGGCGCACCGTCGCAAGGACGGCCGCAGCCGGAACTCGCGGAATATGCGGAATATGCGACGCCCGAGAGGCCGGCGCCCGTGCCCGGGAGACCGACGCCCGCGCTCGGGACACGTCCGGGAACCGCTCGGCGAGGACGACGGCAAGCCGCGCCGGAACCGGTGTGGCCCGCGCATGGTGTCAGGTTGTGGTCCGGCGGTAGACCGCGATCTGGCTGGTGATCCTCACGCGCAGAGTCGCGGGAGCGGGCTCGCCGCAGCAAGAGCGGCGAAGGATGTGCCGGATGTGGGCTTCGGCGCTGGCGAGGTCGGAGCAGTGAGGGCATGTTTCGCAGTGGCGCCGGAGTCTGGCCGCCATCTCCTCGGGCATCTGGGCGTCCAGAAGCTCGAAGAGGTGGCGCGCCACCTCTTCGCAGGAGCAGTCTGCTTCGCCGGCCCGCATCGCCTTCTCCACGGCGCCGGCGAGTTCTTCATCGCTTTTCACTTCTTCTCCTTCGTGCCGTAACCCAGCTCTTTCGCGTAGTCCGCCAGGAGCTCGCGCAGCTGGCGCCGCCCGCGATAGAGCCGCGACATGACCGTACCGATCGGAGTGTCCATGATCTCAGCTATCTCCTGATAGGAGAAGCCTTCGACGTCAGCCAGGTACACGGCCAGCCGTCGATCCTCCGGGAGCTTGGTCAGGGCGTCGCGTATCTCCGAATCCGGCAGGCGTTCGATCGCCTCGGCCTCCGCGGATACGAGCCCCTGCGAGGAATGCGTGGATGCCTCGTATTCCTGCCAATCCTCCACCTCGGCGACGTCGGCCTGCTTGGGCTGGCGTTGCGCCTTCCGGTAGTTCGATATGAAGGTGTTGTTGAGGATCCTGTACAGCCACGCCCTGAGATTCGTGCCCGGCCGGTACTGGTGGAAGGCGCCGAACGCCTTAGCGTACGTCTCCTGCACCAGGTCCTCAGCGTCCTGAGGATTGCGGGTCAGCCTCATGGCGGCACCGTACAGCTGGTCTAGGAACGGCAGCGCATCCCGTACGAATCGCTCCGAACGGGCGGCAGCGTCCTCGTAGGCCGCGGGGCCTTCGTGGACTGGATCCTCTGAAGCGGATTCGTCGAAGGCCGGCGGAATCGTATCTGTGCTCATCATGATCTAGGTTAGCGGGGTTCGGCCCCGCGTCGATGGGAACGCCGCAGCCGCGGATTCATTCCCGCCCTGCTTTCCACGGGCCGGGTGCCTCTTTTCACGGCTGTTATTCACCAGCGGGTGGCTGCCCCCGCCTGGGGCATCGGCGACCGCAGGGCCGGCATGTCCTTGGTTTGTCATTCCCTTGGCCTCTTAAATCCGCGAGCCTCTGACCTGTCAGTCGCGGGCATCGGCCTGTCGGTTCGCGGATCTTCGGCTTCTCGAGTCACGGATAAGGCTTCGGGCTTCTCATCCGAATTCTCGAACCTCGGTCGCAGCCTCGCAATTCGACCTGCGATGCCGCAGTTTACGAGGAAGGCGAGGCATTCGGCGCCGTGCTCGATCCTGTTCCGGACGGAGGGCCATCACCTGGAACCACACGACTCGTCTCCGGATCTAAACCTTTAGGTACGGGACGACAGTCAGTATTATACATCATACCAAAATAAAATTTATCTTTAGTCATCGAAATACCAATATATCCTCCATCTTTTATATTATAAAAATCAACCCAGAAAACATCGTTATCTGAGACGTCAGCGATCTCAGTAAAACCGTAAGGACGCACTTCTTCTTGAACTATCTGCTTCAGGCGCGGAAAATCCTCATTTCGTGTTCCAAAAAATGCACCCTGTTTGCTTATAGTATTTCTTCCTGTATTTTTTTCTTCATCGCATTCAGGAAAAGACTGTATAGGAGGATCAATGTCTTTCCATTCTTTAGAACCGAATTCAGTGTCTATCCGAGTTCTTATTCGAGAAAAAGCATTTTGCAGTTGCCAATATACAGTGACAATATCCGTCCGTTTATTGAAGGGCAAATTCGCAAACCGCCTTCTCACACCATCATAGCTCATGGATACACCTCCTGTAGGTTTTGAGCCAGTTTCTGTTATATCGATACAGCCGTAGGTAAATAATAATATTATAGTTATAATTACAATAAAACGTTTCATGTAAGCCGTCCGTTAAATAACTTTTCCTGTAATTACCCTTGCTAATTGCAACTGTGAATCGCTTTTATCAGCTAAATATCCTGAGTGTCCGGTTTCTTTCGTGTTCGGACCGTAGGGGTCAAGTTTCTTGAAACCGCCATCCAAATAGGGGTCAGTGCCAAACCATCCGCGAGTATCTTTTCCCACAAGGAATCTTTTAAATGTGTTACCTGAACTTATAGGATCATCCGCAAAACGGAGTACGTAATTGTGACGAACCGGTGTGTTCATCTGCCAGGACCCGTCCTTGACTCCGGGGGAACCGAAGACGACGAATTCATCGACCACGCCTGGGCGCACTTGTGCCACGCCATAGCTGGCCGTTGTCGAGCCATAGGAATGGCCCAGAACCGACTGATGCACTTTCGATAGACCCTCAGTTCCGACATTACGGGAATCACGGATGCCTTCTTGGAAGCGGGCGAGGGTTTTCCCTCCCATTTTCGCCTCTCCAGGCCCTAGAACAGAAAAATCCACATGTTGCCCGCCCCATTTATATAGAGCATAGGGTATACCTTTGGCTAAATTCTCAGGTTTGAAAATTCCTAATAAGTCTGAAGGTTTTATTGCACTCGCCTGCTCCACAGGATTGACAGGAGCATCGTATCCTATCCATCCAACAACTGCTACAGACTTTCCATTCGATATATGTTCAGAACGCGTCTTTAAATTCGCTGCTGTAACTGTTATATCTTTTATGTCGCCACGAACGTCGGTTGTCATCCCCGGAACGTAAGTCGATACATGGTCAGCCGTGTCGATATTACCCGCGGCAATGGCAGCTCGCGTGTGCTCATGTCCATTCTCGCCGGTTGCGGGATCAAATACAAGAAGTTGTGTATCATTATTGTTCTGACTAAGAGCCTTCAGAACCGATACCATCTCCTGATATCTTTGATTATTTTTCAATTCTTTAATACTGTAAGTATTTTCCAATTTCTGCATCTTGAGACGAAGAGAGGCGCGATTGGCTTTATCACGTGCCCAACCTTCTATTCCGTCGAGATTCCCGATCTCGTCCGGATGCCACCTGATGAGGAAGTCTTGCTCCTCTTTCGTCAGGGATTTCCAATAAGCGGCGATTTCCTCAGTGCTCGCCCCCTTGGGCGGCAGCTCGGGCAGGCCGCGAATCTTGTCGCGAGGCCCGTCATCGACATCGACCTTTCCACCGGCAACAGTGGAGAAGAGCGCTTTAGCCTTCAAATCGGCTTCAGTAGCCTTTTTCAAGGCCTGAGACACAGCCTCTTTGCATTTAATCAAAGCCTCCTTATTACCTGAATCGGATTTCGGATCGGTCACGCTGCCATCGGTGGCGATGGTGAAACCCCGGAAGTTGGCGATAGAATAGGCTTCAGTGACCAAAGTTTCCACGTCGCCAACCAGATTTTGCACAGAGGACGCGCCTCTTATCAAAGCACCGATATTTGCCAAAAGGAGCTTCTGCTTCGCTTCGATCTTTTCGCGCCTGCTTTGAGCAGCTTTTGCACCAGCTCCGGACCACCCGGTGGAGACATCCATCGTTTCGACGGCATCCGCCGAGGCCACGGCCCGTTTCCTGGACCATGCCAGAACATCCAACGTATGGTCGAGATTCTGACCTCGCCATCTTTCCACATCCGACCAGGTAACCATCAGGCGATCTCCGACAGGGTCTTGTCCACTGCCTTGAAGTCCAAGCTGACCGAATGATCGGTGGTATTATAACCCTGCTTAGCCGAACGAATGGCCGATCCGTACTCGTCAAGGCCATTCGCCAACTGTTTCGCGCGATCATCGACGAATTTTCCGGCACCCGCCGCTTCCTTCGCGGACGTGCTTCCCGGCATGGCTGTAGAGAAACACTTCATGCCATCGGAAATCTTCACAGCTCCAGCTTCGCCACTGGCTGTGTCGCATTTAGCGGCCGCAGCATCCAGCTTGTCCGATTCCACGTATAGCTCAGACAATTTCACACCTCTCCCTTTGCGGTATTGCGACGAGAAGCGAAGTCGGCGCTCCCCCTTTGTGAGACATCTAAACTATAACGCCTTTGGTCGGCCAGCGAAAGAACTCTCCCGTTATTTGGATATATTCAAGGATTACAGCATCCGTCTTGACATTTGATGGGTCATGTATTAACTGCATTTCATCGCGAGGCATCCGCTTTCCGTCACGCGGGATCCATTCGGGGGATGTGCCGCTCCGCCGCGGAATGCCCACCGCCGGCGGCCGTTTTGCGGTAGGAATGGAGCATGAGTGTTTTGCGCACAGTCGCCCGCCCCCTTCTCGCCTGCCCATTCGTCCTCGCCGGGATCGACGCGTTCGCCCGCCCGGCAGGTCACCGCGAGCGCGCACAGACCTTCGCCCCGCTGGCGAAGAAAGCCGGGATGGAAAAGAAAGCCGGGATGGAATTCGACGAGACGACCGCGGACCTGGCCACGCGCGGCCTCGGGGTCGGGTTCGCCCTCGCCGGCCTCGCATTGGCCACGGGCAAATGCCCCCGGGTCGCAGGGGGCGTGCTGGCCGCGCTCGAGGTGCCGGTCGCCCTGGCCAACAATCCCTTCTGGAGGCATCGGGGCGAACGGCGCCGAGCCGACCTGGCCGGCCTGGCGGTCTCGGCCGGGCTCGTCGGCGGGGCGCTTATCGCCGCGGGCGACCGCGCCGGCAAACCCTCCCTCTCCTGGCGCATCGCCGCCGCGCGCAGACATCGCGAGGCCCTCGCGGAGGCCCGGCTGTCGGCGCGCGTCGCATGAAGGAGCCTCGGGCGTGGGCTGCGCCCTTCCATCCCGGCCCGGTCGACGCCGCGGTCAGGCTCCCCGGGTCGAAGTCGCTGACCAACCGCTATCTGGTCCTCGCCGCGCTCGGCGAGGAGCCCGCCCGCATCCACCGCCCCCTCATCGCCCGGGACACCGTTCTCATGGCGCGGGGCCTGGCCGGCATGGGCGCCGCCCTGTCCCATGAGGGCCGCACTCTCACGCTCACCCCCGGCCCGCTGGGTTCGGCCAGGATCCAAGCCGGACTGGCCGGGACCGTCATGCGCTTCATTCCGGCGGTCGCGGCCTTCGCCGTCGGGGACGTCACGGTCGACGGCGACCCCGCAGCCCGGACCCGCCCGATGGATCCCGTCGTCCGTGCGCTGCGCGACCTGGGCGTGGAGGTCGAGCACGCCGCCGACGCGTCCGGCCGCGCCGTCCTGCCGGTCACCGTCCACGGGACCGGCTCCGGGGGGGGCGGCAGCGTCGAGATCGACGCCTCGGCCTCCTCCCAGTTCGTCTCCGCCCTGCTCCTGGCGGCCCCGCGCATGGAACGCGGCCTGGACCTGCGGCACGTCGGCCCGCCGGTGCCCTCGAGCCCGCACATCGCCATGACGGTCGAGGTCCTGCGCGCAGCGGGCATCGCCGTGTCCGCCCTTGCGAGCGACGGCTCTCCCGCCGGTCTCCCGTCTTCCGCCCGGCCCGGGCGCCCCGCCGCGCGGTGGACCGTCGAACCGGGCACGCCCCGGCTCGGCGACGTGACGGTCGAAGCCGACCTGTCGAACGCCGGTCCCTTCCTCGCGGCGGCGATGGTCACCGGCGGGCGGACGGCGGTTCTGGATTGGCCCGCGCGCACCGCCCAGGGGGGCGAGGCGCTGCGCGGAATCTTCACGGCCATGGGCGGGCGGGCGGCCTACGACCCCGACGCCTCGACGCTCCGGCTGCAGGGGCCGCACCGCATCGCGCCGCTGGACGCGGACATGCACGACGTCGGCGAGCTCGTGCCCACCGTCGCCGCCGTCGCAGCCTTCGCCGACGGCCCCTCGAGGCTGCGGAACATCGGTCAGCTGCGCGCCCACGAGACCGACCGGCTGGCCGCCATCGCCGCCGAGCTCGCCCGCGCCGGGGGTAGCGCGAGGATCGAGGGCGACGACCTCGTCATCCAGCCGCGCCCCCTCCGCGGAGCGCGCCTGGAATCCTACGCGGACCATCGGATGGCGACCTTCGGGGCGATCCTCGGCCTGCGAGTCGAGGGAATCGAGGTGGCCGGCGTCGAGACCACGGCGAAGACCTTCCCGCAGTTCACCGACATGTGGAGCGAACTGGCCTGCGCGCCGGGAACCGGGGCCGCGTTCGACCCGGACGGCGAACAGCGAGCTCCCACACCGGGCGGGTCGCGCCCCCGGCTCATCGAACCCGCGGCGCCCGGCGTCGGCTTCACCGACGGCGAGCTCCCCGCATGAGGCGCGACATCGGCACCGACGACCCGCGCGTGAGAGTCCGCCCGAGCAAGGGCTCCCGGCCGCGCACGAAGATCCGGCCCGACTATTCGGGGGCGCCCGTCGCCGAAGTCGTCGGCATCGACCGGGGCCGCTACCGCCTGCTGCTGCCCGCCGAGAGCGGCGGGGCTCGGCCGTCGGAGGCCCGCGGCGGGCCCACGGGGCGCGAAGGAGGGCGAACGCGGGGCGGCGCCTCCCCGGGAATCGAGTTGACGGCCGTCAAAGCGCGCGAACTGGGGCGGGGAACCGTCGCCGTGGGGGACCGCGTGCGCGTCACCGGCGACATCTCGGGGCACAAGGACACCCTGGCCCGGCTCGTCCGCATCGAGGAGCGCACCTCCGAGCTGCGTCGCTCCCCCGAGGACGGCGAGGGCCGCGAGCGCGTCATCGTGGCCAACGCCGACCAGCTCGCGATCGTCGCCTCCCTGGCCCGGCCGGAGCCGAGGCCGGGCATGATCGACCGCTGCCTCGTCGCCGCCTACGATGCGGGGATGGTCCCGATCCTCGTTCTGACGAAGGCCGACCTCGCCGATCCCGGGGATCTCCTGGCGGCCTACGCGCCTCTCGGCGTCGCCGCCTACGTCACCGGCCACGGGGGAGGCGGGTGCACGACGGCGGGCGAGCCCCCCGCAGGCGGCGAAGGCGGCGCGCCGGACGCCGGCCGATCCGGCCGATCCGCCCCTCCGGCTGTCGCCCGTCTCGCTCCCCCGAGCGTCGCCCAGCCCGAGGGCGTCGCCTACGGGCTGGAGGCCGTGCGCAGCGCCCTCGCCGGCCACGAGACGGTGCTCGTCGGCCATTCCGGGGTCGGCAAGTCGACGCTCATCAATGCGCTCATCCCCACCGCGGGCCGCGCGACCGGCCGCGTCAACGGGGTGACGGGCAAGGGAAGGCACACCTCGACGTCGGCCGTCTCGCTGGCGCTGCCCGAGGGAGGGCGCATCGTCGACACGCCGGGCGTGCGCGGCTTCGGCCTGGCCCACGTCTCCCCCGACGACGTGCTGCGCGGCTTCGTCGACCTAGCGGGCCTGGCGGAGGCCTGTCCGCGCGGCTGCACCCACGCCCAAGCCGAGCCCGACTGCGCGCTCGGCCAGGCGGCGGACCCGAACACGATCGCCCGCGTCGTCTCCTTCCGGAGGCTTCTGGCGGCACGAACCGACGATTGGAGTTGACGATGGCCTCTCTCACCCGGCTGTCCGACGATCTCGCCTTCGCCCGGTCGATCATCGACCGAGTCGACAGCCTCACTCTCGAACGATTCACGGCCGGGGACCTCGCGGTCGAGACGAAGGCGGACGACACGCCCGTCACCGACGCCGACCGCGAAGCCGAGCGCGTCATCCGGGCTATGCTCGGGCGGTCGCGCTCCCGCGACGCCGTCTACGGCGAGGAGGAGGGCGGTGTGACGGTGCGCGCCGCCCGGCGATGGATCATCGACCCCATCGACGGCACGAAGAACTACATGCGGGGCGTGCCGGTGTGGGCCACGCTCCTGGCGCTGGAGGAGGAGGGCGAGATCGTCCTGGGGATAGTCTCCGCGCCGTCGCTGGGCAGGAGGTGGTGGGGGGCCAAGGGCTTGGGCGCGTTCACCGGCAGGAGCTGGGTGGGGGCGCGCCGGATCCGCGTGTCGGAGGTGGCGGACCTGGCCGACGCGTCCATCTCCTATTCCTCGCTGTCGGGGTGGGCGGCCCGCGGGCAGTTGCGGGCTTTCATGCGTCTGACCCAGCAGGCCTGGCGCACCCGCGCCTACGGGGATTTCTGGAGTTACATGCTCGTGGCCGAGGGGGCCGTGGACGTCGCGGCCGAGCCCGAACTCCAGCTCTACGACATGGCTGCGCTCGTGCCGATCGTCGAGGAGGCGGGAGGCTCGTTCACTTCGCTTCACGGCGAGCCGGGCCCGTGGGGTGGCTGCGCTCTGGCGACGAACGGGCTCCTGCACGCGGACGTCCTGGAGGTGCTCGACTCCGTCCGGGACGGGTGAACCGGAGGCTTGGCCGGATCCGCGCCGGGAAGACGGCATAATTGACGCATGGTTGACGAGCGCGAGATCCTCACATGGGACGATTTCGGCACCGCCTCCCGCGAGTTGGCGGCGACCGTGTGGGATTCCGGATATCACCCCGACATCATCGTGTGCGTGGCCCGCGGCGGGCTCCTGCCCGCCGGAGCCATGGGCTACGCACTCGGCATCAAGAGCCTCCTGGTGCTCAACGTCGAGTTCTACACGGGCATCGGCACGACGCTTCTCGATCCGCGGCTGGTCGATCCGGTCCCGGACAACCACGGCATGGCGGGCAAGGAGGTCCTGATCGTCGACGACGTCGCCGATTCCGGCCGAACCCTCGAATTCGTCCACGGCATCTGCCGGCAGTACGCCTCGCGGATCCGCACGGCCGTGCTGTACGAGAAGCCCCGCACCGTTTTGAACTGCGACTACGTGTGGAAGAAGACCGACAAGTGGATCGTCTTCCCGTGGAGCGCTCTGCCGCCCGTCAACGCGGGAGCCAACACCGAGGCTTAAGGGGGGCGGGCCCGGCGCGTCCACGACCCGGTGCGTGCGAGGCACGGCCGGAGTGGCCGGTTCCTCCAACGGTTTCGGCGAGGCCCAGCATCCCCGATTCCCGTCGGAGCGCATCGATAGGCTTGTCGCATGCGCATTCTCCATACGTCCGACTGGCATGTAGGCCGGACGCTCCACCGCGCCGACCTCATGCCCGCCTTCGAGCTGTGGTGCCGCCATGTCGTCGAAGTCGTCCGCGAGAACGAGGTCGACGCGGTCCTCGTCTCGGGCGACGTCTACGATCGCGGGGTCCCTCCCACGGCCGCCGTCGGGCTCGTCGACAGGACGCTGGCCGAACTGGCGGGCCTGGCGACCGTGGTGGTGACGGCGGGCAACCACGATTCGCCCCAGCGCCTGGGCTTCGGGGCGGCGCTCATGCGCGAGAACGTCCACATCCGCACCGATGCCCTCAGCTCGGGCGTCCCAGTCGAGGTCCGAGGCTCGGACGGCCGGCTGGGAGCGCTCGTCTACCCGATCCCCTATCTCGACCCGGACGTCGAACGGACCCGCCTGGCCGCAGCCGAAGAAGTCGACACGGCCGCCGACGCAGCCGCCCTGCACGCCGCTCCCGTCCCGCATGCCCGCGCCGGCGTCTCCGCTTCCACACGAAGCGGCCCCGCCACCCGAGCCGGAGCAGCCGGCTCCGCGCACGGCGACGCCGAGCGAGAGGACGGCGCCGGGGCGCTTCCCCGGTCCCACGAGGCCGTGCTCGGCGCGGCGCTGGACCTCGTCTCGCGGGACGTCCGGCACGGCGCGCACGCCGGGGAGGAGGTCGCTCGGATCGCCATGGCGCACGCCTTCGTCACCGGCGGGGACGCCTCCGATTCCGAGCGGGACATCGCGGTCGGCGGCCTGGCCAGCGTCCCCTCGGCGCTCTTCCGGCTCGGCGGTCCCGGCCCCGGGCCGCTCTCCTACGTGGCGCTCGGCCACCTCCACTCCCCTCAGCGGGTCGGGCGCGCGGGCGATCCCCCCATGCGCTACAGCGGCTCGCCCGTGGCCTTCTCCTTCTCCGAGACGGCTCCGAAGAGCTCGGTCCTCCTGCACGTGCACGGTTCGGCGGTCGAGCCGGAGCTCATCCCCGCGCCGGTGTGGCGCCCCGTGCTCACGGTCGAGGGGACGCTCGAGCAGATCGAGGCGGCGGCGCTGACCGCCGACGCAGAGGCCTTCGTGCGGGCCGTCGTCATCGATCCGGACCGTCCCGCGGAGATGGCCGAGCGGATCCGGCGGGCCTTCCCCCACGCGCTGGAGATCCAGCACCGCGCGGCCTCGGGCGGGGGCGCGCACCGCCGGGCCGACGTCGCGGCGATGGACCCCGTCAGGGTCCTCGACCTGTTCATGTCCAGTGCGGGGAATCGGCCGTTGGACGCCGCGGAATCGGCGCTCCTGGCCGACGCGTGGGAATCCGCACTGGCGGCGTCGAACAGGGAGGCGAGGTCCTGATGCGGATACGACGCCTCGAGCTGGCGGGGATCGGCCCGTTCGCGGCCGCCTACACGATCGACTTCGACGCGCTGACGGCCGGAGGGCTCTTCCTCCTCGACGGCCCGACGGGCTCGGGCAAGTCGACGATCATCGACGCCATCACCTGGGGGCTCTACGGTGCGGTGGCCGGCGGGAGGGACTCGACGGACGATCGCATGCGCTCGACCCACGCGGCCCCCGCCGCCCAGTCCTACGTCGACCTCGTCTTCTCAGTGGAGGCGGGGACCTTCCGCGTGCGCCGCACCCCCCAGTGGACGAAGCCGGGCAACAAGAATCCGACCAACGCCACCGGAAAACTGTGGAGGCTGTCGGAGGGTGCGGTCGAGTCGGGCAGACTGGAGGCGGGCGAGGTCCTGGAGACCAAGGCGGCGGGGACGAGCATCGAAGTCGCGCGGCTGATCGGACTGAACCGCGAGCAGTTCGTCCAGACGATCGTCCTGCCTCAGGGAAAGTTCGCGGATTTCCTGCGTCTGCGCAGCTCCGAGCGGACGGCCCTTCTGGAGCAGATCTTCGACACCGGGATCTACCGGCGGGTCGCCGAGGAGCTGTCGCGCCGCGCGAACGAGGGCACCTCAGAGGTCGCATCGGCCCGGCAGGCGTGGCTCATGTCCGCGGCCGCGTGCGTCACGGCGCTCGACCTGGAATCCGAGCGGGCCGGCGAACTCAGCCGGGCCGCCGACGGCGCGGCGACGCCGGAGGAGGCGCAGGCCGTGGCCGCGGAACTCGATCGGCTCTTGGCGCGCTGCCGGGCTGACGCGGCCCGCGCCGAGGCCGCCCGCGACTCAGCCCGTTCGACGGCGGCGAAGGCAGCCCGGCGGGCGCAGGAGGCCGCAGACCTCAACGAGCGGCTTGCCCGGCGTTCGTCCCTACTGGGCCGGCAGGCGCTTCTGGCCGGGCGCTCGGAGGAGATCGGCAGGCTCCGGGAGGAGCTCGCCCTGTACGAAGCCGCCGGCCCCCTTCTCCCCTATCTGGACGCCTGCGAGAAGGCCGAACGGCGGGTGGACTGCGCCCGAACGCGGCTCGCCGACCTCGGGGAGGAGCCGTCGTCCGTTGACGCCGCGTCGCTGGCCGCGACGGCCGGGCGGGTCGACGATCTGGCCGCCCTGTGCGGCAGGCTGGACGAACTCCTGCACGTGGAGGAGGGCGTGGCCGTACAGCAGGAAGAACAGCGCGAACGCCGAACCCGCCTCGAAGCGCTCGACCGAGCGATCGCGGCGGCCGAAGAGGCTCAGGCGGAGCTGCCCGCGCGCCGCATGGAACTGGAGCGGCGGCTGGCCGACGCGCACGCCCTCGCCTCGACCGTCGAGGCGAGGCGCCTGGAACTCACGCACCGTCAGGGACTGCGCGATCAGGCGGCAGAGCGCACCCGGCTCCGCGCCGTCCGCGAGACCGCGCGGGAGAAGGCCGCCGAGGCCGCGGCGGCCTTCCAGTCCGCACGGCAGGCCAGGGAGCGGACTGCGTCCGCCTGGCTCGCCTCGACCGCAGCGATCCTCGCCTCCCAGCTCGCCGAAGCCGAGCCCTGCCCCGTCTGCGGCTCACGCGACCACCCCTCCCCGGCGCCGGCGGCGGGCATCCGGGCCACGAAGGGGGAAGTCGACGCCGCCGACCTCGCCGCGTCCCGCGCCCGAGACGCGCTCGACGCCGCCCAGCGCGATCTCGCCTCCGTTGAGGCCCGTCTGGAGGAAGTCTCCCGCGACCTCGGCGGCCTGAGCGAAGAGGACGCCGTCGAGCGGCTCGAGCAGGCGACCACGGCGCTGACCGAGGCCGAACGGGCGCACGAGGCCGCCGCGAGCCTGACGGGCGAGCTCTCGGACCTCGACGACCGGATCGAGGAGGAAGGCGAGCGACGCCGCCGCGACATCCAGGCCCGCGCCTCCCTCGAAACGGAGATCCGCACCGCCTCCCTGGCGATCGACGCCTCCCGGGAGCGAATCGCACCCGAGCTCGCCGGGCACGCGAGCATCGCGGACCGGCGAGGCTCCCTGGCCGCAGCCCTCGCGCAGGCGCGGAAGCGCCTGGAGGCAGGCAGAGAGCTCCTCGTCGCACAGTCGGGGCTGGCCGAACGCGACGGGGAACGGGCCGCCACGCTGGAGGCAAGCCGGTTCACGGCGGCCGAAGACGTGCGCGCCGCGCTCATGGCCCCCGAGGACGCGCACCGGGCGCGCTCAGCCGTGGAATCCCACGAACGGGAACTGCGCGACGTCGCCCGCGATCTCGCCGCGCCCGGAATCGCCGACCTCACGGGAGAGGAGGAGCCGCACGCGGACGAGCTGGCCGCGGCGGCCGGCGAGGCCGAATCCGCGGCCGCCGCGGCCGACAGGCAGGCCACTCTGCTCGCCGACCGCGTGGAGCGCTCGCGCACCGCCCTCGACGCCGCGCGAGCGCGGGCCCAGACGTGGCAGGAGGCCAGACGCGCCGCCGGGCCCGCCCTCCGCCTGGCCAACCTGGCCAACGCCGGAAGCGAGTCGGTCACGCGCATCCCCCTGGCGACCTTCGTCGTCCAGCAGCGTTTCGAGCAGATCGTCGACCGTGCGAACGAGCGCCTCGCCGACATCTCGCTCGGACGCTACCGGCTGGAACGGACGGACGAAAGAGAACGCGGCTCGCGCGAAGCCAAGACGGGCCTGGGCCTGCTCGTCGTCGACCGAGACGGCGAGGCCTCCGGGAGCGCACGCCGGTCCACCAGGAGCCTGTCCGGCGGAGAGACCTTCTACGTCTCGCTCTCCCTCGCGCTGGCCCTCGCGGACGTCGTGCGCGCCGAAAACGGGGGCATCGCCATCGACACCCTCCTCATCGACGAAGGCTTCGGCTCGCTGGACGACGATACCCTCTCCCTGGTCATGTCCACCCTCACCGGCCTGGCGAGGAACGGCAGGAGCGTCGGCCTGGTCAGTCACGTCTCCGAGATGAAGAAGCTCATCGCCGAACAGATCAACGTCCGGCCGCTGCCCGGCGGCTCCTCGCGCCTGGACGTCAGATGCTGAAGGCCGGTGGGTCAGTCGGCCCGTTCGCCCAGTCGGGCCCGCCTGCCTGCCCACCGGCCGACCCGGTCCGCCCATAGCCGACCCGGACTGCCGGCGCCTACGAGCCTTTCAGTCTCCCCGCCAGCCGCCTCAGACTGCCGCGCCTTCAGCTCACCGGCTCCTCACGCCGCCCCTTCAGTCCACCGGCCGCCTCAGCCGAAATACGCGATGAGGTCCTCGCGCTCCTCAACGTCGTACCACATGAGGTCTTCATCGGCGACGCGTTCGAAGGCCTGCTCGTCGCCTCCGATCGCCGCGAGCAAGTCCTCGAGGGCCTCATCGTCATCGACGTGGATCGACGCCACGGCATCCCAGCCCACCGGCCGGACAAGGCGGCGAGCCGTCGGCAGAAGATCGTCGCCGGAGACCGGTTCGACGCGGGAGTCCGCAACGTCCGCGACGACCACCACCCTCAACGGCCTGATCGTCTCGCCGCCCTGCGCGAGCGCCGTGAGGATGCGAAGCGAGTCGTCGGCCGCAGCGCCCATCGCCACCGATTCCAACACTTCCTCCCCCTCAGCGGGCATAGCATGTTCAAGTTCACGAGTGACGGCGTGCACGAGACGAGGCAGAAGATCCTCCTTGGAAACGTCGGCACTCGTAGCCGGTATGTATATCCTCACGCTCGTCATGGTATCGCTCGGAGAATCGGGTTCCGCGAGCCGGCGGGACGACATCGGCTACAGCCTCGACCCGAAGATCTGAGGAAAGCCGATACCCCATCTACCGCTTCCGAGTCTTCTTACCATCTGGTAACATGTTCTACAATAAGTCTAAAGGATGACTTCCGAAAACGATGTCCACCCTGAGGATTAACAGATGCCGTGTATAACATGCACGCATGAAGCACATATGCCCAGACGAAACGGTATTCTCTGAACATCCGTTCACTTATTAAGTGATCTTCATCACTCCACCTGGAATGCGGTGCCCCTGCACGGCGGGCCGCCCCACCCTCCGAGTCCGGCAAGTCGCCCCCGATACACCAGGCCGACGGCAGACGACTCGAATGCGGCGAACCGCCCGGTAATCGGGGTACCACGGTTACCGGTTCCGCGGCCAGCACCGGCCGGCTGAACGCGACACAGCGCCAGCCCCCCGGCCATACGGCCCCAAGTTCGGAGCACACGCACCCGCCCCGCTTCGGACCGCCTCGCCGCGCACAGCGATACGGTGTCCGCCGCGACTCCATGAGAATGCAGCATTTCGCGACGAGAAAACCGAGACGGCCACGGGTGCAGAATCCATCCACACCCAGGCCCTAAACGACGTTCAACGCCGTGCGCCGCCCCGCCCCTCCCGAGCGGCACGAGGAGGGCTTCGCCGGCAAACTTCGCTGCGGGCGGACCCGGACACCCCAGTTTTCCTTTGGCAACACGCTAAAGCCGAGTCTCTTCGCCAGTCGGGAGCGATGCGGAAGGCGACGGCGACAGGGGAACGACCGCACCCCCACCCGCAGAATCGCAAGCTTTCGGGGAACGTCCGGCCAGGAGCCTCACAGGGCGGACGACATCCCCGATAGGGGCACTAGGCAGCCCAGGGATCCGCATACCCCGCCGCGCGTTTCGCATCCGCCCCGACAACGGAAAGATCCGCCTCATCTGGTAGCGTCCCCGGAAGGATGGGTATACATGCCCTACACATTCGAACTGGCTCGGGCACCGGAGAATAACGTATCCCCGGCGCCGGATGGGGCGTCGCGCAAGATACCGGCCGTCAAACGGGAATCGCGCCAGCGTGGAAATTTCTTCCGCGCCTTAGGGCAGTGCTCGCCAGACTTGCAAGTCCGACCGACACGGTTTCCACACACCTGTGGAAAACTTCTCTTCTGTCTTGCAATGTGTCACAATATGTGCATGGGCAAATTTCTAACCATTGCAGATGTCGCAGATTACCTCAATGTTTCCATCGGTCAGGTTCGCACCCTGATCAAGTCCGGGGACCTCCCGGCGATTCAGATCGGCGGCCGCGGCCAGTGGCGCATTGAGGCCAAGGAACTAGAAAATTACATCACCCGCAGGTACGAAGCTACCCGCAAGAAGATCGGAGTCGAGGAACTCTAGGGAGTTTCCCGGGTCTCAGGTTCGGCACAATTCAATACCGCCATGATGGAGTGCCCTGTCCACCCGCCTTCAGGCATTTCACTTTTCCCGGACGAGGGCTTTCGACGAATCCAAAAAGTGGATTCGGGCTCGGCGGCGCTGCTAGTGGCGGTCATTGAATTCGGTATTGACCTATCCCTCGTCCGCTTGCGGTTTCGCGTGCCCGTAGTGGCCCCTTGCCGGGCGAGGCGGTCAGTTCACTCGTCACATTCACTGCCTATCTTCTTTCGAGCACTTACCTGCATCGGCGGGGTCTCACCACCGCCCTCGGCGGCAACCTCACCACCTGGCTGATGTTTCTCACCACAACCTCAGATTTCTCTGAGCGGGAAGGGGCGCTTAGTGCCATGCACAGGCGCCCCTTCCCGTATTCTGTGCCCTTCCCCGCGCTCTAGGCCCCAACGCCAGCCGGCCATCGCTTGGCCCGGTCGTCGCCTCGCCTCCCCGCGTTCTAGGCTTCACTCATACCTTCCCATATTTCTGTGCTCACCCGAGGCGCTCCACGCCTTCCACACCTCACCCGCATCGCCTTCCACACCTCACCGTGCAGAGAGGCAAAGCGGCCCGAGACGAGAGCTCGCGGTTCCGCACCCGGTCATTTCACACCCAGCCTCGCAGAGGGAAGCGGAGGAAACGCGCCGAGGAATACGGACGACAGAGGAGGGAAGGCTCCTCGACGGGCGCCGTCTAGCCATCGGGATCGCACCCCACTGCGCGGGAAGGAAAACCCTCGACGTCAAGCGTCGCATGTGCTGATCGGCCCCACTGCGGCGGGAGGATAACTTAGACGGTGCCCACCGTCCCGGCGAAAACTGGATCTCGCCCATTGCCCAAAGAGGAAACAACCTACCTTTGCTTTCAAGTAGCACGACTCCAACTATACCGTGCATACCACGCAGACTGGCCTTCCTACGAGATCGAAGATGTTGGTAGCAAATTCAATCAAAACATAGCGGCAAGGCAGGTCATCGAACTATGCGTCGTCTTCTCATTCTGGAATCAGCCACGCGCAGCGGAATCCCTAGGGTACCGGCGCAGTGCATCGGCTCCAGTCAGCGCGCCGAAGAATGCGGCGTAGAGCGTGGAGACCATGGCCTCGCACGAACCGTGGGGATCGGCAAGCGAACCTCAAAGGACTCGTCATGAGCATCATCGCGGCGAAGCCGCCTCGGTTTGCCGGATCCGATCCGTTCATCGAATCCGGCCAGTCCGCCAGATTCGACCGGCCTACCACATCCGGCCAGCTCACCGAATCCGACCGATCCGGGGGATTCGGCCGATTCGCCGACCCCGGTCGATCCGCCGAGGCCAGCCAGTCTGATGGATCAAGCGAGCCCGTCGGAGTCGACCGGCCTCCGGGGTCAATCCTGGCTCGGGTTCGCGTCCCCCCACCCCCGGCCGTCGAACCGGACGCCTTCCCCTCAGCTTCCCCGGAACGGCCGTGGGACAGAGTCGCCATCGTCGTCGCGCGCGAAGATCCACGGTTCCGGGAGGAGTCCATGGAACTCAAAGATCCCCTCCCAGATCGGGCTCCGGACGGGTCGAGCCTCGTGGGGGCCATCGTGATCCGCACCGTCGAAGTGCTCCTGGGGCATCGCCCGGCATCGTCCGTGCGGCAGTGGCTGGCTCCGGAGGTCTTCGCCCCACTGGTTCGGCGCGCCGGCCTGGCCTACCGCATCAACGGCAGAGCGCAGCGCCGCCAGGCTCCGCGGATCCTCCATATACTGGCCAATCGGCCTCTCGCGCGGGTGATCGAGGCGGTCGCGGCCGTCCACGACGGAGAACGCGTCCGCGCGGCGTGCGTGCGCATGGAGTACCTGCGAGGCCGCTGGCGGGCCGTCGCCTTGGAAATAGGGTGAGGGCCCGGGGACGGATTCCCGAGGCCCTCACAACGTTGGCCGGCGCGACGTCAGCGCGTCACCGCTTCTTCCTGCTGGCGGCCCTGCGCTGGGCGCGGTTCATGCCGCCGGCGTTGCCGCCGCTGTGCGCTCCCCCGCCGTGCCTGCCGCCGTGTCCGGCGCCTCCGTGCTTGGGGGCGCGGCGCACTGCCCGGCCGGCGGAGTCGGTGGTCTGGACCCCGTCGCTGCCGTCCTTCGCGGAGGAGGAGTAGGCCACGGACCGGGACGAGCGCTTGGGCGGCTTGATGCCCAGCACCTTCTCCGCGTCCACGCGGCCACCTGCGTCGTCGTTGGCCATCCGAGCGGCGATCTGGCGCTGCTCGGCCTCCGTGGACACCGCTTCGGCTGCCGCCGCCTCTTCGTCGATGAGCGAGGCTTCGCGCTCCTCCCTCTCGCTGGGGAGCTCGAAGTTGAACAGGAAGCGAACCGACTCCTCCTTGATGCCGTCGTTCATGGCCTGGAACATGTCGTAGCCCTCGGACTTGTATTCGACCAGCGGGTCGCGCTGGGCCATGGCCCTCAGGCCGATGCCCTCCTTGAGGTAGTCCATCTCGTAGAGGTGCTCGCGCCACTTGCGGTCTAGGACGTTGAGGATCACCTGGCGTTCGAGCTCGCGCATGGCCTCCTCCCCGACCTCGGCCTCGCGGTCCTGGTAGTTGGTGTGGATGTCCGTCTTCAGCTCGGCGAGCACGTGGCCGCGGTCGAGCTTGCGCACGTCGCCGGCCTCCTCGATGAGCTCCTCGACGGTGAAGCCGGGCCGGTAGAAAGTCTTCAGCTCGGACCACGCGCCGTCGAGGTTCCAGTCGTCGGGGGCGTCCTCCTCGGTGTGGGAATCCACGATGTCCTCGACGACGAAGTCCAGGAAGCCCTGAACCATCGGCTCGAGGTCCTCCCCCTCCAGGATCCGGCGCCTCTCGGCGTAGACGACGTTGCGCTGCTCGTTCATGACGTCGTCGTACTTGAGGACGTTCTTGCGGATCTCGGCGTTGCGGGCCTCGATCGATGTCTGCGCGCGCTCGATCGAGGAGGAGATGATCTTGAATTCGAGCGGGACGTCCTCCGGGTAGCGGGAGGGGTCGAGGGCCCGCGTCGCCAGGCCGCTGGCGAAGAGCCGCATGAGGTCGTCCTCCAGGGACAGATAGAAGCGGGACTCGCCCGGGTCGCCCTGGCGGCCGGAGCGCCCGCGCAGCTGGTTGTCGATGCGTCGCGACTCGTGGCGCTCGGATCCGAGCACGTACAGGCCGCCGAGATCGACGACCTCGTCGTGTTCGGCGGCGACGGCGTCCTGGGCTTCCTTGAGGGCGGCGGGCCAGGCGGCCTCGTACTCGGCGGGCGTCTCCTCCGGATCGAGGCCGCGGGCCTTCAGGGCGGCGACGGCCCGATGCTCGGGGTTGCCGCCCAGCATGATGTCCGTGCCGCGCCCGGCCATGTTGGTGGCCACGGTCACCGCGCTCTTGCGCCCGGCCTCGGCGACCACGGCCGCTTCGCGCTCGTGCTGCTTGGCGTTGAGCACCTGGTGGGGGATACGGGCCTTGCGGAGCATCTTGGACAGCTCCTCGGACTTCTCGACGCTCGTCGTGCCGACCAGGACGGGCTGGCCGTTCTCGTAGCGCTCCTTGATGTCCTCGACGATGGCGCGGAGCTTGGCCGCGCGGGTCGGGAAGACGAAGTCCACCTTGTCCTCGCGGATCATCGGCATGTTGGTCGGGATGGGCACGACCCCGAGCTTGTAGGTGGAGGCGAACTCCTCCGCCTCGGTCTCGGCGGTTCCCGTCATCCCGGAGAGCTTGTTGTACAGGCGGAAGTAGTTCTGCAGGGTGATCGTGGCCAGGGTCTGGTTCTCGGCCTTGATCTCCACGCCCTCCTTGGCCTCGATGGCCTGGTGCATGCCCTCGTTGTACCGGCGCCCAGGCAGGACGCGCCCGGTGTGCTCGTCGACGATGAGGACCTCGCCGTCGCGGACGATATAGTCCTTGTCCCGTTCGAAGAGCTCCTTGGCCTTGATCGCGTTGTTGATGTAGCCGATGAGCGGCGTGTTGAGGGACTCGTAGAGGTTGTCGATCCCCAGAAGATCCTCGACCTTGTCGATACCGGGCTCCAGGATGCCGACCGTGCGCTTCTTCTCGTCCACCTCGTAGTCGGTCTCCTTGCGCATGTTCACGGCGAGCCGGGCGAATTCGAGGTACCACTTGTTGGCGTCGCCGTCCGCGGGGCCGGAGATGATCAGCGGGGTACGGGCTTCGTCGATGAGGATCGAGTCGACCTCGTCGACGATCACGAAGTTGTGGCCCCGCTGGACGCAGTCGCTCGTCTGCCAGGCCATGTTGTCACGCAGGTAGTCGAAGCCGAATTCGTTGTTCGTCCCGTAGGTGATGTCGGCCTCGTATTCTTTGCGGCGTTCGTCGGGGGTTTGGCCGGTGAGGATGCAGCCGGTGGTCAGGCCGAGGAATCGGTGGATGCGACCCATGAGCTCGGACTGGTATTCGGCCAGGTAGTCGTTGACCGTCACGACGTGCACGCCTTCGCCGGTGAGCGCGTTGAGATAGGAGGGCAGCGTCGCGACGAGGGTCTTGCCCTCTCCCGTCTTCATCTCGGCGATGTTGCCGAGGTGGAGGGCGGCGCCTCCCATGATCTGCACGTCGTAGGGGCGCTGCCCGATGGTGCGCCGGGCGGCTTCGCGCACGGTCGCGAAGGCCTCGGGGAGCAGGTCGTCGAGACTCTCGCCGTCGGCCAGGCGCTCCTTGAACTCGTCCGTTTGCGCGCGCAGTTCCTCATCCGTCATATCCTCGAACGACGACTCCAGGGCGTTGACCTGTTCGGTGATCACCTTGAGTTTCTTGAGAGTTCGCCCCTCACCGGCGCGGAGGATCTTATTGAGCAGTTTTCCCACGAGGGTTTCTCCTAATGTGTTGCGCGGCCTCCCGCGTGTGGACATGCCGCATACATTCTAGGCGAGTTCCCCCGCATACGGCATCGCATGCGCTACGCCCGGGGATGAATCGCGCGGCAGCCTCTCGACCACCCGACGGCGCAGATCCGGCCGGCGCGTCCGAGCCAGAGGTGGGTGTGCAGTCATTTCTTGGCTGCTTTTTCGAGCAGGTCGAAGTAGCGGTCGATTCCCCATGGGATGGACAGTGGGGTGGGGCTGGAGAGGTCGCTCAGTGGGGTTTTATCGCCTAGCACCGCGACGCGTCCCTTTTTCACGGCGGGGATCTGCCCGTAGGTGGAGCTGTTCTGCAGGGCTGCCACTGCGGCGGGGTCATTTTCGGTAGGGCCATACGATATCATCAAGTCGACATCGGATAGATATTTGATGTCCTCAGGCTTCACAACAGGAGTAAAATCATAGACAGTGGTGGAATATTTTCTAACGATCAACGGAACAGGAAGACCAAGCTCAGTAAAAAGTCTCATACGTGAACTTTTATCTGAATACAATGTAATCGTGTCAAAATTTATATCATTAACTTTAAAAAGAATCTTCTTTCCCATAAGACCGGGATGCTTCGTTAAAGTTTGACTAAGCAATGAATGAAGGTTGTTGATAAGATTTTCACCTTGTTTTGGTCTGCCCAAGACTTTGGCAGTCATGCGAATGGAACAATCCATGGGCATTTGCCAGTCTAAACGAGAATAAACGATGACTGGAGCGATTTTAGATAATCTAATATACTGATCGTCTCTCAGTCCAGATGCATAAGCTAAGATAATATCAGGATTGAGATCTTTAATTTCAGATGATGGAGCTCCATCTGTGGCATAGACATCAGGATTCTTTCCACCCAATTCAGCGAGTTTCTCGTTAACCCAGGGAGCGAAACCACCATTCTCTTTCTCCAGTTCGGTCAATGCCGTCGGCATTCCAACCGGTACCACGCCGAGGGCGAGGGGAATGTCCTGACTTTGCCATCCCACTGTGGCGACGCGTTTGGGCTTTTTCCGTATAGTGGTTCGGCCGTAGGCATGACGTATCGTCATAGGGAACGTCACTTTTTTCCGTACTACGCTTTCAGCCGTATAATCAGTGCAAGGATCTCCTCTCATATCGATTGATGACGATATTATTTCATCAGGAGCTTGGGAATCCTGCGGAGTGGAAGATTTCACTCCGCATGCACCACAAACAAATACGAGTGAAACTATTAGTCTTTTCCACACGTTAAGCATACGACAGCTCACTTTCTACAGTCAAGGAAAGCACACAGAAAACGGAGCATGCGACAGACCCCACCCCACCACGAAAAACCCGACGCGAAAAGCCCCGACAACGACAACAGGGCTGACGAACCCCACATCCCACGAAACTACGGGGCGAAGATGATCAGCGGATTGTGGGCATGTGGGCTTCAGAATCGAGTCGACTTTGTCGACAATCTTGCGGCTCCGTTGGATGTAACCACTCGCCTGCCAAGCCATGTTGTCGCGCAGGCAGTTGAAGTCGAACTCGTTTAACAGTTTTGTTCGTAAAATATTATCTCTGGGATGTTTTTTCAATCATGTCGAGGTATGTATTGAGCCCCCAAAGAATCGAAAGCGGATAAGAGTAACTGATAAGACCATAATCTTTGTTGTTTTGATCAAACTGGACGATTCTTCCGTTTTTAATTGCTGGAATTTGCCCAGCGTTTTGGTCAGCTTGCAGGGTTGCGATTGTTTTCGCATCCAGGTTCGAAGGGTTGTAGGGGACAAAGACATCGATGTCAGAAAGATAAGTAGGCAATTCTGCCCCGGAAACAGTAGCACTGCCACTCTGATATTTAAAGATCTTAGGAATTGGTAAGCCAATATCATATAGAAATCCAGTGCGTGGATTATCAAGATTTAAGCTTCCGATACTTATCGATCCTTTTGAATTTAAATATACATCAGTGACAATAACATGTTTTCTTTTCAGGCTAGGATGAGTATTGAGTGCATTTTTAATAGTCGAACGAATTTTTCGAATTAAAAGTTCACCTCTTTTAGAAACACCCAATGCCCGTGCGTATAATCTCACTTTACATTCCATTATTCTCTGATTCCCTTTTATCTCACTCCCTTTTACCACATAATCGGTAAATGGTATAACGGGAGCAATTTTTGATAGCTTTTTATAATTATCATAACTTTCCAACTCAGAACTATCTACGAATATAACGTCGGGTTTATGTGATTGAATAGCCTCAGGGTACCATTTCATTTTCATATTGACTATTGCGGGCATGGGAGCATTTAGTTCGTGTAATTTTTCTATTTGCCATTTTGGTATCTCTTCTTGTCGACGAACGTCAGATATTGCAATAGGAGCGATATTTAGAGCAAGTACTGTGTCTTCTTCATGGTCGTAAAAACCGTATGTGGCAATTCTTTGGGGCTTTTTCCGAATAACTGTTGTACCGTATTCATGTTTTATTTTTAAAGGAAATTTAATACTATCTTTTGGTTTTTTGCATATTTCAGCTTTTAAAGCATCTGTAGATTGTGATAAATCAGGATCGGTATTCGCGCAACTCACACAGTTGCAGACACTGATACAAAAAGCAATTATAATGAATATTTTTATAATTTTTGAATTCAACATGATATTCTCCTCTATAATTGAATGGCAGTCTAATTTCAATTGATAAAATTACCCTCCTTGACCATTCCATTTACTATGAATAAAACGATTTCTTGCCTGCAATTGCGGCTCCTTCAATGATTCATCAGGTATTTCGTTTCCATTTTTATCGAAAAATCGTTCGTCCTCTGGAAGCATGTTTAAATATTCTTTAATTCCTGAAATATTTTGTAATGAAGGACCTCCTTTAGGGTTTTCATATTTTCTCACTATTGGACTTTCAATTCTTTCTTGATGTTTGATCTGAGTGCTACTAACAATGTCTGTCGCATTATTTACTTCTATATCTACATCTGCGCCATCTAAGGAGTGATCAGCAGCGATTCTGTTAATTCTATCGTCATCGCACAATTGAATTACACCATTTCCGACTTTTTGAAGACTACTTCCAACTACAGGAATGCTACTCACACCATAATCATTGACTTCCTTAAAAAATTTCATGACTTTACCGACTGTAGACTCAGATTCATCTATACCTGCCATTAATTCTGCTCTTTTGAGAACATTTAAACTTTCTGAATAGTTTTCTACAACGTAATTTTTTAAAATATCTTTATGGCGATCATCGCCATAAGCTGTATAAGCTTTATAATAATCGGTTGTTAAATTATTAATCATATGCTTTGAAAATTTTTTTATTAATTTTTTATCATGTGCAATATCTTTAAAAAATTTACTAACATCATTTACTTCAATTTTACCGTTTTTAATGCTAATTTCGTCATGCATCATCTTAGATAATTCAGGATCAAAAACAAGATGATATCGACCATCTCGAATATCCCAACTTCCTCCAGGTCCATCTTTGACACCGGTAAAGCGCTTTTTTTCTTCTACAATATCAGATACATATTCTTTCAGGATTCCTCCGATATGTGAGCGCAGATTAGAATTCATATACCCGAAAACGTCCTGTCCTTTTTCCTTATCCTGATTGCCTATCTGCCAACCGTCATAATTCCTATCCAAACCATCATTATACCCTTTAATGAATTCACGGGCGATATTCACCGACTTCGCCTTAGAAGTGTCGCTTGAAAGATCCTCAATAAGAGTGCCCAGCGCCGCACCCTTATCCTCTGCCCAGTAAAGCGCGCTAGAACCGACCTTCCCGACTTGGGTTCGATTCCCGACCAGATAGCGTGTCATATTCATTTCCCTATGACGAGGCTCGCCTGGTTCATTATCAGGCCACTTATCCACCCATTCAAGCTTGGAATTCATGAACGTCCGTGCAGGAGCCTTGTCCGGCGCGTTATCCATGGCTTCATACATATTCTGGAGATAATCCCACGATAAACCATCCTTAAACATCCCGGAATCCTCAGACTTCCCCCCTCCATAGCCCGATCCAGTTGTCACATTATTCAATCTGAAATTGACAGGATTTTCAGCATCCCATTTGACCATAGCTTTCGCCACAGAATTCTTCCCATCGACGCCGTTAAGGAAATGATCCCCAACAGAAAGCTCAGGATGCGCCCTCGCTCCCTGGCCAAGGTACTGACCGAATACTTCATAACCAAAAAGACTCATCTTCACTCCATTACGAGCGGAAATCACATTCCCCTCATAATCGTAACTCGTCTGTCCGTATTTGTTGAGTGCTGCTTGGAAGTCTGAGCGCCATTGGCGGATGGTTTTCTTGCCGTCCGTTG
>ERZ773070.113-NODE-113-length-62149-cov-5.202612_pt1 | contig 62149 bp, 79 predicted proteins | sample MGYA00580618_ERZ773070 | MGnify/ENA primary metagenome ERZ773070 (study PRJEB29015, sample SAMEA2738023) | human oral metagenome | biome: human oral; feature: human-associated habitat; material: dental | place: China | collected 2019 ...
TTAGAGGTGAGAGTAATTTAAAATTAAAGGCTGCTAAATTTAATATGGAAATCACATCAGAATATGAGAGTTATTGGAACTCAGACGGTTCATGGAAGTTTCAAGATTTTAAGTGCCTGCAATGTGGCTTAGAGTTTAAGCATGCTTCATTTTTTGATAAAAACGTTTGTCCTAATTGTAATCCTAAAGACACTAGATCCTCTTTAGAAGAATCTATTTTAGATTTTATAAAACAACATTATGATGGTCATATTTTAGTTAATGAGTGCCTCACTTTAGGAGGCAGAAACGAGCTAGATTTATATCTCTCGGATTTAAGGTTAGGCATAGAGATCAACGGCTCTTATTGGCATGGAGTTTGGCGAAAAGGAATAGAATATCATAAAGATAAATCTTATCTGGCTTCTTTAAAAGGTGTGAAGCTGCTTCATATATGGGAGCATGACTGGTCTTTTAAAGAAGATATAGTAAAATCTATCTTGCTTTCAAAGTTGGGTAAAACTCCAAACAGAATTTATGCTCGACAGTGTGTCATACAAGAAGTTTCTTATAACAAAGCAATGGCATTTTTTAATGAAAATCATTTACAAGGCGGTAAAAACAGCGGGCTGTATTTGGGTCTATTTCATAACAATCAGTTGGTGGCATGTCTTTCCATTTCTCATTACAAAAAAGATAATTATTTAGAGATTGACCGTTATGCTAATCTGTTAAACACAACGGTTGTAGGCGGCTTTAGTCGCTTGTTATCTTATGTGGATAATTTATTTCCTAATATCGACATTTTTTCATACGCTTCAGTGGATTTAAATAACATAAAGGAACAGTCTATTTACTATAAGCTTGGCTTTAAGTATGAAGGTTGGTCATCTCCGACGATTCTTTTCATAGATAAACAAGGTACGGTTCACCATTGGCGAGAGTTTGCATTTAATAATTCTGTCAATAAAGAGAATACTAAAAGTATGTTTAAAATTGCAGATGCGGGCAATTTTAAGTTTAAAAAGAAAGCTTCAAATAAGGAGTAACAGATATGTTATCTCAAGCAGACAGATACAAAATAGCTCAGAAAGAGCTTTCAGCTTTGACCTCGCATATTAATATCTTTTCCTCTAACAAAGATATGTCTTATAAGGCGGTAGTTCTTGCTGTTAAGTCCATGTTATCGGCAGATGCAGATAACATTCCAGAGGTCATAAAGTGTATTAAGAAGCGTATGACTCAACATAAACTATACAGTGATCCTTACGAGGCTTATGAACGATCTCTTAACATCATAAGGCGGGTTTATGCCATTCCAGCCAACGACTAAGACAATAGACGATCTGCTTTTAGGAACGCATACGGATTACATAAATCCATGGGTTACTGTTCACGATGAAGTGGACTATACAACTCCTATAGCGTTATCGTTTCCTATTATGAAGCTGGTGACTGAAGTCGGTTCATTAAAAGAGGTCTTGGATATGTTTAAACTACCAGGTCTGTCAATGAGCTATGATGTCGAGTTTGATAAGTTTAACTCATGGACTGCTTCCTCGTCAGTTGACATCTATAAATATCCACTTCACCATATTCAGTCAGAACTGTATGCTGAGCTTGAGGCAACTAAGAAGGCAATAAAAGAGCGTAATAATACTCAAACGTTAATAGAGCCGTCACAGACCCTCGACACTGCAAAAAGTCAAGAAGAGGTTACAAGTGTCTGCCTTAATCACGATCATCGAACAGACGCGTCGCTAGAAACCCCTAATACAACTATTCCAAATAATGACATATCGAATTCGAACTCAACCGAAGAGCAAGGGGTAGATCTAGATGACGATTCGGGTGTATCGTTTGATGAAGGTGGGTATAAGACGCAGTCAGGCAAGGTCTATCGCTTTAGCTTGGCAGAGGTTAAGATAGAACTTATTGCTGCAATAGAGAAGCTTCCAGATGGGTCAGATACGGTGATGATATCCTCTGGTGTCGAGAAGTTCACCTATAATCGAAAGGTGGATTTTAGTTCATTGGCTCATATGGTAAAATAGAGTCAAATTTCGCCATATCCGTAACTTTAATATCAAAGTCGAAATTTGACCTAATTTGTTCCGAAACTTAAACAAGATCCAAATCCTAAACCTCCCATAAAATGAATATACATAAGTTTAAATTCCTATAGAGGAACATCTCCAGATACGTCGAGAAAACTTAAACCACATATCCATTATAAACAGCAGAATCTTAACTTTGCTGTGAGTCGCTCATCTAAATTCTTGACTTCAGATTCTCAAAATTGACAAATTATTTGAAATATTTGCCTCGAAACTTAAGCCAAATTCAAAAACAAAAGTCTGCATAAACAGCAGACATATAAGTCAGATTCCTATAGAGCCGCGACTCCAGATTTCCGTTCCGAAACTTAAACTTAATTTTTTCTAATTTGCACAGGGTTTTGATATTGGATTTTGCATCCACAAAAGATGAAGCTTGCTGTGGCAGTCTTCATCTAATAAAATAACCTTTGAAGGAGATTCAAACTATGAAGACTAACATAGCAAAAGTCATGAAAAAAGCGGACGCTTCGTTATCTCTCATTGCTAGTAATCTTGTTGCAGGTAAGTATCAGACTCGTGCTGAGTTGAAAAGGGTTAAAGCATCCGTGGATAATGCTATCAGCCTTTCTAGCAAAGCATTTGTAGCTCTACTAAAACCCGTAAAGGCTGGACGTAAGGGTCTGGCTAAGATTGCAAATGATGAATTCGACCAAGACATAACAGACGTAGCTCAGGCTCAGATCAAAGCTCAGATTTTGGGTAAGGTCATCGATGCAGAGCTTGACGATCTAGGCGAAGAGCCAACTGACGAAATCGTCGATAACGAGGATTTCGGCGTCAGCGATGAGGATCTAGGCGAAGCCCCAGCTGATGGTGACGGCTCTGCTACAGAGCAAGTAGCACCGATTCTAAAAGACGTAGTCGTTCCTGTCGTTGAGAACCTAGTTCCACCAGTAGCGGATGACTTGGTAGAGCCAGCTGTAGAAAAAATTGTCGTTCCAGCCGTCGAGAAGGTAGTTGATGAGATTACTGACGAAGTTAAGGACGATGAAGGTGAGACTGCTGACCTAGACGTAGAGGAAGACCTAGACCTTGGCACAGAGGATGATGGCTTAGATGACATCGATTCTGATGACCTTTCTCAAGGTGAGGATACTCTTGACGAGTTCTTTGAGGACGAGGCAGTAGAGCCAATCGATACAGGTGTGGCTAAAGCAAAAGCAGCAAAAAGAGCAGCTGTTAAAGCAGCAAGAAAAAAGATGGTCATAAACAAAGGCTCTCAGATGTCACTTCTAGAGTCCGTATTTGACTTTAAATAAGATAGGAGACAACCATGTTAAATATACTTTACATTAACGGATCTAGGGATTCTGAGTTCGAGATCAACCCAGCACACCTAGTCGGTGACATCGGAGCCGTTCGTGCAAGTGCTAACATCCAAAAGCTTAAGGCTGGACGTGTAGCAACTGTAGGTGCAGATGGCTATGTGAAAGTGGCGGGCGATGACGACGCTCAGTTCGCTGGCTTCATTATCAACGACGCAGCAGGCTATGAGTTCGAGAATACTCCAGCTATCGCTTCTGGCAAACTTCCACTTCTTATCGGCGGCGGTCTTGTAGAAACAGACCAAGTTAAAGAGGCAGACATCAAACCAGGTGATCAGCTTTACATCGGTGACGATGGTGTTCTTACAAAGACTAAGGGCACATTAAAAAATGTATTCGGTCTTGCAAGAAGTGCAAACTCGGCAGCTAACAAGTTGGTTAGAGTTCAGTTCTAATAGAAAAGGATAAAAAATGGCACAACTTACAATAGCACAAAAACGCGAACTCATCGCTAAACACATTAAGTCGGCAGCTGGACGCGCTAAGCTTGCAGCTTCTATGAACCGACCGTTACGAAAGATGAGGGACTACGTCAGCGTAGGTCGCCGACTTCTTTCAGTTGATCCTATCGCAGATGGACAGCTTCCATACTACGATAAAGATCCAGATATCAAAGCTTATATCGTAGGCGAAGAGGGTACCGATGTTATGACTGTAGCAAAAGGTTCTCGCATCTTTGTTCCAACCTTTGAGATCGCTACGTTGGTAACTGTTCCGATCAGTCAAGTTAAAGAGCGCCGATACGATATTAAAGAGCGAATTCAAACTAAGACCAAAGCAGAAGTTATCCGCGTTGAAGACCAGAAAATCTTTAACATCATCGGCAGAGTAGCTAATGGTGCAGATGGCAATGCTCCAATTGCAGTAGCTGCAAATGCTGTTACTGTAGGTCACTTCAGTGATGCTATCGGCTTGGTAGAGTCTCATGGAGATATCCGCTGCGCTAACATCGTTATGAATCCAAAGCACAATACCTTGGTTCGTAAGCTAAACAGCGTACAGAATGGCTTTTTCGTGGACTTCGAAACCTCGCGCGCACTCGTGGCTAACGGTACTATCGGAACTCTATTCGGTGCTACCATTAACACCAGCTCAGAGGTTCCAGCTAATGAGATTTATTTCATTGGCGAGCCAGAGCTAGTAGGCGTCATCGTAGAGAGCATTCCGTTGAATGTCTTGTCGGCAGATTCCCCTGAAAGGCGCGAATTGGGGTGGTCGGTGTTTGAGAAAGTCGGCATCGCAATCCACAACCCAGACGGTGTAGCTAGCATTAAGCTCAGCTAATCCTTTATTGAGAGATAAGAGCTTCGGCTCTTATCTTTTTCTTTTATAATTTCAAAAACATATTAATCATTTAAAAATTTCTTTTTCTGTTCTACTTTAATATAATTTAATTATAAAAAGGTCTAATATGGAACAGTCTGCTAAGCAAACTAAATTAGAGAAATATGGATATGAATAACTTTAAGGCATTGGGCTTTCATGAGCGAAGTAATAAAATTCGTTGGGCTGAGGCATTAGAGGGTTATAAGGTAATCTTGGCAGAGCGAGGTATGCAATGGGAGCCATGGCAAGAATTCACGGGTTGGAAAGATGAGTATGAGGATGATGGGACAACTGATTCATACAAGAGATATTTCGTTCATTGTGATAGGTGTAATGGTCTAGCAATGGTTGATTACAGGCTTCGTTGCCTGCATTGTTTTCCGCCAGAGGCTAAGATATCAGATTTAGAGGTTGAGCTGATAATTTTCTTAGAGGCTCAAGGTATAAAAGATCTAAAGCAATCTTTCCGTTGCTTATACGTTTGTAAGACCAACCCTCAAGAAATAGACATCTATAATCCAGAGCATAAGATTGGCTTGGAGGTTGACTCAGCTTATTTTCATAACGCAGGAATAAAACCACAAGGTTACCATCAGAAAAAGACGCAGTTGGCATTAAAGCAAGGTATAAAGTTATATCATATTTGGGATTTTGATTATTGGAAGAACCAGAACTTAATAAAGTCAATGCTTTTAAATATCTTTAATAAGACTCCAAACAAACTAAATGCCAAAGACCTTATCATCAAACAACCTACTCCTCAGGAGGCTATTCGTTTCTTATCAATAAACCACCTACACGGCGTAGATCGTCCATCAACTTATCAGTCGGGTTTGTATACAAAAGATAATGAACTTGTCATGCTCATTACGGTGGCTAAGGACGGCGAACTGTTGCGATTAGCAACTAAGAAGTTCACGATCGTTCGCGGCGGCTTTAGTAGGCTGTTTAAGTCCTTGAAGGATAAAATCAAATACACATACGCCTATGAAGACTTGACTCCAGATCCTCAGGACTCTGTCTATGTAAAGTCTGGTCTGTTTGAATATAAAAGAACGACGCAGCCGTCTTTATTATACTATAACGAAAGTTTGCAGAAGGTAGAGCCTAGGCAGACTTACCAGAAACATAAGATGAAAGAGATGTTTGGAGATTACGATAATCAACCTGTCAACCAGTTTCTTTTAAGTAAAAAGATTTTTCCTATTTACACAACAGGCAACCACTACTACGAGGTCAAGAAATGACTTTTTATTATAAAGTAGGTCTATGACATCAGATAAGGAACATAAAATGAAAATTTTTAGCAGTTTAAAAGCAGATAATCCTCTTAAAAATCTTGGACCTAAGCCAATGGGTACTTTTATAGACATCAATGGCAGGAAATTCGAGTTTGATAAGAGTCGTTCCTCTTTTTATATCAGCAATAGTTCTTGGGAAGTATCTGTATCTATTGCCTTGCCTGACGGTAAAGTAACATCAATGACTTATAAGCCAAGTGCTAATATCTTAAATTTTATAAAAGATAACAAAAGCGTGAGAACTCCTTTGTATGCTGCCTTAAAAGATTATTTAACTAAGAGTCTAAACACTTACAAAAATGTTCCTCCGTTGTCTTTTAAAGACATTCAACAGATTTTTGTGGATTATTTAGGAATCTCTGAATAAAAGATGTTTCAAGTTTGATACGATAATGTGTATAAGATGCAATCTTATACCAAAATAAACGATTAAGGAGATGACTATGAGTCGAATCATTGTAAATCGAGATTTTAACGGAGCAGATGCTTCTGTGTTTGGCTTCCAAGCTAGAGGTACAGAGCTAAAGGACGTTGATCCAAATTACCTAGAAGTCTTAAAAAACTTAGGCTTCGTGAAAGAGTTTCAGGACGGTGAGAATGTAGTTCTTGACCCTCTTGACAGCATCCCAGAAGATGAGAGTCAGCCATTTTCTGGAGAAAAAGTAGAGGACGTAGTAACTGCAAGTGGGGACGAGAACAAAGAGAATAAGGCAGAGGATATCAAAGCTGCACTAGAGGCGGCTTCTACTAAAGATGAGATTAAGAAAGCCTTAGCGTCCAGAGAAGACATCATCAACGAGTTAGCTTGGAATAAGTCTATAGCTAATATCAAAGAAGAGGCTTTAAAGCTTCTCGATGCGTAAGCGTTATGCTTCCTTGATAAATGGCAGACAAGCTTTCGCCACTTGTCTGCCGTCTTTAGTTTAAGGGACTTCAATGATATTTTCTGATGCAGTATCGATCACAGAACTAGTAAATGAAAATGATAAACGGTTCAATAACCGTAGTCTTAACTGTAATGTCTATATGATGGACTACGAAAAGAAATCTTATGATGACAGAATCAGATATTTATTTCTTGTGAAGTGCAATGAGTCTTATAGCAAGACGTCAGGTCATATTGTTACGTTGGTCTTTGACAAGAACTCAACTAAGAGGGGTAAGCCTCTTACGGACGATGTTCGAGTTCATTGTCAATGTCCATCATTCATATTTTTCGGACCTGCTTATAATTCCACTAACCCAGTAACGGGTGACTCCTATAATCTCGACTTAATAGAAAACCGCCCACCAGATATTCGAGATCCGTTCCGCAAGGTCAAGGTTTGTAAGCATATTGTTCGAGTTAAACAGGCGCTCAGAGGGCTATCCTATACTAAGTTAGACCATAAGGTGGGCTTAACTGCAGCTGCAGCTATGGACTCTCTTGATATTCCTGTCGTGCCAATCCAAGAGGCATTTGGTGTAATTGTTAATCACATTGAAGCTCATTGTCCAGACATCAACCCCTTAGAGTTCATATCTACAATCACAAAAGAAAATTTTGAAACGAAGCTTTTACAAATCAAAGCCATAATTTAACAAACCTTTTCAGAAAGGATTAATTATGGATTTAGCTCCAATAATAGCAGAAGTGAAACGTAGATGTCGATATGATAACATAGACGACATTATAGAGAAACCATCAGACTTCGACATAGAAGATGCCATATATGATGCTCTGGCAGATATCAACTCTTTAGAGCCAGAGACTTCTTTCTCTCTTGAGTATATCTTATCGGAGGGCGACTACCGAGATAATAAAGATAGTCGTTGGCGAAGAGTATTAATTCTAGGCGCCTGCGCTCACTCTCTGCAAGCCTTAACCTATGACTGGACTCATAACGGCTTTGATGCAGATCTTAATAATGGCGTGGCAGTCAAGGACAGACTATCAGATTATAAGGATTTGATGTCAACGATGAAGCAGGAGTTCGATACACGCTTACAGGCGCTTAAGACTGCTTCACAGAAGTTTAGTCGGGTTTCTCACTTCATTACTAACCGTAATCCGTTAGCGGGCGGCACAACCTATTCTAATCGTGTCAGAACTTATTACTATAAATCAACTAGGTTATAGGCTATGTCTTTATTAACCCTGACAAACCGAGCTAGGCGTCCAGCTTCGAAGTTTATTTATCTGACTACTTTTCATTTGGGCACAGATGTAGATCTATATTTCCCACAGGAGAGTAAGTCAATTTATAACGATGAGGACTCTGATTATAGCTACCCAGAGATTCCTGACTGGTCTGGTCGGCTTCTCTTGACTCAGCTTATCCAAGAGGGGCAGAATACAAACGATATGGATATGATCTTGGCTGAGATCAGTGATCGGAAGCTTCTTGCGCCATTTGATATGGTCTATGTTCTGAACCCAGAGTTAAGAATTGCGTACAAGAACCAGAAGTTGAAATTACCTCTATGGGCAGAGGACGGTCGTCCGCAGTATTATGACATCCACGATCAGCTGAAGCCCGTTCCAGATAAGGACTTCATCACAGAGCTCCCGTTGAATACAATGATTTCAATTAACTTAACAGATCAGGTCAATGCTAAGAGAATACAAGGAACAAGATTACGCATAGATACTGCTTCAATTTATGGTAACAATCTTTATCAGCTTTATGGCTTAGTACCAATGGAATAAGGGGGTCATTATGATTACATCTGTCGCTATTAAATCAGCCTTGAATAAAATTGCGTCCGATTTGAAGGACTGCAAGCTAATTTGTAGCATAGACCCTAAGACAAAAGAACAGAAAATCAAAACCATATACGATCCGCAGTTGACCTTTCTGCGCTCGTGGAGTAAGAATAAGAAACCGACTGTATTAATCGAGGACAAGATATTTAATCCTTTAGACGTTATCAAGAGGATTAGTCATCCGCCAGATCTATGGTCGATGATGACTTGGAACAGAGGGCAGATGGATATAGACTCCAGATACGGTCTAAAAAGTTATAGCTTTGCTACTCCTGTTCCTACAGGTAATGGTAATACGGTTAATACGTATAAGGCACGTATGGTGCAGACCCCTCTGACTGTGAAGTTCTATACAAATAACGGTAACTTGATGGAGCAGATAGAGGAGACCATTATGGCGCTCTATACAGTTAATAATGTCTTTGAGACTCCTGTAGAGCATGTGGGGTCAATGACGACAGTCTTATCTCCATTAGAGGGTAATACCATAGAGAAGCTTGATACTAAGACTACAGGTCAGATATTTGAGTATCAGTGTGAGTTCTCATTGTACTATATGCTTTTTGCAGATGGTGCTAGAAACCTCCCGTTGATAAAAAGAGCTTTTATCAACGTAAATGTCGGAACACTTATTGAGTCTGAGTTCGACATCGGTTTTAAAAAAGATGTCGAGACAGGCGAGATAAGTATATATCGCGAAAAACCATAATAGAAGGGATTTTCTCATGGCAAGTAATAAGAAAACAGAAACTGCAGAAGTGGCTTCATCTGTTGACGTCATGATTATCAATACAAGCCCATATATTTGCTATGTGGACCTAGATGGTAATTATGAGACTCCAGATGATATATTGGTGGTCGGCTCTCAGGGGTCGGTCAAGGCTTCCTTGACTGAGGAGCGCATAGAGGCGCTTAAGACAGAGAAGCCAGAATTAGTAATCAAAAGACTAGGAGCATAAGATGTCCAGTGCAAAAGTAACACTAAAAGAAGTTGATTTAAGCACACGTGTACCTAGATTCACGGGCATCGCAGCTGGCATCGTGCTTCCTGCTCACCGTGGAGCTGTAGATACTCCAGTGCTAGTAACATCCGAAGAGGAATTCATCGATGTATTCGGCGAGCCAGATCCAAAGCTTGGCTTAGCTCATTACTCTGCTTTAGCTTTCTTGTCGCAATCGAATAAGCTTTATGTAGTCCGCGTTCATAACGGTGCTGCATACGGTGTTCATTGTGCGCCATACGTTGGTAAGAAAGAGCCAGAGGCATTAGTACCGTCAGATCCTATCAAATCAATCAGAACCTTTGATTTCAAATCTAACGATACGGTCACAGGTGCTTTCGTAGCAGCTTACCCAGCAGCAGAGAACAATAAGCTATCTTACAGCATCGAGCCAAGTAAGAATTACAAGAACGGCTATATCATAAAAGTTTACCTCGACACTACAGGCGGCACAGAGCTGGTTGAAACTCATGAGGTCACGAGAGAGTCCTTTAAGAGTTTGAATAACAGCCAGATGAGAGTTGATCATGTCTTGGCTAATCGTTCACAGTATCTACGCTTCATTAACAATGTTCTTTGCGTAGATGAGAAGGGTAATCCAGCTCCGTTCAGCGTGGGTCAGAAGTATGACATTCACCTTGCAAAAGAGCCTTATACCTTGAAAGCGGGTGAGACGTTGGCGAAGGGCGTAGATCCTAAGAAAGGCACAATCGTATTCGATGATGGCTTGTTCTGGGAGTATGTCGGTGATACCGAACAAAAAGAGGGTTATACAATCACTCCAGCTGATTTCACAGCAGAGAAGACTAAAGCTTTGTGGAAGCTGGTAACATATAAGCCAACTGTAAATAAGCTAGTCGGCGGTTCTGATGGTGAGGCTATCACTGTCGGTCAGTTAATCAAAGGCGCAGAGAAGATGAGTCAGGCAGAGACCTACGACATCAAGATCTTTATGGATGGTGGCTATACAGATCACGCATATCATACAGCGCTTCTTGAAATCGCTAAAAAGCGCGTTAACTCCATCTGCTATTTCTCAGCGGACCCAGAGGCAGAGAAGCTTTCAGTTAATAGAGCACAGGCGGTCGTCAACTATAGGAAAGAGTCTCAGGCTAATTCCAGCTACGGTGGTCTATTCTCGCCACACGTTAAGGTCTATGATAAATACAACGATATTTACGTCGAGGCTGGACCAGATGGCTTCGTAGCGGCTGCAATGGCTTATACAGCTCGAAATAACAATATGTGGACTCCAGCGGCTGGTTGGGATAACGGTATGTTAGCGGTCAGTGGCTTGACGGCAGTTTATACTGAGGGTGAGAGAGACATTCTATACGACAACGGCGTTAACCCAATTAGACAAGCAGCTAATAAGGGTATAGCTATCTGGGGTAACAAGACTTTACAGTCGAAACCATCGGCTCTTGATCGCTTGAATGTCAGAATGTTGCTCATCGTTATCGAGCCTAGCGTTATGGACTTCCTAGATTACTTTGAGTTTAAGGTTAATGATCAGATCACTAGACTTCTTATCTCCGATGGCTTAACAGCTTTGATGAAAGACATTAAGTCTAAGGGCGGCGTCTATGACTTTAAAGTCATTTGTGATGAGACTAACAACACCCCAGCAATCATTGATAACAACGAGCTCTACGCAGATATCTACGTTAAGCCAGTCAAAGCAGCAGAGTATATAACATTTAGAACTGTTATAACAACTACTGGTGCTAACTTCAATGCAGTAACATTGGGATAAAGGATAGAAAATGCATTTTTCAGCGGGACAATTAAATACAATTAAAGATTTACAGACCACCTATAACTGGTTGGTCTCATTTAGTGGACCTACATCGGCTCCATTAGCATCTGAGGATTTGCACCTCAGATGCCAGACTTCGGATCTGCCAAAGAGAACCCATGAGCTTCAGAGCGTAGAGCTTCATGGTCACACAATTAACAGACCGGGTAAGGTTACACAGGCTGGTGAGCTGAACCTACAGTTCATAGAGGATGTAGATGCTGTCGTTGCTAAAGCTTTCCGTGAGCTTGAAGATAAGACTTGGACTTGTGATAGCGTAGGCGACAGTAAGGGTAACCGAGAGGATTTCGGTGCGCTTGAATTCACTATGACGATGATGCTCCTTGACCATAAAGAGCAACCTACTCAGACATTTACTTTGCACGAGTGTCAGTTGAAGGAGTTTGATGCTGGCGGCGCTCTAAACAGCGATAATGACTTCTTTAAACCAACAGCCCAGATCGCATACAACTACTTCACTTGGAAGAAAAACTAATAAGGCTTAGGCATGAAGCTATCGGTGGCTGAACTATCCAAGATTGATTTTGCATCAACTCACAGGTGGTCAGTCACTCTTGATGGCATTGGAATATCAACCAGTCGAGGTACATATATCCCTGCAACTAACGTAGAGGAGCATATGAACGGCATAGAGAGTAAGTCTGTAGATGTCGGACCTGCTTCCTATTCCTTGCCGCATAAGCAGACTGGGCCCTCTCTGTCTATATCTTACATAGACGACAAAGATTATACTATACACTTACAGCTTAGAGATTGGATAAAGGAAGCCTTTGATAAGGGTCGAATTTATTTTTCTAAGAAAAAGAAATTAACCATTATCAAATACGGGTTGAAGGATGAGGTAATATCAGACTCAGCTTATGAGGTCTTGCCTGCATTTGATATGAAGTTCGTAGGAGACAATAACATCTCATTGTTATCAAACTCTATGAGCTTGGTTGTCTTAAGCATTATTAAACAATAAATCAAAAGGATAAATTATGATTGAGTTAGAAGAGCCAATTGATAAACCTGAGGTTAAGCCTGAACCTCAAGAGAGCAAAAGAGATTATCATACAGAGACCATTCCAGAGGGATATTCTGTCTTGGATAATTTACCTAGTAAAACAATTCCCTATGACATAAACGCTCTGTTTGTCCGTCCATTGTTCATGGGTGAGATAGAGCAACTTTCAGATATGACGCAGTTCAGTCTGCCTAAGTTCTTGTCAATTATTAAGAACGTAGTCAAGGGCGTAGATATAAAGAAATTAGCCGTCCTCGATCTAAAGGTTGCTTTGATCTATTCTTTAATCTTGTCAGAGGACGCACAGGGTTGGACCTTAGAAAATACTTGTGAGTATTGTGGCACAAAATTCTCTCATCGTCTAAAGGTTCAAGATTTAGAGTTTGAGGACTTTCCTTTAGATGAGCTTCCGATAAAATCAACGATGAAGCAAATTGAAGACTGGGACTTTGATCTGTTACGTATGCACCATCTGTTAGAGGTTAATGCTTTCTTAGACAAAAAGAGTCAAGATGAGGAGCTGAATGCAAAGCTTCTAATGCTTGCCTTTGCTAGTAACCAGAAGAACAAAGAGGAAGCATACAATTTCTTGTATAGACTTCCTGCCTCTGTAGAGAACAGAGATGAGATAAATCGTCTTTATGGCTTAATCTTGCAAAGTATAAAGCCAATTCATGTTACGTGTCCTAATCCAGAGTTATATGTAACGTTAGAGAACTCAAAAGACGTAACTAGGTTGCTTTCAGAGTTTAAGAGCGTGTCTTATCTTAATGAAAAGGTCTATTTGCCTACAGACCCTCAGCTTCGCAAAGAAATCTTAGATTTTCTGAAATCTAATAAAATTAAATACACAACTCATAAGTGCGGTCATGAACAGTTGAGACAAGTGAGCTTAGATTTCTCTCACTTGTATCCCTAATGTAAGCATCAATGAGCTTTACTATGCTTACCACGTCATGATGCAGTTGTACCATATTCCTCTCACGGACTTGTTGTGTATGCATTTTAACAAGTTCAAATTGTTAGGTAAGCAAAAGGATGTAAAATAAATGGAATTTGATCCATCAGACATAGATCTAGAACAAGCCCACATCACGTTAGCGGAGTTGATCGCTAATACTAAGATTTTATTTAAAGCCACTCAGTTGGCACAGAGCACTAATAAAGATTTGCTTAAGACATATGAGAGCTTGTCTAATAAATTTTTAGACCGAGAGAAGATGGTCGGTTATGAAATGACGGAGCTTCTCGATACGTTACGTGCATTGACAAAAACGATTGATAAGAACCCAGAACAAGCATCAAACTTCAATACGCAGGATTTGTCTAACGCTCTCTTGGATGTCTTGTCAAGATCTGGGGTGTCAGATACTACAAAGAAAACTATATCAAGAAATTATGCAGATGCTATGTCGCAGGTATCTGGGTCAGAGGTAGATCGATCAAACCTTGTTAATTATGTCAAGACGATAGCAGATCAGATGAAGAGTCAGGCAAGGCAGGCACAGTTGCAGGCTCGTCCTGCTCTGCGAATGGCAAGAAATACAGATTCAGTCTTAGATGAGATAGTTCATGATGAAACTCAGACTACATTATCTCAGTTGGCTAAGAAAAAGGCAGGTCGTTTGTCTGAGGGTAAGATGGCAGGCGGCATAAGCTATGTAGAGGATCTGTTTGGTGTCAGAGGGGCTACGGATTTCGTATCTGATAAAATGGGCAGTCTGTTCGGCTTTGACAACCTGAAAGAGAAACTTCTTACTTTCGTTGGCAATTCTGCTAAGAAACTTTACGGTGGAATAGAGAAATTCCTGCCAGATATGTTTAAGCTTGATGAGAGGCGCTTCTATGCCCTGAATCAAGAGATTATGTTTAATGCTCAGAAAATCCTTGATGAGATTGATAATGATATGTCTAGGCTTCTTATCAAGAGAGATAATGATCTGGTTAAACTAAAAAAGGATTTAGAGGCTGGTGACATCAATCTAGATGAATTTAATAAAAAGAGAGCGGCTTTAGATGATAAGCTAGACGCGGCTAAAGCTAAGCTTGATAAGAAGCGCTCCAAGATTCAAGATGAATTTGATAATGCCCTCTTGTCTGTATCAAATGTAGATTTTAGTGGTGTCGCAGAGAATTTGTATTCAACCATAGAGCGAAATCGCAGAGATATGGAAGCAGATTTAGCAGAGAGAATGAATCGAGGTATCATATCAGATGACGAGGTCAAAAAGTCAAGGGCTAACTTTGCTTTAACAGAACATAATCTTAAGGCGGGTTTGAAAGACGCCTATGTCAAGAAAGAAAATTTCAACCTAGACAGATACATTCAAGAGGTTACTAAAGCAACTCAAAGTGCTAGTTTGTCAGAGGAACAATTAACTAAGCTTAATGATAACTTCAGTGAGTTCTTACGATTTGAGAAAGAGAAAGACCGAAAGGATGAGCTGAACTCTGATATTTTCTCTAAGTCAGAAGAGGATAAAAAAGAGGATTCTGACTCTGGCTTCAAGAACAATATGAAGGAGCAGCTCGAAAAGAAAAACGACGGAGATTCTCTCTTAGATTCTCTAGGGGATATGCTTGATGGTGATAGCGGCGGTCGTAGACGTAGAGGTCGAAGGCGCGGACGAGGGAAGCTAAGGGGTGCGAAGCCTAGAGGTATTTTTGGAAAGGCTGCTAGAATCGGTCGCAATGTCTTAGGCGGTGTCGGTTCATTTGTCGGTGGATCAACGGTAGGTAGGGTTCTGTCATCAGGCACATCGATGGTTGGCAAGGCTGGCAGAGGTTTAATGACTGCGGGGAAGGGTGCTGCTCGACTATTAGGTAAGGCAGCGCTTCCATTAGCGGCTCTTATGGCGGCTAAGGATGGCTTTGACGGCTGGAATAACGCAGCCTCTAATTTTGATCTAAAAGAAGGTCAAGAGGCTACTACAGGGCAGAAAGCATCATCGGCAGTTGGTGGCGTAGTCTCAGGTTTAACAATGGGTCTGGTCGATGAAAAGAAAGCCGCTCAGACCGTTCACAAGATAGGCTCAGGTATAGCAGACTTCTTTGGCTTTGGTGATAAGAAAGAAGGCGAGGGTGAGAAAGAAGAGACAGGATTCTTTAGCTCCTTAAAGAATAAGGCTAAGAAAGCTTTAGAGTACTCTCCTATAGGCTTGATAAGTAAAGGCGTTAATAAAATAATGGGCGTCGGAGAAGAGAAGACCCCAGAAGAGATAGCAGAGCATAAGAAAGAGATGGATAAGAACGATAAGATGATAGAGCTGCTAGAGATGCTTGTAGACAAGAATATGATTGTTAACGTTAATGGTGGTTCAAGTGGTGGCACAAGCACTCCTAAGCGCAACGATGACTTAGGCATAATGATGGTTAATAATGGGATGATACAATGACATTAATTGAAGAAGCAATAAACGGGACTTTATTTCCAGACTTTACAGTTCACATCATAGGGGATGGCGTGTCCTTAACCTCAGTCTTGACTCAAGGCATATCCTTTAATGCACAGGTTGATTGGACGTCTGATTCCTTGATTCCAGAGAAGATGCAAGAGTGGGCGAATAAAGCTGCAGCTTTTGCAAATAAAGCAAAGTTAACATCAGCTTCAGGTCTAAATGAACAGGCAACTTTATTTAAATGGGCTTCATCGCAGAACCAGACATTTTCATTGCCTCTAATATTTTCTTATGGCGCGGCATCGCCTTTAAGCTCTATAAAGCAACTGAATAAGTTAGCATACCCTAAGGACAAAGGATCAGGCTCAGGATTTTATACCGCCCCTATGGGCTATATGGGTGGCAATGACAAGGCAGGCTTGTTACAGGTAACAATTGGCACTTGGTTCAGAGCTACAGACGTCGTCTGCACTAGCAATAGTTTTGAGGTTGATTCTATCTTTGATGAGAACGGTAAGCCAGCATTAGCTACTTGCACGGTTAATTTTTCTGCTAACAAGCTATTAACTGCAGATGAGTTCAGTGCTTGGTTTCTAGAGTGAGGTCTGGTATGGATTTATTAAATAACGTCACAACGAATCGATATAATATATCTAACTTCTTAAAGTTCACAGATGAGAATGGATTTAATGACTATGATTTCTTTTATAATAGATCTTTGACTCGAACTATAAAGGAAATTCCAACAGAGGGTATAAAGGATGTCTTGGAGGGCGGGGAGGTCAGATTAGACAAGATTTCTTATGATCTATATGATACAACAGCTCTATGGTGGCTCTTAGCTATATACAACGATATTCCCAATATCTTTTGTAACACTGTCGCGCAGATAAAATATCCTAGCTTGGCGTCTATAGAGGGTTGGTATTTCACTAATCGTGAGAAGTTAGTTTATAAGGACGATTAGTATGGTATTCGGCGTTAAAGGGCAGTGGAAGTGTCTAATAAAGATAAATGACTTAGAGCTTGACCCAGAGTCTATACAGAACTTGACTGTCATAGAGGAGGCAGGTAATATTCTGCCTGTCGTAGAGTTACAGTTGTCTGTCATAAACAATACTCTCTTTGAGGTCATAAACAATGCTTCGTCTTTGAACATTATGCTGACTAAGGATGATAAAGATGAGGATATGTTCACAGAGTTCCTTATCTTAAAGAATCACAATCTCCCAGCTACACCAGGCGCGCATGTAATAAACTTAAAAGGCATTTTAAACGTTCAGTCTTATTTTCTGAATCAGGTCATAGCATCTTATGATGACTCTGCCGTGAATGTAATTGCTGCCTGCTTGCAAGAGAATAACTTGACTCCCGTGATAAAGCACCCGTCGGCAGATAGACAGAAGTGGATAAGATATAATCAGACGGCTCAGAGATTCATATCAGAGACTTTGAAGCATACGTACGCAGATGATAACTCTGCCTTTTCATTAGGTATAGGCTTTAATAAAAAAGCCATCATTGCAGACTTGACTAAGGTCTTGCAAGAGGTTCCAAAAGAAAACTTAATGTCTTTCTCAACTAAGAGCGAGGGGGCTAAGGTCTATAATTTAATTCAACCTATAAGAAACAACTTCGGCTTCTATGATACATTAACAAAGGCTGGGCGCTCTATTCTGAACTTTGACCAGATCAGAGGAACTTATAAGAGCTATGTTTATACTCCAGATAAAATAACCACATCAGATATGCCTAGCTTGGATAAGTTTAACAGAGTTTCGGCATTTGACCATATGAACGACAACACATATGACAACTACTATTTGGCATCATTAACGCAGTCCGCCAATTTAGCCAAACTGTCTAACTTTGCCACATATGTAGAGTTCGGCAACCAGTTCATAGATGTTAATTTGCTAGATGGTTATACGGTTATATTCCCACCAGATAACACTTCCTCTAATTTAGCCTCAGAGGTCTATTCTGGTAAGTGGGTCATAACAAAGATTATACGATTTATTCAAAGTAATAAGCTGTTAACCACAGTAGAGATATCCCGAGAGGGAATAAATACCTTGAAAAAGAACAATTAAAGGACATTTGATATGCTTGTTAATACTCTGCAGGACGTTAAGTTTGAGTCTCAGCTTGTTAACCGCACTCATGTAGGTACTGTAATGGACAATAAAGATCCTAAGGGCTTACAACGTCTACGGGTGTCTATTCCTAGATTAACAGAGGGAATTCCCACAGAGCACTTACCTTGGTATTCAATCAAACATCCTATAGGTCTGGGCGGCGCTCGAACATCCGCCTTTTCCATTCCAGAGGTCGGTGCTACTGTCACAGTTATCTTTTATACAGAGAACATCTATACAGGTATTGTAGATGGTATCCTGATAACGGAGCAGAACAATCAGGTTAATGTAGCTTTGTCAAATGTTCCACCAGATGTTCCTGCTGATTTTAAGAACTATGCTACGAATGTTAAGACTGATCCAAGTGAGGCGCGAGGTTATGTTAATCGAAACTACCCAGAGTCTTATGGCTTTATAGACAGCACAGGTAACTGGAGTCGTGTCGATAAGAAGGCTCAGTCTATGGAGTTCGTCCATAGTTCAGGTTCCTCTTTCAGCATAGACAAAGATGGTAACGTAACGATTCATATTTCTGGAAACTTAACCTTAGTCGTTGATAAGGACATACAGCAGACCTGCATAAATAACGTCAGTTTCAATTCTGGCAATTTGTTCAGCAGAACGGATGGTAATAACACTACTTATGTCGGTGGCATAAGATCAACTGAGACGATAGGTAATTCTACAGAGATAGTCGATGGAGATAAGATCAAGGAATACAACGGTCAGGACTTGGCTACCGTTGCTTCAACTAAGAAGACCTTTATAGGCGGCGATCTATTGGCACAGGCTGCTGGTCAGGTTGCTACGGTGTCTTTAGGTAAGCATACAATAAAAGCAAATCGAATTGATTTAAACTAGAAGGACAGGAATATGCCAAAGGTAGGACGTATCGGAGACTCGACATCGGCTCCAGCTTCAATTACAGGTGGTTCGCCTAATGTGTATGCTAATGAAGGGTCAGCACCACCTATAACTGCAATAGACGCTCTGCCACGGTATCAGAAGCCTGCTCTTGTAGCTTCGCCTGTATTAACAAGAGGCTTGGTTTATGACAAACACAGTGCTTATCAAAAGACTAATATACTTCCAGCTTTAAATAAGACAGATGTTCCAAAAGACCACCCTACGAACGCCGAGCAAGAGGATAAGCCAGAGATGGAGAGCAAGCCCTCGAACTGTAAGGATTTAGAGTTCGTAAATCCAATCGTAGAAGCTAATACATTATTGGCTATGGGAGATAAGGCTTGGCATGAGACTGGCTCTAACCCTAACATAACCGCTCTGTGGGACTCATTAGGCTACGATGGTAAGAAGTTCGCAGACCACACCGCATGGTGCGCAGTCTTTGTTAGTGCCGTTCTGAAACGGTCAGGATGTAAGTATCTTAAGACGGCATCATCACGAGCATATGCTACTTACGGGCAAGAGGTCAAGTCCTTAAATGATGCGCAGGCAGGAGATATTCTTGTATTTTATAGAAGCGGTAAAGGTTCGGGTTATGGGCATGTAGGCTTTTATGCAGGAAGCCATACAGCAGATAGAGTATCGGTCTTAGGCGGCAACCAGTCCGATAGTCTTAACATCAAGAACTTCAGAATTTCAGGTTCAGGTTGGGGCTTATTGACTATACGTCGGGCAGTGTCTTGTAAGGACGGTTCAACATCTCCAACAGTTGTATATAACAAAACTGGTGGAGCTGGCGGTAAAGTTGTCTAAGTTTTCACGGACAGATCAGATAAATATAAGAGGATAGAGTAAATGGTATCTAAATACGCAGACGTAACATTGAGGGGGCTGGCGATAAACTCACAGGCAGTTGAGTCCTCTTTAGATAATATTATGCGTTTGTCCTCATTTGATATTTTCTTTAATCAAGTTGGCGCTAACCTTGACCATTTACTTTTTAAACCTATGAACTCCCAGACGGAAGCAGAGATTTACTTTTATCTTACCTCTGCCATAGAAAAAGTCGATGATCGAATTGTAATTGATAACACGACCAGCAGAGTTCAGGCGGATTATGATAACCATGTTTATAAGGTCACATTGAGGTACAGAATAAAAGGTCTGGATGAAAGTTTATATACTTATGCAAGAAACATCCGAGTAAAATTTAAGGACATCTTATGATATTAAAAGATAAATCATTATCCTTTGAAGAGCTAAAGAAGGACGCAGTTAAATATGTTCAGTCGCTTCCAGATGAAAATAAATTTAAGGACTTCTACCTATCCTCGCAGGGAGGCATCCTCATAGATCTCTTGGCAGGCTTTGCTACGTGGTCTGCTTATAAATATATGAACAATCGCGGTGAGTCCTATCTAGAAGAGGCTAAGCTCAGATCATCCGTCGTTATGCTTGCTAAGTCTAAAGGCATATATCTTGCTCCTGCTAAGACCTTGACCTTAGAGGTATCCTTTATGGCAACTCAGTCCGTAACCATACGTAAGGGCGATGTCGTCGGTGATTTAGGTGTCTTTACGGCATATAGCTTAGAGGACGTGATTCTTAAAGAGAACGACCCATATAAGCTTCAGGTAGCTATAGGAAGGGTAGAGGTTAAAGAATTCACAGCTAACTCATCAGATTATTTTCAAGAGATAGAGTTCGATTTCTCAAACCCATATATTTGTGATCAGATAGAGGAGATAACAGTAAATGATATAGCTTTAATTCCTGTTTATAACCCGCAGCAAGTCGAATCGGTGGAGAACACTAAGAACCATGTTCTGAGGTATGTATCAGATAACAAGGCTTTCTTGACTTTCGGTAACTCAGTCTTAGGTAGACATCTGCAGATCCATAACAAGATCATATACAGAGTCTTGACGTATAATAACACTTTGCTTTCGGTTGACCCTAAGAAGTTAAAATTGCTCTACGGTAACATATCAGAGATCAAGTCTTTAATTTTGCCAAGCAGATATTTATCAACTGAGGATTTACGTCGTGCTGCTCTTTATACTTCAGTTAATGGAACTTTAATCGTGCCGTCTCATTATGAGTCTGCAATAATTCATAGGTTCGGTCAGTATCTGTATGACATTTATGTCGAGGATGACTATCCTGCGGACACAATTCATTATTTACCGAATGAGATATTTTCTGACGCCATCCGCACTGCTATCGTTAAGCTTGTTAATGATAAGAAAGGCACAGCGGTCTTGGTTAAGTTTAATGAGCTGACTCCAGCTGCTGGGGTAGAATTGTCCTTGTCCTTAGATTACACAGCTACTAACCTTACGCAGTCTGATGTAAATAAGATGGTAAATGACTTTATCAAAGAAAGAACTAATAAAATCTATACATTAGATAAGACCTTATCAACGGCGGAGCTTGTAACTGATCTTAACAAAGAGACTCCAGATAACATTAGATTTTATCTGAATAAAAATGTAGAGAATTTGCAGATTAAGAAGGCGCAGTATATTAAGAAAATAGAAATCAGCTTAAGGGCTAGATGATGTCTAATTGTCATAAAGAGATAATTGATTTACTGGACGATGGCTTTAAGTCAGACCAGACCATTGTGGGCTTGTCTGATATTTATGCCCATCTGCTAGGAATCTTTGAGAAGCCTTTTTCGTCTAAGGTATTCTTACCGTCAGACATAGAGACTCTCGTAAACAATCAGCGTGTTCCTTACAGCAGACAAGGCTTGTTGAATTGGCTGAACTTCTATAAGCCATATCAGGGTTCGGATAAGTTTATAAATTTCTTGCTTAAGATCACTAAGGTAAACTCTCGTATTGTACCATGGTATGAATCTAGTAACCCTACTAATACCTTTGACTTGACATTGGATTCATTTCCAAAGGACTTAGACTTAAAGAAATTTATAAACTTAATTAATACGTACAAGAACATAGAGGCTAGACTTGCTTCTATGAGAACAGGTTATTGTCCTAACCGCTTTACTCTTGATGTGTCTTTATTAGACTACGATATTTTGTCAGATACGTCAGGTGTAGAGATAGATGGCGTTACGTATTGTTTCGGTTCTAAACGTCCGCAGCAGGCATTCGTTCCAACTCCTAAGGCGTATCAGTTCTTGACTTCTACAATCTCAACTGAATACTTATATTCGAACTGGGTTATTTTAGATGAATGGATTTTTGGAGATAGGCTCATTGCTCTTATTAACCCAGACAATAACAGAGTTTCATATAAAACTTATGCAAGTAAGATAGTAAATCACAATAATCAAGATAGGACGTGGAATACAGGCGGCTGCGGCTGGTGTGTAGACAAATCTTGGAACAGCCCATATATTTCAACGGCAGGAACGGATTATAAAGCTGTTCAGTCAGATTATTTTAGAGGGCATTGGTATATGTACTATACAGATAATGGTGCATACGTTGCTCGTACTGGCTCAGAAATAAGAACATCTAGTTATAATCAATATGTAACTAATATCTCGAACAGCTTGTCTAATGTGGATAACAGAATAAGTATAACAAATGGTGCAACAGCTTTATATCCTAAATGGCAGATTCCACAGGCTCATTCTGCAAAGCACGATAATAACTTTGTTTATTATGTCGATATAAGTAATAATAAACTGCAGGCTCATCTTGTGGTTCAGTTTAGAAAATGGAAATCTAACATTACAGAAAATATAACTAAGAATGTCAAAGCTTATAACTTTACGCAAGAGACTTCTGGTTATAGAGGTAAGAGTAGATTAATAAGATTAACTTGGAAGACAGGCGGTCGCTGGTCTAAGGGTATAACTTGGGAGTCCTCTGTCGTCAATTGTTTTACGGTCAAGAAACAATAAAACATTAATGTCGGGTGTTAAGCTTGACTAGATAAATAAATAAAAAGGATAAAATTATGGCTATGACAATGGTAAACGCGGGACACATCGCATTGGCTATCTCTGCATATCAGACAGAGTATTATTTGGCATGGGGGACAGCCCGTTCAGATACAGATATCAGCAAATGGAGAGCAGAGAATACTCCCCCAGCAGAAGACCCTGCAACGACTGACTTGCTTTTAGAGGTCGGCAGACGTATCGTAACGGATAAGGCTTATGTCAAAGAGGATAAAGAGAATGGAACTATCGAGGCAAACGATACCAAATGGGCTAGATCTGCTACTCCTACAAACCATGTCTATCTGATGTTTAAGTTTGAGGCTAAGGATGCTCCTACTGCCGTTCTGCGACAGGTTGGTTTATTCACAGGCACTCAAAAGAAGGCTTCTGTTCCTGCTACAAAATACTTCCTATTGCCAGAGGATCTAGAAAATAAAGGTGCTCTATTTATGTACCAGAACATAGCTCCGATAGTAAGAAATACAGCAACGAGAGAAGTCTTTGAGTATGTTATAACTTTCTAAGGATAACAAGATGGATAAATATTATAATCAATTTGACCATAAGAAAAAATATAAAGATATAATGTTCCGTGCCTCTATGGGACTTCAATCTACAGAGTTGAATGAGCTTCAATCTATGCTTCGCCATGAGTTCAATACTGTAGTAAGTACTTTATATGGGGATGGTTCAGTTCTCAGGGGCGGAACAGTAACAGTTAATGACAAGAATATACATATCTCCGATTCCACTATCTTGGCTAAGAACTGGACTCATATTATTCCAGAGACTCAGTTAACGATTACAGCAAACGGAACAGAGATTATTGGTATAGCCCTTAAGGAATCTGAGGTTACGGAGCACGAGGATGAATCTTTAAGAGATCCTGCCGTCGGTGCGCGTAACTACAAAGAACCAGGTGCAGGTCGTCTAAAGGTTGATTCCAGATTCTGCCTTGAGGGTGATAAGCAAGGTGGAGAGCAGTTCTTTCCTATCTTTACGTTCAAAGACGGCGTATTCATATCCAATCAGAAAATAGCGCCAGAGCTTGAGGGCGCTAGGAATATGATTGCTCGCTATGACAATAACTCTAATGGTTCCTATGTTATTTCTGGCTTGGAGATGACTTATGACTCAGATGATAATGCTACACAGAGACATAAGTTCAATGTTTCATCTGGTGAGGGTCACGTAGAGGGTTATGAAGTCATATTTCAATATGATAGACCATTATACCTACCATTTAACAAGGATACTAAATCTGTAGAGGCGGAGCCGCATACATTCACAGTAGATGGTGATTATCCGTTACGTAACAACCCAATTAATCAGGTTACGAGGGTTCTTGGTGTCAAGAAAACTACGGAGAATGTTAACCATGGTAACTTTTTGGGGGCGAAGGATAAATTAAGTAAAACCCCTGTAGTAAAGGTGGTTTCTGTTAAGCAAGGCGGAACTACATATACATCTCCAGCAGACTATACTGTGAATGGTGATAGTATCGATTGGTCACCAGGAGGTCAGGAACCAGCACCAGGGTCAACTTATCAGGTCGAGTATCAATATACAACTACAGAGATTCCTGCGTCTATAGACTCCACAAGAAAGAAAATAACAGTTAATGGCTTGGATGCAGGCACATTGTTCTATGTCTCATACTCATACTTTATTCCAAGAATAGACAGAATTCTCTTGACAAAGGACGGAGAATTTAAGATCTTGCAAGGAACGCCAACAGACAATAACCCTAAGGCTCCAGCTCATACGACCTTGCTATCGTTAGGAACGATAAAGGTTCTGTCAGGTGCAAAACCAGAGGTTACGTTAGATTTTTATCGTGCATTTAAAATGTCAGACATTCAGTCTTTGTTTAATGCCGTGTCAGAGATCAAATATAACGTGGCTCGCTTGGCTCTGCAAGAAAACATCCAACAGATGGAGCCATCGTCGGTTAAGAAAAACACTTTTGTAGACCCTTTCTATGATAATGATCTCAGGGATATGGGTAAGATGCAGAACGCATTCATAAACCGCCAAGAGTTGAATTTACGGGTAAACTATGATGTGTCTAATATCAGTTTGGGTAAGACAATCCATTTACCATTCACAGAGGCAGTTCATATAAAGAATGATTCTCAAACTAAAGCAAGAAAGATAAATGAGTTCCTGTTCTTGACTCCGCCAGATCCACAGGTTACGTTATCGCCAGATGTATATCGTTGGGTGGCTGAGGTGACTTTTAGTCAGATTTGGACGCAGGGTAGATGGAATGGCTCATATGTTAATTCAACTCAAAGTGCGGCTAATAAATCCGTTGAGATTCCACAGATTGATATAAAGATAAAAGGCAAGGGATTTAATGCTAATGAGAGCATAAACATCGTATTTGACTCCAGAGCGCCTATTGTCCGCTCTGCAGATGGTAGTGGTGCCTTAGACACAACCATTCAGGTTCCAGCAGGTGTAACGTCTGGTTCGAAGTCAATTGTCATAACTGGTCAGCAGTCAGGCGCAACGACTACTTTAGTCTTTACAGCCACTCCATTGGTAGAGCACAGGCAGACAGTTAATGTCTGGAGACCAAGACGTGATCCTCTTGGTCAGACCTTTATTTCAAACAAGCCATTTTTCTTAACCTCGGCAGAGATTCTGGTTAAGGCATTACCAAATGATTATATAGAGATCGGTGTTTGTGAAACCACTGCAGGCGTGCCAGACAGAAACAAGATCTTGACTTTAAAGAGACTTCCAAAGGCAGACATAACTCTCAATGCTTGGACTAAGTTCCCTTTAGATGCTCCTCTTTATATAACTGAGGGCACAGAGTATGCACTCCTAGTTATAACTAATGATGCAGTGGCTGAGGTATCCGTGTCAGAGCTCGGACAGTTCGATGAAGTCAATAAGAGATGGGTAAGCTCTCAAGCATACGCAGATGGCGTCTTATTGAACTCCTCTAACCTTTCTACTTGGTCGCCGTTGCAGAAAGAGGACTTAACCTTTCATATCAATAAAGGTGTCTTTGAAGATCACAAGACCTTTAAATTCGATCAGATAACTGTAACAGATATAACAGACCTTATGTTATTGGCAGATATTGATTTGTATCCAGATACGTCCATATCTTTTGAGGCTACGTTGGTAGATCGAGCAAATGAGAAAGTAACCATTACCCCATTTACCCCAACGTATATAACAAAATATACAGGTAAGGTAGAGGTAGAGGTTTCCTTGAAGTCTGTTAACTCAGATTTAACCCCCGTCATTTTGCCAGATATACAACTGGGTTATGGTAAGGTAGTAACTCCATCAACATATATCAGCCGTCAGTTTAAGACGGACGGAACGAAGATAAAAGTATATTTGGAGACATATGAACCGTCAGGCGCGTCTATAAAGGTCTTTTATGAGACTACTCAAGATAATTTTGTGGAGTTGCCTAGAAAGACAAACGATGCAGTTAATCTTGGCGATGGTTGGGTAGATATGCCATACGTCATAGAGGGCGCTTCGGTAGACGCAACGAGAATTAAAATCGTGATGGAGACAACGGATTCTAACTTAAGACCACGGGCTAAGAACCTTAGGTCATATGTATTGGCGTAGAAAGGTTAACAAATGGGTAATACAACTAAGACTCCTAGAGGCATTGATAAGATTGATGATCCTAATGAAATCCTAGAGGAGTCTAGAGTAAAGATCTCAGAAAACTTTGTTAAGATATCTAATGACTTAGATGAGGCTAGTTCAACGTTGGCTGAAGCCTTGAAGAAGAACAGGCAGAATATTGCAGCTGTTATAGAGAACATAAACCAGACTCTGTCTAATACTACGACAGATCTTACATCTAAGATGGCAGCACTTCAGACCTCTGTAACGCAGCAGCTTGAGGCGGCTAAGACTAACTTAGATAAAGCCTTAGCAGATGCTAATACTAATTTAACTCAGACAATGGAGAAGGCACTTCGTAATGACAGACGAAATGCACAAAAGGTCTGGGGCGGTGTACTAGATACCACGACAATAGATTTATCCTTGGCAGATAACTTTAATGTTCAGCTTAATAATACAGGAGCTTTAACTTTTGTCAATGGCGTATCGGGTCAGACAGGTGTCCTCGTCATTACAGATGCTAATAGAATAACAGGATATGCTCCAAACATTAAATGGAGGACGGTTCCATCACAGTTGAATCAAATGGAAACCTTTGCTTATTTTTATTGGAATGATGATTATATCTCCATAGGAAGGGCATAGGTCTATGAGTTTCTTGATCGGTTGCGGCGGCTTTACAAAGGACGATTACTTTCAGTATGTCTTTGATGGGTTCAAAGAATACACCAATGAAGACGTAGAGAGTATGAGAGTCTTTAATCAGAAGTTTCATACGGATATATCATATTACCGAGCCTTTCATACAAGGTCTAATAATACAGGTAACTGGGGTCGAACAGACGATAGGCTTAGTGGCTATAACGGTCAAAATGGACCTTTAAAAGGTCAGACAAAATACGTTGAGTTCAAGATCTGTAATTTTGGAGATCAGAATGTAATTCTTGTCTGGGCAGATGGATCGGAGCTTCAGTTGGCTAAAGGTCAGGTTCACCATCGTATATCAGGACCTAGATTGGCATGGCACTATTCTGGTTCTGCTCAGTTTAGGCTTTATGTAAAAGATTAATAAAAGAGGAGCATTAGATGCCGTCAACTAAAACACCAAATGGTATATTTTTAATAGATGATCCAACAGAAGAGATAGAGGAATCAAGAAAGGGTATTTCGTCTAATTTTAACCTTATATCGCAGTCCTTGGATAAGGTTAATAAAGCTGAGGAGAAATTTGATGCTTTTAAGAAAGAGCAGGACAAGTCTTTCAAGGATTTAAAGACGCAGCAAGACGAAGCAATTAAGACCTTGAAAGAGGGGCAGACTAAGATTTTAACAGATTTTGTAACAGAACAAAAGAAAACCTTAGAAGAGCTTAAAACAAATTTAGACAAAAAGTTTGATACTCTTAAAGAAAACTTAACTGATACAACTAACACTCTAATAGACACTAGGATTCATAAGTATGGATTAGGCGATATTGGTTCTCAGCCTCTGTCAAACCTTGATGATATGACTACACCTCAGGGTTTCTATAAGACGGTAGAGAACGTAACTACAGGTACTTTCCCAGCTCAATGGGGCGGAAAGGCGAAACACGCCAACGTAGTAGTTGAGCGTTTAGATCAAAACTGGATTAAGCAAACTGTTACAGAGATTAGTGAGGACGGAACTCCCGTAATGTATTACAGAACAAACAAGCATTCAAACAATACGTGGCATCCATGGGTATTCTTAATGAATGAGAACAATGCTTACAAATTAGGTTACTCTAACCCATCAAAAATAACAGAGATGTCTGGTCTTGAGGTGGATTTAGCTCCGTCAGATAACTTTATTGTTACTGTTCCAAGTAATGGGGTCGTTTCGTTCAAGAACGCTAAGACGGGACAATCTGGCGTCTTAATTATAAAAGACGCTAATAAGATTACAGGCTGGGCAGCAAACGTTAAATGGCGTAAGGTTCCTACTAATCTACAGCAGACAGAAATCTTTGCTTATTTTGTTTCTACAGATAATAGTGTCTATATGGGAAGGGCTTAGGCAGATGAATAGATTTATGTTAGGCTGTAGTGAAACTTCTTTATATAACAGTGGAGATGTAATTTACAGTAACCCTGACGTAGATGAAAATAAAGAGGATGATGGAACTCCAGATAAAATCTATGATCTTTGCGAGTGGGACTATTCTTTAACTTCTTTTATGTTCTCGGTTTCATTTACTTCTCAAATTGGGGGGGGTATATACTATGGCATATGAGATAAGGGCTATAGGCATGAGACCTAAGGTAGATATGGGAGATAAGTTTGTAACAGATTCTTATGGGCTTTTATTTAAAAATGGGGATATGTTAGCATTTAAGTCAAGTTATGAGGCAGACGATTGGGCTACAGGTATGACAATTTATGGGTCATTTATCCCTACAAAGGTAACAATATTATGAATAAATTTATGGTTGGGTGCGGTGCATCTGAAATGTATAATGTCGGCGATATTTTAGGTCAGAATTTAATATCTGATGCTACGAATGAGCTTATTTGTAAGTGGGATGATAGTTTATTGGGGAAACATATTTTTGCTGAATCTGATACTGCTAAAATGAGCTGTAATTTTATCTGTAATGGGGATACAGGTCAGGTAGTGTGGACCGAGCACGGTGCGCAAGAGGATGTAAAATACGGATACAGATTTTTTAGAAGCGGGGATGGTTATTATGTCCTCGCAGGAATTTCAGCTTATAATCATCAGATGGGCTATGATTATGATTTGCCAGTAACCTACATTAAAATTTATATTGGTAGTTAGTTAAATTATAAGAGATAATAAATATGAACAGATTTATGTTAGGCTGTGGCGAGTCAGAATTATATTCACAAGGTTCCTCTTTAATTGGGGGGGGGGGCAGTTTCTGTAGGCTATGAACAATCTGCTAATCTTTGTTTGTGGGATGATAGCTTATTGGGTAAAACCACCAGGGCTTCTTTTACTATTCCTGACAAAACTTCTTTAAACATTGATTTTAATTTTAACGGGGACACAGGTTTAATAAGCAGAAACATAGGTTGGGGTAAAACTATAAAATTTAATACTCGATTCTTTAGAAACGGAGATTATTTATCTGTTTATTGTAGGGTTTATATAACCCGTCACGGACATACTACTGGGTTGCCTGTTGTTATAACAAGCTTAGTAATTTTATAATTTTACAGAAATCTCGTTTATAATCTTTTGTTATAAACTATTTTACAGGAGAACAAATATGAAACTTTACAATGTTAAGACAAAACAAGAGGAGTACGTAGATTACGTTCAAGATGAGAACGGTATCTTATACACACAATTTCTTTCTAAAGCAGATCTAAAGAAAAGAGGTTATCTCTTAATAGAGGAAGAGGCTGCTCCAACAGACATAAGTGAGTTTAATAAGGTTGAATCAAAAGTAGAAGTAAAGAACGACATTTGCTATAAGACCTACAAAATTGTTCCTAAGGATTTGCCAGAGCTGACAGAGTCTTTTAAGAAAAAGGTTCAGGGTATGCTTAATGAAGCGGCTAGGAAGAGTGGCTTCGAGGATATCGTTTCTGCTTGCTCATATGCTGGTTATGATAATCCTTTCAGAAAAGAGGGCGAGGCTTTTGGCGTCTGGCGTGCTAACGTCTGGAGATGGGGCTATGCTCTGTTAGAAGATATAAAGTCAGGTAAGCATAAGATGCCAGTCAGCTTTGAGGAGCTTTTACCAGAGATGCCTAAGTTGAAATTGGTTGCTTTGGAAGGAGCATAATTATGAACTCAATTACAGCATTCTTTGCTTGGATTGCCTTTAAGATTGGAATCAGACGAATAGCAGATAAAAATAAAGAGACTACAGATCCTGCTCTAAAGCTTCAAAGACCAACGTTACAGCCATATGACAAAGACCAATTTAGAAACGCGGTAGAGTATACTTACAAAGATGTAACAGTACCAGTAGGATACCTAACAAACGGAGCTAACATCCCAAGACCATTTTGGTCTTTATTCCCACCTAATAGACCAGAGTATCTATCCGCTGCTTTAGTTCATGATTATATGTATGATGAGAAGCAGTATAAAAAAGGCGATGTGTATTTTAAAGAGATGTTAACCTCCTTAGGTTGCTCTCGTTTGAAGATCAATTTATTTTATATAGCTGTGAGGTTATATTCAAGAATAAAATTCGGAGCTAAATAAAATGTTTAGAATTTTGACGTCATTTTTCTCTACAAGTAAAGGTTTAATCATCGCAGCTGTCGTAGTGGCAGCCATCATCGCACAATACGAAGTCAGACTTCATATTAAGAACAACGAAATCACAGAGCTTCAGACAACCATAGATAAGCAGAGAGATGTTATCTCAAAGTATGAGCTGACTTCAAAGCTCTTAGAAACTAATATCTCCTCTTGTCATGAACAGATTGATAAAATTGGCAAAGAGCTAGAGGCTCAGAAGATTCAACCTACAGAGATAATCAAGACGGTAGAGAAGGTCAAGACTATAACAGAACAGATAGAGAACCCTATAAACGAGTCTTGTCAAGAGAAACTTCGCTTTTATGAAAACTTATTTGAAGGAGCATCAAATGTTCGTTAGATTCTGGATTGTTGCTCTATGCGCTTTATTTTGCTTTACAGGGTGCAATAATAAACCTCAACCACAGGCTCCAACTGTCATAACAAAATACAAAGAGGTTCCAGTGCCTGTTAGGTGTCAGGTCGAGATGCCAGTGAAGCCAGTTTATAACAGAAATAAGCCTAAGACTGCAAAGGCATTAACAGAGTATTATTTAATTTGCGAGGATCTTTTGAAGAAATGTTTGGGGATAGAGGGTAAAAAGGAGAACAGGAAATGAAAAACTTAAGCAGCAAGATAATAGCTCTCTGCTTGGTGCTAGCAATAATTGCCTTTAGCTTCAGCTTCTATGGCGTCTATACGAAGCTGGCTTTAATGGAGCAAGAGCGTGAGGGTTATAAAGTAGCTATAGCAGAATATAATGCTACTGTAGAGGATTTGAAGCAGCAGTTAATAAAGGTAGTTAATATTGCTAATAAGAATGCAGAGGTGGCTGTTAAGCCCGTTCCCGACAAAGAGAAATCGAAACAAGTAGTAAAAGTAAAGATAAAGAAAGAGGGTCAAAATGAAATCGCTAGCAAAAGTAACTATGATTTTAACCTTACTGGTGAGCTTGATCGGGTGTGGGAAGACACCATCGGTTCAAAACAGCAGTAGAGTTTATACTGAGAAGCAAACTATTTCTTGTGATCCTATTAGCGTCAAGGGTTATTATCCTAAAGAGCTAGATAAACCAGACTTTTCGTCGCAGGAAGCCATTATAGCAAGCTACCAAACTATTTTGGACGTTTATAAAGTCAATTCAAACAGGCTAATTGGACTAATTGAGAAAGTCAAGAAACAGAACCAGTGCCTAAGAAATTATAAATAGAAGAGAGACAAAATTATGGGTGAGACTGCTGTCGGTATTCCATCTGATCCTAGTTCGGTCGGATCCGTTATTAACACTGCGGTAACCTCGGCGAAGAGCTTTGAGACACTAGGCATAACTGGCGTATTATTTTTACTGGTCTTGGCATTGGGCTGTATGCTAGTATTCAAGCTTAAGAATGACACTAAGCTAGCTAATTTAGCTACTCAGCTTGCAAACTTAACAGCAGCTACTAACAGCTCTACAGAGTTGCATAAAGAGATTAATAGCTCTAATATGAAACTCATAGAACATCATTTAGAAAGCCTGAAGCAGTCTATGGATAAACTTGAAGGCTATATCTTGAATATGAGAGGGAATGGTAACCGTTAGTATTGGTTACTGTTTCAAGGAGTCCGTGATGAACACAACTGAATTTTTACAAGCTTTACACCTAGTTGGAATAACTATAATTGCTGTCTTAGCCGTCTATTCATATTACCTGTCTTGGAAGGTCAATCATTTAAAATATGAGTTGGCTAACAAAGAGGCAGAGTTAAACTTGCGTAAGTCGGAGCAGCATGTAGCAGAGGCAAAGATAGAGCTTTGGCACTCTCGTATAAGAGAGTTGGCTTTTATATTAGCGAATAAGATAGCTCTCAATGACGAGATAACAGTCGTTGAGCAGTCTGCTTAATAAAACACAAAGGATCTAATATGAAACTAGAGATCACAAGATTTAAAGAGATTGCAGACCGCACCTTAGGCAGTTTCACTCTCACAGATTTAGATGGTAAGGTCGTCCTAAAAGGCTTCACTTGCGAGCCAGCTGGACCAGATACAACCGAGTCAGGTAAAGACAGACGTATTCCACAGGGCGAATACAATATGTCATGGCATAACAGCCCGCGCTTCAATAAGATACTCCCGTTGGTGACTAATGCTCAGGTTCCAGCTTCTCGTTGCATCTTGATTCACTCTGGTAACACAGGCGCGCATACAGAGGGCTGCATCTTACTCGGTAGTAAATATGACGACAGCGGCGTGCAGAACTCCAGAGAGACCGTCAATAAGTTCATAGCGCTAGTCAAGGATAAATACGTCCAAATAACAATCAAAAACGCAATTTTAGCAGGATGAGGTCAGCACTATGAAAATGAAAATATTTGCAAGTCTAAATCACAAATCAGATATAGACCCAGACTTCAGAGAACAGCAGAGGTCGCTTCCAGTATCTGTGTATAAAGAGTTGAATGAATGGGTTACGATAAAGTCAATCCCTAAGAATAACGGAGAGTCATTTTACTTTATGGAGCGTAAAGGCGTAGACTCCGTAGCGTTTATTCTTGTAGATAACAATCGTCCAGACTGTGTAGGACTCTTAACTCAATACAGAGGCTCTTATGGTGAGTTTCTGTTAGGTGCATATACAGGCAGTCTTGATAAGCCAGAGCTGGACTTAGCTCACATCGTCTTAGAGGAAGTCAAGGAAGAGGCAGGCTTTTCTATTCCAGAAGATGACATAGACAGGCGCATTTTGTTTATTTCCAAAGAGATAACAGGCTCTATGACTAATGAGAGGGTTAACCTATATGTGGTAGACGTCACAGGGCTAGAGCAAGAGAAGCTAGAGCCTGAGTCGGTCTTTGAGGAGAACTGCGAGAACGTCTGGTTGACTCCAGAGGAAGCCTTAGCAAAAGCTCAGGACTGGAAGGCAAAACTCATACTATTAACTATTTAGAATCCTGCCCCAGATGAGCCTATTAAAGGCTCATCTTAACAATAAAGGATAAATTTTGGATATGATCAACATATCAACATCAACAGGTGCTGAGTATTTAATGAACCTACAGTTCTTTCAAGGCGTACGTATACAAGAGTCTGCTTTAAATGAAGGCTATGCTGTAATAACTTATATTTTCAATAACTTCAATGTCGAGGATGAGTTCGATATGCAAGACCTCTCTTTAGGCGTTATTTCATCGTGTATTTTAGATAAAATAAACAGAGAGGCTTCTTGTAAGTCTGTCAGTGCAGAGGCAGAAGTTTATAAGCTTAAGAAAGAGCTTAAGGCTGAAGAGCAATTTGAAGTAGATGAATAACATATATATCAAACCTACAACTAAATTGAAGGAATTTCAAAAACAAGGCGTTAAGTTCCTGCTCCAGCACAAGCAGGCAGTCTTGGGGGATGCGGTCGGTTTAGGTAAGACCTTACAGCTCTTGACCACATACTCTTATTTCAAGACTATGTATCCGACTTCAAAGTTAATATTCTTGACGAACAAAACAGTCGTTAAACAGGCGGCTCAGGAGGTCGAGAAGTTCTTTATGGGTCTAAATGTCTTAACGGTCTATGAGAACTCCAAAGAGGAGCGTCAGGCTGCCTTTAATCGTTTCTTGTCAAAAGACGTAGATATCTTGATAACAAACTATCAAGCATTGAAGCAGGATCTGGCTCTGCCGTCCTCTATAACCATTCCTCTTAGTAGCTGTCAGTTGAGTCCAGTGTTTCCAGAAGAACAGACTTCTATAACAACTACATACTCATCCTTGACTTTATCCAGAGGGATATTGCAGTATAAGTTGAACTTAACAAAGTTCCTAAAGAGATATAAGAACGTCACACAGGCAGATGATATCATAATATTTAATACGACAGATAACAAGTCTGCTTATATTCGAATGATATACCATAAGGCTCCAGATGGTTGCCTAGAGTTTACAGTTCTGAGTTCAGAGGGTAACTGGCAGCACAGGCACGAGTTGGGTAAGCTGTCCAGAGACTTTACGCAATTCTTTAAGAACTCCATAGATAATCCTAACAGGTTAATAACCGTCTTTGATGAAGCAGTTGCTTTAAAGAACCCAGAATCGCAGATACATCAGTTCGGCTCTTGGCTATCATCTATATCGCATAAGGTCATAGCAGTAACGGCAACTATAACTAAAGGTCAGTTAGAGGAAGCATATAATATCTTGAAGTGCATAGGTATTAACCTAACAAATAGCTACAAACAGTTTGCTGATAATTTTTGTATATTCAAGAAGTCTCACTTTAAGGTCAATGGTCGGCAGATAATGGTCTTGACTGGATATAAGAACATACAGCAGTTCTGTATATTAGTGAAGCCGCACTTTATAGGCAGAGCTAAGAAGGACGTAGCTCCAGAGTTGCCAGCATTTACTATTAAGAGATATGTAGTCAAGGAGACGGCATTCACCCATGACGCTATATCGTCAATCTATACAGATGCCTTATGTAACAAAGTTCCGCCTAACTTGGGTAGAATTCGCATAGCTTTGACTACTCCGTCCTTGATCTGCGATCGGATTCCTAAAGAGCACTTTTCCGCTAAGGTTGAAGAGCTTATACGGTTACTGAACGAAGATTTCATAGACGAGAAGGTCATAGTTTACCTAGACTATAAGTCGCCTATCGATTATTTAGCTGAACATCTACCGCAGCATCTGCCAGACGCATATAAGCGCATCTTAAAGATAACAGGTGATACTACAGACAGGCAGTCAGTCTTGAATCTCTTTAATACTTCGCCGAAGCATAACTTATTGTTTATTAACTCAGCAGCGAAAGAGGGGGTTAACCTACAGGCGGCAGGTCATCTCATATTCTTGACATTACCGTATCGAGCAGGAGATTATGTTCAGATTGCAGGACGTATATCACGTATAGGCACAGAGCATCAGTCGTTGGTCATACATAACATCGTTCAAGAGGATTCGTCAGACACAGACTGTGAGTCCATTATACAGGTCGGCTTGAAGCTCATGAAGCAAATAGCAACATCATCTGTAGATGAAGGGTTGGAACAGCCAGAGCTATTAGACAGCAGGTTCCAGTCAGATGATAACCCAGAGGTTATGCTCCTGTCCTCTTTCAAATCAAGAGCTAGACGTTACATCAAACAAGATTTAGAGTTATAAAGAGTCAAGAAAATATACAACATCGAACAGAGGCTCTTATTTTGCTTTATAGAGCCTTTAAACTAACTCACTTAACTCTTTATTATAACGGCATAAGAAAGGATTAGAATACGATGCAAGAATATAAAGTTTGTCCTATCTGTAACGGCACGAAGTTCATATTAGACTCAGATGGTAGTGTCAAGAAGTGCCGTTGCCAGCTGAAGGCAGAGATTAAGGCTTATCTGCCAGAGTTTTTGTCAAAATATAAAATAAGCAAGACTTTCGATTACAGTAAGTTTAAGGGTAAGAATCTATATGTCTGGTCAGAGATTTCTTTCTTTGCATCATTTGTCAATACCTTCCTAACATTCGCGTATTTCAAAGATAACAAGCCTAGCTATGAAATCTTAACGGCGTCTGGCTTGACGGAGCATTTCTTTATGAACGACTCAGAGTCTGTTTCTCTTATGAACAGTTGCTATAGTTCGGATATCTTATTTCTACTAATCTACGCTGGATATAACAATAAGTTCACATCACAGACGGTCTTTGATATTATTAAGACTAGAATGTTATATAATCGTCCAACCATCGTATTTATAGACAAGACGCAGTTCTCAGAGGTAGAGTTAAGAAGCCGAATCGGAGATGATGCCTACAACACTATTATGAAAAATTTTACAAAAGTGGGTCAATAATAATGTACGCTAAGAAAATACTAAATACAATCATAAGAAACAATGACAGCACAGCATTCTTAACCATCAGAGACAGAGATAGTTTCGTATTCCCAGAGAAAGAAGATCAGGCTCTATATGATTTCTTGTACAGCAGCTTCCAGAAACATAATCACGTTCCGTCGATGGAATTCTTGGAGGATTTCTTTGCTCTTGAAAAGAACAATCCAGCGTATAAGTCCTATGAGTCGTTGAAGGATGTAGATGCTGGTGTAACGGATAACCTAGAGGCGCTCATAGAGACGCAGTTGAACTATACGGTCAAGCAGAGGATGCTTGAGACGCAAGAAGACTATGAGACTAAGCTCAAGATGGCTAATACGTCAGAGGTTAAGCAAATAACGTATAATTTCCAGACGGATATGTCTATTCTGTCTCAAGTCCTAGAGTCAGAGGCTCATAAGAGAGGATTGCTTTATGGGGAAGAAGCTCGGGATAAGTTCATTAATAAATATCAAGAGCGAGAGGAATCAGACAGAGGATACTATATAGGCAAGATGGGCTTTGAGTCTATAGACAACACCATCGGAGGCATTCATAGTGTAGATTTAATAAACATCGGTGGTTTCACGAATCAGGGTAAATCTCCATTTCTGCGTCAGGTCTGCTACAATCTCCTCTTGCAAGGGTTGAACTGTGTATTTGTCAGTTTAGAGATGGACTATGACAGCATAGAGTCATCATTCTATACTTTGCATGCCAATAACTATACGGTTCATGGCTTTTCAAAACCTAAGATAACCTTGAAGAAGATTAGAGAGAATTTACTCACAGATCAGGATAAGGACTATTTATTTAACACAGTAGTTCCTGACTTCACAATGAATGACAGCTATGGTAACTTATACATATTACAGCCAGAGGCAGAGTTCTGTATGGATGATCTGTTTATGGAGGTCACGAGGGTGCACCAGACTATGTTCCCAGTGGATGTCTTGGTCGTTGATTACGCTATTCCGCTTATTAAGCCAAAGAAAAAGGGTCGGTCTTTCTCAGACGATGATTATAACTCAGCGCATAGGTCGCTCCGTCTGTTCGGCTTGACCTTTAATCAAGGTAAGGGCTTAGCTATCTTGAATGCATGGCAAGCTAACCGTCAGGGATATGAAGAGGCAGTTTCTAAGAAAAACAAGGAACATTACTATAAGTTAACAGCCATAGGGCAGTATAATGCTATAGAGAAAGACTCAACTCATGTATTCTCTATACTTCAGACCCCAGAGTTACAGGCAGAGGGCTTGGCTCAGATCCAACATCTAAAGTCTAGAGAGTCTAAGCTGGCGCCAATTATAAAGGTGCAATTTGACGGCGCGTCAGGCTATTTAAGAGAGACGGCACAGCAAGACATCAGTGATGATGAGTTGGCTGGCGTCATAGAAGAGCTAGAGCTTGATTAACTTCACACAGAGAGGAAACTATAATTATGAATTTATCTACAGTCTTAACAAGAGTCTGCTTTGACTTTAACCAGCCATTCTTGGCATACAAAGAAGACAGCATTGTCATGTCAAATAACAAGCACGTCATAAATATTCGTCTGGATATCTTGAGTGTTCCCAGTGCAGAGGGTACAGATCCAGATCATGAGTTAGTTCATCCTATGCACATAGAGATTCAGGGCTTACCTGAGTTCTGGGACGTTAATGCTCCACTTTTATTTATTCCGTTCTCAGATGCACTAATGTATGTGCACTTTCAGGGAACTAAGATCATCTACTCAGAGATTAGGCTTCTGGCTCAGGTCATTGAGTTTGTCAAAGAGCGAGATCGTCAATCCTTAAAGGTCTATACTCCAGAGACAGACGTAACTACAGAGGTCGAAGCATAGATATGGAGACAATAAACACAGACTTCTCAGCCTTGTTGCCTTTCACGGAACAAGAGGATTTCGTTGAATATCAAGGTAACCTATACTACATAGGAGACAAGACTCCAGAGGAAGCTCAGAAGCAGTATGATATAACTTTAGAGTTAGATGAGATGGAGACTACTCCTTATATCAACTCTAGACGTAACGTAGGCGCTTCTAGAATCAAATCTCAGCCTTATAGTCTAGAACTGACCAATGAGGAGATAAGTAATCAACAGTTTTCGTTAGACGGCGTCAGAATCTTGAAGGATGACGGTATCTTACCAGACTCAGACTACATCGTCTTGAAGCGGTTGAAGCATATTCCGTCAGATTATCCTGAGAATAAACCTGCTCATGTATTATGGGATGAAGCAACTAAGGCTTATTATCTGATGTCTAACACAGATTTCTCTATAGACGTAGAGCCAGTTATTGTGCCGGCAGACTATCATGTCATCTCGTCTGATATTTCTGCGCAGGAGCCAATGTGCAGCACCCTCGTTACACGCGAACCAGGTTGGGCAGACGTCTTTACATTAAAGAACTTCCGTTACGACCCTACGAATCTCCAGATGCTTGATATAATCTGTGAGGAATACTTAAGGTTGCCACATAAAGATCCGATTTATATAAACTTCATTCATGACACTTATACTCATGACAGAACAGACATCATCAGGTTGAATCTCTTAGTGGCTAAGATGAAGCTGAACCCTACAGAAGAGAACAAGCAGGCGCTTAAGACGCATATACGTCTTATCTGTGATAAGTTTGAGGCTTATAGGAAACAACACCAGAAAGAAAACAGTTGATTTTCATTACAGACAGGTTGAATTACAATGATTTCCAGTCTATTAGGGCACATAACAAATTTCAAAGGATTTCAAATGTTTAAGGTTCAAAATCAGCAAGAGGTTCATTACTGGGACTTTGATGTAGACTTCTTCATCAATGGTGAGTTCGCTCGTGTCAACTTAACAGATAGAGAAGAGTTCGAATCTATCAACATCCATAAGTTGGTAACTCTCATTATGAAGAGGGTAAATCATATAGCCACTTCTTTTGATGAAGATAAGGCTCTTATTAATTTAGTCTCAGATGACGATGAGGTTATTTTGAACCTAGAATTCAACATTTTAGAAAATCTTGAATTCTTAAAGTCTTTGGGCTTTGTTGAATCAGAAAATATCTGGAGGTCAACAGGTAAGAACCCTACTCTTGTCTTAGAAGAGGAATGTGTGTTTAATAACTTGCCAGCGCTCCTAGAGCATTTTATTACAGAGCGCAAATAAGCACATAAAGGATAACACAGATAATGAGGGTAGAGGTAGATCTATACATAGACGTAGACGGCGTCTTAAACATACACAGCGATTCGTATAGAACTTATGATAACTGTTGGTCTAGATTCTTTCCATTCTTTGGTCGGATGGAGGGGCATTTAGTTCGTCGTCTTGATTACCTTTGCTCTAAACTGAACCTAGCTAATTTATACCTAATATCTAACTGGAACCTTGACGATGCTAAGGAAGAGTTAAGTCGTCTAGGTTTCTCTTTCACTAACAAACTAACTAGACCTAAGAAGTTCCCTAATGTAAAGGCAGATGAGAGATCTGTTATTGTCAAAGAGAACACTCCAGCAGAGTCACGTAGAGTTGCTATCGTCATAGACGATGCTCCATACAAGAATTGGGTAGATTCTGTTCAGGCATATAAGATCACCACAGACATAGCAGAGGGCTTGACGGATAAAGATGTAAAACTTATCCTTGATAGAGTCGAGATAATTTCTAAAGAAACAAAATAAATTCAAAATCCATTACAAACTGCAGTAAATTCAACGAAGTTTAAGCTGTCTTTTGTTATAATTCTTTCTGTTTAAAGAGGTTTACAAGCCTAAAGAACAAAACCCTAAAAAGGATTAAAATGTTACTTTTTGCAACTAAGCCTACTTTAGCAAGAGAAAAAGTCGTGGCAGAGGCAGTCGAACGATTCTATAAGATTTCGGCTAAGGATTATCCGAACGTCTGTAGGTTTCTTTCCTACGCTGCTCTTAAAGCCTTAAATTCTGACAATTTTGACAAAGGCAGGAACAAGAATATGTCAATTTCGTACAATCTTTCAAAGCAGATTAGCTTTCTAGATGCAGCTATAAAGGAAGTCTTAACAAAGACTAAGAACTATCAGGGTATTCCTCTTATCACATTCGTAGATAAAGATACTGACTTCACTGGTATGGTTATGAACCTATCAAAGAAGTATCTTAGTTTCTATAAGTCAGATGAGGACAGGTATGACATCTTAGTCTCGGCGTTTGAAGAGATTTTCTTAGGTCGACCTAACAAGATGCTCACAGATTTCGATGGTGAGTATCAGGGCAAGCCAGTAGCCATCGAAGGCATCATAAAGATGATCTTGGGTCAGGCTATCATAAGAGCCAGCCAGAATAAGACAGACTACTATAAGAGACTTCAAACCATTCACCCATACGAAGACGAGACTGATGAGGACGCATTTGACAGGGCGGTTGAGAAGAAGCTTGATAAGTTCTCGGCAGATGATGAGATTCTCTGGGAGCAGATCAAGAGGGACGTCAATAAGAAATTTGATAAGTTCTTTGCTAGATCTCCAGAGCCAGATAGGGCAGGTAAGGTCTTGGATATGCTTCTGCTAGGATACAGTCAGACAGAGATTGCAAATAAATTTGGTATCTCTAATACCAGAGTTGGTGATCTGATTAAGAAAATGAAAGAGGCTATAAAAGAGGTTGCAGAGGACTACGACCGCAAAGGTGATAGCGTTCTGCTTAAAGAGTTTATGAGGGCTACAAAATAGCCTAAAATGAAAAATCTGCTAATTTTTGGCAGATTTTTCTAGAAGCTAGTTAAATAATAAAAGCTGGTTTCTATTATAGTACCAAGAAGCTTAAGTTAAATTATCCTCGTAGGATTTGAAATAACTTGGGTTCTTTAAATTAAAAATTGTTAGCCTTGATAAGGCGGCTGACGAAGTTTCGGTTCGCGGGTTGAACTCCCGCAATGGTGTACTAGGGCAGCTTCATATCTCCACAGCGCAAACGGAGATATAAAAAGTGTGTCAATAGCCACGCAGAGAAGTATAGTGAGCGACTATGCAGTCAGGCTGAATATGGTAGCTTGATTCTGAATCAAGCAAGGTCGGTGGCTCGAGTCAAAAACAGGTGGATATCTGCAGTAAGCTACCCACTCGGGCATAGGTGGAGACAAGCGTGCAGCTGTCTTATCAAGTCTAATAATTAAGTCGGAAGCAGATAATGTTTCTGTGTGACGTATGCGCGAGTACGCCTTAGGGCTTTGTTTGGTCTTTGCAGCTTATAGCCCTGCATACGTCACTCAGAAGCATTTTCTTTTGCTTCATGCGACTTTTCTTGAGTTCTGGTTCGATGTCTTTCGTTGAACCAGATTTTTATAAGAAAGTTGAATAAAGATCATTTGAACTACATCAGCTAGGTGACATTCTGGTGTAGTTGGAACTCTTACACACTTACTATGTCACAGGTGTGTATAGAACTCTCCTGAAAGAGTTTGACAAGAGGTAACAGGTAGCGAGAGCATGAGTAAACAGCCAGTAGGGGCGTATTCATGAAGGGTCTGATTAAAATGGTCTTTACTCAACTTTTTTCTAAATAAGTTTAAGTTGGCGTCATAGTTGTAATGAAAGCCATTTTCAAATCAACTATGACAACTCGATGTCTGATAGAGTCTAATTGAGATCAGGCTGCAGTGTCACGCTTTCGTAAGCTCAGCAAAGACATAAGATTAAGCTTACCTAAGGCAGATATGTACTGAGATCGGTTAACTTATCTGTCTTAGAACCTTTATTCTAAATTTCCTAAAAATTTTCTCTCATATCTATTGAAATCCATTACACACTAGGCTATTATGTCCTAGAAACAAATTCAAGAAAAGGATTTAGTTATGAACTACGCAAATATCCGAAACAGTCTTAGTGAGCTGGATTCAGTAATGAACGAGAGGCTTTTCAGAGTAAGGAACTCATCCTCAAATGATGCAGAGATTAAGGAGATGGCTTTCCAGCTTTTTCATCTTAATGAATACAGTGATGTATTTTACTCTGAGGCTGGAGACAGCATTTATATGCACTATACTTACAGAGATGATGAAGGCTTGAATATAGAAACCATAGCGCTTCCAGTTTGGTTTGTAGAGGACTTCGATAATCATATGGCTGCTCTTAACTAAGAGCAGCTTTAACAATAAAGGATAGATTATGAACTTAGTTGATCGATTTCATGAGGCGTATAAGCCCTTAAGGCAAGATTTAGGCAAAAGGTTACGTATTTTATCAAACTTAGAGAAAACTCGTAAGTTATATCATAACGGTAAACTTGTAAGCGCTGATCTCCGTGACATACTTCATGTAGATGAAGCAGACATCTTTTTCTTAGCTCCATATGGTAAAGACAGCATTTATGTCTATTGGCTAGACAACGATCGAGACCTTTATGGTTTGCCGTTGCCAGTCTTGTTCTTTGAGGATTTTGATAAATACTATGCAAACTACTCGGCAGAGGTCAAGGCTTACAATAAGAAAGAGGAAGCTAAGTACAATCACTTCTTAGAAGCACAAGAGAACAGCAAGAGGCCAGAGAATGCAGATGAGTTGGCTGAATACAAAAGGCTTAGGGAGAAGTATGGGGACTTGCCTCTATAAGCATAGACTATGAAACAAGAAAACAAAACATCAATCTTAGACGTCATAGACGACATTAACAAAAAGATGTATATTCCCGATATCTTGGCTCAAGAGCGAGGGGATAAGATTCCTGCTTATGATTTCAATACAAGCTGTGTGGCTCATACAGATAACTCGCCATCGATGAGGGTCTATATTGAACCTCACAGGGGCTGCTATTGTTTCAGTTGCGGCAAGTCCTTTACTCCGTATAAGGTTATGCAGCACCTGACAGGATTATCAGCTAGAGACATCATACAGAGATTTGTAGATAACTATGGGTATGTGATTCCGTCAGAGTTCTCAGCAGACAATAGCTTCAAGATAGACAACCACAGGGTTGCTACTCGTATAAAGCAGATAAGAAAGTATCTTAATCCTAAGACTATTACAATTCTGAATCAGTCTTTGACGGCAGACTTCAAGAATGGTAATACAAAATACCTAGACAGATTATACGACATGATAATCGCCAAGTTTGAGGCGGATCATATTTAATCAGTCCTTGATTTTCAGTTATATACATAAATAAACAAAAGGATTCTGTTATGAATTTATTAGATAAAATAAGCTTGCTTTGGAACTTCTTAACAGAAGACTATCAGGCGCAAGAGTTGAACTATGAAATTGTAGTAGACCCTAAGAGCAAAGATATTAATCATTTTCCTTTTATGCTCGTTCAAGACAAAGCAAAGGTAATAGATGAATTTCTGTTTGAAGAAGGTGATACTGAAGCTCTTGCCTTAGATGCTAACATCACAGTTGAGTTCTATGATTTTATCTGTGATGTGGATTTAAGTCATGTCAGAATAAATGCATCGACGGAATCTCATTTAGAGCGAAGGGCTGGAATTCACATAGAGCTTATAGAGGACAGTGGCAGCACTAAGAGGCATATACTTACAGCTGTCGTTCCTACTAAAGTAATGAACGTAACATTAGATATCTATGCAATGGATGCAGGGATTCTTGACAGATTGGACGAGTTCTTAGGCTTAGGTAAGTTCCTTAAGGCTACTTATCAGCTCCAGAGGAACTATATAGGTGCGCCTATAAAGAAAGGCTCTCGTAGAGTTCTATAACTTAACACAGAAACTAAAGGAGAAAATATGACAATTAAAAATGATGTTCAGGTGGGAGAGTATAAGGCTATCCTAGATGCGGCTATGAATAAGCTGATCGTTAATAAGGACGCATTGGTAGAGCCAAAGGTCTTTGAACCTTTAGAGAACTACTACAACAGCGTTAAGAAAGTCTTGTCTTTATTCAACGAGCATACAGCACTGGCTTATGTCTATGGCTCAGATATTAGATTCCCTAATGATCTAGTCGAGGCTATAGAGTATTTTGCTAATAACCCAGATGCCTCTCTGTTTACGTTCAAGAAAGAGATCGAGAACACAGAGAGCCCTCTTGTCTTGTATTCTGCTATGAAGGCATATTACGCTAACAAAGACGAAGAGTAATAAAAGATATGCAACATCAGAGGTTAACAACTAATACTCCATCGCAGCCAGCTCAGTTCCTGCATCAGGATTGTTGGCAGCAATCTACCTTAGCCCTTGTAGAGCAAGAGATGAAGACTCCGCCATATCAGCAGGTGCTTCCTAATAAATTATTCTTGAAGGAGGAGCTGCAGAAGTTGCCTGCTCATAACTGGATGCAGTCTTGTGATTTTAATCTTATATCGCCAGATAACACTCCAGACCTAGATGCATTCCTAGAGCAGCTCAGGAATGAGTCTCAGCCATCGCCAGAGTTTGTCAGGGCTAAGAATGAAGCAGACGGCAGCATGAAGCTCTTAGCATTAGACCTAGAGACTACGGGTTTGGATAAGACTATCAGAATTATAGGCGGACATCCTGCAACCCCCTCTCTTATAGTCGGTGTCTGTATAGCTACGTCAGAGACTACGGGTTATTACTTACCAGTCATGCACAACCAGAAAGACGGAATTCATAACTATAGCTTCGATGAGATCATAGACTTCTTGCGTAAGCTGCAAGAGTTCAGAATAATTTACCAGAACGCCCCATACGACAGAGAGACCTTGGAGACGCATAATATAGTCCTGAACCCAGAGTATACAGACACAATGCTGATAGCTATAAATTTAGGCATCAGGGATCAGTTGTTCACGGTGGGCTTGAAGCCAATGTCAGAGCACTTCTTGCATAGAAAGATGCTTGAGATAAATGAGTTGTCTGGCGAAAAGAAGTATATACCGTTACAATACTACCCTGCTTCGTCTGTATTCGTTTACGGATGTTCAGATGCAGTAAATACCTATGGCTTGTTTAAACTTTTAACAAAGGGCAAAGATAACCCTTATATCGTTAATCGCTTTCCGATGCGACTTGATATGAAGACGGCAGACTATTCTCGTTGGATGCTGAGGTATGGTATGCCCACAGACTTCCAACACTTAAAAGGCTCGTTGAAGACTCTCATCAGGCGTAAGATTATCTTAGAGTCTAAGTTCGCGGCAGAGATCTCTCAGACTGTTCCTATAGGTTCGGCAGAGAAAGTCGGTATCTTTCTGGGCGAGTTATTGTTAGCAGACTTCATAAATTTTAAGTCTAAAGACTCTACGGTCTTGACCCAAGACCAGATCAAAGAGCAGGCAGTTAAGACCTTACAGAAAGAGTTTCTGATGGAGGTCAAGAACAAGAAGCTCACATCAGGGCAGATGAAGACGACATTCGCCACAGGTGCAGCAGTCTTGGAGCATCTGGCAAAGATCAAAGATAAGAACTTACAGTGGGTGCAACCTAGCACAGCAGATATCATAACTAAGGCAGTCTTATACATAGACCGCTATCGAAATGTCAGCCACGATATTGGTGTATTCCTTGCTATCTACAGATACACTTATGTAGATGACTTGAACATTCATAGAATATCTATCGGCATAAAGTTTAATGGAACGACCACGAATAGGTATTCTAACCAGTCAGGTAAGGGTTCTATGGATAGATACTCTATAACCAGAGGAACTAAGAAGACCACGTTAACATACAATAAAGCGGATTCAGTGGCTGGTCTAAACATACAGGGCGTGTCCTCTGCTAAGTTGCAGATCGAGAAGGCTTATAAGGTCGTGGCAGCTCCGCCAGAGTTCTTGGCAGCTAAGAAAGCCTTGGATCAGAAGGTTGAGTTGGCATTGATTGAAATGTTAGAAGCTCTGTAAATCCATTATAAACTCGTCTATATAATGGCAGAACAAATAAAAGGATAGATCATGGCATTTTTCAATAATCGCGGCGCGGTTCTGAAGCTGAACTTGACGCCAGAGACTCAAGCAAAGGTCGATGAGTACAAAGAGACTATAAAAGAGATAAAAGGCAGGCTTGCTCTGTTAAGCATAATGCCTTTAGATCCTCAGAATAAGAAGGCAGTAAATAGCTTGGTTAAGGCTACTAAGAAGCTTGCGAATAAACTTGACCGAGCTGTAATCTCTGCTCATGTGGATAATATGTTAGAGAATGCAAATCACTTAAAGAATGTATCTTTTAACAGAGACGTTTATTCTTTAGAGGAGTGCGGGTATGTCTTAGGTGGTATAACTCGAGAGAGAATTCGTCAGATAGAGTCTAGTGCAATTAAGAAGTTGAAGCACCCTAAGATTGGCAGAGAAATGAAGAATTACCTAGATCTTGGTGATGATGGTATACTTTAACACAGACAAAAGAGAGGGAGACAACAGAGATGATGAACATTAAATTAAGTCAATTGATTAAAGACTTAAATGCTATGGCAGACGCATACCAGAAGTCTGCCCCTAACTGGATTAAGTTGAAAACCCCAGACTTCTCCTTTAGCTTTAAGAACCAGAACAACGATACAGTGTCTGTTTATATCCCGCCTAAAGCAAACGGGGTGGCATACGTAAGTCAAGGTAAAGATGGCGTAATCCAGATGACGCTAGGCTTTCAGGCGCAGTTCTTTAATCATTTGAAGAACGACATCACCTGCAGGTGCTTGGTAATTCATGAGCTTATGCACACATATCAGAGCTTAGATGGTAAGACTGTAGATAAAACAGAGCCAGCTCTTTTAAGTTCATATATCCAAGATCCGTTAGAGTTCGAGGCAGTTGCTGCACAGTTGGCTTATTTAGTCAAAGAGAACAAATGTTTAAATTTATTAGACTCATTTGTGGATATGCTTTCTTTCATAGAGCTAGATCTCATGGATCTGTATGACGCAGCAGATGTAAAGAGCTTATTCCAGCTTTCTTTGAAGCAACGTGAAGCCTTGCTGAATAGAATTAAAGCGTTTCTTTAAGCCCTATTTAAGGGCCTTTGACCTCAACTTAAATGGAGTTAAGTTGTCCTTTTTATTTCTTTAGATGATTTTGCTAATTTATAACAAACTTCATCCTAATTTCACAACTTAATTATGAAAGGATTAATCGTGGTTAGACTCACACAGGAACAACTCAACACTAAAAAAAGTTTCATATACTCGTATATGAAAGCAAAGAACGCGGCAACAGGCTCAAAGCTAGATGCCAATGCCAATGTGTCAAGCAAGAACATTTCTACTTTGTCAGCGGAGCTACATAAGGACATTAACATTCAACTAAACAGGTCACTTATTCACGATAAGTTAGTTCAGTTATTCGACCAAGAAACAGCAGACGAGTATATCAGACAGTTAGAGGCTCATGAAATCTATACACACGATGAGACATCTATTATGCCTTATTGTGCTTCTATAACTATGTATCCGTTCTTAACAGATGGCTTAAGGGCATTTGGTGGAGAGACTAAGGCTCCTAAGCATCTATCATCGTTTAATGGCGGTCTTATAAATCTTTTATTTGCTGTAAGTTCGCAACTTGCCGGTGCTGTCGCGTCGGTAGAGTGGCTTATGTACTTTGATTACTTTGCAAAAAAAGACTTCGGAGATGATTACTTAGAGACTCATGCTAAGACTATAGAGCAAGAGTTTCAGCAGACAGTTTATGCTTTAAACCAGCCAGCTGCTGCAAGGGGTTACCAATCTATATTTTGGAACATATCAATATACGACCAGCCATACTTTGAGGCAATATTCGGCGACTTCGTATTCCCAGATTTCACTAAGCCAAGTTATAAATCTTTGGCTAAGTTGCAGAAGTTCTTTATGGGCTGGTTCAATAAAGAGAGAACTAAAGCTCTATTAACATTCCCCGTCATCACAGCTGCTTGCTTAAACGATGGTAATTCTCTTAAAGACAAAGATTTCCAAGATTTTATTGCTAAAGAGTACGCAGAAGGTAATGCTTTCTTTACCTATACAAGTGACTCTGCTGCGGCTTTATCTAGCTGCTGCCGTCTAAAAAGTGACATCAGTTCTCAGAAAGAGTTTAGTTACTCCTTAGGTGCTGGTGGCGTAGCTACAGGCAGTAAGAATGTCATAACGATAAACATTAACCGCTTGGTTCAAGACAACCGTGATCTTGTAAAGCAGGTTCAAAAGATTTATAAATACCAGATGGCATTTGAAGCTTTGTACCAAGAGTACTATGAGAACAATATGCTTCCGCTTTACAACGGTAACTTCTTATCTTTAGACAAACAGTTCTTAACTGTAGGCATTAACGGCGTGGTTGAAGCAGCAGAGTATTTAGGCTATGACATCTCCAATAACGAAGAATACAAGACTTGGGTCAGAGACTTATTAAAGAAAATCTCAGATGAAAACAAACGAGCCTCTAAACACTACGGAGTTAAATTTAATACAGAGTTTGTTCCAGCAGAAAATCTCGGCGTTAAAAATGCTAAATGGGACAGAGCAGATGGTTACTTCGTTCCTCGTGACTGCTACAACTCTTACTTATACAAAGTTGAGGATGACGAGATCTCCGTCTTAGACAAGTTCGCATTACACGGCAGAGAGACATCACAGTATCTAGATGGAGGTTCAGCTTACCACTGCAACCTTGAATCATACCCAACACAAGAGCAGTTTAAGAAGCTTCTCGATGTAGCTGTTAAAGAAGGCTGCGAGTATTTTTGCTTCAACATCAAGGTCACAGGCTGCGATGATTGTGGCTTTATTGATAAGAGAACCTTGACTGAATGCCCTAAGTGCCACAGTAAGAATATTTACTATGCTACAAGAGTCATAGGCTACTTGAAGCGCATATCAGACTTCAGCCTAGACAGACAGAATGAGGCTAAGTTAAGATTTTATGCTAAGACCGAGCCTACACATACACAGGCGCAGGCGTGCGCACACATAGAGATGGCAGAGCAAGATCAAACTCCGCATATAGGGTCTGCTGCATTGGCTGTTCCCGCCCAAGCAGCGGCTGCAGCTTGTTAATATAGCCTAATGCTCTATTACTCACATCCGCAGATCGTAATGGAGGAAGTGCCAGATGAGCTATCACTGGCACTTTCCATCTCTGGCTGCCCTCTGCATTGCAAGGGTTGCCACTCCTCTTTCACTTGGGATGCCACTTATGGCTCTCCATTGACCCTAGACGTATTATCCCAGTTGATTGCTAAGAACAAGCATATAACCTGCGTCTTATTCTATGGCGGTGAGTGGGATACTCCTTATCTCCTTAGACTTATAAATATCGTAAAGTTAAACAAATTAAAGACAGCCTTATTCACAGGATTAGAGCCATCTATACTAAGCCCAGACCTAATGGCAGAGCTTGATATCCTTAAGGTTGGGGCTTATATTCAAAAGCGAGGCGGGTTACAATCTCCTAACACCAACCAGAGATACATAGACCCGCAGTATTATTTAAAAACAGGCGAAGAGAAGTTATTATTCGAAGAGAACAAACGTAGATTTACTTAAGGGATAATACAATGCGAGGCAAATTTAGAGGGCTTAGACCTATAAAAAGAAAACCAGGTCAAAAGAAAAGAACAAAAGCAGGCTTACCTAAGAAAATATGCGTCAGGCTTCGGTTAAAAGGTAATATTTTAATAAACCCATTGCCTAAAGAGTTATTAACTGACATAAGGCAGATTATGGCTGGACCCTCTCATGAAATCGATTGGTCTAAGTCGCTTGAGGAACGTATCAAGGATGCTTTAAATGATAAATCATAAGCTCCGTCAAGAAAACCTAAAGTTATACATCATCACAGCCCCTAACGGCACAGAGCGCGTCTGGCGCAGATCAGCCTTGATCTATCATTGCAGATCCGCATATGGCATAACCTTTGCAGATTTTAAACACAGATACAAAGGCTTGTATAACGGATATAAACTTCGTCAGATATCAAAATCGGAATTACAATCCTTAACGTCGTTTACACTGCAAAACGATAAAATACAAAGTGTTCACCCCAGTCAACCCTCGAACGTTTAACAGGAACCCTTAGAGGCGTAATACTGTATATGTAATTTTATTTCCGCAGTGTCTATTACAATATCGTAATTTAAAGGAGACCTAATGCAAAGACTGACTAAAAGACAAATCGATCAATTTTGCAGAACTGTTATACGCCATCTAATCGACGCTTATGACACAGATGCTTTCTGTGAAACTCCTGATATAACTCTGGAAGACAGCTACGCAATTCTTGATAGGATGAAATGGTATGCAAGAAAGTTTGATACAGAGCACATAAAAAACGTAACTACAAACTCAATCCTTAACAGTGTCAGAAACAATGAACAAATTTAATTTAGACGAATTCCAACAGAAATTTATCGAGGCTCAGCACGAACGAGACTCCGTTTATAGGCTTGTCGCCGTCGCTGGTGCAGGCAAGACGACTACAGCGGTTATGAAGATCAAATCGCTTATAGACTCCGGCGTCGATCCAAAGTCAATTATATTCAACACATTCAGCAACAGATCTGCTAGGGATCTGCTGACAAAATACAATAAATTAACGGGCTATTCAGACAAGCCTATGATGAGCACAATTCACTCCTTGTCTCTGTCCTTGTTAAAGAAATATTTTCAGATAAAACCTAACTTATTAAACGAGTGGCAGGCTACCCTTGTTATGCGGGATGTCCTCGAAGAAACTAAGTTATCAGAGTCTTATAATATACAAAACAAGAGAGAACTGACGACATTAGCGGCAGATGCCTTGTTATTAACGCAATGGTATAAGGCTACGGTGCAGGCTAATAAAGACATCTTAGACGTAGACCTGAGGGCATTTGACTACAGAGAGTTTGGCGATGCTCCAGAGTCCGTTCTACGTCCTGCAGACTTTGCTCTAGCTTTTAAGACTTACGAGCAGTTCAAGAGAAACAATAAGCAGATGGATTATGCGGACCTCGTCTATAGGCTATACTCACTACTTCAGGCTAATTCTGACAAGCTCAGGCAGATAAAGCAAGACTTTCCCATAATGTTCGTAGATGAGGCTCAGGACTTAGATCCATTGTTGTTCCATCTAATCTACTTACTGACCGAACACAACTCTTTATATCTGATCTACGACGAAGCGCAGACGATCTATTCATTCAGATGGTCATCACCCTATATGCTACAGCCAGAGTTCCTTGACAAACATTTCAAGAATATACAGAGCTTCTCCCTTGAATATAACTACAGATCTACGCAGGGTATTGTTAAGTTAGGTAATATCTGCAGATCTCTTGCTAGGTCTGCAGTCGCGGCTAGAGCCTATAGAGAAAACACGTCAGGTTCTGTTCGGTTCGTCAGGGTCAAGACTAACCTGCTGGAGGGGGAGAAGATTGTTGCTCAGATCAAAGACTTAATAGAGCAGGGCTACTCCTACAGAGACATAGCTATCCTCGCCAGAACGAACAGTTATTTGAAGTCTGTAGTAGAGCCTATCTTGGCTAGAGAGAACATCCCTTATAACATCCAGTCTAAGAACCGCAGGAAGCTCTTTGAGAAGCCGCTTACGAAGGCTTATTTCGATTTCTTGACCTTGATGCTGAACCCAGACAACCAGTTCGCACTATTATCCGTAGCGGCAAACGTCAAGGGTATAGGTGAGAAGTTCGTAGATAGGCTGCGCCTCTTGACCTACAAAGGAACTTCTGTATTTGACTCAACTTACACTCCTGCTGAAGAGCAGAAGATAAGTCGTCTTAGGAACCTCTATACTGCTCTACAATCGCTTTCAAACATAGATACGCCTGATAAGCTTAGTAACGTCATCGACGGCTTTGAGAGCCTTGTATTCAACTTTTTTACGGCAGACTTCACTACGAGGAAAGACCTAGATTTAATAAACAAGGCATTTACGACTATGGTCTTTACTTATTACGACGCAGATAGATCTCTGACTTTGAAAGATATCTACGATCAGATAACATTAGACTTCGCAGACCTAGAGACGGACACTACACAGGATGCGGTTAAGCTATTGACTGTGCATGCTGCTAAGGGTTTGGAGTTTCCAGTTACATTCGTTGGTGGCTTCGGGCAGGGTATGATTAAGCAAGATGACTTCTTGTCTGAGTCTTGTATCCTATACGTTCAGTTATCAAGAGCGATTGATAAATTATTCATTCTTGACTCACCGACATATGTGACTCGTCAGATGAGAGAGCAGGATGCAAAATATTATCAATCTTATCAAAAGTTCAAGATTGCATTGGGGGTAGGTTAAAATATGAAAAAATTATCAAAATACGGTTCTCGAAACTTAAACGAAATTTCCAAAATCTCGACAGCAGTTTCTGCAGGAAATGAAACAACAGAGTTTGATTTTCATATAGGGCTGAGAGTATTTTCAACGTCGAGAAAACTGAAGCGAATCGTTCTCAATAAGAAACCTGATTTATTTCGAATATTGCAAAATTTAGACCAAATTGTGAGACAAGAGGCAGAACTCAAAGAGACTCGCAGACTGCCGCCTTTAGACTTCAAATTAAAGCCTAACTCAAATATTCTCAAACGCTTGAATTTTGAGGGTCAAGAGACCTATATTAAACTTAAACGAAATAATTAAAATCTGGTCAGTAGTTTCTGCAGGAAATAGACGAACAGAGGTCGATTTTCATATAGGCTGAGAGTATTTATATTCGTTCCGAAACTTAAACGACGGTGCAAAGGAGTAAAGATGACTTTCAAAGATTTCAGATGGTGGTTGAACGAAAGGAGCCTGCCGTTAGACAATGATCTTGTGATTCACATTAATGGAGAGGATTATAAATTATCTAATCCAGATATAAGAAGAAAAGAAGATGGGGACGCTATTCTTTTCTTTAATAAGGTAGAGCGTATAAGTTCATTTTTAAAGAATGATGAACCTGAACCTACAATCATAGCATTAGAGGACGAGCCCTTAGATTTCAGACTCTCAGAGCCTCAGACCAATATTAACATCCATGCTCATAATTCTACGGTCAATATCTACAACGGCAGATCAGGTAAGAAAAACAAACAGAGCAGAATAAATGACAATTTGCAGCAGCTGGCTGCGTTGGGTCTTGACTATGAGCGCTTGTCAGACTATGCGGTTAGAATTCATACGTTACAGCAGGATATAGATTTCTTTCTAACAACGGAGAGATTTATGCCCGTTGGCGGAACAGTAAAGGGTCAGGGTATCCCAGCCCTTATCAAATACATAGAGAGTTTATAAGATGGTCTTTATCATTAACGCTAGGTTTAGGGGCGTAGCTATAACAAAAGTTCTGAGTTTAATAAAAGAAGGCTCTAAGGAACAGTTAGACTTTAATGGCGAGTATCTCATAGAGGTCATATACCGTAACGGTGTCTTTGAACCTACAGGCAGAGGCATCAAAGGCTTAGATGAGACCTTGACAGAAGACGAGATTAAGAAAGATCTGTTTATAGACATAACTTATCGAGAGTCCATTAAATTTTTTACTAAGCCGCCATATTATACATCTACAATAACTCAAAGAAAGATATTATTTATTAAGGAGCCTTTGTCAGATTATGAAACGCTTTACATCTAACAGACCACGTCGCTCAAGCGGCATAGGGTTAAGAAAAAATACAGTCGGTAAGAGTCCAGTTAAGACTTTGATCTTGAGAGAGCTGAAGAATAAACCTATAAACTCAGATGGCTTTCCTGCAGACCTAGACTTCATCTTTGATTCTGGTCAGACTGCAATTTATTATAGAGGTGAGTTCGTCATCGTCTTGTATCACAAGGCTGCAACGTTAGAGGAGCTCAAATACGCTAAACTGAAAGGAATGATGAACTCCAAAATTCTAAACTGTAAGGTCATCATATCTAAGTTTAATCCAAAGGTATAAGTAATGGCGGCAGATTTTACAAGTATTACGGAAGTCCGCAAGCATTTCTTTGCCTCAACGCAAGAGGTAGAGGCAGCTTTGTTTAAGATGCAGGAATCGATGGCTGAGATGCATCAGAGAGTTAATAAGCTCTTGGCAGATTTTTCTAAGTCGGATCACGTTGCTCATAAGGTTGGCAGAAGGCTGGAGACCTTAGGTTCCAACGTCAGTAAACTGCAGAGTCTTAGAAAGTCAATCTATGAGAATGCGGATCAGGTGGCATATTTAAAGGTGGAGATTATCTTTAAGGCGCAGGAGTTGATGAATGATGCTAAGTCTTTGTTTGACTCTCAATGGACAGAGATTTGCGGGTCTGAGTTCACAGCTAAGTTCTTGAATACGAATGCAGATAAGGAACGTGAGGCTAATTATCTTATGTCTGGCTGCACAGTCAAGTTCAATAAGATTAAGTCTATGTTCTCAACCATCAAGGCTCATACAGATTTCTTAACGGATAATTTGGATCAGTTGAATAAAACAGAGTCTGCATTACGTCTGTCTTATAATATGAGTAAGAGTTTAGATGACATAGGTGACAATGCAGGAGAGCAGATAGGCACAGATGAAGGAACGGCTTTGATTCAAGGCTACGATCCTTTAGTCGATGAATAATACACAAATAATTTAACCCAAAGGAGAACAAATGGGAATTTTGAGTGATTTAACAAAAGATCTCAAGGATAAGTACGCTAAAGAGAACCCTCTGATTGTTAATGAGATGAAGAAGCTTGACTTGGACGTTATATCGTCTGGGTCGGTCATTATCGATGCAATTTCAGGTATAGGCGGCTTAGCGGCTAAGGGTCATATTTCAGAGATCACAGGTGCTAATACATCAGGTAAGACAACGTTATGCTTACAGGCGGCTGCTCAGTGCCAAAAGCAGGGCGGTAATGTCATTTACATCGATGCAGAGGCTGTCTTTGATATAAGATACGCTAAGAGTTTAGGTATCAAGACAGACGAAGAGTCTTTTATGCTCGTTCAACCGCAGAACGGTGAGGAAGTTCAAGATATCTTGCTTATGGTTGATAAGAAGCTATCAGACAAAAAGAACAAGGATAAAATCGATCTTATCGTCATCGACTCTATAGCCACAACTAGAGCTAAAGAGGAGCTTGAGGGCAATAAGCGCATAGGTCTGCATGCTACTCTATGGGGTAAGTTATCGTATCAAATTAAGAATATAGCTCACCAGCATAACATAGCGTTCATTCTTATTAATCAAGTTAGATTTGCTCCAGATATCTCAGGCGGGTTCGGACCGTCTGGCGTCCTTGATTCAGCTCAGGCAAATGAAGGTGGAGAGAATACCACAGGCGGTGAGGCTCTTAAATACATCTACTCCATTCGTTGGCAGCTCAAGGGCTTCAGTAAGATTGAGGAGGAGAAGGAGAACCCAATCTCTGGCGAAGTTGAGAAGATCCGCATAGGTAATAAGGTCTGGGCTACGACGATCAAGAACAAGTTAGCTCCGCCTATGGTAAAAGCTCAGTTCGCGGTCGTCTATGGCAAGGGAACAGTCGACTCTATCATCTTAGAGGATATAATGAAGGCTCGAGGCTTTATAGTCAATCAAGGCGCTTACTATAAATATGAACCGTTGAACCCAGCCTTGATCCCTAACCCTAACGGTAACAATGAGGGTAAGTATGCAGGGTTCATTTACACTAAGAGTAAGTTCCTAGAGTGGTACCAGAAGCCAGAGGTGCAGGAAGATGTCATCAAGAGGTTTAATCAGCTGGTGTCTAACTCTAGAGACGGTAATCTAACAGATGAAGTTCCTGTAGATGAGAATGGAGAGCAGCTTCAGTTTGACATAGACGATGAGTCATAACCTCTTAACTTCAAGAGGTGTTAAGATTGAAAAACTGTGTTTTTGACATACCACGTTCAGTCCTTGCAATTTGTTATCTGAGTTAGTCAAGTTTTGGCAAATTCAGATAACTTTAACTTTTAAGGATCTTGAAGATGGTATCTCTCATTGACGTCGACGCTATGACTATAAATGCTTCGGCATTTAAAGCCCTAACAAATAAACTAAATTCAATCCAAAAAATCTCAGTTCCAAATGGCAGACAATATATAAAATTCAGTCTTGATGAGGATAGTCTAGACTTAGAGTCGATTCAAAATGAACTATCAGCTCGGGTGGAGGAGTCAAATTTCAGACACTTCGCAGAAATCTCCCCAGACATCGACTTGGTCATGACCGCAGACTACTCACCAACGTCTATCTCAGGATTTTATGATGAATATAGAGAACATAAGTCCACGAGAGCTTTCTCTAATCTTTGCGTTCATGATGACTTTGAGCTTCCGTCTGCCGTTCGCTTCAAGACTTTAGTCAGCAAGGAGGCAGAGAAACAACTTAAAGAGCTCTTGAAAGATTTTAGTGTACTTCCAGCCTGCTGTGTAGAGCTTAGGTTCGATAATGAAGATAATCTTTATTGCGATTGTGTAAAGATGTCTTTGTTCATAAATTTACTTCAGATCTAAGGTAATATTAAATGACTAAGTCTACAATTTTAAAGCTGATTGAGGTCATCCCCCCTTTTGATAAGATCGATCTGGTTAAGAAGCTTATATCAATTGACCTTGATTATGCAGATGGTGTAGAGTTCTTGCCGTCTGATAGTAATCAATATTTTAAACTTAAATATTTCGGTCAAGAGGACTTATTGTCATATTTCTCAGTCTTTGATAACCCAGAACAGATGTCAGAGGACATCAATATCCGTATAGAGGATGCTAAAGGCATATTCTCCCTTGAAAATCCCATTGAACTTGATACAGCTAACATTACTTTAGAGGAAGACAACGATTTCTTTATGACTCATATTGTAACCTGCGAGTCAGAGGAAGAGTTGGCAGATCTGTTTAGCAAAGATTTATCTAAGCTGAAAGCCTTTACAAACAGCCCAGAGTATTTAGACCTAGATCCAGAGACGAGGGGCTTCATCTGGTCGGTCTTAGAGCGTCCATTTAAGAGTCTTTGGACTGGCTCTAACTAGTTTAAACTCCGCGCAGATACTTCCTACTATTTGAGAAGGTATTTGCTTTATAACAAGCATAACATTAAATTTGAAAAGTAAGGGTAAATTATGCTAGACTCAATACAAGAACACAATACACAGTCATCGAATTCAGTGCATATTCTCACAGAGGCAGAGTTCATTAAGACTCATGGCTTGGCTTTCTATCAGAAGTACCCAACGAGAGAAGCATTTATAGAGGCACAGAATAAGAGGGTTGATGAACGTCTATCTAAGACAGGCTTAAAGTCAGACCCGCAGATATTTATAGACGGCAGGCAGAAGTTCGTTGAGACGATGGCGCGAGATTTTTATGACAATCAAGGTTATTTGCATTTTCTGCGATTCTTTTATGCAAGAAAGCTAAAGGTTGATGTAAATGAGCTTAATAAGTCTATGCGTAAGATGGCTAAGGGCATAACTATCGTTCCAGCGTATAGGTCAGAGAATGGTAGAACGCAGTTTAAGAGCCACGGGGCAGACCAAGGTAGGGCTATTATCAATAACTTATCATATAAAGAGATAGCTACGTGTAAGAAGGGGCATCCTGTCGATATCTTGACTTGGGATGCTTATAATGACGCTACAGATGTTAAGCACCTTATGCGTCCTGCTTACTGGAAGAATATAGCTAATGGGGACTTTGATAAGCCTACGCTGCAAGAGTCAAGGGAAGCTAACTATGACTTGGTGTCTAAGTTGATTGCTATGTTCTGCGACAGGGCGTCTGTGTTCCGTTCCAGTGTCTATGCGGCTATAATCAATCATTATACTCCTACGGCTGAACATTCACTTCATCTGGTCGGTTCTTGGAACACTCCAACTTTAGCAGCATCTGCATTAATGAGATTAAAGCATCAAGTTATTATAGACGTCATACCTAGACAGAAAGAAGTCGGTGAGTTTATATACAATAACTTTATTCCTAAGAGCTTGACTAATCAGAAGCATAAGTATGACTTTATTATCTGTCCATCAGAGCAGTTGCAGAATAGACTTAACTTCAGAGAAACCTATAAAGATTACTTTGACGTTCAGCTGTTCTCGCCTGTATATTTCAGCACTGAGCTGTATAACTCCGTAGATGGTGATGCTGGTGAGCAGTCGGTTGATAGCTTTCCTCAGTATGATGGTTGGGTTGAGGGTTACTTCCACGAGACTATTAAGACCGCTTATGAGGTCATGAAACCGGGATCAACATTCATCATCGTTATCTCTGATTTTGAATATCAGGACGAGGTAACAAAGAAATGGCATTATATTTCCCATGATATGTTAGAAATTACAAGCTTATACTTTAAGCCAGTCGAGACGGCAGATCTTATCTTGACTTCTGGGTCGGGTATGACGAATAAGGCGGCTAAGGAGAAGCGGAGAGCTGAGAGAAAAGCTCTATTTAGTGAGCATGTTCATGTCTTTACAAAAGACGTGAATTATCATAGTTCGCAAGAGGCTAACCGAGCCGTCTTTAAGCCTAAGTCGTATGACACTAGGCTTAATGGTCAGACGGCAGTTCTAGACGTAGAGGGTGATAACGAACAGGAACAGTTTGAGGATTAAGAATGTCATATAGTCTGAAGATTAAGAACTTTCAGTCCATAGAAGACCAAGAGCTAGAGCTTAAGGGCTTTGTGGCAATAACAGGTAGATCAAATTTAGGTAAGTCAGGGCTTCGTAGAGCCCTGACTGCTGCTTTATACAATGATTGGGATAAGTCCTACCGAAGAGAAGGCACTAATAAGCCTACAGAGGTAACGTTATCATCTTCTGCTTGGTCTATCCATATGTTGAAGTCAAGTGATAATAACGATTTTACTTTAACTACAGCAGAGGGTCAACAGACATTTAACAAGGTCGGTAAGGACATACCAGAGCAGATCTCAGCTTTGGGGTTCAATTTATTAGACCTAGAGGATGAGAAGCTTAATTTAACATCCTCTAAGCAGACAGATCCTATGTTTATGGTTAGCTTTAAACAAGTTACGCAGACTAAGGTCTTAAATAAGTTATTTAACATAAATAAGCTTGTTTCTGCTTCCTCTTTGGTTCAGAAAGATATTCGTAGCTTTAAGATGGAACATAATAAACTCTTAGAGTCATATAACTCAAAGAGCAGCGATCTGTCTCAGCTTGAGGTTAAGCAGCAAGAGGTAACGGAACAGCGCGATTTCCTTGCGGATACGTTGAATAACTTGTCAGCCATCGACCTTTGGCTTGACATAACCGAAGAGTCGAATAGACTTCAAACACTGCAAACAGAGACAAATGACAAAATAGCATCTTTGCAGGGCATCAAAGACCAAGATTTAATCTTGACCTTATTAGATGAATACAAATATAACGACTCCTTAGAAGTTAACTCTAAGCTGACACTCGGTTCGATAAAGATGAAGCTAGAGTCCTTAATGAACAAGGTTACAGAGCTGCAAGAGGCAGAGAAGACAGCAAGTAAGATAAAGCTGATTGAATCTTTTTCCTCTACAACTCAAGAGGCGGCTCAGATTTCGTCTAGGCTGTCTGAACTGGATAAACACTCAAGTTTCATCAATGACTTTCAACATAACCGCTTATTGTTAAACTATCTATATCAGTTCGACAGAGAGGGGTCAGCTAATCTCTTGTTAACGAACAATCAGACTTCCATAGACGTAGTTCAGGATTCTGTGGGTAAGTTCAAAGCTTTACAGCTCTTGGCAAACTATCAAGATTCCCTCAATTCTCAGCAAAGCTTAACTACCAAATTATCACAACTTGATAATGAGATCGAGGCAACCTATAACGAGAAGTTCCATATGGAGTCAAAGTTAGAGAGATGCCCTACCTGCGGTCAGTTGATTAATAACTCACATACACATCAGGGTGATAAATGTTAGAGTCAGAGAACCATTACTCTAGACGTAGATACAGATCGTCTGCAGATAATTACCCTAGAAGCACGGGATTAAGAAACCATTTTGAGGAAAGTCATATCAGACCATGGCTGTCAAAACATTACTCAAAGAACAAAGGCGCATTAAAGAAGTTTCTTAGGTTGCCAGAAATATACAGCATATTTCAATCCTTGCCTAAGGAAGCATCAGATCCTGCATATGATTTCTATATAGAATTCGAGCATGCTTGTGCTAAGAAGAACTTTAAGGCAACCGTCGGCATTTATCGATACTTTATTGATATCGGTGATCCAAGTCAAGACAAGAAGTTCCTAGAGTTCGTAAGTAGCTTTAATAAGAACAAGGACGAATTATGAGTATTTTGAAGTTAGCGATGATCGGTGATCCTCACCTTGCTATTAACGTTAGTATTCCTGCTGGTCGTCATCCAGAAACATTCTATCAAGAGCAGAGAGATAAGTTAGCCTTTATAAAACAGTTCTGTAAAGATAACAATATACAAGGCTTAGTCTTACCAGGAGATATACTTAACTATAAGACTCCAACCTTATATACAGCCGTAGCTATAAACAGCTTAATGAAAGAGTTAGCAGATTTACACAGTGTCGTTCCTCTTTATTCTATCTCAGGTAACCACGATATAAAGTTCAGTTCCAGAGATTTAAAGGAAGAGTCTGTTTATAATATCTTTGTTAGAGGCTCGGTCTTAGAGGACATCCATAATAAGACTCTTTCTTTGTCTGATAACGTAACTATATCGGGGCTGGACTATACTCCTAATAAAGAGCAACTTATGCAGGAGATAACAGATTTAAACAATAGACTTAACTCAGAGAACATCAATATCTTAGTCGTTCATGAGCATCTGCTTCCAGATGGAGAGTCTATTCCGTTCAGCCCTTACTTCAACTACAAGGAATTTTTGAAGTTTACAAACATTCACGTCATAATGGCAGGGCACTTACATAAAGGCTTTCCTACTACGACTATCCTTAGACAGGAACAGGGGGCTAGACCTATGGTCTTTGTAAATCCATGGTCTTTAACTCGGCTGTCAAGAGATAACTATGCCTTGGATGCAAGTCACAAGCCAGAGATAGTGACCTTAACTATAAACTCAGACACAAGGTTCATAGAATACCAGCATACGACGATTCCTCATAAAAGCCCAGACGAAGCCTTTATAAAAGATTCCCTTGTAGATGAGTCAGAGCAGAACCTTGATATCTCAGAGTTTGTGTCGCAGTTGACGACTATGGATACGTCGGCAGAGGCAGATTTTGATTTATCTGAAAAGTCAGAGAAAGTCAAAGAGAAAATTCAGTATTATATTGAACTTTCAGAGAAATAATGCTACTAGACAGCAGATTTCAACAGTAAGGGATAAATATGGAACTATCATATCAAATCCGCGCAGTTTATAACGAGGCTTATATCGGCTTGTTTCATAAATTGTTAAAGGTAAAGAAGTTAGAGTTGCAGCGAGTGCAGTTTATCATAGATGATTTAGTTCTTAAGGTAGACCCATTGGCGGTTTATTTACAATATTTAGATGAAAACTCCGTCTTGAAAATAACTCCTATAAAAAATAATGAATTTGTCATCTCTTGGGAGTCTAAAGATGACTATTGCGTCTTTGCCGTTCCAGATGAGTTCTTTGATGACTTCCCGTCGTATATATCCAAATACGAACAGGAAGTTAAAGAATATAATAAGAAAGA